>Ga0315540_10000912_pt1 | contig 16909 bp, 13 predicted proteins | sample SalMarSW160110MG_FD_203677 | JGI IMG/M metagenome (GOLD analysis project Ga0315540, IMG submission 203677) | Salt marsh sediment microbial communities from the Plum Island Ecosystem LTER, Massachusetts, United States - Salt Marsh Sediment SW1601-10 ...
TCATGCTCCGGGCCCTCTACCGCCGGACGGCTTCCACTGGCAGCTGACATGACCAGGCACAAGCAATGAACAATCGAATATCGCTTACATTTATAACGCTTATCATCGCACTTCTTGGCGTCACACATGCCAACGCCCAAGGGTCCGCTATGAAGGTTACTGAAACGGCGGCAGTGGTAACCGTCAAGGATGCACTGGACGCATGGAAAGATGAGCAATGGCCGCGACTGTACGGTCTTTTGAGCGACCGGGATAAGAAAAGTACCACCAAAAAGGCATTCGTAGAGAAGCGCCGTCGCCTTGCCCAGTTTGCAAAGTTGGCTGACTACAAGATCGTGAACGTAGAAGGCAAATCCAATGACGATATGTTCGTGAGCATGGATTTAATGATGCTAGAGAGTCCCGATACCAGCTTTTACCCCACACAAGGATGGCGACACAAAACCGTCAAGACAACGTGGCATATCATCCGCGATACCCGCAACGAGTGGAAACTGACTTTCCCTCAGAGACAACCAACACAATGAATGGGTTCTAACCAGACCGAAGGCAATCCAGGCCCGAGTCATCCCTGGTGAACCGCGCCACATCCTTCGGACGCAGCCTCACCTCGACTTCGATCACGTCATCCGCCTGCCGCTGCGACAGCACCGTGCCGTGCTGGTGGCAATAGGCCAGTGAGCGCCCGTCGGCCACATCCAGTCTCAGCCGCAACACCTGAGCATCCTGCGTCGCCCACTTCGACAGCAGCTGCAGCAGATCGTCCATGCCCTCGCCCGTCAGGGCCGACAGCGCCACGGCGCTGCCGTCGATGGCCTCGTGCGGACGCGACCTGACGCCCGGCTTCTGGTCGATCTTGTTCCACACCTCGACGATGGGCGGGCGCGCCGGGCCGTCCAGGCCGATCTGGGCCAGGGTCTCACGCACCACGCCGGCCTGGGTGTGCGTTTCCGGATCGGCGATATCGCGCACGTGCAGCACCAGCTCGGCCTCGATGACCTCCTCCAGCGTGGCCCGGAAGGCATCGACCAGCTCGTGCGGCAGGTCCTGCACGAAGCCCACGGTGTCGGACAGCATCACGCGGTTGCCGTCGGGCAGCACCAGCAGCCTGAGCGTCGGGTCCAGGGTGGCGAACAACTGGTCGGCCGCATGCACCGTGGCCTCGGTCAGGCGGTTGAACAGCGTCGACTTGCCGGCATTGGTATAGCCGACCAGCGCCACCGTCGGCAGATCCTTGCGCTGGCGGCCGGCGCGCTGCGTGGCGCGCATGCGCCTGACCTGCGCCAGCTCCTTCTCGATGGCCTTGATGCGGGTGCGGATCATGCGCCGGTCCAGCTCGATCTGGCGCTCGCCCGGGCCGCCCAGGAAGCCGAAGCCACCGCGCTGGCGCTCCAGGTGTGTCCACGAACGCACCAGGCGGCTGACCTGGTAGTTCAGGCTGGCCAGTTCCACCTGCAGCACGCCCTCGCGGGTACGGGCGCGCGAGGCGAAGATCTCGAGGATCAGGCCGGTGCGGTCGACGACCTTGGCGTTCCAGGCCTTCTCCAGGTTGCGCTGCTGCACCGGACTCAGCTGGTGATCGACGAACACCACCGGGCATTCGAGTTCGGCGACCTTCCTGGCCACCTCATCGACCTGGCCGGTGCCGAGCAGGCTGCCCGGCGTCGGCCGGCGCACGCTCAACAGCAGCGAGTCGACGCAATCGCAATCCCCGGCATCCACCAGCCGCTCGAACTCCTCCTTCCGGGAGGCCGAGGCGTGTTCGCCCCATTGCTGGACACTGAGGCGCGGATGCACGGCGATGGCCCGGTCGCGGGGGATCGCGGTCTCAACCATGATCGATGGCCTCCTGCAATCTGGACTTCAATTGCGCGGCATCGCCCTGGATGCCCTGAACCTGGCCGCGGAACCAGGTGTCCTGCCGCTTGGCGTAGCGGCGCGTGGCCGTGATGCCGGCCCGGATGCCCTCTTCCAACGATGTCTCGCCGCGCACCACGGGCAGCAGCTGCCGGTAGCCTACGGCGCGCATCGCCGGGTGCGTATCGGCGAGGCCCTGCGCCGCCAGCCAACGTACCTCGTCAAGCCATCCGGCATCGATCATGGCCTGGAAGCGATCTGCCAGGCGCCGGCGCAGCGTCTCGCGCGGCAGCTCGAGCACGAACACCGGGCAATCGACGGATGCGTGCTCGCTGGCCACGGCGTGCCAGGCCGACAACGGCCTGCCGGTGCTGCGGAACACGGCCAGGGCGCGCAGGATGCGCTGGGTGTCGGTCGCATGCAGGCGGGATGCCGTCCCGGCATCCACCTGCGCCAGTTGTGCATGCATGGCCCGTATGCCCTCCGCTTCCAGTTCGGCCGCCAGCTCGCGGCGCACGTCGGGATCCTCCGGCGGGATGTCGGCCAGTCCCGCCAGCAGCGCCTTCAGGTACAGGCCGGTGCCGCCGCAGACGATGGGAACCCGCCCGGCCGCATTCTCGGCCCGGATCGCCTCCTTCGCCTCGCCGGCCCAGCGCGCGGCCGAATACACCTCATGGATGTCGGCGCAATCGACCAGGTAATGCACCACCCTTTCCCGTTCCTCGCGGCTCGCCTTGGCGGTGCCGATGTCCAGGCCCCGGTACACCTGCATCGAGTCGCAGGAGATGATGGCATGGCCGCCATGCTCGGCCAGCGCCAGCGCCAGCGCGGACTTGCCCACGCCGGTGGCACCCATCAAGGCCACCGCCCGCACGGTCCCGGCTATTCCCTGCGTCCGAACAGGCGTTCGAGATCCGCGAGCGACAGCCGCACGTAGGTCGGGCGGCCGTGGTTGCACTGGGCGATGTTGGGGGTCTGCTCCATGGTGCGCAGCAGCGCCGCCTGCTCTTCGGGCATCAGCCGCCGCCCGGCCTTGACCGAGCCCTTGCAGGCGCGGTTGCCGAGCCAGCGTTCCAGCACCCTTGCCCGCTGCCCGGCCTCGGTACCGGTCAGCATGCAGGCTGCCACCAGCTCGCCCACGATCTCGATCGGGGATTCCTCGCGCAGCATGGCCGGGATGCCGGTGATCCGTGCCATGTCATCATCAAGCCGCAGCTCGACGCCGTAGGCGGCAAGCTCTCCGGCATGGTCATGCAGCCAGGCCAGCTCCCGCCCCTCCGGTCGCCATTCTTCCGGCGTCAGCAGTGGCTGCACCTTGACGGCCCCTCCTGCCAGTTCGGCCTTCAGGCGCTCGTAGGTGATGCGCTCGTGCGCCGCATGCTGGTCGACGAGCACGATGCCCTCGGGCGTCTGGGCCAGGATGTAGCCGCGATGGATCTGGGCCAGCGGCTGCCCGAGATCGAGCGGGCGATCCTCCGCCTCGTAGCGCGGCGCACCCTCCGCCACACCCGGCATGCCGGTAGGCCACTGATCCGGGCTGCGTGCATAGCCGCCGCCCGGCCTGGCCGTGGATGGATGCAGTGGCAGCGTATGGTTTCCCTGCCCTGACCCGGGCAGCCCGCGTGCGAAGGATTGCATGGCCTGGGTTCCCGGCACCGTGGACACCTGGTCGCCGGCGCGGGCGATGGCAGCACGGGCGCAGGCCACGATGCCGGCACGCACCGACTGCGGTTGGCGGAAACGCACCTCCCGCTTGGCCGGATGCACGTTAACGTCGACATCCGCTGCATCCATCTCGACGCGTACCAGGGCCACCGGATAGCGGTCGTGGAACATCACATCCTGGTAGCCGGCGCGCATGGCGGCCATCAGCTGCTTGTCGCGCACCACGCGTCCGTTGACCAGGAACAGCATGCGCCCGGCATCGCGGTGATGGTAGGTCGGTAGTCCGAAATGCCCGGACACCACCATGCCTTCATGCTCGATGGCCTGCGCCACGCTGTTGGCGGCGAACTCGCCACCCATCAGCGCCGCCACCCGTGCCGCCGCGCTCCCGGCCGGCAGATCCAGACGCGTACGACCATCGCAGACCAGCCGGAATGCTACCCCGGGATGCGCCAGCGCGATGGCCTTGAACACGTCGACGACCACCGCTTCCTCGGTACGGTCCGTGCGCATGAAATTCAGGCGCGCCGGCGTGTTCAGGAACAGGTCGAGCACCTCGATGCGCGTGCCCTTGCGCGGCGGTGCGGGACGGCTCTCCACCTCGCCGCCGCCGTCGACGCGCACCTCGGTGCCTTCCCGCGCTCCGGCCAGGCCGGTGGTCATGCGAAAGCGCGACACCGAGGCGATCGACGGCAGCGCTTCACCGCGGAAGCCGTGGCTGGCGATGCGGTGCAGATCGTCGAGCGAGACGATCTTGCTGGTGGCATGGCGCTGCATGGCGAGCTTCGCATCCTCGGGGCCCATGCCCTCGCCATCGTCCTCGACGACGATGCGCCGCTTGCCGGCGGACTCGATGCCGACCTCGATGCGCGTGGCACCGGCATCGAGGCTGTTCTCGACCAGCTCCTTGACCACGGATGCCGGCCGTTCCACGACCTCGCCGGCGGCGATCTGGTTGGCGACCTGGGATGAAAGCAGGTGAATCACGGCGTCAGCCATGCACGAATCCCAGCATATTTCGTTCGGTCCCGAAAGCAGTGCGATGGATGGCGGTCGGCACTCAGACGATACGTCGCGGCAGCGGCAAGGCCAGGCCCGTGCTGTTGCGCATCAGCTGGCGCTTCACCGGTCCGCTGTTGCCGATCAGGCGCATGCCGAGCCCGCGCAGGCCGGAAAGTCCCGGCAACTGGTGCGTGAACAGCTGGTGCAGGGCCTCCATCGAGCCCATCACCGATGCGAGATCCGGCAGGCGCGCCTTCAGATATCGATCCAGCACCGCCGGATCGCCCCAATCCTCGCGGAAGCGTCTGGCATCGACGATCTCCTGCGCCAGCACCATGGCGTCCCTGAGACCCAGGTTGACGCCGAGGCCGGCCAGCGGGTGGATCGTGTGCGCCGCATCGCCGATCAGGGCCAGGCGCGGACGCACCAGATGGGCGGCCATCTGCATGCGCAGCGGGAAGGCCGCGCGTTCGCCGACCTCCATGATGCGCCCCAGCAGCGGCCCGAAGCTCAGGAACAGTTCCTCGGCAAAGGCCGCATCCGGCAGCGCCATCAGCCGCTCGGCCTCGGTGTCCGCAGCACTCCATACGATCGAACACTGCCCGTCCGGCAGCGGCAGCAGGGCCAGCGGCCCGGTGGGCAGGAAACGCTGATAGGCCATGCCCCGGTGCGGCTGCTCCGGCCGCACGGTCGCCACGATGCCTTGCTGCCGGTAATCCCTGACCTGCACCCCGATGCCCATGTGCCGGCGCAGCCAGGAATGGCCGCCGTCGGCACCGACCACCAGGGGTGCGGCGATGCGCTGGCCGCCATGCAGCCGCACCTCGGCCCGATCGACGCCCCAGCGCACACGCTCGACCTCCACCGGACAGCGGACCTCCACGCTTCGGGAACCGGCCAGTGCCTGCTGCATCGCCGCCACGAGCCGCGAGTTCTCGACAATGCAACCCAGCGCCTGCTGCCCGATCTCGGCCGCGTCGAAGCGGATCGACCCGCTGTGCTGGTCGTCCCAGATGCGCATGCCCCGGATCGGCTCGGCGTCGTCCACATGCGACCACACACCCAGTCCCTGCAGCACCTCGACGTTGCCGGCCACGATGGCACTGACCCGGCAGTCGCGCCCGAGGGAATAGCGCGGCTCCGCCTCGCGGCGCTCCAGCACCAGCACCTTGAGTCCCTGTCCGTTCAGGGCACAAGCCAGGCCCAGGCCGACCATGCCGCCGCCGATGATCACGACATCGGCCTGCTCCACATGGCCCGCAGCGCCCTTGGCCTGCATGGACCTAGGCGACATGGATCCTCCCCGGCTGCGCCAGGGACCGCCGCATCGGCGCGATGCCGGCCGCCTGCCGGACCAGCAGTTCCCTCAGTGGTGACGCCGCCTGCAGACCTTGGAGCCCCCAGCCCCTGGCCCATTTCAGGACCGGCGCCTCGCCGCCGAAGATGGCCGCCAGCGATTCGGTGAAGCCAACCACGCGGGCGACGTCGAGCCAGCGCCGCTGGGCATAGGCCTCCAGACCGATCGCCGCCCCCGGATCGCCACCGCTGCGGCCGAGGATATCGGCCAGGTCGGCCACATCGCGCAGTCCCAGATTCATGCCCTGTCCGGCCACCGGGTGCAGGGTATGGGCGGCATTGCCGGCCAGGATCACGCGCCCACTGGCGAAGCGCTCGGCCAGCGTCAGTTCCAGCGGGTAGAGCGCACGCGCACCGGTTTCGGCCAGGGCGCCGAGCCTGTCCAGCACGGCGGGCCCAGCCTCGCGCTCCAGGCGTTTCAGGAACACCGGTCCGGGTGCCTGCAGCAGCATCGCCGCCTCGCGCGGCGCCAGCGTCCATACGATCGAGCAGCGGCCGTCGGCCAGGGGAAGGAAGGCCAGAGGCCCCGCCGGCCGGAAACATTCGTAGGCCACGTCCGCGTGTCCCTTCTCGGCTTCAGGGGAGGCGACCAGCGCGAAACGGTTGTGGTCCCATCCCAGGGTGCCGATGCCGCACATGCGGCGCACCGGGCTGGCGGTGCCGTCGGCGGCGATCAGCAGGCGGGCGCTCAGCGTCCGCTCGCGACCATCCATGTTCAGCCTCACCCGCACCGCATCCGCGTCCGAATCCACGGCGGCCACCTGCGCCGGGCACAGCAGCGTCGCCGTCTCGCCAAGCCGCTGGTACATCGGCCGCAGCACATCCGCCATCTCCAGCACGTAGCCGAGGGCCTCGATCCCCGGGGTGCCGGCCGGCGCATCGGCCACATCCAGATCGACCTGGCCGCGGTTGCCCGGCTCGCTGACATGCACATGCCCGATGCGCCCGTAACCGGCAGCGGCGATATCGCCCCACACGCCCAGCGATTCCAGATGGCGGCGTGAGCCGTGCGTCAGAGCGATGACACGCTCGGGGTCATTGGGCTCGAAATGCGGCGGCCGCGACTCGATCACGGCCAGGCGGTAGCCCAGCCGCCCCAGTTCCAGCGCCAGGGCCGCGCCGATGGCGCCGCCACCGACGACGATGATGTCGAATGCATCGGACTGCTGCCGCATCTTGGTAATCGCTGTGCTCCTTCCCTGCCTGGCCATGTGCCGTGCTTCAGTATCCGAAGCACCCATGCGATTGCAAGGCCCTATGCCGAGGGCGCGATGGACAGCTGCGTGCCGACGCCGGCCCCCAGCGTCTCGGCGGCGCTCCCCTGGTTGGCTGCGATCTCGACCAGGCCGTGCGCATTGGCGTACCACAGCAGCTCACCCGGACGCGCGTCGGAAAAGGTGCGCGTACGCACCGGCCTGTGGCCGGCGATCTCGACATCGGCGCCGGCGGGCATGCGCTCGGCGCGCAGGCCGGTGAACAGGTTGCCGTAGGCATCGACATAGATCACCTCGGCCAGATCGTCGGGCCAGTCGACGCCCGCCTCCGGCACACAGGGCGCGGCCTCGGGCATGGTGCCCGTGGCCAGCATGGCCGCCACCGGCGCGAACAGGTCTCGGCCGTGGAAACTGGTGGATAGGTGCTCGGGCCGCCACGTGATCTCCCACCATTCGCCCCCCGAGGCATGGCGGGCGGCGATCGCCAGCAGACCGTTGTCCGGCCCGACGTACCAGCGCCCGTCCGCCTTCATGATCAGCGGCCGCCGAGGCGAGCCGACCCCGGGATCGACGACACACAGGAACACCGTGTCGGCGGGAAAGGGCGCGGTCAGCGCCGCCAGCAGGTAGGCGGAAGCCCTGGCATCGAAGGCGGGGGCATCACAGAGCAGGCGCACGCTCGGAATCCCCGGGGCCAGGCCGGCCAGCACCGCCTCCATCTGGCCCATGTACGGCCCCTGATGGCCGAAATCCGTGAACATGGCGATCATGATCCAATCTTGACACAATCCCCAAGCGGCACAATGCTTCGCGCGCACTGGACCGATGCCGAAGTGGTGGAATTGGTAGACACGACAGACTCAAAATCTGTTGCCTTCACGGGCGTGCCGGTTCGAGTCCGGCCTTCGGTACCATCTTGCACCCATACCTATACGCCATGGCGCATGTCCCGGGGAATCGCCCCCGGGGCTGCGGCCGGATCAATCCGGCGAGCCCTTGTCGTACAGGTGATAGTAGCCCAGGCATCCGCCGGTCTCGCGAGCCTTCGCTTTTCCGTCTTCATCTTCCGGTCGGGCGATGGCGTAGGTGGCGATCTTCGGGAAACGGTGGTAACAAAAGGCCAGCACAGCGTGCCCACCGATGCCGGAGCTATCGATATCGGCGATCACGGTATCGTAGCACCCGTTATTGATGCAGTCGTACGCCTGTAGCGCGCTGTTGACGACCTTTGTCTGCCAGCGGCAATGCCCGAGTATCGTCGCAATCGTCTTCCCGATGCCGGCATCGCCGGCCAGGATCAGGCATTTCTGCACACTGGGCCTATGCATCTTCCTGTACCAGAGCCACGATCTTGCCAGGAGGAACCGGAGCTACGGCCGCTTTCCCGTCCCCGCCTTGTTTCGCCGTCGTATTGCCTGTTCCGCACATCCCACTACCTCCATGTCTGCGAACACCACCGGACAGGCCTGCCACGCTGCCATGATCGACGATGGCGGCCCCCGATTGGGAACCCGGACAATGTAGTAAGGCGATCTCCCTGGAGTGAATGGGAATAACTCTGAATTCTCCGGGCCAGCCGGTTCGGATGCAGCGACGGGGGGAACGAGACGCTTAGGGATGAATCCCCAGCCGGGACACGGCCCTGGCGAGCTCGACGGCCGTTTTCACCTCAAGCTTGTCCATGATGTGCTGGCGATGGGTATAGACCGTCTTCTCGCTCAGGTGCATGGCATCGGCGATCTCGGCCACGCTTCGACCGTCGGCCAGCCGCATGCAGATCTCGATCTCCCGCTTGGTCAGCGAGGCCGGGGCATCGGATGTCTGGCCTATCCCATGACCCGGCCAGCTCTCGTCCATCTCCCGGTCGAGGAACAGTTGCCCATCCATGATGGTGCGAATGGCCGAGATCAACGCCTTCGATCCGCTTCGCTTGCAGATGAAGCCCCTGGCGCCCATCTGCATCGACTGTGTCGCCACCATGCCGCTGTGCATGCTCAGGATCAGAACCTTCGCCTCGGGATGCTCCTGCAGAATACGGCGCATCGCCTCAAGCCCGCTGATATCGGGCATCGAGATGTCCATGACCAGAACGTCGGGGCGGCAGGCGTCATAATCGCGGCAGGCCTGTTTGCCACTGTCCGATTCCGCCACCACCTTCATGTCCGGCTCCTTCTCGAGCAGATGCCGGAATCCTGCACGCACGATCTCATGGTCGTCGGCCAGTTGAATGCGAAGCATACGCACAGCCATGCTTACGGGGCGTCTTGTTCGACCAGTGGAATCTCGGCCTGGACACGCACGCCGTCGCCCGGGATGTAAGTGAACTCGAACACCCCTCCCACGGCGCGAACCCGTTCGCGCATGCCGATGACACCCATGCCCTGGGACACGGCCTCAACATCGAAGGCCTGGCCATTGTCGCGGATTTCGACCTGGATCCGTGCGACATTTCCCGCGTGCGGGGGGATGCGCCTGAGGACGACCTCGGCCCGATCCGCCTTGCCATGGCGCTGGGCATTGGTCAGTGCTTCCTGCACCAGGCGATAGATCGTGATGGCGCGCAGATCGTCGACGGTATCGACCTCGCCCTCGATGCGCAGGCTGCAATCGATGATCGACTTCCGTTTTGTCTTGTCGACCAGCTCCGTCAGGGCGGCCTTCAGGCCAAGCGCATCGAGAGAACTTGGCCTGAGTTTGGCCAGGGTGGCGCGGCTGGCGACAAACGAGGCCTGGGTCGCACGAACGATCTCCGATGCCATGGCCCGCAGCTCTTTATCTTGCGCGTGCTGGCTGATGTACTCCGCCCGGGCATCGATGCTGGTCAGCAGCTGGCCCAATTCATCGTGCAGATCGCGCGCCAGCGAACGGCGCTCCTCCTCCTGCACCTGCATCAATTGCCTCAGCAGTTGACGATTCTGCGCCAGCAGCCGCTGCTGCTCCTTTTCGGCCTGCTTGCGCTCGGTGGTGTCCCGTTCCACCGAGAACACGAGATTGCCGCTGCCTTCCCGTACCATGCCGACGACCGCCTCGGCGACGAATGTCGAACCGTCCTTGCACTGGTGTTCGACTTCGAAGCGGACCGGCCCCCCTTTTTTGACCTCTTTGACCATCTCGACCCGCTCGGCCACAAGTTCGGCCGACGCCCCTGTTTCGAGCATGGTGATCGGTTGCCCGATCAGTTCGCCGCGGCTATAGCCATGCTTCTCGAAAAAGGCCCGATTGCCGTCGACGATGGCGGGCGGCCCGGATTCCTGGAACTCGAGCACCAGTGCATAATCGCCCGCACTCTCGAACAGGGCCCGGAAGCGCTGCTCGCTTTCGATCAGCCTGGTTTCCGCCTGGATACGCTCCGTAATGTCGAAATTGACGCCGATCATGCGCTGTGCGCGCCCGTCGCGGTCACGCTCCACGACCCGGCCGCGGCTGTGCACCCATATGAGGCTTCCGTCCGGCCTCCGGACGCGATGATTCAGCCGATAGTAGGGGCTTCCATCGGCCCTGACCGCCTGGACGAATGCATCCACGACCTCCTGCCGCTCCTCCGCCGGAACCAGTGCGTACAGGGCGTCGATGGTGGTGTCGGTCGGTTGTCTGCCTCCACCGAGAAAGGAAGACCACGCCTCGGACAGATAGACCTTGCCCGTTGTCAGGTCGAAATCCCAGATGGCTGCATTGGACGCCTCGATCGCCTGCCTTGCCCGCTCCTCGCTGATGGCAAGTTCCCGGTTGAGTGCCTCCAGCTCGTCCTGATGCTTCCGCAGTTCAGACTGCAGCCTGCGTATATCAACCTCTGAAGCCGCATCACGCTTTCGGCGCTTCCCGGACTGTTGGTCAGCGCCCTGACTGGAATCGCGCTGCGGGCTCATGTCGGCTCGGTTTTTCATTGAACCTCCGACCACATCAATCGCCGTCATAGTGTATCACCGCACTCTTTCGACGGCCATTCCGCCAGGAATGCATTGCGAGGCAGCCCTGTCTGCCCTTAACTCATCGATATGCCGATCCACAACGAGGACATCGCCCGCGCCTTCGACGAGATCGCCGACCTGCTGGAGATCGACGAGGCCAACCCGTTCCGCGTGCGCGCCTACCGCAATGCCGCCCGCAGCGTGCGCGAGCTCGGACGCGAACTGGCCGACATGGTGGCCGATGGCGAGGACCTCACCGAACTGCCCGCGATCGGCAAGGACCTGGCCGCCAAGATCGAGCAGATGGTTCAAACCGGCCATATCGAGGCGCTGGACACGCTGCATCGCCATCTGCCCGCCGGCCTGGAGCCGCTGATGCAACTGCCGGGCCTGGGCGCCAAACGCGTGGCCGCCCTGTACCACAGGCTGGGCATCGATGGCCTGGCGGCGCTGCGCCGGGCGGCCGAGGCGGGAAAGGTCCGCCTGCTGGCGGGCTTCGGCGCCAAGACCGAGGCGCGCATCCTGGAGGCACTGGCCGCACAGCGGCTGACGGAGCACCGCATCCTGCGCCGGACCGCCACCGCCTACGCCGAATCCCTGATGGCGTGGCTGCACAGGGCCAAGGGCGTGCACGAGGTCGTGGCGGCGGGCAGCTATCGCCGTGGCCGGGAAACGGTCGGCGACCTCGACATCCTCGTCGCGGCCGACCATGACGGGCCCGTCATGGCGCAGCTGCTCGCCTACGACGAGATCGGCGAGGTGCTGTCGCACGGCCACACCCGCGCCACGGTGCTGCTGAAGAGCCACCTGCAGGTGGACGTGCGCGTCGTGCCCCGCACCAGCTTCGGCGCCGCGCTGCATTACTTCACCGGCAGCAAGGGGCATAACATCGCCATCCGCCGCCTGGGCCAGCAGCGGGGCCTGAAGATCAACGAATACGGCATCTTCCGGGGCGATGAACGCATCGGCGGCGAGCGCGAGGCGGATGTCTTCAAGGCCGTGGGCCTGCCCTTCATCGCCCCCGAGCTGCGCGAGGCCGGCGGCGAGATCGAGGCGGCACGCCGGCACCGGCTGCCGAGGCTGGTCGAGCCGGAAGACCTGCGCGGAGACCTGCATGTGCACACCACGGCCACCGACGGCCATGCCGACCTCAGGCGCATGGCGCTGGCGGCACGGGATGCCGGCCTGGACTACATCGCCGTCACCGACCATTCGCAGCACCTCACCATGGTGCACGGCCTCGATGCCAAGCGGCTGCTGGCGCAGATCGACGCCATCGAACAGCTGAACACGGAGGTCCGCGGCATCACGATCCTGAAGGGCATCGAGGTCGATATCCTGGAGCGCGGCGAACTCGACCTGCCGCACGAGGTGCTCGCCCGCCTCGATCTCGTGATCGGCGCCGTGCACAGCCACTTCGACCTGCCGCCGCGGCGCCAGACCGAACGCATCCTGCGTGCCATGGATGCCCCCTGCTTCTCCATCCTCGCCCACCCGACCGGCCGCCTGCTCGGGGAACGCGAGCCCTATGCCGTCGACATGGAACGCATCATCGAGCACGCCCGGGACCGCGGCTGTTTCCTGGAGCTCGACGCCCAGCCGCAACGGCTCGACCTCGACGAGCGGCACTGCCGCCTGGCCCGCGAGTACGGGGTACCGGTGGCCATCAACAGCGACGCCCACCGGCCCGAGGACTACGCGAACCTGGCGGACGGCATCGTCCAGGCCCGGCGCGGCTGGCTGGAGGCGAAGGATGTGCTCAACACCCGCAGGCTCGGCGAGCTGAAGCGCCTGCTGCGCCGGACCATGCGCTGACGGCGCCATGGCGCAAGACGGGCTATACTGGCCCGCAAACCCGATATCCAGATCAAGGTGGTGTTCATGAAGCCCAGATTTTTTGCCGTCCTCGTCGCCTGCACCCTGCTGGCCGCCTGCTCCGGCGCGCCGAGCGATTCGCGCATGGCCGACCAGATCGCCGGGCAGTTCAACGACGAATTCGGCACCGATTTCGTGCGGGTCGATCACCTGAGCGAAAGCGAGGGCCACATGGACGGCAAAACACGCTATGTCGCAGACGTCGCATACGAGCTGCGCTTCACCAAGAGCCTGGCCGAGGTGCGCGATGCGGCCGGGCCGGTGCAGGCCATGGAACTGGCCGTGCTGTACGGCGACTTCAGCAAAGGCGACACCAAGCAGATGCGCAACCGCGTGGTGTTCGAAAAGACCGACAAGGGCTGGGTGCTGACCGACAGCCGCCGCGACGAATAAGCGGCATCCCGACCCGAAAGCCCCGGCGGATCGTCAAGGCTACCGGGCGGGCTTGACGATCACGTGCACGATGTAGTCGTACAGCTGCCTGGCCTGCGCATCCGAAATCTTCTCGCTGGGGAAGGCAGGCATGGCCCCGACCGTGCCGTCCGGCATGCGCGGATCGCGGATGAAGCGCGCGAAGTCCTCGAAGCGCGTCAGCTGCGGCGCCAGCGCCAGCGGCAGGTTCGGGTCGATGACGTTGCCGCCGTGGGCATGGCAGCCGGTGCAGTTGTTGTCGAAGACCTTCTGGCCGGCGCTGTAGATCGCAGGCCCCCCCGGCGCCAGCCCGGCATAGACCAGCTGCCCGCCGAAATAACCGAGCACGACGACGACGGCGAAGCTCAGGCCGTAGATCGGCACCAGCACATGCAGCGAGGCCTTGCGGATGCCCAGGATGATGCCGGCGACGAGCAGGATCAGCAGTACGGCCGCCAGCGCCATCTTGACCTTGATCGCGAACAGCCAGGCGCCGCCCAGATAGCGTTGCCAGTCCATGATGCCGAACACCACCGTCGGGAACCAGAAGACCAGGGCCAGCACCAGCGCATGGTGGGCGGATGCCCTGAAATGACGGAAGCGGGCGAAGGCGGACATGCCGATGAAGGCCACCGCCCCCACCACGAGCCCGATCGGCATGTGCACCATCGCCGGATGGATCGGGTGCATATAGCCGATACGGTCGAGAAAATCGTAGAACGCGTCGACAGCATGGTGCATGGGAGATCCCCCTTGCCTCAGCGAGTGTGTATCGTGCTCGGGCCGGGCTTCGCCGGCAGGACGTCAAGGTTACAATGAAACCGGGACGCGGCCGGGGTCGCCGGGCGCGCGCTTTTTGTACTGTGGTCCAAATGCCATGAAATGCAACCGCCGTTCTGCCTTCACGAATCCAAACATCCGGGCCGCCATCGTTGGAGCGAAGCGGCCGGGCTGTTACCATCGCCGTCCCGAACCAGGGCCTTCGGCCCATCACAGGACGCACGATGACCGATTACGCCGCACGCACCCAAGCCCTGAAGGACGCCCTTTCCCGGCGCATCCTGATCCTCGACGGCGCCATGGGCACGATGATCCAGAAGCACAAGCTCGCAGAGGCCGACTTCCGCGGTGAGCGCTTCGCCGACTGGCCGAGCGAGCTCAAGGGCAACAACGACCTGCTGACGCTGACCCGCCCCGACATCATCCGCGGCATCCATGAGGCCTATCTCGAGGTCGGCGCCGACATCATCGAGACCAACACCTTCAACGCCAACGCCGTATCCATGGCCGACTACGGCATGGAATCGCTGGTCTACGAACTGAACCTCGAGGGCGCGAAGCTGGCGCGGCAGGCGGCCGACCGTCACGCCACGGACGCCAGGCCACGCTTCGTGGCCGGCATCCTCGGCCCGACCAGCCGCACCTGCTCGATCTCGCCGGACGTCAACGATCCGGGCTTTCGCAACATCACCTTCGACGCGCTGGTGGCCACCTATAGCGAGGCCACGAAGGGCCTGGTCGACGGCGGTGTGGACATCATCCTGATCGAGACGGTGTTCGACACCCTGAACGCCAAGGCGGCCGTGTTCGCCGTCAAGCGCTATTTCGCCGACACCGGCATGTCGTTGCCGATCGTCATCTCCGGCACCATCACCGATGCCTCCGGACGCACCCTGTCCGGCCAGACCGCCACCGCCTTCTACGACTCCCTGGCCCATGCCGAGCCGATCTCCTTCGGCCTGAACTGCGCCCTCGGCCCCAAGGAGCTGCGCCAGTACGTCGAGGAACTGGCAGGCACGGTGCCCTGCCACATCAACACCCATCCGAACGCGGGCCTGCCCAATGCCTTCGGCGGCTATGACCTGACGCCGGAGGCCATGGCCACCGAGATCCGCGAATGGGCCGAGTCCGGATTCCTGAACATCATCGGCGGCTGCTGCGGCACCACCCCCGATCACATCCGCGCCATCGCCGAGGCGGTGGAGGGACTGCCGCCGCGCCGGGCGCCCGAGCTGCCGGTCGAATGCCGATTGTCGGGACTCGAGCCGCTGCACATCGGCGAGCACTCGCTGTTCGTCAACGTCGGTGAGCGCGCCAACGTCACCGGCTCGGCCGTGTTCAAGCGCCTGATCATGGCCGGGGACTACGCCACGGCGCTGGGCATCTGTCGCGAACAGGTCGAGAACGGCGCCCAGATCATCGACATCAACATGGACGAGGCCATGCTCGACGGCCGGAAGGCCATGGTCACCTTCCTGAACCTGATCGCCTCCGAGCCGGACATTTCCAAGGTGCCGGTGATGCTCGACTCCTCCAAATGGGAGATCATCGAGGCCGGGCTCAAATGCGTGCAGGGCAAGGGCATCGTCAACTCGATCTCGCTGAAGGAAGGCCGGGACGCCTTCGTGCGGCACGCAAAGCTCTTGAAGATGTACGGGGCGGCGGTCGTCGTCATGGCCTTCGACGAGAAGGGCCAGGCGGACACGCTGCAGCGCAAGACCGAGATCTGCGAGCGCAGCTACCGCATCCTGACGGACGAGCTCGGCTTCAAGCCCGAGGACATCATCTTCGACCCGAACATCTTCGCCATCGCCACCGGCATCGAGGAGCACGACAACTACGCCGTCGACTTCATCGAGGCCACCGGCTGGATCAAGGAGAACCTGCCGCACGCGCTGGTGTCCGGCGGCGTGTCCAACGTCTCCTTCTCCTTCCGCGGCAACAACCCGGTGCGCGAGGCCATCCATTCGGTATTCCTGTACCACGCCATCGCCAGCGGCATGGACATGGGCATCGTCAACGCCGGGCAGCTGGCGGTCTACGACGAACTTCCGGCCGAGCTGAAGGAGCGCGTCGAGGACGTGGTGCTGAACCGCCGCAAGGATGCCACCGAGCGCCTGCTGGAGATCGCCGAGGACTACCGCGGCGACGGTACCCGCGCCAAGAAAGAGGATGTCGAATGGCGGTCCTGGCCGGTGGCCAAGCGCCTGGAGCATGCCCTGGTCAAGGGCATCGATGCGCATGTGGCCGAGGACGTCGAGGAGGCGCGCCAGCAGTTCGCCCGCCCGATCGAGGTCATCGAAGGGCCGCTGATGGACGGCATGAACGTGGTCGGCGACCTGTTCGGCGCCGGCAAGATGTTCCTGCCGCAGGTGGTCAAATCGGCGCGCGTGATGAAGAAGGCCGTGGCCGTGCTGCTGCCCTACATCGAGGCGGAGAAGGCCGGCGGCGGCAGCAGCAACGGCAAGGTGCTGATGGCCACCGTCAAGGGCGACGTACACGACATCGGCAAGAACATCGTCGGCGTGGTGCTTGCCTGCAACAACTTCGAGGTCATCGACCTCGGGGTCATGGTGCCGGCCGCCACCATCCTCGAGGAGGCGAAGAAGCACGACGTGGACATCATCGGTCTGTCCGGCCTGATCACACCCAGCCTCGACGAGATGGTGCACATCGCCAAGGAGATGACGCGTCTGGGCTTCACGCTCCCGATCATGCTGGGCGGTGCGACCACCTCCAAGGCGCATACCGCCGTCAAGATCGACCCCGAGTACGCCGAGCCGGTGGTCTGGGTCAAGGATGCCTCGCGCGCCGTCGGCGTGGCCCAGAACCTCGTGTCCG
>Ga0315540_10000913_pt1 | contig 16908 bp, 19 predicted proteins | sample SalMarSW160110MG_FD_203677 | JGI IMG/M metagenome (GOLD analysis project Ga0315540, IMG submission 203677) | Salt marsh sediment microbial communities from the Plum Island Ecosystem LTER, Massachusetts, United States - Salt Marsh Sediment SW1601-10 ...
GCAATGCAATGCAAACCGGACCCCGAACAGTAAGCGTATGATGAACACATTCTCCTGGATATTTGTTGCCGCACTCGGCGCCTCGGTGGCCCTGCGACTCTGGCTGGCGACGCGCCAGATCGGCAGCGTCGCCGCGAACCGTGACCGGGTGCCCGACGCGTTCGCCGACAAAATTCAAACCGAGGCCCACCGCAAGGCGGCCGACTACACGCTCGCCAAAACACGGCAGGGCCGCCTGGAGCTGGTTTATGACAGCCTGTTGCTGCTCGGCTGGACGCTTGGCGGCGGTCTGCAGTGGCTGGACACGGCATGGCAGAGCGCCGGCTGGAACCCGATCAACACCGGTGTAGCCGTCATCGTCAGTGCATTTATCATTATGGCGGCACTGGAGCTGCCCTTTTCCCTGTACCACACTTTCGTGATCGAAGAACGTTTCGGCTTCAACAAGACCAGCCCCGGTACATTCATCGGCGATACCGCCAAGCAGGCTTTGTTGATGCTGGTTCTGGGTGTACCGCTGGCCTGGGCCGCGCTGTGGCTGATGCAGGGCTCGGGCAGGCTCTGGTGGCTTTACCTGTGGATGCTGTGGGCGGGATTCAGCCTGCTGATGTTCTGGGCTTACCCGACGCTGATCGCGCCCTTGTTCAACAAGTTCACGCTGCTGGATAACGAGCAGCTGAAACAACGCATCCAGAACCTGCTGGACCGCTGCGGATTCAGGAGCAGGGGCATCTATATCATGGACGGTTCGCGCCGCTCCGGCCACGGCAATGCCTATTTCACCGGCATGGGCCGCAACAAGCGCATTGTATTTTTCGACACCCTGCTGGAAACGCTGGATGCCGATGAGATCGAAGCCGTGCTCGCGCACGAACTCGGGCACTTCAAACGCAAACACGTGCAGAAGCGTATTGTCATCATGATGCTCATGAGTCTGGCGGGCCTGGCCCTGCTGGGCTGGCTGATTCAGCAGCCCTGGTTTTACCAGGGGCTCGGCGTGAGCCAGCCGTCCAACCACCTGGCGCTGTTGCTGTTCCTGATGGTGACACCGGTGTTTACCCTGTTTCTCCAGCCGCTGTCGTCCTGGTTCTCGCGCCGCCACGAGTTTGAGGCCGACGACTATGCCGCATCCCAGTCCAGTGCCGGCGACCTGATACACGCGCTGGTCAAGCTGTACCGGGAGAATGCCAGTACACTTACGCCGGACCCGTTGTATTCGGCCTTTTATGATTCACACCCACCGGCTCCCGTGCGGGTGGCGCATTTATCCAGAAGAACGGGGCGAACGGAGGTTTTGCCATGAAACAGACAATTTTGTTAGCCATTGCCATGGTTCTATCGAGCGGCGCCTGGGCCGACGTGCAGCACGGCAAGCAACTGCACGACGAACGCTGCACGAAGTGTCACGACGACAGCGTCTACACGCGCGAGGACCACTTCATCACCAGCAAGGAAGCGCTCACCAAACAGGTCCAACGCTGCGCCCTGAATACCGGTGCCCAGTGGTTTGACGAGGACACCGCCGATGTCGTCGACTACCTGAACACCACCTACTACAAGTTCAAGTAGGGCCATGAGCAGGCTGCTGCCGGATCGCCGCTGCCGGCCCGGGCACACCCTTGTTGTCAGCACCGTGCGCTGCGCCGCGTCCGGCGTCAGCGTCGCGGGCTGAACCGGAGTGGCCCGCAGCCGCAAACCGCCGGGCCCAAGCCCAACGCCAGCAGTCCCCGAAAACGCTGTCGCCCAGACCGGTCTGGTGCTCGCCCATTACGGGCAGGCCAGCCTGGTGGAAACCGGTAACGGCGATGTACTGCGTTGTTCGACGCGCAAGAACCTGCCGCGCACGGTGTGTGGCGACCGGGTGCACTGGCAGGCCAGCAATCCCAGGGAAGGCGTAATCACGGCCGTCCTGGAGCGCGACACCGTGCTGGCACGCCCGGACCAGAGCGGCCGCAGCCGCGCGATTGCCGCCAACATCGATCAGGTCATTGTGGTCATCGCCAGCAAGCCCAGTTGTGAATACGGCATGCTGGACCGCTATCTGGCGGCGGCCGAACTGATCGGGGCATCTCCCCTGATTGTACTCAACAAGGCCGACTTGCTGGACGCCGACAGCCGAACGAAACTGGAGCAGCGGCTGGCGGTATACCCGGCAATCGGTTATCCGCTGATATTCACCAGTACGCGCGCGGCCGACGGCCTCAAGGACCTCCACGAGCACCTCAAGGGGCACATCAGCATCCTGGTGGGCCAGTCGGGGGTGGGCAAATCGTCGCTGGTACAGTCACTGTTGCCCGACCTGGACATCCGCACCGGCAGCCTTTCTCAGGTAACCGGCCTGGGCCGGCACACCACCACGGTAGCCATGCTCTATCACGCGCCGGGCGGCGGCGATCTGATCGATTCGCCGGGCGTGCGGGATTTCAGCCTCAGCAAGGTCGCACCCGAATTGCTGGAGAAAGGTTTCCCGGAATTTGCGCCCTATCTCGGCCAGTGCAGATTTCACAATTGCCGACATCTCGTCGAACCCGGCTGCGCGGTGCACAACGCCGCCCGCGACGGCGCGATCAATCCGCGGCGCCTGGACAGCTACCGCGAACTGGTCAAGGCGATGAGCCAGGAGGCTGTCGGACGCAGGTAGTCCGAAACAACATGGCGGCGCAGCGCAGTCGATTGCTCCTGCGCCCGACAGAAACCCCTAGCCCGGCGGCCAGTGCATCTGGCGCCCTGCCAGCAGGTGCAGGTGGATGTGGAACACGCTCTGACCGGCATCGGCATTGCAGTTGAGTACAGTCCGGTAACCGCTGGCGTCGACGCCTTCCTGCGCGGCGATCTTCGCCGCCGCCTGGACCATCCGCCCCACCAGCGGCCGATGGGCATTATCCAGATCGTTGAGCGTGGCAATGTGTTCCTTGGGGATGACCAGCACGTGCAGGGGCGCCTGGGGATTGATATCGCGGAACGCCAGCACCTCGTCATCCTCGTAGACTTTGTCCGGCGGGATTTCACCGGACACCATTTTGCAGAACAGGCAATCGCTCATGGGGACTCCATCGTTAACAAGACCCGTCAGGGTGTGTTTGTGCCGCCATGCCGACGCGCCAACAGGACGGCTGCAAGCCCAGCCTAAAGGCAAAAACCGCTGCGATCAATCCGACCGCTGGCAGGTGCGTCAAACGAAGAAGTTGACCGAGGTACCCTGGGTGAGATCCGCGATGGCCTCGGGACGTGTATTGTTCAGGTAGTGAGAGATCGCGGCGCGCGAGGGGCGGCCTGCGCCGGTCTGATGCCCGCCGGAGGAGGCGTGTTCGAAACAGCGTTCATTGATGAACGCACGGGTGGACTGATAAGGGGTGCGTTCGCGTTGCAGCAGTTCGCCCTGAACCACGCGCTCCACAGCCTCTCCGCTGCGCGGAGCCGGACGTGAGGAGCGCACCGCACCGACGCCTTCGGCGGACGCAGGTGGTACGGTGCTTGTGTAAGTGGCGCTTGCCGGGCGCAGTAACGGCGCAGCCGGCAATCTGCTGATATCCATATTCGGGGCCCAACCCTTTCTTCCCGTTGTAGTGGAGCGTTCTTTAAGCGCAAAAGTTTACACTTTTTTTCGCCAACCGTATCCTGACAAAAAACCGTCAGAACCCGATCCGGAACCAGGTAAAATAAGTCATTGCAATCAGTCGCTTAGGGACACACCCGCTAACCGGACAAATTGACGACGGCAGTCAGAGGTCGCGTCTGCCGGAAAAGGCGTGCGACAGCGTACCGCTGTCGATGTATTCGAGCTCCCCGCCCATGGGCACACCGTGGGCGATGCGGGTGGTGCGGATACCGTGCTCGCGCGCTAGGCCACTGATGTACTGCGCGGTGGCTTCACCCTCGGCGGTGGGGTTGGTGGCGAGGATCACCTCCAGCAGCTCGCCTTGCGCGAAACGCTGCGCCAGCTCATCCAGGCCCAGCTGCGCAGGACCGACACCATCCAGCGGCGACAAGTGTCCCAGCAAAACGAAGTAGCGGCCGCGGAAGTCGGTGGCCTGCTCGATGGCATCGACATCGACGGGGGACTCGACCACGCAGAGCAGCGAGGGATCGCGGTTCTGGTCAGCACACAGACTGCAACGTTCCGACTCACACAGCGTGCGGCAATCGGCGCACCGGCCGACATCCCGCATGGCGCGATCGAGCGCCTGTGACAGCACCCGCCCACCCTCGCGATCGCGTTCCAGAAGGTGGTAAGCCATGCGCTGCGCGGTCTTGTTGCCGACGCCGGGCAGACAGCGAAGTGCATCCATCAGCTGGCGGATCAACGGAGAGGCGGACATATCACCCCCGACACATCAGCCCGCAGCGGCTGCCCGGCCTGGCGGACAGCGACGCCGGGGGTGTCGCCAGAAACGCGCGCGCAGCCATGGCCGAACATCCCGTTCAGAAAGGCAGCTTCATGCCCGGCGGCAGATTCAGGCCTGCCGTCATGCCCGCCATGCGCTCCTGCGTCGCGGCGTCGATCTTGTGTGCGGCGTCGTTGATCGCCGCGGCAACCAGGTCTTCGAGCATGTCCTTGTCCTCGCCGATCAGGCTGTCATCGATTTCGACCCGGCGCGCCTCGTGGCGCCCCGTCATGGTGACTTTCACCAGCCCGCCGCCGGATTCGCCAATCAGCTCCATGCCGGCGATTTCTTCCTGGGCTTTCTGCATATTGGCCTGCATCTGCTGGGCCTGCTTCATCAGATTGCCGAGTCCACCTTTCATAGTCATGTTCCTGTGGGTTGGGGTGTTCAGTTGTCCAGAGGACGAATCGAGTCGGTATGCAGGGTCGCGTCAAACGCCTTCTGAATCGCCTTGACGTTGGGGTCGGACTGAATAGTATCGACGGCCGCCGCCTGGCGCATCTCCAGTTCCGCGCGCTGCTGCTGTGCCGGGGTATCACCGGCTTCACCAGCCACGTCGATCTCCAGCTGCACCTGTGTCTGCAGGCAGGCACTCAAGGCATCCTGCAGCCGCTGCAGGCGCGTCTTGTTGAGCAATTGCCGGTGACTGGCATCGAGCACCAGCGCCCAATGGCCGGCGTCGCGCTGCCCGATCGCGCAGTTCATGGCAAGTTCGCGCACCACGCCCTTGAGCTGCATGCTTTCGACCAGCGTCCGCCAGTCGTCGTCTGCCGCAGCGGGCGGCATGGGTGGCGGCGCAGCCTGAGACGGCGCAGCCTGAGGCGCCGTGGCGGTAGCCTGTTCGGGGGCGACCACCGGCGCCGGCGACCGGGTGCCGACATCGGTGGTCTGGGCGTTGACCGGGCGGAAAGCCAGCATGCGCAGCAGGATCATTTCCAGGCCGCCGCGCTGATCGGGTGACAGCTGCAGGTCACGCCGCCCGATGAGGCCAATCTGGTAATACAACTGCACGTCTTCAGCAGCCATCCGCCCCGCCAGATCCAGAATCGCTTCGCGTTCCTCCAGGTTTTCATCGACCGCGCCGGGCAGGGCCTGGGCGATGGCGATCTGCTGCAGGCCGGATAACAGTTCCGCCAGCAGATCCTGATAGTCCGGCGCCTGCTGCGAGAACTGTTCGACCACCTGCAGCAGTGCCGCCGCATCCGCGGCCGCCAGCGCCTGCAGCAGCGCAATGACCTGCCCGCGTTCGATACTGCCGAGCATGCTGCGGACCTCGGCTTCGCGCACGGCGCCGGCGCCGAACGCAATGGCCTGATCCAGCAGGCTGAGGGCATCCCGCATACTGCCGTCGGCGGCACGTGCCAGCAGGCGCAGCGCGCCCGCGTCGTGCTCGATGGTCTCCGCCGTCAGCAGTTTCTGCAGGTGGTCGGTTATCATCGGCAGTGGCAGGCGCTTGAGATTGAACTGCAGGCAACGCGACAGTACCGTAGCCGGCAATTTCTGCGGATCGGTGGTCGCCAGCAGGAACTTGACGTGCGGCGGCGGTTCTTCGAGCGTTTTCAACAGCGCATTGAAACTGTGCGCCGACAGCATGTGCACCTCGTCGACGAGGTAGACCTTGTAACGCCCGCGCGTGGGAGCGTACTGGACGTTGTCGAGCAGCTCACGCGTATCCTCGACCTTGGTGCGCGATGCCGCGTCCACCTCGATCAGGTCGACAAAGCGTCCTTCATCGATTTCGACGCAGGCGCTGCACTGTCCGCAGGGTTCGGCGCCGACGCCGCTTTCGCAGTTGAGCGACTTGGCGAAGATGCGCGCTACCGTTGTTTTGCCCACGCCGCGCGTACCGGTAAACAGGTAGGCGTGGTGCAGGCGCTCGTTATCCAGCGCATTGACCAGGGCACGCAGCACGTGCTCCTGACCGACCATTTCAGCAAATTTGCGCGGCCGCCATTTGCGCGCCAGAACCTGATAGCTCATGAATTGTCCGCTGGTTGTGTACAGGCCACCGAGCAGGCGCTTCGCTTGCCGGCCAAGGCAACCAGTATACCAGCACGGCCGAAATAAAGAGGTGGCCCGCACCAGCCACACCCCGGCGCCCAAGTCCACTGCTGCGGCTGCTCCCTTCCGGGCCTGACCGGGTTCACAGCTTGTTGTCGCGAGGGGACCGATACGGGCCACCATTACCCAGATAATGCCGGGCTTGCGCCCGCAAAGGCCGGCATTGTACCCGCACCAGGCGGCGCGGTCATCCACGGCATCGGACCGGCCAGGGGAAAATATTTCCTGCCCCGTCAGGTCGTTCGCGACATTCGGGCGCGGCCGGCGCTGATTCCACCAGGATTTATAAGTATTTAATTCATGGGCTATTTCAATAATTCCTGATAATATTAGTCAACTATTATCGCAGTACAATTTTGTTAACGGGAAGGAGTATGTATTGATGCAAGCAGATGTGGACGGCAAAACCATTGAACTCAGTGAAGCGGGCTGGCTGGTGAATCTCGACGAGTGGAGCGAAGATCTGGCCGTCGAAATCGCCAGGAACGAAAAGATATCCGAGTTGACCCAGGAACACTGGGACATCATCAATACCGCGCGCGAGTATTTCCAGGACAATGGCACGGTGTGCGAACCGCGCCAGTTCTCCAAAATCATGAAGACCCGGTTCGGTAACGACCGCAGCGACCAGAAGTATATCTATTCGCTGTTCCCGACCGGTCTGATCAAGTGCGCCAACAAGGTCGCCGGACTGCCTCGCCCCAAAGGCTGCAGCTGACCCCCCGGCCGCAGGCCTGCCCCGATAAAAGCCCCTTCACGGGGCTTTTCTTATGCCGGATACTCCACGCAGGCTCATCGACAACCGGAACAGGGTGCCAGGCAATGTACTCACGCGCGGCGTCATATCACATCCCCGATGGATCCCGGTAAGCACAACCTGTTGATCGCGGCCGCGGTCGCTACGCCGCGGGTTATGCCGCGACACGCCGGGCATGGCCCGGGGTCGCCACCGCGTTCAGCCGATCGCCGGCAAGGCGCGCGGGCATGAGCGCGCCCCGCGAACCGGTCTTCCCACGGATCAAACTAGGTGTCAGCGCCTGCCTCGTGGGCGAGCGGGTGCGCTATGACGGCGGTCACAAACGCCACGCGTTTCTCGGCGACATCCTCGCCGCGCACGCTGACTATCTGCCCATCTGCCCCGAAGCCGGCATCGGCATGGGGGTGCCGCGCCCGCCGATTCACCTGGTGGGCGAGCGGCAACAACCGCACGCGCTGGGGTTGCAGGATCCGACGCGGGACGTAACCGCACAGCTGCAACAATTCGGCGCGCGGACTCTGGGCAGCCTGGACGGCGTGAGCGGCTACATTTTCAAGAAAAATTCACCCAGCTGCGGCCTTCGCCAGGTCAAGGTGTTTGCCCGGCCCGGCCGCTACCCGCAGCGCAACGGCACCGGCATCTTCGCCCGCGTCATCCGCGAATCACTACCACTGTTGCCGGTGGAAGAGGAAGATGCACTGGACAATCCGCAGCGCCGCGACAACTTTCTCTGCCGCGTGTACGTTTACCGGCGCTGGCAGGACCTGCAGGCGCGCGGACTCTGCAGCGCCGGCCTGGGCGCTTTCCACGCGGTTCACGAGTCCCTGGTCATGGCCCACTCCCGGGCCGCCTTCGGCAGGCTGGAAAAACTGTTGTCCACCGCGACCGAGCCGACACTCGCGGAAACCGCGGCGCAGTATATTCAGGCGCTGATGACAACACTGGCACGACCGGCTCGCCGCAGTCAGCACTGCACGGTACTCGCACAGCTGGCGGGGGAACTGAAACCTCTCCTCACCCCCCGCCAGAGCGCACTGCTGGCAGGCACACTGGCGGCATACCTCGCCGGCAACCTCGCGCTGACCGAAGCCATCGACACCCTGCGCAGCCACGTTGACCGCCATGCGCAGCTCGGCCTCGGCAGACAGGCTTACCTGTACCCTTACCCGGATAGCCTGAGGCCAAGCAATTATTAAACTTTCGTATAAATTATGCTATATTATGGCCGATACACCGGCACAACTTATAGTATTGTTTAATGTCTGACGCCATTAAGAACTTGATCAACCAGATCATTGCCGCGGCCCGCCGACGCGGCCTGACCCAGCGGCAGCTCGCCGAGCATGCCGGGCTGACCGCTGTCGGCCTGAGCAAAGCCAAACACCGCGGGGATCTCCGCGCCTCCACGCTGGCGGCGCTCGCCGCCCAGGTCGATCTGGAAATAGCCCTGGCGCCTGCCCGCAGCCGGGAAAAGGCCACCGAGGCCATCCGCTCCGGCAGCTTTTTTCGCACCTCCCCGGCAACGCCGGGTGACGAGGATTGAACATGGCTCGCAACCAGCACGCCGTTATCTGGACACGCGTTTCCGGTCAACCGGAAAAGATGGGCGACCTGCTGCTGTCCGGCGACCAGGCCGCCTTCACCTACACGCGTGACTACCTGTCCTCGGAGCAGCCGGGGTTCTGCCTGCTGGGCGACGGCCGCTTCTGGGGCGACGACTCGGTCAGCTACCCGATCAGTGAGCGCATCCCGGTGTTTCCCCGTCTGCTGTCGCTGATTCCCGGGAACAATCCCCGCAATCTGCAGCGCCGCCATTACCTCGACCTGTTGCGCAAGCAACTCGGCCGCGAACCACCGCCGGGCGTGGAGACCGAATGGCTGCTGCTGCTCGCCGGCGGACACGGTGGTATCGGGCATATCGATGTCTTCACCAACGACATCGCCGCCGAAAGCTGGTACGACCGCGATACCGCCGCGGGCTCCAGCGCCACGGCGTCAGGCAACCGTTCGCAGCTGTGGCACATGCTGAAAAACAATGTGCTCGACGAGCCGGTCGCATTCGACCCCCAGCTGATTGAAGAAACACTGGGACCGACGCCGTCGGTCGGCGGCATGATCCCCAAACTCCTGGTGTCGATGACCCGCGGCGATACCGCAGCGAATTTTTACCCGCCCGACACCGTCGGCAAGACCAACGTGGTCCTGAAAGTCGAGCCGCCGGAGTACGCCGGCCTGCTCGACCTCGAAGCCCTGTGCCTGGATATCCATCGCCAGGCCGGTTTCGACACGCCCGCCTACTCGCGCTACGACGACGACGGGCTGCATTTTCTTGCTGTCGAACGTTTCGACTGCATGAGCGCCAATCCGTTACCCATGGAATCCCTGTTCTCGGTAATTGCCACCGGCGACCACCAGTTTCGCGAAACCGGCGACATCCTGCTGGACGAACTCGGCAACGTCATTGACCGGCTCGCCCAGGTAGTCAACCTCGCAGCCGATACCGGCGAGCAGCTCTATCTGCGCTTCCTGATGGCGCTGCTGACCGGCAACGGCGACCTGCATCTGGACAACGTCGCCCTGCTGGGCGGCGTATCCGACTGTCGCCTGGCGCCGGTATACGATCCTGCACCCATGCGTGCCTGGCCGCGCCACAACCTGGTCAGCGCCATCCCCTTCGATCCCTCGGGGTACGCCGATCACGGCGAGTTCTTTGTGACTCTCGGCAGTTCCTTCGGCCTGTCCGGACAGGAGGTCCAGGGTTGCCTGGACAGGGCGCTGGCGGCCACTGCAGACTTTCCCGACCGACTGATGGCATTGCAAAGGGTCCCCGAACGCCAGCGCCTGCAACTGCGCGACATTGTCGCATCTGAACGCGCCCTGCTCACCAGCAGGCTGGCATAAACCACGGGCAACCCTCGCCGTGCATTGAATCTTCGACGACAAAGTATTAGTTTAGCCACAATAATAATCAGCTTTTTCGGGTCACAGGTACCTCGCGAGGACTATGCAGTGACTGGGACAACGACGATCCTGGTTGTGGATGATGACCCGGATATCCGCGAGCTGCTGGAGGACTATCTCGGCGACCAGGGATATAGGGTTATCAGCGTCGCCACCGCCGAGGCGATGCGCCTTTCGCTGGCGGAACAGTTGCCCGATGTCGTGTTGCTGGATGTCGGCCTTCCCGGTGAAGACGGGCTCAGCCTCGCACGCCATATCCGCGAACACTTCGACCTCGGCATCATCATGGTGTCCGGCGCCGGCGAAACACTGGACCGCATCGTCGGCCTGGAAGTCGGCGCCGATGACTATGTGGCGAAACCCTTCGATCCCCGCGAGTTACACGCCCGGCTGAAGAGTGTACTGCGGCGCTATCAACAACGTGCCGCCGTGTCCGGCGACACAGTGCCGGAAAATGACAGCGCGCGGCGCCGGATACCCTTCGGCGTGGGTACGCTTGACCTGGACAGCTGCCAGTTGCTGGACGCCGGAGGCGGAGAGATTCCCGTCACGGCGATGGAATTCGAATTACTGAAAGTGTTCGCCGAGCGGCCCAACCGCCCGCTGACCCGCGACCAGCTGCTGAACCTCACGCAAAACCGCGACTGGGACCCGTTCGACCGGAGTATCGATATCCGCATAGCCCGGCTGCGCCGCAAAGTGGAACCCGACCCGCGAAAACCCTGTGTCCTCAAGACGGTCCGCGGCATGGGCTACATGTTCGTACCACGCAAGTGAGGACCAGCCGCCACGAGCACCGTTTCCAGGCGGTTTCAATTGTTTCCGCTTTGTAACATGACCCCGCCCTCGCCTCCATTGCCTATACACTTGCCTGCAGATACGCCGCTTCCTTCCGCAACAGGACTGTCGAACACATGAGCACCCAGCCTGACATCGGGCAATCGCACAACCCGGATCTGCGTGAAACCCTGCGGCTCGCCGCGGCGGGCGTCGCCGCAAGCGGCGGGCACACCGTTTTCCGCGAACTCGTCCGGCACATCGCCCTGGCGCTGGACGTGGACCACGCATTTATCGGTGTACTGGAGGGCGGGCAGCGGGATACGGTGAATGTCATCGCCGGGTACTTCTTCCGCAAATTCAACGACGGGTTTCACTACGACCTGAAAGACACGCCCTGTGAGAATGTCATCGGGCAGCAGTTCCGCTTTTACCCAAACGGCGTGCAGGAGCTGTTTGCCGACCCGCACATCAGGGAGCTCAAGACGGAAGGCTATGCGGGCATACCGCTGTACGATTCCCGCGGTGGCGTGCTGGGATTGATGGCAGTCGCCAACCGCAAACCCCTGCACGACGAGGAACTGGTTGAAGACCTGCTGAAAATCTTCTCGGTGCGCGCGGCCGTTGAGCTCGAGCGCCTGTACGCCGACCAGGCCCGCAGCGAAAAAGACCTGGCGCTGCGCAAGAGCGAGGACCGGCTGCGCGCCACGGTCGAGGCCGCACTCGACTGCATCATCGCGATGGATCGCGACGGCCGGGTGATCGAATTCAATCCGGCGGCCGAACAGTGCTTCGGCTACCGCAAGCACGACATTCTCGGGCAACGCCTCGCAGGACTGATCATTCCCGAACGCTTCCGCTCAGACCACGAAACAGGCATGGAGAAATTCCGTGACACCGGCGAAGGCGCGTTCCTGGGAAAACGGGTCGAGGCTACCGCCCGCCGCGCCGACGGCAGCGAATTTCCCGCCGAACTGGCAATCGACGTAGCCCAGGGCGCGGAAGGCGAGATCTTCATCGGCTACCTGCGCGATATCACCGAACGCCGGGAAGCCGAGGAAAACCGCCAGCGACTCGAGGCGCAGTTGCGCCAGGCGCAGAAAATGGAGGCCATCGGGCAACTGACCGGCGGCATCGCACACGATTTCAATAACATCCTCACCGCGATGCTGGGCTATGTCGCGCTTGCCGAGGAACACATCGCACCCGCCAGGGATGAAAAACTTGCCAGGTACCTGAACCGCGCACATCGCTCCGGTCAGCGGGCCCGCGACCTTATCCAGCAGATGCTCACCTTCAGTCGCGGGCAGAGTGGCGAGCCGCGGCCCGTGGCGCTCGGACCACTGATCAGTGAATGGGTGAAACTGCTGGAATCCACGCTGCCATCGAGCGTGGAGATCGCATGTGAACCCGACCCGCAGCTGCCCGCGACCATGCTCGATCCGATGCACGGCGAACAGATACTGATGAACCTGTGCATCAACGCGCGTGATGCGATGCAGGGACACGGCAGGCTGAGTATCCGCCTGAATCAGGCTTCCCATGCCCATGCGGTGTGTGCTTCCTGCCGCCAGCCGGTGCGGGGCGACTTCATCGAACTGGTTGTCACTGACACCGGCGACGGCATTCCGACCGAAATCCAGGACCACATTTTCGAGCCTTTTTATTCCACCAAGGAAGTCGGTCAGGGCAGCGGCATGGGCCTGGCAATGGTCCACGGTATCGTGCACGACTATGGTGGCCACCTGCTGGTCGATACCCGGCCGGGCGAAGGCAGCAGTTTCCGGATTCTACTCAAGCCGCTGGACGATGCAGCACCGGTGACCACCGCCGAGGACCTTGGGGCAGGACTGCCAGCCGGTATGCTCCAAGGGCGTGTTCTGCTGGTGGACGACGAGCCCGCGGTCAGCGAGTTCATGCAGGACCTGCTGGAAAACTGGGGACTGGCCGTCACGGTTTTCAATAACGGCGTGGCTGCCTGCCAGCGCTTTTCCGACGATCCCTACAATTTCGACCTGGCGATACTGGACCAGACCATGCCGAAGATGACCGGCCTGCAGGCAGCCCGGCATCTGCTCAAACTGCGACCCGACCTGCCCGTGGTCCTGTATACCGGGTACACCGCGGAAGTCTCGGAAAACCTTGTCAAGCGTGAAGGTCTCCGCGCCCTGGTCAAGAAACCCATCGATACCGCTGCACTGCACGAACTCGTCAAGCAGTTACTGTCGGAGTCAGCGCGCAGCTGACCTGCCGCAAACCACCCGCCTCTGCCGGCGCCCGCCGGACCTGTTACCAAAGCGAAACAATCGGACTACAAACGCCCCCTGATCGGCGGTCATCCTGATACAAGCTGCACCTAAGCTTTCTCTCAACGGCGCCCGGTAACCAGGTCACCGCCGCAAACCACCGACCCACCGACAGATACGGAGCAACATCATGACTGTACAGAGCAGCATCGACTACCAGACAGATACCCAGCGCTATGCCCGGTGCATCGAGGTTTCCAAGCGCATCCGCTGGGAGATCGAAAAAGACGTGATCCGCGGGCGCTCGTTCGACCAGGCGCAGAAATTCCTGCCGGACGGCCTGGCGAAAGTCGGGGAACTCGATTTTCTCACCGGCGCGGAAAAGCGCCTGTTGAACCAGGTTCAGGGACGCACCTACGCGAACATATTCGGGCTGGTGGAGCGCTTCATCAACGCCAAGGTGCTGGAAGTGAGCCGCGACCACTGGCTCGGCAATCAAACCGCGCTCGAGGCCCTGATCCGCTTCAGCGACGAAGAACTCAAACACCAGGAGATGTTCCGCCGGATCGACCGCCTGATGGATGACGCCATGCCCGACGGCTATGTGTTCACACCGCAACCGAACGACGTGGCTGCCGCGGTGCTGTCCAAGTCCACCTGGGCGGTACTGGGTCTGACCTGTCACATCGAGCTGTTCACCCAGGCACACTACAAGCAGAGCATCGAACCGGATAGCGAGCTGTCGGAGTTGTACAAGGACGTCTTCCTGTTCCACTGGCGCGAGGAATCGCAGCATGCCGTGCTCGACGAGCTGGAATGGCGGCGTGAAAACGAGCGCCTGAGCGAGGGCGAGCGTGACCAGGCCGTGGATGACCTCATCGACCTCGTGGTGGCGGTTGACGGCATCCTGCAGATGCAGAGCGACGCGGATGCAAACTATTTCTGCATGATCGCCGGGCGCAGCTTCGCGACAGTCGAACGGGAGCGCATCAGGCAAAGCCTGCTGCGTGCCTACCGCTGGCAGTACATCCTCTCGGGTGTGCAGGGACCACGCTTTTCCAGCATTCTCGGCAGTCTGGTGACCGACCAGCAGGCCGAGCGCATCACCAATGCGCTGGCGACATTGATCTGATCCGCGTTTACACACAGGAGAACTATCATGGCTACAAGCTGCCCTTTGAATTTCGACGTGGGCTACCTGCGCGACCAGGTACGCGCGACCTATGAGCAGGTCGCCCGCGATCCCGTCGGCCCCTATCACTTCCACCGAGGCCCGGAGTATGCGTGCGATTTCCTCGGCTATGACCGCGACGAACTCGCATGCGTGCCCACACTCAGCAGCGAGCGTTTCGCCGGTGTCGGCAATCCGCTGGCCATCGGACCGGTGACGCCGGGCATGACTGTACTGGACCACGCCTGCGGCGCCGGCACCGACCTGTTGATCGCCGCTGGACGGGTCGGACCAAGCGGCCGGGCAATCGGCGTCGACATGACCCCGGCAATGGTCGAATGCGCGCTGGCGGCGGCCAAACAGGCCGACCTCGAAGATATCGTGGAAGTCCACCAGGGCTTCTACGAGGACCTGCCGCTTGCAGACGCGAGCGTCGACCTGGTGATCTCCAATGGCGTGCTGAATCTGTCCCCAGACAAACACCGGGTGCTGGGCGAGGTGTTTCGCGTACTCAAGCCCGGCGGTCGACTGTACCTGGCGGATGTCGTGATACAACGCGAACTGACGCCCGAGGCGCGTAGCAACCCCGACCTTTGGGCGGCCTGTGTGGCCGGGGCCCTTGTCGAGTCGGAACTGCAGACGCTGGCAACCGCGACCGGATTCATCGACACACGCGTGGTGCAGCGCTTCAACTGCTTCTACGACACCACGGCTGAAACCAAGGTCGCCAAAGATCTGTTCATTCAGTCGGTGAACTTTTTCGCGCGCAAGGCAGGTGTCTCATGATTCCCCGCAGAGACCTGGACTGGTGGTACTGGCTGGCCACCGACCTGCTGTTGATTGCCGGCCTGGCGGGCTCGCGGTGGGGCATGCTGCCGGTTATCGGCCTGACGCTGGTTCAGGTGGTGCACTACCTCGCGCGGGAAAGGCGGGTGACGGCCTTCCCGGTCCAGGTCAGGGCCGGTTACCTGCTACTGCTGGTGGCGGGGCTGTTCCAGCCGCTGGTCTTCATCCACTGGATACAGCTCGCGGGGACCACGGCAGTCGTCACCGTCGCTTACTGCCCGCTGGCGCGTATCCTGGCACTGATGCCCTGGAACCGGGACCAGCCGCTGACCCTCAGTTTTGTCCGCAAAACCGTCTTCTCGCCGCCGGTGGCCGGGAGCATCCTGGGCGCGCAGCCGGGAGAATAACCACCACAACAGCGGTGTCCCGGTACGCACCGGGCCACCGCGCGTTGCGCGGCCCGCTCCCCGATCTGGTGCAGCAAAAGTCTGTCTGTTTCCATTTGGTGACAACCCGCGCCCCACGCAAGCACGAGCGAAAACAACGATAATTTTTAAGATCAATATCTTACAGCAACTGCATGAGACCTGGCCTGATTCCTGCCTTACTGACAGTAGACAGATCTGCCGGGAGCAGGCGAGAGATGCGCTTTTCATTCATTAAACGGACCTTGTTGCGCCGCACTGCCCCCCCGGCTCAGACTGCGATGGCGACCACCACACGTCCACTCAAGGACCTGGGCCGCAGCGTTCAGGACGCCATCGACTGGAATACGCACAACCGCGAGCGCCGCAAGCGGCTGGGGCTGGAGTAGCCCGGGCTAACGGCGTCAAGTTATCTGTTTATTGCGGGAACCCTGAAGCCGGTGGACCAGTCAAAGGGAAATGAGTATGAAGATCACAGACACCGAACTGCACGCCTTTGTCGACGGCCAACTGGCCGGCGAAGAGCGCGCTTGCGTACTTGAGGAAACCGCAACGTCGGCACAGCTCGCCGCCCGCCTCGACGAACTGCAAAATCTGAAGCAGCTGGTACAACTGGCCTTCCGGGACGTCGACTGCCCGGCAGCGCGCAGCGCTCGCCGGCAACCCGACGAGCAACACCCGGACACGGCAACTGTCGTCGGTACCGATCTGACGACCAGACGTTGATAGACGCGGTGCGCGGGCGGGTGGGACACCCGCGCCCGGTTCAGCGCCCTCTGACCGCCGCCGCGCCGGCAGCACCCAGGGTAAAATAGAACGTCGCACCCTCGGCCCGGATACTGCCACCGTGGCGCTTGACGATGCGCTGGACGATCACCAGGCCGATACCGGTGCCTTCGAACTCGTCCCCGTGCAACCGCTGAAACGCGCCGAACAACTTGTCCGCGTATTGCGTATCGAAGCCGACACCGTTGTCACTGACGTAGTAGCCTATCTGGCCGTCGATCACCTTGCGGCCGAACTCGATGCATGCACCGTCCCTTTTACTGGTGTATTTCCAGGCATTGCCCAGCAGATTCTCCAGCATGATGCGCAGCAGTCACCGGTCACCGACATGGCGGGCCTGACGATAACATCGACTGTCCGCTCCGGCGCTTGCTGTTTCAGCGATTCGACCACCTCCATCGCCAGTTGCGAGAGATCCACCTCTTCAATTTTCATGCCGTGGCGCGACAGCCGGGACAAGTGCAACAGATCATCGATAAGCTGGCCCATGCGCCGCGAAGCGGCCATGATGCGCGTCAGATATTCCCGGCCCTCCTCATTGAGGGATTCATCC
>Ga0315540_10000914_pt1 | contig 16908 bp, 7 predicted proteins | sample SalMarSW160110MG_FD_203677 | JGI IMG/M metagenome (GOLD analysis project Ga0315540, IMG submission 203677) | Salt marsh sediment microbial communities from the Plum Island Ecosystem LTER, Massachusetts, United States - Salt Marsh Sediment SW1601-10 ...
ACTGCCTCCCGACGAGCATCTGCGCGAGCCCCCAGCTGCTGCCGGGGACACCGAGCGCCCGGTGCAGGGAGGGGCTGCGCAGGTCGAAGTCCACGAGCAGCGTGCGTTGGCGATGCTCGCGCGCGAGCGTGATGCCGAGGCAGGCCGAGGTCGTCGTCTTGCCTTCGCCGCGCGAGGAGCTCGTCACCATGATGACGCGCGGCAGCTCGCGCTCCCTGGAGCGGGCGAGGTTCAGGTAGAGCCGCTTGAACTCCAACCCGAGCGGGCTCTCGATCCGGAAGCGCTGGATGAGCCCCGGGTCGCGGGGTGCCGGAAGCGAGCCGGGCGTGCCCCCGGCCGGCCCCGGGCGCGCGCGACGCTGGGAGTGCTCGAGCTCCTCGACGCGCGGCACCTGGCCGAGCACGGGAAGGCCGAGCAGGTGCTCGATTTCGTCCACGTTCTTGACCGACTGGTCGTGGTGCTCCACCACGAGCGCCGTTCCCACGCCGACGACGGCGCCGATGACCAGTGCCAGCATCACGATGAGCGGCCGGTTCGGCTTGCCGGGGGAGAGCGGGCGGTTCGCGGGCTCCATGACCACGAAGCGACCGCTCATCTTCGCCTGCTGGAACGCCTCGGCGATCTGCGCCGCGGCCGACTGCTGTTGGAACGTCGAGTACAGGGTGCGCGCGCGGTCCACCTCGGCCTGGAGCCGCGTGATGTCCATCTCGCGGTTCGGGGCCATGACGACTTCCTTCTGGTACGCGTCCACCTGGCTCTGCAGCCAGTTGCGCCAGCCCTCGCGGGCTGCGAGGTCGGCCTGGGCGACGCGGTAGCGCACGAGCAGGTCGCGTACGTCGGCGGGCAGGCCGGGCAGCGTCCGCGCGGCGGCCTTCGAGAACTCGGCCTCGAGGTCGGCCGTACGGCGGGCGAGCGAGAGCCGCAGGCTTGCGCCGCCGCTCGTCGTCCCCTCCGTGAGCATGGCCCGGCCCAGCTGAAGCTGCAGCGTCGCGATCTGCCCGGCGATCGATGTCGCCTCCGGGGTCGTCAGGAGCCGCGGGTCGTTGTCCTGCGCCCTGCCCGCGAAGCGAGACCTCAGCTCGTCCGCGCGTCCGCGCTGCTCATCGGTTTCGTTCCCCGCCTGCTCGAGCAGCGAGCGCGCGAACGCCGCGTTCTGCGCGTTCACGACCGAGCTCGTCAGGGTCGTCGAGATCGCGTTGCGCCGCGCGGCCTCGAGCCGGGCCTCGGCCTCGTCGAGCGCATGCTTGTAGACCTGCAGCTGCTCGGTGCTGAACTCCTGCTGCTGCTGCACGGCCTCGAGCTGGCGCGCCTTGGACGAGGCGACGAACTGATTCGCCACCGCCTCGCACAGGCGCTTCGCGCGGTCGGGGTCGAAGTCGGCGACCGTGACCTGGAACAGCTTGCCCTTGCTGCGGCGAATCGAAATCGCGTCACGCAGGTAGTCCACCAGGAATGCTTCGACCTGCTCGTCGGGCGCCAGGCCCGGGTAGCGCGAGGCGTACTTGAGCGCCCATGCGCGCGTCACGTGGTCCTCCTTCACGCCCGAGGAGGCGATCACGCCCTTCAGGAAGAGGCTGCTCTGGATCTGCTCGCGCATGATGTCGGCCTGCTGGTCCACGTCGGGACCTCCGGAGATCGCGCCGAGGGGGCCCTGCAGCGACTGGCCCCGGTCCAGGAGCAGCACCGTGCTGCTGAACCAGACGGGCCTCAGCAGCAGCGCCGCGGCGATGCCGATGGCGACGGCCAGCGTCCAGGGCAGCACGACCAGCCACTTGCGGCGCAGCAGGACGCGCAGCATCTCGCCGGTGTCGAGCGTCGGAGTCGCGCGTGATTCGTCGTTTGTCATGCTGAGATCACTGCCCCGTACGGCGGTTGTTCAGGTAGTCCATCAGTACGGCGATGTTCAGCAGGTCCCGCGAGGTGCTCAGCACCGCGACGAGACCTGTCCAGGGGTTCACGCCCCTGCGCATCACCACGACCACGTCACCCGAGTGGATGATGACCGGCGCGCGACTTCCGTGATCGAGCACCTCGCGAAGGTCGTAGGCGGTTACCGTGGTGCCGCTGTCGGTGCGCGTCAGGACGCGCACGCTCCGCAGGTTGGCCTCGGGGGTCGTCCCTCCCCCGGCCGCGATCACTGACCAGATGTCGGCGCCGTCTCCCACCGGGACGAGCCCGGGGTGGTTCACCTCCCCGAGCACTCCCGCGCCCTGGCCGGGGGTCAGCCCCGCGCCGGGTCCCCCTCCGGGCACCACGCCCGACACGATGATCGTGTCGCCGGGCTTGAGCTCCGGAAGGTGGCTCGTGTCGGCGCTGCGCATCGCGGCCGCGACGTCGGCGGTGAGCGTGCGGCGCGCCCCGTTCTCGGTGCGCACGACCTGCACGTTCGCCAGGTCGGCTCCGGTCTGCGCCCCGCCCGCCGCACCGAGCACCTCGACGAGGGACGGGATGCGCTCGAAGCCGTAGCGGCCGGGACTGGCGACCGATCCGGTCACGAACACCGACCGGCTCATATACTTCGACACGGTCACCGTCACGGTGGTCGTCTGGCGCAGGTAGGCCGAGAGCCGATCGGCGATGCGATCGCCGAGCTGCTTCGTCGTGAGCCCGGCCGCCGCGATGTCGCCGACGGGCGGCATCGTGATGTTGCCGTCGGCGTTGATGGTGATGGTCCGCTCGAGCTCGGGGTGGAGCCAGACTGAGACGGCGACCTGATCCTCCGGCCCGAGCACGTATTCCTCGGCCCGGGCGGCGCGGGCCGGCACCCCCACGGCGGAAAGCACGAACAGCGCCGGAGCCACCCAGCGGAACACGGACGTGAGCCTCATCGAGTCCCTCCCGGACCTGCAGGGCCGTCCGGAACCGCCCCGCGCCTCGCGGAACGGCCCGGGTTCGATCGGCCGCATCTTACTTCACCCCCCCCGCGGGCGTTCACACCGCGGGCCTTTCCTTGACGCGACCGGACACCGGAGTCCCGTTGCGGGGGTGGCGCAGCACCACTCCCGCCGTGCGGGCCAGGGTCCGCAGGTCGAGCAGAAGCGAACGGTGATCCACGTAGAACAGGTCGTAATGCACGCGCCGCACCACGCCGTCGGCCTGCGCGTCCGGAATCCGTGAAACCTGCGCGAGACCGGTCATTCCCGGCAGCACGCTGAACCGCCGGGCGTAGTCGGGCACCAGGTTCTCGAATCGCAGCACGAGCTCCTCCTTCTCGGGTTTCGGACCCACGAGCGCCATCTCGCCGCGAAGGACGTTCAGCAGCCAGGGCAGCTTGTCCAGCCGGTGGCGCCCCGTCCAGCGGGAGAGCGGGCCGAGATCGGCGCGGAAGCGCGCACAGGTGATCGGCACTCCCAGGAGGTCCTGAGTGCGCCGCTCGATGCTGCGCCGGTCGATGCTCACGCTCGCCGGCTGGGCGCGTCGCTGGCCGCGGCGGCGCGAGCGTCCGATGCGCACCTCGCGCGTCAGGATGTTCCGCTCGCCGCGCAGGCGGCCCTCGCCCACGAGCAGCAGCCAGAGCGGCGAGACGAGCACGAGCGCCACGATGGCCAGCGCGGCGTCCAGGGTCTGGCGCAGCCGCTCAACCAGGTCCGTGGGCGGTGGCGGCGGCACGACCGCGGCGGGCAGCTCCACGTCGGGCGTCGCCGGCGCGGGCTGCAGGCGCAGCTCCTCGGGGGTCGGCTCGCGGTACTCCGGCACGATGCCGTGCAGGTGGTGCTTGACGACCACGGGATCGCCGGCTTCGGCCACCTGCTCGAGCTCGGCGACCGCCGTGCGCAGCGCGGTCTCGTCGATCGAGTCGAGCTCCCACGCGAGGATGCGCTCGTGGCGCGTGATCCGGGTGCGCTCCGTGTGCGAGTGCAGCTCCTCGAAGAGCTTCTCCCCCGGGCGCAGCCCCGTGAACACGATGTCGATGTCCTCGCCCTCGCGAAGCCCCGCGAGGCGCACGAGCTGCCGCGCGAGATCCTGGATGCGCACCTGCTCCCCCATGTCGAGCAGGAACAGCTCCCCGCCGCGCCCCATCGCGCCCGCCTGCAGCACGAGGCGCACGGCTTCCGGGATCGTCATGAAGTAGCGGCGCGCCTCGGGGTGCGTCACGGTGAGCGGGCCCCCGCGCTGGAGCTGGCGCTGGAACAACGGGATCACGGAGCCGTCGCTGCCGAGCACGTTCCCGAAGCGCACGGCGCAGAACCGTGTCGCGCTGCGTTGCGAGGCGCTCTGGAGCAGCATCTCGCACACCCGCTTCGAGGCGCCCATGACGCTCGAGGGGTTCACGGCCTTGTCCGTTGAGATGAGCACGAACTTCGAGACGCCGTGGCGATCCGAGGAGTCCACGAGATTGCGGGTGCCGACGACGTTGTTCAGGACCGCCTCGCGCGGGCTCGCCTCGAGGAGCGGCACGTGCTTGTGCGCGGCGGCGTGGAAGACGACGTCGGGCTTCAGGCGGGCGAACACGGCCTCGAGCCCGCGTCCGTCGCGGATGTCGCACACGATCGCGTTCACCGGGAAGCCCGGCCGCTGGGAGACGATCTCGTTGTTGATGAAATAGAGCCCGTTCTCGGCGTGGTCGAGCAGCGTGAGCTCGGCGGGACCGAACTCGGCGATCTGCCGCGCGAGCTCCGAGCCGATCGAGCCGCCCGCGCCGGTGACGAGCACGCGCTTGCCGTTCAGGAACTGACCGAGCTCCTCGAGGTCGAGGTGCACGGGCTCGCGCCCGAGGAGGTCCTCGATGCGGATGTCGCGGATCTGAGCGAGCGACGGACGCGATCCCTGCTGCAGGTCGGCGAGGCCGGGCAGCGTCTTGATCCGGACGTTCGCCTCGGTGCACACGCGCGCGATCTCCCGCAGCACGCGGCCCGGGATGCGCGGGTCGCTGCAGATGACCATCTCGACGTGGCGGTCGCGCAGAACGGTCGGCAGGTCGGCGACCGTGCCGAAGACCTTCAGGCCCTCGATGAGGTGCCCCGTCAGCCGCTGGTCGTCGTCGAGGAAGCCGAGCGGCATGAGCGACTCCTCGCCCGGGCGGCGGCGGCGCATCTCCTGCACGAGGTCCACGCCGGTGTGGTCCGCGCCGATGACGAGCGTGGGCACGGCGTGGCCGGTGATCGAGCCGAGGACGCGTTCGCGCATGAGCCGCCAGGCGAACCGCACCCCTCCGATGGTCACGAGCTCGACGAGCCACACCATCACGATGAGGCTGGAAGGGAACTTGCGCTCCGGCAGCAGGAACATGAGCACGACGAGCGAAGCCGCCGAGAGCGTCACGCCCTTGAAGACCTGGAACAGCGTCACCGTGCTCGCGTAGCGCCACAGTCCGTGGTAGAGCCCGGCGAGGAAGAAACCGAGCAGGCTGAGCAGCGTGAAGGCCGGGGCGACCTCCAGGTATCCGTTCCAGAAGCGGGCGGGGACCTGCCCCTCGAAGCGCAGGACGAGCGCGGCGAGGTACGCCAGGTTGACGATGCCGGCGTAGCCGACCGTCAGCACCAGGAATCGCGGGGCCCTTCGAAACGGCATTCGCAGGTGTGGCCTCTGCTCTCGGGAGGTACCGCGGGCTCCGGGAGGGGCCGCGGACGGGGACATGCCAGGGTGGGGCATCGGCGCTGCGCGCCGCGAAGCTCACCGGCGCCCGGCGCGAATCCCCCAACCCGAAGAACCACATGCAAGCGACGCGCCTGTCCGTCGGAACCGGATTCCGGCGCGGACCACGATGCGGGCGACCCTCGGCGAACCGCACGCCGGGCCGCGGTGACCTTTCCCGCGGCCCACCGCTTCAGGCTCCGGGGATACTAGGAACGCGGCTCCGCACGGTCAACCGGTGCATGGAAAACAGGTTAGGCTGGAAGTCGTCGTGCGGGCCGGGAGGGAAGCCGAGAGGGCGCACATCGCAGCGATGCGACGCGGGTCGACCGGGCGCCCGGAAGGGCCGGAGCGGCCTCCGCGCTGGGCTGGGGCTTTTCCCCACCGGATCGGGCCTCCCGCCGGTTCCCGGCACGCCGGGCCTCCGGTCACCCGGCGCCTCCCGACAGCATGCCGACCTCGGCGCGGATGCCCTCCCGGAACGGCCTCGGGTCGAAACCGAGGTCGCGGCGGGCCGGGCCGATGTCCACCGCCTTGGACTCGGCGAGCCGAAGAACCTGCTCCGGGCGGACGGGAAACGGCAGGCGCAGCCGCCGCGCCGCAACGGCCGCCACGTGGGCGGGCCGCAGCGGCACGGGCAGGATCCACGCCTTGCGGCCGAGCGCGGCCGCGCACTCGTGGATCATCGCGGAGAGTGGCAGCGCACTCGGCCCGCCGACGTCGTACGCGTTCCGCGCCGCCGCCGGGCGCTCGAGCGCGGCGACGATCGCGGCCGACAGGTCGTCCACGTGGACGGGCTGCTGCGGCGTGCGCCCGCCGAGCGGCGCCGCGACGAGAGGCCAGCGCCGGAGCCAGCGCAGGAGCCGCACAACGTTCCGGTCGCGTGGAGTGCCGTAGATCATGCTCGGACGGAGGATCGTCCAGTCGAGGCCCGAGGCGCGCAGCGCCGCCTCGCCCGCGCGCTTTGCGTCGGCCCCGCGGCTCTCGAGCCGGGTGTAGACGCCCGCCGAACTCACGAAGACGCCGGCGCGCAGCCGCGAGCGCCCGCGGGCGGCCTCGAGCTCCGGCAGCATGCGCGGCACGAGCGAGAGGCCCGCGAGGTGCACGACCGCGTCGGCGTCGTCGAACACTCCGCGGAGCGAAGCCGGCTCGGAGAGATCGCCCCGCCGCACTTCGACCTCGGCGAGCCCGAGGATCGCCGCCGGCTCGCGCCCGGGACGCAGCACGGCGATCACGCGCGCGCCGCGCGCCGCGAGCATCGGTAGAAGGCGCGAGGCCACGAAGCCGAGCGCCCCGGTCACGGCCACGGTGCGGTGCGGGAAGGCGGAAGGCTGCGGCGGTCCGTCGATCATTCGGCTCCTCGGTGGTCCGGAAGTTCGCCCGGGCGGCGTCCCTCACCTATCATCGGCCGGTCCGACCGGCCGGTCGTCACCCCTTCCCTCCGCGAGGCCCGGATGCTGAACGATTCGCCCGCCCCTACCCGACTCGAGCGCCAGGTCGGCCGGCTCGCCGCCGTCGTCGCGGTGCTCGCCGTCGGGTTCGCCCTCGCGGTCACCTGGGCGCTGCTCCCGAAGCCCGAGGTGCAGGCGTCGCGCTTCGAGCTCCGCGACGCGCGCGGCCAACGGCGCGGCGCGCTCGCGATCGATCCCGAGGGCAACCCCACCCTGCGGCTCGACGACGCCCGCGGCCGCGCGATGCTGTACGGCATCGTGCGTGCCGACGGCACCCCGCGGCTGCGCCTCGCGGACTCGACGGGAACGAGCCGGATCGTGCTCGAGATGGACGCCGGCGGCGAGCCGCACGTCCAACTGCTCGACCGGGGTGGGCGCACCGGGGCGCACGCCTGGATCGATGGCACGGGCCGGCCCGTGCTGGACGTACGCTGGAGAGGAACGAGACGTCGCGTCACGCTTCCGGATTCCTCCGGGGGACGCGCCCCCCGCGGCCGGGACGGGCCGATCGAGGGGCGAAGTTGGTAGCGCTACGGGGATTCGAACCCCGGTTTGATGGCTGAGAACCACCCGTCCTAGACCCCTAGACGATAGCGCCACTGGGTCTCGAGCCCGCTCCTTCTGGAGCGAAGCGGGCGGCAATCTACTGAAGCGGCTCCGGGAGCGTCAAGACCGCCGTCCGAAACGCGGGGCGCCGGCGACTTGCGTCTCCGGCGCGCCCGGAAAGGTGGCTCCCCGGCAAGGATTTGAACCTCGACTAACAGGGCCAGAACCTGTCGTGCTGCCGTTACACTACCGGGGAATCGCGGGCGGGAATCTAGCCGCATTCCGGCACCCATTGCAAGCTCGCGGGAAGCCCATTCGGCCCTACCGCGAGGCCAGCGGCGACTCGGCTTCCCAGCGCGCGGCGGCGCCCTCGAGGCGCGCGACGCAGCGCTCCCGGCCCACGAGCCACATGACCTCGAAGATGCCCGGCGCCGCGCGACGCCCGGTCAGCGCGACACGCGCCGCCGAGATGAGCTCGCCCGCCTTCACGCCCAGCTCCCCGGCGAGCCCGCGCGTCGTCGCCTCCAGGCTCGCGAGCGAGAATGTCGCGTCGGCCGAGATCCGGGCCGCGAGCGCCCGCAGGCGCGGGCCGGCTTGTTCCCGCGCCGAGAGGTCCGCCCAGGCGTCGGGCTCGACCTCGAGCGAATCGCGAAGCGCGAACGCGCCGATCGTCTCGGCGTCCGCCAGCGTGCGCAGGCGGTCGCCCAGCGCCCGGACGAACACGAGGCGCCACTCGGGCGGGCGGGTCGAGAGGTCGACGCCCCGCCGTGTGAGGAAGGCCTCCACGCGCCGGAGGCGTTCGGCCTCGTCGAGCCGCTTGAGGTGCTGGGCATTCACCCATTCCAGCTTCTGCGTGTCGAACACGGCCGGGTTCGCCCCGATCTTCTCGAGCGTGAAGAGTCTCTCGAGCTCCGCGAGCGTGAACAGCTCGGTCTTTCCGTCGTACGACCAGCCGAGGAGCGCGAGGAAGTTCACCATGCCCTCCGGCACGAATCCCATCCCGCCGAACGCCTCGACCGAGGTCGCGCCGTGCCGCTTCGAGAGCCGCTTGCCGTCCGGCCCGAGGATCATGGAGGCGTGCGCGAACACGGGCGGCTCGGCGCCGAGCGCGCGGTAGATCAGCAGCTGCCGCGGCGTGTTCGAGATGTGGTCGTCGCCGCGCACGACGTGCGTGATCGCCATCTCGAGATCGTCCACCACGCAGGCGAAGTTGTAGGTCGGCAGTCCGTCGGTCCGCACGAGCACGAAGTCGTCGAGCACATCGTTGCGGAACGTGACTCGCCCCCGGACGACGTCGTCCCATGCCGTCTCGCCCCCGGCGGGCGCCGCGAAGCGAAGCGCATGCGGCTCGTCTGCGGCCAGGCGCGCCTCGCGCTCGGCGGCCGGCACCGACCGGCAGCGCCCGTCGTACTTCGGGTCCTCACCCCGCGCGAGCTGGGCCTCGCGCCGGGCCTCGAGCTCGGACGCGGTGCACCAGCACGGGTAGGCGTGGCCCGAGTCGAGCAGCCGATCGGCATAGCGACCGTAGATCGCCCCGCGCCGCGCCTGGAAGTACGGACCGTGCTCCCCGCCGGCGCCGGGCCCCTCGTCCCACGCGAGGCCGAGCCATCGCATCCCGGCGAGAATGGCGCCCACCGACTCCTCGGTCGAACGGTCGGCGTCGGTGTCCTCGATGCGCAGCACGAACGTGCCGCCGCGCGAGCGGGCGAAGAGGTAATTGTAGAGCGCCGTGCGGGCGCCGCCGACGTGCAGGAAGCCGGTCGGGCTCGGGGCGAAGCGGACGCGAACGCTCATCGCGAGCGGCTCCTCGGAAGGGGTGCGGTGCGGGCCGCGCAGGTTACGGAGCCGGCCCGGACGCGGTCAAACCGCGACCGCGGGGCCGCGACGGCGAAACGGCCGCGCCGAGATGACCGACGCGGCCGCTCGCGTGCGTGCGGCGGCTACTGCACGACGACCAGCTTGTGCGTGAGGTGCTTCCCTCCGATCGAGAAGCGCGCGAAATAGACTCCTCCCCGCACGGGACGCGCCGCGTCGTCGCGGAGATCCCACGGCAGCGAGAACCGCCCGGCCTTCGCCTCGCCCGACCCGACCTGGCGGACGCGCCGGCCGCCGAGGTCGTAGATCGAGAGATCGTAGGTGCTCCCCGCGAGGTCCGCGGGCACGCCGAACCACATCCGCGTGCCGGCGGTCGCCGGGTTCGGGGCCGGCGGCGCGAACTCGAGCTCGCGCACGGCGGTCGCGCCCCCGGTCGAGGGATCGTCGCCCACGCCGACGTACAGCGGCGCCGTCGCGAGACCGGTGCGCCGCGCGTCATGGTGGAACTGGGGCCAGGGCGCCGGGCCGTTCGGCTGGAACGGGAAGTCGTAGTCCCAGACGTAGACGTTCTTGTCCCAGTCGGCCACCACGATCTCGGTCATGCCGTCGCCGTCGATGTCGCCGACGGCCGGCGCGCCGCGCACCTCGCCCGCGAGCTGGATCGGGAAGCCGGGCAGCACGGTGCCGTCGAGACCCGAGATCGCGACGAGGTTGCCCGTCTCGTCGCCCATCAGGACGTCGTTGCGGCCGTCGCCGTTCAGGTCGGCCACGACCGGGCTGCATTCCGAAGTGCCCGAAGTGAGCGTCGAGTACTTGATCGCCGAGAGCGGCCAGATCCCCGTCGCGTCGCGGTTGTAGGCGAACAGGTAGCCGTTCGTGCTCTGGAACACGATGTCGTTGTAGCCGTCGTTGTTCATGTCGGCGATCGCCGGGGACGGGCACTTGCTCGTGCCGTCGCAGCGGTTCCACACGGGCCACCCGGGGCGGCGTGTGCCGTCCGGCTCGATGACATAGATCGAGTCGTTCGTGCCCGGCACGACGATCTCGGGCGTCGTGTCGCCGGGTCCGTCGAGGTACCCGACGGCCGGCGAGCTGTTGAAGTAGGCGTTCGTCACGACCGGGAAGCCGGGCACGTCGGAGCCGTCGCCGTTCCAGGCGTAGATCCGGCCGTTCCCCGAGGCGAAGATGATCTCGGGCAGTCCGTCGTTGTCGATGTCGGCGAGCGCCGGCGTGCAGAAGTTCGGAGCGCCCGAGAGGTGCTTGAACACGCCCGGCGTCGCGGGGTTGGCGTCGCCGTCGATCACCTCGGACCCGTCGTGGTGGATCGCGTAGACGTTGCTGCCGTTCGATCCGAACACCAGCTCCATCGAGCCGTCGCCGTCGAGGTCGCCGATCGCGATCGAGCTCCAGAGGTCGTCCTGCGTCGCGAACGGGAATCCGGGCCTCACGTTGCCGTCCTTGTCCCAGGCGAAGACCTGGTGCGTCTCCCACGAGGGCGCGACGACGCTCCAGCCCTCGCCGGGCGCGAGCGGCGCGAGCGAGGGGCCCGCCGCGTAGTAGCTGCCCAGCGTCGTGAAGTCGCCGAGCGTCGCTCCCGAGCCGTCGGCGTCCACCGGCGCGGTGCCGTCGGCGTGGAGCACGTACACGAGGTCGGCCCCCGCGGCGATGTCCATCTGGGAGCCCGAGTACATGTAATCCAGGGCCACCGGGGCCGGCGTGTTGCGGCCGGTCGGGACCGGGAAGATCGAATGGTAGGGCGGGTTCGTGCTGGAAGCGGCGACGGCCGAGAGCGACGACTCGTTTCCGGACGAGTCCACGGCCGTGATCTTGTAGTAGTAGCGCGTCAGCGGGACGAGCCCGCCGTCGGTGTAGTAGGCGGTGCGCCCGGTGGGTACCGAGTTCACCTTCGTGAACGGGCCGTTCGACGCCGAGCTGCGGTAGATGTTGTACCCGAACAGGTCGGGCTCACTGTTGCGGTGCCACGTGAGCGCGATGCTGCTCGCGGCCCCGAGCCCCTTGAGCGTGATGGGAGCCGCCGGGTGGAGCAGGTCGAGCGTCTGCACCAGCCGCTCGCCCTCGATGTCGCTGATCACGAGCGCGAGCTTCGCGCCGAAGGAGGACGGCTGGAACTGCACGACGTCGCCGGCGACGGCGGCGCCGGGCGCGATGTCGCCGAACGAAGCGACGCTGTCGGTCACCGTGGCGAGGCCGTCGTAGCTGCGCAGCCTGGCGACCACGGAGTGCGCGACGCCGGTGCCCTGGTTCCGGATCCAGACCGTGTAGTCCACGGTCTCCCCGGGCTGCGGGCGTCCGTCGCCGTTGCCCACCGGCTCGGTCTCGTCGTGACGGTACGAGCGCACCTCGGGCGCGTGCAGGGTGACCTGGAAGGTCTCCGTCCAGTCGAGCCCGCCGTCGGCGTGGGCGACCAGCGTGAACGGGATCTCGCGCTGGTCCTCGGTCGTGTAGGGCGTGCTGATGCGGAAGCCCGCCGCGGGCACGATCACCGCGTCCGGGTCCATCGTCCCGTAGACGGCGGTCGGCGTGACGATCGTCACCTGCGGGTCCGTCGTGGAGAGCGTCGCGTTGACGTTCGTGGCGGTCAGCGCGCCGCGGTTCTGGAGCGCCACGCGCAGGTCCACCGTCTCGCCCGCGTCCACCAGCCCGTTCTGGTCGCCGGTCGTACCCGGCACCGTGCCGTCGTCCACGGCGACCGCGCCGTCCACCAGCGTCGCCACCGCGGAGGGATCGATCGGGATGGTGACCTGGAAGGGCTTCGCGTTGAACGCGGTGACGGTGAGCACGAAGGAGCCCGCGGAGTCCGGGTGGAACGGCAGCACGGCGAATCCGAACGGGTCGGTCGTGACGCTCGTGTACTCGTCCCCGGCGCGGTACGCGGTGACGCGGGCGCCCGCCACCGGCAGGCTGCCCGTGCTCGTCACGTTGACCGTGAACTGCGAATCGCTGAGGGCGATCTGCGACGGGTAGAGGACATTCAGCGTGCGCCAGTTGCCGAGGTACATGCGCAGCTCGGGGTCGCCCAGCTCGAGCAGGGTCATCTGCGTCCAGCGGTTCACGCCGTCGTAGCTCGAGAACGCGACGAACGGCAGCTTCTGGCGGGCCTGCAGCTCGCCCACGGCGTTCACGCTGTCCTCGATGAACAGCCGGAAGTACTCGTACTGGTACGAGCGTCCGGCGCTCGGGAAGTCGAAACGCGTCGAGCCGACGTTCGTGACCGCGCCGCCGTTCGGGTTGAGGAGGAAGGCCTCGCCGATGCACGGGAAGTCGATCGCGCTCGACGTGCAGTTGATGGCGTAGAGGTTCGGGAGGCGATCGCCGTTGTGAAGGCCCTCGACGTCGGCGTTCACGAGCGCGCCGTCGCCGACCTCCATCACGTTCCGGTAGCCGTGCCCGATGTGCAGCTCGATCCCGTACCCGTCGTTCAGCGAGTCCTTGACCGCGGCGTACGTCTCGGGAACCGATCCGGGCCGCCATCGGCCGTCGGTGTAGTTCTGGTACATGCGCGCGACGTGGAGGTCCGGGACCTGGTCCGTGAGCGGCAGCAGGTCCTCCGCGAGTTCGGCGCCGTCGAGTTGCGTCGGGCTGCCCGGAGTCCACGGCTGCGGGAACAGCACCTCGGCGAACATCAGGAACGTGTTTTCGTAGGTGCCGGTCGGCGTCTTCTCGTACTGCAGCGTCTTGTTCACGAACGTCTGCACGTCCGAGGGCGTGATCACCGGCGCGCGCCCCACGTACACCTCGGGGAGCAGGTCGCACGAGTCGCCCGGGGCCTGGGTGCTGGCGTAGCCCTCGCCGTAGATGCTGTCGCCGTCCGCGTTCCAGTTGCCGTCGAGGCAGCTGAAGTACAGGTCCGTCGCGATCGACTCGCCGCCGTAGAAGAGCGTCACCGCGTAGCGCGTCGGGATGACTTCGGTGTCGCCGCCGAGGAGCACCCACTTCGTGCCCCAGCGCGAGTACGCGTCGCGGATGAACATCCGGATGCGCTCGGCGTCGTCGGCCGCCGAGGGGTACTGCCCGCGGATGAAGGAGGTCGTGCGGATCGCCGCAGGGACGCCGGACTGGGTCTTCCAGTCGGCGAGCGGCTGGAAGTAGGGCGCGAGCTCGTCGCTCGTCACGATCAGGTACTCGACCGGGCTGCCCAGCACCGACGGGAGCTGCTCGGGCCGGTAGGGCTGAGCCGGTCCCTTGACCCCGACCTCGCCCGCGGCGAGCGCCGATGCCAGCTGCCGCGTGGGCGTGCCGCTCGGCAGGCCGCCGTCCTCCCACTCGCGCACGATCCGCTCGCGCGGCACGGGCTCCCCTCCGCCCGGCTCGAGCGTCAATCGGACACGCAGGCGCGTGGCGCGCTCGACGAGCCCGGTGGCCGGATTCCAGCGCGCGGGGCTCACGCGGAGGTACGCGACGTGCCGCCCGCGCAGGAAGCCCTGCTCGCCCAGCACGACGAGCTGTTCGGGCTGCGGCGCCGAAGCGCCGAAATACTGCGGGTCGGGCGCCGTCCGCTCGACCGGGCCGAGGCCCGGCCGCGCGACCATGGCCGGCGCCAGGCGGACGCCGCGCGCGAGCGGCTCGAACGCCTGGTCCACCACCTCGACCGACACCACGCGCATGCCGTCCGGCAGGTCCACACGCTGGCTGATCCACGGGAGGTCCGGTCGGCCGGCGCGGAACTCGCGCATCGCCCCCGCCGCCTCCACCTGCGCGAAACCGTCGCGGCTCGTCACGTGGACGTGCGCCGGGTCGAGCGGGATGTCGCGCTCGATCACGGTCGCGGAATGCGCTGTGCCCGTCGTCGCCACGAGGAGGAGCGAGAGGACGAGTGACGAACGGAGTGACAACATTTGTGAAATCTCCCGGGAGTCGGCGAGGCGTGCGCCGCTGGACGACGCCGTGACACCGGCGTCCCTCGACTCTACCGGGGGGGCCGATTCACGCAGTGGCAGGATGCAGGTCGGGACGGCCCGAACGTGATGCGCATCAATGCTAGGGAATGGGGGGTGACGGGGTCAACGACTTCCCCGCGGCACCGTTGTTCCCGGCCGGGAAACGGCGAATTCCGGCCCGAATCGCGGCGAAACGCGGACCGCCGCGGGCCCGGTACGCTCGACCCACTCCCAGGGCAGGCGGGCCAGGGGCAGCGCCGCCTGCTCCTCGGCGATCCGGGCCTGGGCGGCGACCGGGTCCAGCCGCCCGGAACGCCGTCCGGGCAGGAGCCAGCGGTCGAACTCCCGCGTCCGCCAGCCGGTCCGGAAACTGCCCACGGCGGGGCCGCGGATGGGCATCACGAGGCCGGCCAGCTCGCCCACGGAACCCGGGACGAGGGCCTGGGAGACCACGAGCTGCGCCTGGCCGGCCGTGGCGTTCAGCGCCTCCGCGGCGGCCGCCCGCCCCCGCCGGCCCCGGAGGTCGGCGTAGAAGCCCTGCCGCGCCCACTGGCCCTGCAACTCGCGGGCGATCTCGGCGCCCGGACCGTCGGCGTCGTAGGAGAGCGTGACGTGGATCGACGCCCCGAGGCGTCCCCGGTCCATCCACAGGCGCGACTCGCCGGCGTCGAAGCTCGGGAAGTCGAACTCGCCTCCCCCGGGAAGCCAGGTGAGCATCTCGCGGCCGCGCTGGCCCAGCGCTTCGAGCAGGGCCGCGCGGTTGATCGCGTGGGCGAGCGCCTGCCTCGCGGCGGCCCTCGTCGTGGGCGGCACGTCGGCGCGGAGCACGAGCAGCAGCCTGCGGACCGGATCGGCGGGCGCGCCGGCGAGACGGTAGCCCTCGGGGGGCGCCTGCGACAGCAGGTCCGGCGGCAGCGGCCAGACGACGTCGGGCTGTCCGCGCCGGAGCGCGTCGCGCACGCGCACCGCGCCGACGAGGAAGTGCACCTGCAGCGTGTCGGCGAGCGGCGCCGCCCCGACCCGGGAGCGTGTCGCGACCAGCTCGAGCGAGTGCGTCCCCGCGGCGCGGAGCACGCGGTAGGGCCCGAGGCCCACCGCACGGTCCCAGCCGGCGGCGTCGCGGCGCTTCCACGGCGTCGCCACGCCCGGGAGCGCCAGCTTCTCGGCGAGCAGCGTGTCGGGCGCGGTGAGCTTCAGGACCAGCGTACGGGCATCGGGCGTCGCGATCCCGAGCGGCGGCAGCGGCCGGCCCGGCCGCACGCCGCTCACGCCCGCGACCGCGGCGAGCAGCCACTGGCGCGTCGCGTGGTCCTCTCGCCCGAGGCCGGCGACCAGTGCCGCGCGGAAGTCGGCGCTCGTCACGGGCGATCCGTCCGTGTACGCGAGGCCCTTCCGCAGCCGGAACGTCCAGGTGCGGCCGTCGCGCGAGACGCCGATGCTCTCGGCCGCCGCGGGCACGACGCGTCCCGAGGAGTCGCGCTCGACGAGGCCTCGCGACAGCAGCCGCTCGAGCGCCCAGCGCAGCGCGTTCGGAGGGCCGTCGGGATCGAAGGACGGCTCGACGCCGCCCACGACCCACCGGCGCACGACCTTCGCGCGCGGAGGCGGCGAGCAGCCGGCGACGAGCAGGGCGAGCAGCAGGAGGAACGCGGGGGACGGCCGGACGCGCATCCGTGCGGGCGGGCTCATGGGCGCAGTCTAGGAGCGGGCCGCGAGCAGCGGCAAACGAGCCCGGGCGTTGACCGGCCGCCGGGCGCGCTGCTAGCTTGCCCCGCATGGCCAGCAACGCCGAAAGCGGCGCGCGACTCGAGCGGGCGCGAGCCGCCCTGGCGGATGCCGGCGCGGAGTGGCTGATCGTCCCCGCCTCCCCCGACTTCCGCTGGCTCACCGGGGCGACCGCGCGCGTCACCGAGCGCCTCGTCGCGCTCGCCCTTCCCGCATCCGGAGACCCGTTCGTCGTCGCGCCGCGCCTCGAGGCCGACGCGCTCGCGCGAGCCTGCGACGGGATCGAGATGCTCGTCTGGGACGAGCACGAGGACCCGCTGCTGCGCCTCTCCGAGCGTGCGCGCCTGGCCCCGGGTCGCCGCGTGCTGCTCGGGGAGGGCCTGCGCGTTCCGCACGTGCTGCGCCTCGCGGCGACGACCGACTGCTCCCCGGCCGCCCCGGTGCTGGGGCCGCTGCGGGCCGTCAAGGACGCCGCCGAGATCGAGCGGCTCGTGGCCGCCGCGGCGCACGCGGACGAGGTGGTCGAGGCGGCCGCCGACTGGGCCCGCCCCGGCCGCACCGAGCGCGAGGTCGCCCGCTTCGTCGTGGAGCGCTTCGAGGCCCTGGGCGATACCGAGGCGTGGGTGATCGTCGCCTCGGGCCCGAACTCGGCCGACCCGCACCACGTGACCGGTGACCGGACGCTTGCCGAAGGCGAGGTGCTGCTGCTCGACCTCGGGGCCTCGACCGGCGGCTACGGCTCGGACATCACCCGCACCTACTTCCTCGGCGAGCCCCCGCGCCAGGTCCTGCGCACCTTCGAGGTCGTCAACCGGGCACGCGAGGCGGGCATCGCCGCCGCGCGCGTCGGGGCCGTCTGCGAGGACGTTGACGCGGCGGCCCGCGGCGTGATCGAGGGC
>Ga0315540_10000915_pt1 | contig 16893 bp, 14 predicted proteins | sample SalMarSW160110MG_FD_203677 | JGI IMG/M metagenome (GOLD analysis project Ga0315540, IMG submission 203677) | Salt marsh sediment microbial communities from the Plum Island Ecosystem LTER, Massachusetts, United States - Salt Marsh Sediment SW1601-10 ...
GAAAGACGACCCTGGTCAACCTCGTTCCACGGCTGTTCGACGTAACCGGCGGACGCCTGTCCATTGACGGGCACGACGTGCGGAGCGTGACCATCTCCAGCCTGCGCCGCCAAATGGGCATGGTCACGCAGGAAACCGTGCTCTTCGACGACACGGTGCGGGCGAATATCGCGTACGGAAACCCGGAGGCCGACCAGGAGGCTATCGAGGACGTGGCGAAGCAGGCCCTCGCCCACGATTTCATTCTCGGCCTTCCGCAGGGCTACGACACGAGGATCGGCGAGGCCGGATTCGCCCTCTCGGGAGGTCAGAGGCAGCGCCTCGCAATCGCCCGCGCTCTCCTGAAAGACCCGCCCATCCTGATCCTTGACGAAGCGACCTCGGCCCTCGATTCGGAGAGCGAATACCTCGTTCAGCAAGCGCTCTTCAACCTGGTCAAGGGCCGAACGACGCTCATCATCGCCCACCGGCTGGCCACGATCCTGAACGCCCAGAAGATCGTCGTCATCGACGGCGGCCGCGTTGCCGAGTCCGGAAGCCACCAGGAACTGCTGGAGCGCGGCGGTATTTACACACAGCTCTGTGCCATGGAGTTCCGGGCCACGTCGCCACTTGAAAGCACTATACCCCGGTGATAAGCTGATAAAAAAGGGAGGGAGCCCCTTGGTGGAAGACCGCGAAAAGCCCCCGGTTAGGATTTTGGACAAGCGACACTTCGACAAGGACGGCGAGCGGCGGGCGGAGGACAGCCCCGAGGCTGAATCTTCGGAAAAGCCCATGCCCACAGGTCCTGAAGGGTCTGGTGCGGAAAGGTCCGAGGCCCCATCCGAACGAAAAAGTGCACCGGCATCACCGGAAGAAGCGTCCCCGTTCACGAACTTCATCCTGTCGCTCAGCTCTTCCTGTTTCATGAGCCTGGGGCAGATTCCGAATCCCATGACCGGCTCGGCGGACGTAGACCTGCCGTCGGCCGGCTCCATCATTGACATTCTCGAAATGCTCAAGATCAAGACCGACGGGAACCTCGATCCGTATGAAAACAATCTCCTGGACAGAACGTTGGGGCAGCTCAAGATGCTATACGTCCAGGCCATGCATAAAAACAAGCCATGAGAACATACAGGGACGGGGGTACGGGGTTGCTGTGGCTCACCGCTATAGTCTTCCTCTCCCTGTCCGTCCTGCCGACCCACGCCCAGGTCGTCCCGCAGTATTCGCCTCACGGGGCCGTCCTTCACCTCGATCCCGATGCCGTCCGCCAGCAGATGACGAGTTCCAGGGACGCCCTCGTAGACATCAACAATGAAACCACCATCATTAAGTACCTCCACACCCTGGCCGGCACGCGAACGACCGAGGACCAGGACCAGATAGTCTCCGAAATGACGGATTACGCCATCGGAAGAGGACTCAGGCCCTCCCCCGACATAGCCGAGGCCTTTCTATCCATGGGGCTCGACGCCAAGACGCGGGGGAAGTGGGCGGAGTACAAGAGGATGGCCCGGTACGCCGAGTCTTTCGACCCGGACCTTCCGTCGATCCATCTCGCCCTGGCGGAAACGGCGCGGCACCATGACGGCATTTTCTCGGGAGAGTACATCTTCGAGACGCTCGCCGCCTTCTTCACGTCCTTCAGGAACATCGAGACGCGGTGGATCGCCCTCTCCAATTTACTGATCTGGCTTCGCATCACCTTTTTCATACTGCTCGGGGTCATCTCCCTGCTTCTCCTCCTCAAGTACCAGGCCCTGCTGAGGCACGACGTGAAAGAATGGCTGGGCGGGGGAGACTCGAAATGGATCGAGGTGGCCGGTTGGGTCGCCGTCTTTCTCCCTTCGCTCCTGCTCCTCTCCGGGTACTGGTGGATCATATACTGGGCGGGCATTTTCCTGCTGTACGCCCGGTGGTCCGAGCGCCTTGTCACGGTCGCCGTCGTACTCCTGTTCGCGACGGTCAGCGGCCTTACCTTCTTTTGTCTGCAGAGGCTGTATCTTGACCAGGCCCCGCCGAACGTATCCAACGTCCGCTGTTACGCCAACAGAATCGACGCGGGCCTCGACGCCTACCTCGCAAACCACATCTCTCCGAAGGACCCGCTCGAACGCACCTACTCCTTCCTCCTGGCCGGCCGCTACATGCTCCATGGAAGCTACCTCAAGGCCGAGAACCTCTACAGGGAGCTTCTCAAGGAGAGCCCCGACGACGCCAGGGTCGCCAACAACCTTGGCTGCATCTACTTTTACGAGAACCGCTACCAGGAGGCCATCCAGCAGTTTACCCACGCCATCGCTCACAAATCGGACATGTCCGTTGCGTATCTCAACCGGGCCATGGCGAGGAACAAGGTGTTCAATTTCACCGGGGCCCAGGAGGACCAGGAGAAGGCACGAAAGCTGGACTCCCACCTCTTCGATACCTACAAGCTCAATCAATCGGAAGAATGGAGCCCCTTCCCCTCCTGGCTGAGCCTCGACAAGACTCGCGACATGGCGATCCAGGTCGAACGGCAGAAACCTCGTTTACTCAAGAGCGCGATCTGGCCCGCCTCGTCCCGGGTGTCCTTGATTTCCGACCCTGCGTTTTCTCTCTGGGCCCTGATTTTTATGGTGGTCTTTCTTTCCCTGGCCATTATCAAGAAAGCCGATTTCTTCGCCCGGTCGTGTTTCAAGTGCGGCCAGCCATTTTGTTCGCGCTGCAAGACTTCCCTGGAGTTCGAGTCCTTCTGCTCTCAGTGCGTGCATCTATACATCAAGCAGGACGGGGTCTCCCCGGAAGCGAGGCTCAAAAAGAACTACGAAGTGGACCACCACCTTACTTTCCAGCGGATTCAGCGGGTCATCTTTTCCCTGGTTGCGCCCGGCTCAACGCACTTCCTCGCATCGCGGCCCTTTTCCGCCCTGTTCCTCCTCTTTCTGTGGTGTGGCATTGTGGGAGGGCTGGTCATGAAGCCGTTCCTCATGCCCTTCTCTTTCCCCGTCGCGATCCATGCGCAGCCGCTCTCAACCGTCTTCCTTCTCATGGCGGCGGGCCTGGCAGTCCTCCTTTGGGGCCTCTTCGGCATACCCTCCGCCATCAGGCAGCCCGCCGCGCGCCCTGCGGCGCGCACTCCACGGGCGGAGTGAAAGGATAGTCCATGGCACTTGCAGGAACCCTGAAAGATTTCAGCCTCGCGGACATCTTCCAACTGATCGCCCTGCAAAAGAAGACGGGATACCTCACACTGCGCTGCGAGAAGGATGTCGTAACGGTCACATTCCTCGAGGGCGGCGTCGTGGGCGCCGAATCTCTCAACAAGAGAATCGAGGACCGGCTCGGACACGTTCTTGTGAAGACGGGCCGCATTTCCAAGGAGGAACTTGCCAAGGCCCTCGAGATCCAGAAACAGACTCTGCAGCGGCTGGGTTACATCCTGGTCAGCGAGAGCTTCATCGACCCGGAGAGCCTGCGCACGGCCCTTGCCATCCAGATGCAACAGACCATATTCCGCCTCTTTCGCTGGAAAGACGGCGACTACAACTTTGAACCAAGAGAGAGCGTGGAGTATGACCGGGAAAACGTGACGCCAATGGCCGCAGAGAGCATCCTGATGGAAGGCATCAGAATGCTGGACGAATGGCCTCTCATCGAGAAGAAGATCCCGTCCTTCGACGTGGTTTTCGAGCAGATCCCGCTTCCCGCGCCGCCTGTTCTGGACACGAGGCAGGACATCCCGTCAATGGAGGAGATCGTCCTGGACGGCCCTCCGGTCTCATCCACCGCTCCCAGGAGTGAACAACAGCCATCCAACAGCACCGTGCGCCTCTCGCAGGAGGAGATGGCCGTCTACCAGCACGTCAACGGAATCTTTTCGGTGCAGGAAATCATAGACAGGAGCGGACTCAACGAGTTCGACGCGTGCAAGGCACTCTTCGAACTTCTCAATCGGCAGCTCATCCGTCCCGTGCTTCCGACGGACGAGAGCCAGGAGGCGGAACCGCGGCGGTTCTTCTTCCCTTCCGGCGCCCTGGACAGCATCCTCGCCCCGCTGTTCTGGGGCTGGCTGGCCCTTTCCGTCGTTCTTTTGCCCCTTCATCCACTCGACCATCTCCCATGGATGGAGAGCCCGGTAAGGCAGGACGAGCAGACCCTGCGCACCCGCCTTACCCTCAGGCGCGTGACCGAGGCCATCACGCTTTACAAGCTCCGCAATGGGCGCACCCCCGCGTCGCTCGGTATTCTTGCGAAGGACGGCTACATTCCTATGCGGAGTTTAGCCGACGCCTATGGCCAGACCTTCATCTACCAGGCCACCGAGGACGGCTATTCGCTGGCCGCACGGGACCGCAAGGGCGAGTTGCAACCCGACCTCATGGTCACGGCGTCCCAAGCCGGCGACGGGACTTCAAACTACTAGAAGAGTCAGAGGTCGATCCGGTTCCCTCTCATTTCGAGGTGTGGGGTCGTTTACGCTTCTTCGAAACACCCACGGTGGGGTGTCTTTTCCGCGCCTTTTCCAGACCGGGAAAGGCAAGTCTGAACACTTCGGCCATGTCCTTGACCCACACGAACTCCATGGCCTTGGCCACGGATGCAGGGAGGTCGCGGCGCTCGTTGCGGTTCCCGTAAGGGAGGATGGCGGTTTTCAGGCCGGCGCGTTGAGCCGCGAGAAGCTTCTCGCGAAGCCCACCGACGGGGAGGACCTTCCCCCGAAGGGTAATCTCACCGGAAAAGGCCATGGTCCTTGGAGCAGCCTTGCCCGTCAGCGTGGACAGAAGAGCGACGGCCATGGTGATGCCGGCCGAAGGTCCGTCCTTGGGAATCGCGCCCTCGGGCACGTGAATGTGCAGGTCTTTCTTGCTGACGTCCTTGGACTCGAGTCCCCAGTGGGCGAGGTGCTCCTTGATGTAGGTCAAGGCCGCCTGGGCGGATTCGCGCATGACTTCACCCATCTGTCCGGTCAGGGTGAGAACGCCCGATCCGGGGGTGCCGGTGGCTTCGATAAACAGCAGTTCGCCGCCCGTTTCCGTCCAGGCGAGCCCCGTTGCGACACCCACGGTATCCCGGCGCAGTCTCTCGTCCTCGAAAAAGCGGGGCAGCCCGAGAAAGGATGTAAGATCACGCGTACGGATGGTGAAAGAACTCTTCGAGCCTGCCGCCACCTTTCGCGCCACCTTTCTGAGCAAGGCCTCGATTCCGCGTTCCAGCCCCCTGACACCGGCCTCTCTCGTGTACCGCCGCATGAGGGACAGGATGGTATCGTCGGGAATCGCCAGGTCGATGATCCCAAGGCCGTGCGCCTCCACCTGCTTGCGCAGGAGGTGATGCTTGGCGATGGCGAGTTTTTCCTCTTCGGTGTAGCCGGGAAGCTCCAGAATCTCGAGGCGATCCAGGAGGGCGGGATGGATGCCGTCCAGAGTGTTGGCCGTCGCGATGAACATGACCCGCGAAAGATCAAAGGGAAATCCCAGGTAATGATCGACGAACTCTCTGTTCTGTTCGGGATCCAAGGCTTCCAGGAGCGCGGAAGAAGGATCTCCCCGCCAGTCGGAGCCCATCTTGTCCACCTCGTCCAGAACGAAAACCGAATTCATCGTGCCCGCGTTTTTGATGCCTTGGATGATGCGGCCGGGCATGGCGCCGATATAGGTTCTGCGGTGGCCGCGTATCTCCGCCTCGTCCCTTACGCCGCCCAGGGACATTCGGACGAACTTCCGGTCCAGGGTTCGGGCGATGGCCCTGCCGAGCGAAGTCTTTCCAACTCCTGGCGGGCCTACAAAGCAGAAGAGCGTCCCGGGGTTGCCGCCCTTGAGCTTGGAGACCGCCATGTATTCGAGAATGCGCTCTTTGACCTTCTTCAGCCCGTAGTGTTCCTGGTCGAGGCTCTTTTGCGCCTTGACGAGGTCGAGCTGGTCCGTCGTCAGTACACCCCACGGCAGGTCGAATACGAGGTCGAGGTAGGAGCGGATCTGGCTCAATTCTTCCGAAAAGGGACCGAACCGGCTGAGCTTGGCGACTTCCTTTTCCAGAACCGTCCTTACCTCCGGGACGAGGGTCAGGGATTCCAAGCGTTTTCTGTAACCCACCTCACCGCTGGGATCGCCGCCCTCGGCGCCGGACAGCTCGGCCTGGATGGTCTCGAGTTGTTGGCGAAGGAAATACTCTCTCTGCCTCTTGTCCATCTCGTCGCGCGTCTGCTTGTTGAGCTTGTCCTGGATGGCCTGGATTTCCAGCTCCATGGACAATTCGTCCAGGAGGAGGTTCAGCCGCTTGACCACGTCCGGCTCCTCGAGGAGTCGGCATGCCCGATCGAAGGAGAGATCGAGCTGGGCGGCCACCAGATCGGCAACGCGGCCCGGGTCCTCGACCGTGGTCAGAAAGGCGCGAACCTCGCTGGCGACGCCTTTGGCTGTCCCCGAGAGATCGTCCAGCCGCTGCAGGATACCGCGCACGAGGGCCGATGCGGTCAGCCTGGCGGAGGGCTCCATGTGGTCAGGAACGCCTTCCACCTTTGCCCAGCGCACGAAACCACGCCTGCGGCCCAAGGTGAGGCGCGCGCGGACCACACCCTGGACGAGCACGAGCCCCACGCCGGGATTGCCCGAAGGCGCCATGCGAAGGAGGAGGGCCACGACCCCGTTACCCGTCGTGTGCTTGCGCTGTCCCTTGGAAGTCGGAAAGATGGCAAGATAGTCGCCCTGTGCGTGCGCTTCCTCGAGGAGTTCCTTGCTTTCCGGGACGGGTATGGGAATGGTCGAGAGAGCGAGAGGAAATACCACCCTCTCATCCAATTCCCACACGGGCAACCGCGCCGGCAATGCCGGTGATTGAGCGGTGTCTTTTGCCATTGAGGACTATCCTTCAGTCTGCAGGGGAATCAGCGCGGTCCGGCCCCGACGTTCCGGAAGTCTGGGGAACTTGATGGTCAAAACCCCCTTCCGGTAATCGGCGGTCGCCCGGTGTGTATCCAGCGCACCGTCAACGGTGATCGTCCGGGTGAAACCCCCGCGATCCCTTTCCATGAGGTGGTATGCGATGATACCGCTATGGGTCGCTCTGCTCCTTTCCCCGTGAATGGTCACGAGGACTCCCCGGGCCTGGATCTTGATGCTCTCTGGATTCACGCCGGGAAGATCCACTTCTACGACGATATGCTCGGGGGTCTCGAGAATATCGTAGGGCGTTGAGGAACCAGAATCCGGAACTTCCTCCGGGCACTGGAGATTTTGCAGGGACTCGAAAAGCCTGTTCATTTCGGCCCGTAGGTGGACAAGATCCAGAAACGACGTGAGTATACCTCTCATGCGCCGCTTCCTCCCCGCTTGGGCTCGAGAAGATGCTTGACCTCTTCCAGAAACTCGCTGATGTCGCCGAACTGCCTGTAAACCGATGCAAACCTCACGTAGGCCACCTGGTCGAGGTCCTTCAAACCTTCCATGATCATATTGCCGATCTCGCTCGTGGATATCTCTCTATCGGGCGCATTCTGCAAGTGCGCCTCGACCTTTTCGACGATGGAGTTCAGGTCCGCCGTGGCCACCGGGCGCTTTTCACAGGCCTTCAGGAGCCCGTTCAGGAGTTTGTCCCGGTCAAATTTCTCCCGGCGCTCGTCTTTCTTGATCACGCGGTAGGGAACGGTTTCGATGTTCTCATAGGTCGTGAAGCGCCTGTGGCACTCGAGACACTCCCGCCTGCGGCGGATGCTGTGGCCTCCGGATACCTCCCTGGAGTCCACGACCTTGTCTTCTGAATGACCGCAAAAAGGACAGCGCACGGTTTTCCTCCAACCACGAGTTTACCCACAGCGGCGTCCGTGTTCAAGGGGAAGACGGGAAATGGGGATTTGGGAGTGCGGATTTGGGATTGGAAGGACGGTGGGCGGACGGGCCTTCGAAGCGGATGGTCACCCGCTGGCTTTCTCGGAAGATTCCGCCATCTGGTCGGATTTCTCCGAAGAAGCCCTCGCGACCTCCCTGAGTTCCCTTATATGGACCCGCCCGAGAGCAAGGTATCCCAGCCCCCAGAGTATGCCAGGGAAAAACATGGCGGCGTGGCCTATGAGGCCGGCGGTGACAGCCGCCTCGGCGCCCACGGAGTAGAACATGACAAGCGCGATCTGGATGGCCTTGTGGACGCCGCCTATTCCGCCCGGCGTGGGGATGGCCGCCCCGAAGCACACGAACATCAGCAGGAGGACGGAAGCCCCCAGCGGCAGATGAAGCTTGAGCGCCTTGAGGAGCGCCCATGCCGATCCCGCAATGCAGGTCCAGATGACCACCGATAAAAAGGTGACCCATAGGATGGTCCTCTTCTTCTGGAAGGTGCCCAGCCCCTCGACGAACTTCAGGACCTTGCGAATCAGTTTCAGGAGGAGAGGATACCGGCTCAACTTGTCGCTTCTCCGGGCCATTCGATCAAGCACGCGCCTTCGCGGAACGAGCCAAAACAGGAATATGCCTCCAATGACGGCCAGGGCGAGAAAGCCCCACGAAAGGTCGGTGAAGATCTTCATGGCCTCGTCGGCACCCGGCGCGATGCCGTTGCTCCCGAAGAAGACGAATCCGAACCAGAGGATGACCAGTGCCACCAGGTCCATCCCTCGCTCCAGAACGACGGAGGCGAGCAGGGAGCCGAACGGCAGTTTTTGCCACACGGAGAGCAGATAGGGCTTCCCGACCTCTCCGAGCCGTCCCGGAATGAGCCCTGTCAGAGTGAAGGACACCGCTGTTGCCTTCAGCAGGGGCGCCATGGGGATGCCTTTCTTTACCGAGCGGAGCATGACGCCCCAGCGGTACGACCTTATGACGATCGAAACCACCTCGAGCAGTACGGCCAGCCCCAGAAACGAGAGCGACGCATTCTCAGCTTCACGGGCCACATCGGTGAAGTTCGCCTTGTGAAGGAAGAAATACAACAGGACGACCGTGAGTCCGAGGCTGATAGTCCACGAAAGGGCCCTCTTGACGACGCGTTTCATGACGCCTTCTCCATGAAGGCCTCCGGCCTGCTCGTGACGAACCCGCCGGCGCCTGCCTCTCGAAAGCTCTCCCACTCGTTGGGCGTCCGCACGTCGTGGCCGATGATGACCGGGATTTTCCGGTTCAGTTTCGCGCGGAGGCGGCGGACGTGCCCGTGCCCGCAATCCGGTGGATAGAATCCGCTGGCAGTTACCAGGGCGGACGGAGAGGATCCTTTGAGAAGACGGACCAGATGGGTCAGGCGCGATTCGTCGAGGTGGGCCAGCTCAACGAGAAAACGGACCTTCAGTTCGGGGGCAGTGGAGAGAAGGGCCCTCATCTCGGTTTCGAGGACGCCCGTGGCCATGTCGAGCACGTGCGCCGGCGTGAGGACGACCGTGGCCTCCACCGCGCCGAGTCTCGCGCATTCCAGCAGTTCCATGCGCTTGGTGGAGAGCGTCGCACCTCCCGCGGGGAACGAAACGGCGCCGACAAAGGCGATCCTCGCGAAATCTTCGGGGCGGATGTCCGCCAGGAGTCCCGGATGCGCCAGCGCTCGGCCCACCCCGGCATCGGACCAGCGCCGGAGTCTCAGGCACGCTTCGGACGGCGACATGGCGTAGTCCATCAGAGCCCCCTCCATAACGGACAACGGATTTTGGTTCGGAGTCATCGGAGGCCTACTTTTTGGGTGACCAGGACTGGGTTTCCAGTGTGTCGACTTCCTGGGGCGTCAAGAGGTCGGGAGGATTCAGCAGGAGGTAAAGCCGCTCCCCAAAGCGGACCATCCCGTCGATGAACTGCAGGTGAGGCTTGTTAAACATCTTGGGCGGCGGCTGGATCTGGTCCGGCGCCGAGCCAAAGACCTCTTCAACGGTATCGACCAGAAGCCCGACGGATGTACTGCCTATCACGACGACCACCACCCGGCCCTTCTGGGGATCGACGGATCCGAGATCGAGGCGCTCCTTGAAATCGATTACGGGCAGAATCGCACCCCTGAGATCGATGACACCCTTTACGAAAACAGGAACGCGCGGCAGCGAATAGATCCTGGGGACCCGCAGTATCTCCCGCACCGCAAAGACACCCAGTGCGTAGGCCTGGGTTCCGACCGTAAAACCGAGGAAGATCAGTTCCGTCTCGGCTTCCTTGTGCTCTTTCTTGAGCTGAAGGATGCTCGAAAATTCCACCACTCTAATTGTCCTCTATGTGGAAGCGGCTCAGCACGCGGCTAACTTCCTCGGCCCTTCCGGACAGAGCCTCAACCTGCTCAGAGGTCTGTTTGATACTCTCCACATTGGCCCTGTTCTTTTCGGCGAACGTCTGCATGACTTGCTCGACGGTCTTTCCCGCAGAGCTCTGGGCCTGGTTCTGGGCCAGGACGTCTGATATGGCGGCCGTCAGGCGGTCCATAGCCTGACGGATGAGACTCGAACCGGCGCTCTGCTCGGCTGTCGCCCGCTGCATCTCCTCGGAAAGGGACCTTATCCTGTTGACGGCATCGAGGATCTGCTCGCTACCCAGGGTCTGTTCCTTGGTGGCCTGCCGAAGCTGGTGGGCGAGGTCGCGAAGCTGTTCGGTGGACCGGACTATCCCTGCGGCCCCTTTCGCCTGTTCCGCAGTGGCGCGCGCGATCTCTTGCACCATCTGCAGCGAAGGGCTCACGGCCTCTTCTATACGGCTGAAGACCTTCGCGGCCTCGTGGGAAACACCCACCGAATCCTCCACGAGGGCACGCTGGCCGTCTACGCTCTCCACGGCGTGCCTAACGTCTCTCTGCACGCTGTCGATTATGGCTGAAATCTCTCTGGTGGAGACCGATGTCTTTGCGGCCAGGTCCTTGATCTCGCCGGCCACCACGGCAAAAGGCTTGCCGTGCTCGCCCGCCTGGGCGGCTATGATGGCGGCATTCAGCGCGAGCAGGTGCGTCTGCTCCATGACCTCGTCGATGACGGAGAGGATGTTACCGACCTCGCCGCTCCGCTTACCGAGGAGCTTCATAACGGAGACGGTGGACTCGAAGGAGGCCCGCAGCTTCTCGATCGTCTCGTTTGACTTCTCCATGGCGCGCGATCCAGCCCCAGCCTCTTCGGCTACCAGCTCCGTTGCCTCTCTCGTCTGGGCCGCGTTCTGACCGATCTGGCGGATGCTCCCCTCCATCTCCGTCATGGCCGCCGAAGTATCTTCCACAAACCGGTTCAGCTTCTCGGCCGAAGCGTCTATCTCCTTGTTTGCGGCTACGTTCTGCGTAAGCGTGGAAGCCACCGTGTTGACCGTGTCATTGAGGCCCTCGGTATTGGCTGCGATCTCGTCGATGCTCGCGATCATCTCGAGTACCGAGGAACTAACCTCTTCCGCGAGTTCCGACAGACTTTCCATGAGGTGGGCGATCTCGGAAACGGCTGATTGAATGGATTCCACCTGGTCCGCGACCTTGACGGAGGCGCCCTGTTGCTCCCTCGTATTGTCCAGCGTGCTCCCGAGGTGGCGTCTCATCGTTTCCATCCCGTCTTCCACCCGGTGGAAGGCGCTCCTGATCTCGCGAACGATCTGGGCCAGATTGGCGGACATTTCATGGAAGGAACCGATGAGACGGCCCAACTCGTCCTTGCGGTCGAGTGAGCCGCGGTAGCCCGTGAGGTTCCCTCCCGCTATCTGCCTCGCAAAGTCCGTCAGGCCATAGATGGGCGCCGTAAAATAGCGCGTGACGACCACGGCGATGAGCGTGCCCGCCAGCAGGCCCAGAAGGACCACGAGCGAGCCGAAGGCCAGGTACCCCTGCCTCAGGGAGGCGAGCGGAGCGAGACCCGCCACGATCCTGAGTTCCCCAAGGGACTTCGTCTGCTGGGCGGCCGTCGCCGGGGCCGGCGCTTCGAACCCGATGTCTCCGGCGCCGGCGGCAGGTGCCACGGTGACCTCGATCGGCACCCTGATCAAAAGGGCGTTGCCCTTCTCGGTCGCAATGGTCGCGAGGCTCATCTTGCCGGTCATCTTGGCGAGCCCGCTGAAGGGGGCCTTCACGAGCGGTCCGCCCGAGGCGAGCGTAGCGCCCTTCTCATCGACGAACGCCACCCACAGCAGATTGGGATCGGACTTCTCCATGGAATCAACGGTATCCTTGAGTCCCGTCTTGTTGAACTGCATATCGTAGCGCGAAAGTCCCGCCACCATTGTGCCGAGACTGCGGTAAGACTCCCTGATCTGCGCCAGCGCTACCGAGCGCGCTTGAATGTAAAAGACCAGCGACATGATCAGCGCACCCACGAAGATCATTGCCACCAGCACGGCGAGGAGCTGGCCGCGGATGCTGCCCCTCAAAGGGGCGAGCACACGATCCCGGAGACTCCTATTCATACGTGACCCCGAAGTTGATCTTGGACGGCAGCTTGAGTCTCAGCGCCTGTGCGGTCTTCTTGTTGACCGACGTCGAAACGCTGGGTGGGTCGACCACCTTGTCGGCGGGAGCTTTGCCCGTGTTCAGGATGGTCTGGGCGACCTTTGCGGCTTCGTTCCCCACGGCGTCGCCCGGATAAAAGGCGGCGCAGAGAGCCCCGTTCGCAACCAACGAGTCGGACAGGGCCACGGGAATGATCTTGTTATCCACGCACTGGGAAATGATATACCGAAGGGCGTCCTGATTGCTCGTCAGGGAATCTGGCAGGAGAAGGACCACCTGCGCATCATCCTTGATCGAGGCGAACACGCCCTGTAGGCTCGGCGCGTCTGGGACCGGCTTGTCTTGTGCGTCGAAGCCGGCCTGGTCGAGCCGCGCAATGAGGCCGGGAATAGAACTCTGAATGGCCGGAGAATGCAGAATGTACAGTCTTTTGGCCCGGCGTTTGAAAGCCTTGACCATCCCCTCGAGATCCTTGGGGGACCCGAGCGACCCGATCCCTACCATCTTCGGGTCCGCCGTGAAGCCTTCCAGATCCGGGTAGTAGACCATGGCATAGACGATCCAGACATCCGGAATGGCCGCTCGAACTTTCTTGGTGGCGTAGGATCCGACCGTGAAGATCAACGTCGGCATCTTTGTTTTCAGGGCCGCGAGCGCCGCGTCGTCGGCGGATGTGCCCTGAAGCTGGATGCTCTTCGGGTCGAACCCTGGAAGCTGACTGGCGTACGCGACCTGCATGAATCCGGCCATGGCGTCGTTGTACGGCGCCACGCCGGCGCGGGATACGATAAAGACCCCCGCGGCCGAAGCCCCTACGGATGTCAACACAAAAACCACCAGGGCCAAGATCACCAAAGTCCAGCGTTTTTCCATCGCCACCTCCCAGCGGTTTATGGCTTTATACGATATCACTCGGACCGAGGCAGGTCAACGAACACAGTGCGATGCGACGATATCATGACCCGTCCCGGGGAGCCTGCGACGCGCCTGAGATTTTTGCACCGGCTCACGGTGACCGCCAGGCGGTTCCCGCCCGGCGCCCCGCTGTGCCTTGCCGCATAGAGGGCCGCCGCCTGCTCCACGACCGGCGGCAGCGTATCCACTCGCCGGGGATTCCTCACCACCACGTGGCACCCGGGGTAATCCTCCGCGTGGAACCAGAAATCGGACCCCTTTCCGATCTTGAAGCTCACGGTGTCGTTACCCACCGCGCTCTTCCCCGCGTAGCCGGCGAACCCCAGGGGGAGAGGGACGCCAGCCACGCCCTGGGGAAGGGCCCGACGCGCCTGGGGAGCCGGATCGGACCGCACCCTCCGCCCCTCAGGAAACAGGACGGACAGGTCTTCGCACGCCTCGAAATACGCTCGTTTCGCCTCGAGTGTCCGGAGCTCCGACGAGATCTCCTCGAGGATCAGCCGGGTGGCTTCCATTCGTGCCCTACCCTTCCGAACCTTCCTGAACAGGCCGTCGACGTTTTCCAGAACCGTTTTCGCGGGATCGAGCGGCACGTCCACCGTGCCCGGGGGATCGGCCGCGTAATCGACCACGCGCCGCAACGTCTCACCTCGTCGGTGAAGGTCCCCGGAAGCGAGCAGGGCGTTGGCCGTCGCTTCCGCATCGATCCATCCCTCGCCCTGGACGCGGTCGGCGAGCACCGCCAGGTGTTTCCTCTTCACGGCCTTCTCCCGCCTGCCGAGCGATGAAAGCGCCGCCCGGCGGCCCCTCTCCAGGAGACCATCGAGGAGGGCCTCCGGCCCATCGTGCTCGATATAGGCGCTCGCGTCTTCGATCCCGCTGCGCTTGACCCCACCGGGCTGTTTTGGCGGAGGCGGGGTCCACGTTGTCCCCGGTTCTCCCGTGCGGAAATCGCCCTTCAGGGTTCGTCCCGACCACAGTATTCTGTCCGATTCCCCGAGCAGAAAGGCATTGGACGACCGGCCGAGGGGCTCCCACACGAAGCTCCCGGCCGGTCCGCCCGAGACCTCCAGCCTGAGAATCGGTTCGTTCTCCACCGCCGTGACACCGAGGATGCGAGCCCCTTTCAAGTGATGAGCCAGGGCATCCTCCGGCGCCCCCTTGGGCCATTGCCACAGGCATATCCCGGCGGCGGGCCGCGCCGGGTCCCAGCAGAAGCCGAGGACTCCGCCGGAGGCCAGATCGAGTCCGAGACTCCAGGAATCGGGTCGCCTGATCCTCCGCACGGCCCGCCCCCTGAGAAGGCCGTCGAGCACCGCCGATATCGGTCGCAGGCTCTCCGCATCCATCAGAACGTCTTGAAGCGGCGCCTGCGCCACCTGTACTTCATTTCCTTGATAAAAGGTCCCGGCCGCCAGAACCGTCCGACATACAGGAAGGCGAAAACGATGCCGCCAAGGTGGGCGAGGTGCGCGATACCCCCGCCCGAGGAATTGAAGACGGAGAAGAACAGGGTAATCCCGATCCAGATCACCGCCAGGACCCAGATCTTGATCGGTAGCACAAACCAGAGAAGAACCTCGGTGTTTGGGAAGTAGAGGGCGTAGGCGACGAGCACGCCGTAGATGGCACCGCTCGCGCCGATGACCACCAGGGGCCCCTTGAGCAGAAGGGCCGCGGTCAGCCCGCCCGTCAGCGCCGATCCGAAGTAGAGCGTCAGAAAGCGCCTGCGCCCCAGGAAGAGATCGAGGTCCCCCCCGAAAAAGTAGAGCGTCAGCATGTTCCAGAAAATGTGGCCGATGCCGCCGTGCAGAAAGGCATAAGTGATGAGGGTGTAGATCCTGAAGGGGAAGACGTGACCGGGCACCAGCCCCAGTTGCACGGTGAGCGGAGGGAAGAAGTTCTGGAGAAGGAAGATGCCGACATTGACCCCGATGAGCCAGCCGACCGTCTTCGTCCACGTCCCACCGAATCGAATTTGCCTCTGCATCCACGCCTCCGCCCGCATATTGTACCATCCCGGCGCTCCGGAGTACGACGCAGAAGGGGCGCTGCCGGCGCCCGGACGACCGTCAACGATCGTGTGTCGCCATCCCCGAAGGCCGCCTCACAACTTGATCACCCTGCACCGGATCACGCCGTCGCCCCAGGATGTCCGCGAAAATGGGGAAAGCCGTGACCCCGGAGGGGCCACGGCAAGGAGAAGCCTATGACAATCGTGCCCGGCCGCTCAGCGCGTCTTTCCGGAAGACACTTCGAGTGCGTCCCCCGCCAACCGGCACTCAAGCTGTTCGAGCCCTGCCACAAGGATCTGAGACGAGAGCCTGTAGTAGGGATCGGGGTCCGCTTCATCCAGGTGCGCGGCGATCTTGCGCCCGAAGGGCAGAAGGTGGCTGTCGACGGTGTCTGCCGCGATCGACCGCCAGTGCTCGAAGCTCACGGACCCCGCGGGCGCGCTCGCGAGGTTCCCCAGGACAAATGCCAGGAACTCGAGCTCGAGTCCCAGGTGGTCGGGAGGCATGGCCACGTCTTCGCGAGGGCGTACATCCGCCCTGTCGAAGAGATTCCGGAGGTCCTGGAGGCACTCGTGGTCCATCAGCCGGCCGCAGGATTGTACGGACTCGTAAGGGTGCACGGTCCGGTTCGTCGTGCCGTGCATGAAGAGGCGCACGTACTCCACGGCCAACCGGCGCTTGTCGTCGCCGAGGCGCACGATTTCCTGGATGGGCGACCGGAGCCTCTCCAGTACCCCGCCGTCGTCCGACAACCCGCCGGCAAGGGCGGACAAACGGAGTTTGACGTCCGCTTCAGGGTCGAGAAAGACCTCGGACAGTATTTCGAAAAGCTCCGCAAATTCGGTGATGGACATGGGACGCCTTCCTTTCCCGTCCTACTTGAACGCGCTTATCTGGCCAGCGTAGACGAAGATATAGCGCAGAAAATATCCGCCCATGAGTATGAGCATCGCCGCCGTCGCAGAGAGAGGTTTGTTGTGGTGGATCTTCGCCTTCGCGAAGATCGCGGGCTTCATCTCCCACAGCTCTATGACGAGGGGGAGGAGGAGCCCAAGGCCGAGGAACACCACCCAGAAGAGGAAAGTGTAGGGACCGCCGAGTATGAGCTCCAGCGCCTCCTGGACGGCCAGCACGGACAGTTCGCCGTGAATCAGGTAGGGCAGCACGATGAAGAACTCGAGCAGGATGAAGCAGATGTCGAGCGTATAGAGGAAACGCAGCTGCTTGAAGTCCAGGCTCTTCCTGTTGAACGAGAGGGCCAGGATGAGGATGGCACAGCCTGTGGAAAGAGCCGAAAAGAGAAACATCTGGGCGACGAGGTTGGTGTTCCAGAACGGCCTTGCCTGAACGGCGCCGAGCAGAACGCCGGTGTAGATGCCCACGCCGATGCTGAAGGGAAAGCCGAGCATGGCGAGGGGCCGGCGCCAGGCGGTCAGGTCCACGTCGAAGCGCTTCAGGAACGCAAGCCGCCTGGGCAACGTGCCGAAGAGCCGGTGGCGAACGTCTTCCGGGAACCAGGCGTAGAAGTAGACGAAGGCGATCGTGTTGAAGACCAGAAGCAGCCAGGACCCTATGGACATGGGACTTTCCCAGCGAAAGTGTACGAACAGCTTGTAGAAGCGGTACCAGT
>Ga0315540_10000916_pt1 | contig 16881 bp, 15 predicted proteins | sample SalMarSW160110MG_FD_203677 | JGI IMG/M metagenome (GOLD analysis project Ga0315540, IMG submission 203677) | Salt marsh sediment microbial communities from the Plum Island Ecosystem LTER, Massachusetts, United States - Salt Marsh Sediment SW1601-10 ...
TTGCGGTTCGATGACAGGCTTACACATCCTGGCACCCGCGTCCCGTCAAAACGAGACTGACGGTCCTTGCCAGGTATGGTCGCGCATCCAGGCCCGGGCGATTGCCTCGTCGATCTCGAGCCAGCCATCGCAGGCATTGTGCCCTGCAGGGCGACGCCAGATACTGAGCAGGCCCTTGCATCTGGCATAATACCGAAACAAGCGCAGCAGCGCCTGGCACTCGACGCGCGATAGCGGCTGCAAATCAACTTGTCGTCGGACGACGCTCAGCCCTCGAAGAACTCCTTCACCTTCTCCAGCCAGGACTTGCTGCGCGGGTTGTGGCGGGCCGTGTCTTCCTGGCTGATCGACTCGAACTCGCGCATGAGTTCCTTTTGGCGCTCGGTGAGCTTGACCGGCGTCTCGACCACGACGTGGCAGAACAGGTCTCCCGCGCTGTGGCTGCGCACGCCGACGATTCCCTTGGCGCGCAGGCGGAAGACCTTGCCGCTCTGCGTCTCGGCCGGGACCTTGATTCGGGCCGAGCCGTCGAGCGTCGGAATCTCGATCTCGCCCCCGAGCGCTGCAGTGGCGAACGAGACCGGCATCTCGCAGTGCAGGTCGTCGTGGTCGCGCTGGAACACCGGGTGCTGCTTGATCTGGACCTGGACGTAAAGGTCGCCCGGCGGGCCTCCGTTCACGCCCGGTTCGCCCTCGCCCGAGAGACGCACGCGATCGCCCTCGTCGACGCCTGCCGGAATCTTCACCGAGAGGGTCTTCTGCAGCTTGACGCGGCCCGTGCCGCCGCAGCTGTCGCACGGGTGCGGAATGATCTTGCCGCTACCGTGGCAGCGCGGGCAGGTCTGGGCGATCGAAAACGGGCCCTGCGAGATGCGAACCTGGCCGGCGCCCTGGCACGTGGGGCAGGTCTGGGTCTGGGTGCCCTTGCGCGCGCCGCTGCCGGCGCAGGTTTCGCACTGCGCGATGCCCGGGATGCGGATCTTGGTCTCGAAGCCGTGCGCGGCCTGCTCGAGGGTGATCTGCAGGTTGTAGCGCAGGTCCGCGCCGCGGTAGACGGACGCGCGCCCGCCGCGCTGGCCGCCGAAGATCTCGCCGAAAATGTCGCTGAAGATGTCGCCGAATCCGGCCGGTCCGCCCGCGCCGCCCTGCGGGTGCACGCCTGCATGCCCGTACTGGTCGTAGGCGGCACGCTTCTCGGCGCTGGTGAGCACCTCGTAGGCTTCGTTGGCCTCCTTGAAGTGCTCCTCCGCCTTCGGGTTGTCCGGATTGCGGTCCGGATGCCACTTCATGGCGAGCCTGCGGTAGGCTTTCTTGATCTCTTCCTCGCTCGCGTCGCGGTTGACGCCGAGCACTTCGTAGTAATCGCGTTTCGCCATTTCCCTTCCCAGACGCCGAACGGGCGGCAGGCTTACGCCGCCGCCCGTCTGCGCTTAACCGCGGCCGACGCTCAGCCGGCCTTCTTGTCCTTGACTTCCGTGAACTCGGCGTCGACGACGTTGCTGTCGTCTTTCTTTTCGCCTTGTGCCTGCTCGCCGCCAGCTTCTGCGGCACCCTGCGCCGCCTGCGCGTCGGCGTACATCTTCTCGCCCAGCTTCTGCGAGGCCTGCGCGAGCGCCTGCGACCTGGCTTCGATCTGCTCCTTGTCGCCCGACTTGATCGCTTCCTCGGCTTCCTTCAGCGCGGCCTCGATCTTTTCCTTCTCGCCGCCGTCGAGCTTGTCGCCGTAGTCGGCGAGCGATTTCTTGACCGAGTGTACCAGCGCCTCGCACTGGTTGCGCGCGTTCACCAGCTCGAGCGCCTTCTTGTCTTCCTCGGCGTGGGCTTCGGCGTCCTTCACCATGCGCTGGATCTCTTCCTCGTTCAGCCCGGAGCTGGCCTGGATCTTGATCTTGGATTCCTTGCCGGTCGCCTTGTCCTTGGCCGAGACGTGCAGGATGCCGTTGGCGTCGATGTCGAAAGTGACCTCGATCTGCGGCATGCCGCGCGGCGCGGGCGCGATGTCGGTCAGGTTGAACTGGCCCAGGCTCTTGTTGCCCGAGGCGACGTCGCGCTCGCCCTGCAGCACGTGGATCGTGACCGCGGTCTGGTTGTCGTCGGCGGTCGAGAACACCTGGTTCGCCTTGGTCGGCACTGTGGTGTTCTTGTTGATCAGCTTGGTCATCACGCCGCCGAGCGTCTCGATGCCGAGAGACAGCGGGGTGACGTCGAGCAGCAGCACGTCCTTGACGTCGCCCTTGAGCACGCCGGCCTGGATCGCGGCGCCGACGGCGACCGCCTCGTCCGGGTTGACGTCCTTGCGCGGCTCCTTGCCGAAGAACTCGCGTACCTTGTCCTGCACCTTGGGCATGCGCGTCATGCCGCCCACGAGGATCACGTCGTCGATGTCGGACACTTTCACGCCCGCGTCCTTGACCGCGATGCGGCAGGGCTCCATGGTGCGCTGGATCAGTTCGTCCACCAGCGACTCGAACTTGGCGCGCGTGATTTTCATCGTCAGGTGCTTGGGACCGGAGGCGTCGGCCGTGATGTACGGCAGGTTGATCTCGGTCTGCTGCGACGAGGAAAGCTCGATCTTCGCCTTCTCGGCGGATTCCTTGAGCCGCTGCAGCGCGAGCACGTCCTTGGACAGATCGACGCCCTGGTCCTTCTTGAACTCGGTGACGATGTAGTCGATCAGGCGCTGGTCGAAGTCCTCCCCGCCGAGGAAGGTGTCGCCGTTGGTCGACAGCACCTCGAACTGCTTCTCGCCGTCGACGTCCGCGATCTCGATGATCGAGATGTCGAAGGTGCCGCCGCCGAGGTCGAACACCGCGATCTTGCTATCCTTTTTGCCTTGCTTGTCCAGGCCGTAGGCGAGCGCCGCCGCGGTTGGCTCGTTGATGATGCGCTTGACGTCGAGGCCCGCGATGCGGCCGGCGTCCTTGGTCGCCTGGCGCTGATGGTCGTTGAAGTAGGCCGGCACGGTGATGACCGCCTCGGTCACCGCCTCGCCGAGGTAGTCCTCGGCGGTGCGCTTCATCTTGCGCAGCACCTCGGCCGACACCTGCTGCGGCGCGATCTTCTTGCCCCGCACCTCGACCCATGCGTCGCCGTTATCGGCTTTGACGATCCTGAAGGGCATCAGGCCGATGTCCTTCTGCACTTCCTTTTCCTCGAAACGGCGCCCGATCAGGCGCTTGACCGCGAACAGGGTGTTCTTGGCGTTCGTCACCGCCTGCCGCTTGGCCGGCGCGCCGGTCAGGATCTCGCTCTCCTCCGTGTAGGCCACGATGGATGGCGTGGTGCGTGCGCCTTCCGAGTTCTCGATCACCTTGGGCTTGCCGCCCTCCATGATCGCGACGCAGGAGTTGGTGGTGCCGAGGTCGATGCCGATGATCTTTGCCATGTCAGTATCCCTGTCTGGATGCGGTCTGAATAATTGCTAAGCTGATGTTGTAGATGGGGTTTATATGGCGGCTTTTCAAGCGTCGTTTGCGGGGCGTGGCTTTGCCACCGTGACCAGCGCGGGGCGGACGACCCGCTCGTGCAGGCGCCAGCCGCGCTGCAGCACGGCGACCACGGTGTTGGGCTCGGCGTCGGACTCGACCGCGGCCATCGCCTGGTGCCAATTGGGATCGAATTTCGCCCCGGCGGCCGGCGAAATGTCGCTTACGCCGGCCTTCTCGAGCACGCCGCGCAGCTGCTTGAGCGTCAGCTCGATGCCGCTCTGGACGGACTCGGGAGTGGCCTGGGCCGCGCCAAGCGCGGCCTCGAGGCTGTCCACGACTGGGAGCAGCGATTCGACGAATCGCTCGAGGGCGAACTTGTGCGCGTTGGCGACTTCCGCGGCCGCGCGCTTGCGTGCGTTGTCGGCCTCGGCCAGCGCCCGCAGGGCGGTTTCGCGCTGCTGTTCGGCGCGCGCTTCGGCCTCCGCCAGTTGCTCCTCCAGCGACTTGGCGGCAGGCGTTTGCTCCTGGCCGGCGGCGTCAGTGTCGGGAGTCTGGGGGTTCGGGGTCGGTTCTGACATTGCGTTGTTTTCCGGCTCCAGTGTTAACCCTTGGCAAATTGGGGTCCGCCGGCGCGATTCAAGGGGGACGTGGTTCGCATGCCAAAATAGGGACTTATGCACGAACCGCTCGAAACGGTCGATCTCAGGCAGGAAACGGACAGCCGGCTGGCGCTCGCCGCGCTCGCCGCGGTGCGCGAGCTGCGCCCGGGTCGCACCCTGCGCCTGCTCACCCGCGAAGACCCCGCGCTGCTGCTGCGCAGCCTCAACCTGCAGCTGCGCGACGCGCTGGCTTGGGGCAGCGACCTGCGCGTCGACGGCTGGGAGGCGACCGTCCGGCTCGCGCTCGACACGCCGGTGCACGACGCACTCGATGCGCTGACGCGCGACCACCGCAGGCTCGACGAACTCCTCGGGCGGGTGCTTCGGCGCCTGAACGCCGGCGACGCCGCGGGTGCAAGGCCGATGCTGGATGATTTCGCTGCGGGGCTGAGGCGCCACGTTGAGGCGGAAAACCATATCGTGGCGCCGCAACTCGGGCCGCAGCCTGCGGTCGAGCCGCTCGAGGTCATGCTGCACGAACACGAGCAGCTGCTGCAGCAGCTGGACGAGGTCGAGAAATGCTTCACTGAGGCGCCGGCGGGGGCTGTCCCCGAAGCCTGGGAGGTCGAGCCCTTTGTCGCCATCCTGTCCGGCACGCTCGCCAAGCACGAGCACCGCGAGGAGGGCAACCTGTTTCCGCTTTGGGCCGCGCGCCTCGCGCTGCGCCCCGCGGCGGAGCGCGAGGCCCTGCAGCGGCGGGTGAGCGCCGCGCTCGCGGGCTAGGCCTTCGCTCCCATCGCCAGCGCGCGCTGCCTGCGGCGCGCAAGCTCCGGCGCCTCGCGCGGCGCCCAGCGGTGCGCGGTGCAGATCGCGGCCAGGGCGTCGATCCATTCCGGCGCTTCGTTCAGGCAGGCAACGAGCTGGAATTCGCGCCCTCCGTTCGCGAGGAATGCCTGCTTGGCGCCGATTCCGATTTCCTCCAGCGTTTCGAGGCAGTCCGCGACGAAGCCGGGGCAGACCACGTCGACCCGGCCGACTCCCTGCCGCGCCAGCGCGATCAGGGTCGGCTCGGTGTAGGGCTGCAGCCACTCGGCGCGCCCGAAGCGCGACTGGAAAGTCACCACGTACTGGTCCGGCGCGAGGTCGAGCGCTTCGGCCAGCAGCCGGCCGGTCGCCTGGCATTCGCAGTGGTAGGGGTCGCCGCGCTCGAGCGCGAAGCGCGGCAGGCCGTGGAAGCTCATCACCAGCTTGGCACCCTGGCCGTGCGCCTGCCAGTGGCGCCGCACGCCCGCGGCCAGTGCGGACACGTACGCAGGGTGGTCATGGAAGTGCTTCACGAACCGCAGCTCCGGCGTGTTGCGCGCGCGCGCGAGCCAAGCGCACACCGCGTCGAAGCTGCTCGCGGTGGTGCTCGCGGCGTATTGAGGGTAGAGCGGCACGATGAGGATGCGGTCGCAACCCGCGGCGCGCATACGGTCGAGCGCGGCAGCGACACTCGGCTCTCCGTAGCGCATTGCGTGCTCGACCAGGGGCGCTTGCGCACCCAGCGCGGCGCGCAGCAGCGCCGCCTGGCGCGCGGTGTGCACCGCGAGCGGCGAGCCCTCCGGGCTCCAGATCTCGGCATACTTGCGCGCCGAGCGCGCCGGCCGCACCGCCAGGATCACCCCGTACAGGATCGGCAACCAGAGCGCGCGCGGGATTTCCACCACCCGCGGATCGGACAGGAACTCCGCCAGATAGCGGCGCACTGCGGCGGCGGTGGCTGCGGCCGGGGTGCCGAGATTGACCAGCAGGATCCCGTCGCGGGAAGCGCCGCCGTGGTCGAACGCCGGCTCGGGGCGAAACCGATCCGCCACCCGCCTAGCCCTGCGACAGCGCGCTCGAGAGGAGCTTCGCGGTGACGTCGACGATCGGCACCACGCGGTCGTAGGCCATGCGCGTCGGCCCGATCACGCCTACCGTGCCGACCACCTCGCCGTCCACCTTGTAGGGCGCGGTCACCACGCTCACTTCGTCCGGGGTCGAAAAGCCGGACTCGCCGCCGATGAAGATCTGCACTCCCTGGCCGCGCAGCGACACGTCCAGAATCTGCAGCAGCGAGGTCTTCTTCTCGAACAGCTCGAACAGCTGGCGCAGGCGCTTCATGTCATGCGACAGCTCGTTCACCTCGAGCAGGTTGCGCTCGCCCGAGATCACGTACTCCTCGTTGCTTTCGCTCACCGCCTTGTCGCCGGCTTCGACCGCCGCGGTCATGAGCATGATCATGTCCTGCCGGATCTCGCGCAGTTCCTGGTGCAGGTGCTGGCGCACGTCCTCGAAGCTGCGGCCGGCGTAGTTCTGGTTGATGTAGTTGCCCGCCTCGACCAGCTCCGACTGGGAGTAGTCGTGCTCGGTGAACAGGATCCGGTTCTGCACGTCGCCCTCGGGCGTGACGACGATCAGCAGCACCCGACGTTCCGACAGCCTGAGGAACTCGATGTGCCGGAAGGAGACCGCGCGCCGGCGCGGGGTCATCACCACGCCCGCAAAATGCGTCAGCTGGGACAGCAGGTTGGACGCGGACTGGATCGCGCGCTGCGGATTGTCGGGCTGAAGCTGCCCTTCGAGCCGGTGGATCTCGCCCGACTGTAGCGGCCGGGTCACGAGCAGGGTGTCGACGAAGAAGCGGTAGCCGAGCGGCGTCGGAATGCGGCCCGCCGAGGTGTGCGGACTGGAGATGAAGCCCATCTCCTCCAGGTCCGACATGACGTTGCGTATCGAGGCCGGCGAAAGGTCCAGTCCGGAGTACTTGGAAAGGGTGCGCGAGCCCACCGGCTGACCCTCGGCGATGTAGCGCTCGACCAGGGTCTTCAGCAGGATCTGTGCGCGCTTGTCCAGCATGAGACCATTCTACATTTCCCGCCGACTCCTGCTGTGGTTAAATCGTCGCCATCATGCCTCTAGCCTTCCGCCGCGTGGCCCTGATCGGCAAGCACCACAGCCCCGAGATCGCGGCCTCCCTGCGGGAGTTGCGCCGGCTGCTCGAGGCGCGCGGCTGCGAGGTCCTGATCGAGAAGGAGACCGCTCCCGCGTTCGGCGACGCGATGCGAGGGGTCGACTACGAAACCATTGGCGGCGGCGCCGAGCTGGCCATCGTGGTCGGCGGAGACGGCACTATGCTAGCGGCGGCGCGCAATCTGGTGCGCCACGGTGTGCCGCTCGCGGGCGTGAATCTCGGGCGCCTGGGGTTCATGACTGACATCGCCCTGAAGGACATGCCGTCCTCGATCGGCACCATCCTCGACGGCCGCTACGTGCTCGAGGAGCGCGCGCTGCTCGAAGCCGAGATCCGGCGCGAGGCGGAGATTCTGCACCGGACGCTGGCGCTGAACGAGGCCGTGGTGGGCAAGGGCTCGCAGGGCAGGTTGATCGAGTTCGAGGTCTACATCGACGGCGAGTACGTCTACACCCTGCGCGCCGACGGCCTGATCGTCGCGACGCCCACCGGATCCACCGCGTACGCGCTGTCGGCCCAGGGGCCGATCCTGCATCCCGGCGTCGGCGCGTTCGCGCTGGTGCCGCTCAACCCGCACACGCTTTCGGCGCGCCCGGTGAGCGTAAGCGACCGCAGCATGATCGAAATCGTCCTGGTGCGCGCACTCGACGCGCGGGCGCATTTCGACGGCTACGCGCTGGCCGACATGGCCCAGGGCGACCGCCTGGTGCTGCGCCGCTCGGGCCGGTCCGTGCGCTTCGTCCATCCACCGGGCTACAGCTATTTCGTCATGTTGCGCGAGAAGCTGCGCTGGAGCGAAGCGGTGGATCGCGGGCGGGACCCCGGCGAACCCGACTGAGTCGCGATGCTGCGCGCCCTGGGCATCCGCGACTTCGTCATCGTGCAGCGGGTCGATATGGAGTTCGGTCCCGGCTTCACGGTGCTGACGGGAGAGACCGGCGCGGGCAAGTCGATACTGGTCGACGCGATCGAGTTGCTGATGGGCGGACGGGCGGACGCAGCGGCGGTGCGCGAGGGGGCCGAGCGGGCGGAGTTGTCGGCGGAATTCGACCTCGACCAGGGGGCCCCGCTCGCGGCCTGGCTTGCCGAGCGAGAGCTCGAGGGGGATCCGGGGAGTCTCATCCTCAGGCGCAACGTCGACCCCGCAGGACGCTCGCGCTGCTTCATCAATGGCCGCTCCGCCACCCTGGCGCAGCTGCGCGAAGCGGGCGAATTCCTGGTCGACATTCACGGGCAGCACGCGCACCAGTCGCTGCTGCGCGCGGCGGCTCAACGCGAGCTGCTCGACGCGCACGCTGGCGCCGAAGCGCTGGCGCGCGAGACGGCGGAGGCTTTTCGTGCCTGGAAGCGCCTCCAGGCGCTGGCGGACGAGGCGCAGGCCCAGTTCGCGAAGCGCGAGGCCGAACGAGCGGATTTGCAGGCCAAGCTCGACGAGTTGACCAGGCTCGCGCCGCGCGAAGGCGAATGGGACCTGCTCACGGCCGAACACGCGCGGCTCGCCCATGGCTCCGCATTGCTCGAAGGCGCGCAGGCGTCGCTCGATGCGCTGTCGGAGGCGGAGGGTGCGAGCCTGCCGCAGCTCGCGGCGGTCACCGGCCGCCTGCGCGCGTTGTCAGAGCACGACGCGCAGCTGGCGCCCGTGGTCGAGGGGCTGGAAGCCGCCGCGGCGCAGGCGGGCGAAGCGCTGCGCGAGTTGCGCCGCTACGCCTCGCGCGTCGAGCTCGATCCCGCGGCGCTGCGCGAAGCCGAGACGCGCATCGAGGCGCTGCATGCAGCCGGGCGCAAGTTCCGCGTCCGCCCGGCCGAGCTTGCGAGCCTAGCCGTCGAGCTGCAGGCGCGGCTCGCCGAACTGGAACTCGCGGTGGACCCCGAGGCCCTGCGGCGCGAAGTCGGTGCGGCGCATGAGCGTTTCGGCGCCGCGGCGAAAAGACTCTCGGCGCGGCGCAAGAGCGCTGCCCAGGCGCTGTCGAAGGCGGTAAGCGAAGGCATGCAGCAGCTGGCCATGAGCGGCGGACGCTTCGCCGTCGGCCTGCGGGCGCTCGAGGTGCCCGCGGCGACCGGGGCGGAGGAAGTCGAGTTCGAGGTTTCCTCCCATCCGAGCCTGCCGTTACGGCCACTGGCAAAGGTGGCCTCGGGCGGCGAGCTGTCGCGCATCAGTCTCGCGCTGCAACTGGTGGCGAGCAAGGCGTCGCCGGTGGGTGCGCTGGTGTTCGACGAAGTGGATTCGGGCATCGGCGGTGCGGTCGCGCAAACCGTCGGCCGTTCGCTGCGCCGCCTCGGACGCGAGCGTCAGGTGCTGTGCGTAACGCATCTGCCGCAGGTCGCCGCGCAAGGCGACCGGCAATGGACTGTGGTCAAGAGCGGCGCGCGCGGCAAGCTCGCAGTGAGCGTGCAGGAGCTCGAAGGCAAGGCCCGGGTCGAGGAACTCGCGCGCATGCTGGGCGGCGAGCAGATCACGGCGACCACGCGCCGTCACGCCGCCGAGATGCTCGGCGGCTAGGCTGCTTCGCCCGAGTCGCGCTCGAGCTGCCGTGCGGCCGCGCGGTGCTCGCAATCCGGCTTGCTGCAGTCCGCGTACAGCGCGAGCGAGTGCCCGCGCAGATCGAATCCGCGCCTGCGCGCGACTTCCGTCTGGCGCTTCTCGATTTCGGAGTCGTAGAACTCCTCGACCCGGCCGCACTGCAGGCAGACCAGGTGGTCGTGGTGGCCGCCCTGGTTCAGCTCGAACACCGCCTTGCCGGTTTCGAAGTGCTGGCGCGACAGCAACCCCGCCTGCTCGAACTGCGTCAGCACGCGGTAGACGGTCGCCAGCCCGACGTCGATCCCCTCGGCAATCAGCTTGCGATAGACGTCTTCCGCCGAAAGGTGGCGCACGTCCTTGCTGGTCTCGAACAACTCCAGGATCTTGCGCCGCGGAAGCGTCGCCTTGAGACCGATTTCCTTCAGACTCTGCGCGGAGTTCATCGTCGGGCGGGTCCCGCGATATCGATCGTCGTTTATGATATAGCCTTTCCCGTCCCTTGGATATTGAGCTTCCCTCCGTGCGGCTCCCTTCTCGCGTGCTTCTTGTCGCCGCGGCGCTCTCGCTCGCGGGCTGCAGCAGCTTCACCGGCTGGCTCGACGCCTACACGATCGACATTCAGCAGGGCAACTACGTGTCCCAGGAGATGGTGTCGCAGCTCAAGCTCGGCATGTCGAAGGAACAGGTGCGCTTCGTGCTCGGCACTCCGTTGCTGACCGACATCTTCCACGCCGACCGCTGGGACTACGTCTATTACCACAAGCCCCCCGGCGGCAAGACACAGAGGCAGGCGATGGCGGTGTTCTTCCGGGACGGCAAGCTGGTGCAGGTCATGCGCGACATCGACACGACCCACGCCGACGCGAAGCCCGCGCAGGAGGGAAAGTGAAGCTGGCGATCGCAGGCAGCACCGGGCGCATGGGGCGCAGCCTGATCGAGGCGATTCTGGGCGACCCGGAGCTCGAGCTGGCCGCGGCGCTGGAGCGGGCCGGGCACCCGGCCCTGGGGCGCGAGTTGGGCGAGCTCGTCGGCCTGCCCTGCAAGCTCGCGCTAAGCGCGGACGTGGAGGCGGCGCTCGCCGCCGCGGACGTGCTGATCGACTTCACCCGTCCGGAGGGCACGCTCGCTCATCTGGACGCCTGCACGCGCTCAGGCAAGGCGATGGTGATCGGCACCACGGGCTTCGCGCAGGCGCAGAAGGCGCACATCGCCGAGGCGGCAAAGCGGGTCGCGCTGGTGATGGCGCCCAACATGGCGGTCGGCGTGAACGTCACCTTCAAGCTCGCCGAAACGGCGGCCCGGATCCTGGGCGATGGCTACGACGTCGAAATCGTCGAGGCGCACCATCGGCACAAGGTCGACGCGCCCTCCGGCACCGCGCTCAAGCTTGGCGAAGTCGTGGCGCGGGCGCTCGGGCGCGACCTGTCCGACTGCGCAGTCTACGGACGCCAGGGCGACACCGGCGAGCGCGATCCCAAGGCGATCGGCTTTCACTCGATACGCGGCGGCGACATCGTCGGCGAACACACGGTGATCTTCGCCGGTGCCGGCGAGCGGGTGGAGGTCACCGTGCGTTCTTCGAGCCGCATGACCTACGCGCTCGGCGCGCTGCGGGCAGCCAAGTTCCTGCGCGGCAGGAAGCCCGGCCTGTACGACATGTTCGATGTGCTGGGACTGAAATAGCGGCACGTTGCCGGGCAGGGCCCGGAGCCGGTATAATTCGCTGCTCAAACGAGCGGGAGGGGCGCCAGCCTCTTCCGCTTTTTCGCATCTACGCCTGGAGTTCAAGTTTTGGCCGCTCTCGAACCTGCCGCACTCGTCCTCGCCGACGGGACGGTGTTCCGGGGCCGCGCGGTCGGCGCAAGGGGCCTTGCGGTCGGGGAAGTGGTGTTCAACACCGCGATGACCGGCTATCAGGAAATCCTCACCGACCCGTCGTATTGCCGCCAGATCGTCACGCTGACCTATCCCCACGTCGGCAACACGGGAACCAATCCCGAGGACGACGAGTCGGTGCGGGTTTTCGCGGCAGGGCTGGTCGTACGGGACGTCCCTGCCATGCACTCCAACTGGCGATCGCACGGGGGCCTAGAGCAATTCCTCGAGGCCAACGGGGTGGTAGCGATCGCGGACATCGATACGCGCCGGCTGACCCGGATCCTGCGGGAGAAGGGCGCGCAGAACGGATGCGTCGCGGCCGGCGACATCGACCTGGATCGCGCGCTGGCGGCGGCGCGCGGCTTTGCGGGGCTCGCCGGCATGGATCTCGCCAAGGTGGTGAGCACCGCCGCGCCTTACGAGTGGACCGAAGGCGCATGGCAGCTCGGCAAGGGGCACCGTGCCGGGGGCGACGCGCGCTCCCATGTCGTTGCCTTCGACTACGGCATCAAGCGCAACATACTTCGGCTGCTGGCCGAGCGCGGCGCAAGGGTGACCGTCCTGCCGGCCCAAGCCAGCGCGCGCGACGCGCTCGCGCTCAGGCCGGACGGGATCTTTCTTTCGAACGGGCCGGGAGACCCTGAACCCTGCGACTACGCGATCCGGGCGATTCGCGAGCTCCTCGAGCACAAGGAACTTCCGCTTTTCGGGATCTGCCTCGGGCACCAGTTGATGGGCCTCGCTGCGGGAGCGCGCACGGTGAAGATGAAGTTCGGCCATCACGGCGCGAACCACCCGGTGAAGGACCTCGACACCGGGCAGGTCGTGATCACGAGCCAGAATCACGGCTTCGCGGTCGATTCGAGCACGCTGCCGACGGGGGTCAGGCCGACCCACGTTTCGCTGTTCGACGGCTCGTTGCAGGGGCTGGCGTTCACCGACCGGCCGGCGTTCTGCTTCCAGGGCCACCCCGAGGCGAGCCCCGGCCCGCACGACATCGGCTACCTTTTCGACCGCTTCGCCAAGCTGATGAGCGATGCCCAAAAGAGCTGACATCAAGAGCGTGCTGATCATCGGCGCGGGCCCGATCGTGATCGGGCAGGCGTGCGAGTTCGACTACTCCGGCGCGCAGGCCTGCAAGGCGCTGCGCGAAGAGGGCTACCGCGTGGTGCTGGTGAACTCGAACCCGGCGACGATCATGACCGACCCGGGAACGGCGGACGCGACCTACATAGAGCCGATCACGTGGCGCGTGGTGGCAAGCATCATCGAGAAGGAGCGGCCCGACGCCCTGCTGCCGACCATGGGCGGGCAGACCGCGCTCAACTGCGCGCTGGATCTCGCGCGCGAAGGGGTGCTGGAGAAGTTCGGCGTCGAGCTGATCGGCGCCTCGCGCGAGGCGATCGACAAGGCCGAGGACCGGGAGAAGTTCAAGCGTGCGATGCAGAAGATCGGCCTTTCCTGCCCGCGCTCGTCGCTCGCGCACTCGATGGAGGAGGCGCTGCAGGTGCAGGCCGGGATCGGCTTCCCGGTCGTGATCAGACCCTCGTTCACGCTCGGCGGCAGTGGCGGCGGCATCGCCTACAACCGCGAGGAGTTCGTCACCATCTGCGAGCGCGGGCTCGAGGCGTCGCCGACGCGCGAGCTGCTGATCGAGGAATCGGTGCTCGGCTGGAAAGAGTTCGAGATGGAGGTCGTGCGCGACCGCGCCGACAACTGCATCATCATCTGCTCGATCGAGAACCTCGACCCGATGGGCGTGCATACTGGCGACTCGATCACCGTCGCGCCGGCGCAGACGCTGACCGACAAGGAATACCAGATCATGCGCGACGCCTCGATCGCGGTGCTGCGCGAGATCGGCGTCGATACCGGCGGCTCGAACGTGCAGTTCGCGATCAGCCCCGAGGACGGGCGGATGCTGGTGATCGAGATGAACCCGCGCGTGTCGCGTTCCTCGGCGCTGGCGTCGAAGGCGACCGGCTTCCCGATCGCGAAGGTCGCCGCCAAGCTCGCGGTCGGCTACACGCTCGACGAGCTCAAGAACGAGATCACCGGCGGGGCGACGCCCGCCTCGTTCGAGCCGACGATCGACTATGTGGTCACCAAGGTGCCGCGCTTCGCGTTCGAGAAGTTTCCCCAGGCGAACGACCGCCTCACGACACAGATGAAGTCGGTCGGCGAAGTGATGGCGATCGGACGCACGTTCCAGGAGTCGTTCCAGAAGGCGCTGCGCGGGCTCGAGGTCGGAGTTGACGGGCTGAACCAGCGCACCACCGACCGCGAAACGATCGAAAAGGAGCTGGGCGAGCCCGGCCCGGAGCGCATCTGGTACGTCGGCGACGCTTTCGAGAACGGTTTCACGCTCGAGGAGGTCTACCGGCTGACGCGGATCGATCCCTGGTTCCTGGCGCAGATCAAGCAGATCGTCGACCTCGAGATGGAGCTCGACGACAGGCTGCTGACCGAGATCGACGCCGGCACGCTCAGGCTGCTCAAGCGCAAGGGGTTTTCCGACCGGCGCCTGGCCTATCTGTTCAATACCACCGAGAAGGAAGTGCGCGCCAAGCGGCACACGCTCGGCATCCGTCCGGTGTACAAGCGCGTCGACACCTGCGCCGCGGAATTTGCGACCAGCACCGCGTACATGTACTCCACCTACGAAGAGGAGTGCGAGGCGGCGCCGAGCGCGCAGCGCAAGGTGATGGTGCTCGGCGGCGGGCCGAACCGGATCGGACAGGGCATCGAGTTCGACTATTGCTGCGTGCACGCGGCGCTCGCGCTGCGCGAGGACGGTTTCGAGACCATCATGGTCAATTGCAACCCGGAGACCGTTTCGACCGACTACGACACCTCGGATCGGCTTTACTTCGAGCCGCTCACGCTCGAGGACGTGCTCGAGATCGTGGCCAAGGAAAAGCCCTTCGGGGTGATCGTGCAGTACGGCGGCCAGACGCCGCTCAAGCTTGCGCGCGAACTCGCCGCTGCGGGCGTGCCGATTATCGGCACCAGCGCCGACATGATCGATGCGGCCGAGGACCGCGAGCGGTTCCAGAAGCTGATCGACAGGCTGAAGCTGCGCCAGCCGCCGAACCGCACTGCGCGCTCGGCGGAGGAGGCGATGAAGCTCGCCGACGAGATCGGCTACCCGGTGGTGGTGCGCCCGAGCTACGTGCTGGGCGGGCGGGCGATGGAGATCGTGCACCAGCAGGTGGATCTGCAGCGGTATATGGAAAACGCGGTGCGCGTATCCAACGATTCTCCGGTGCTGCTCGACCGCTACCTGTCCGACGCGATCGAAGTCGACGTCGATTGTGTGGCCGACGGCAAGGACGTCTTCGTCGGCGGCGTGATGGAGCACGTCGAGCAGGCGGGGGTGCACTCGGGCGATTCGGCCTGCTGCCTGCCGCCTCATTCGCTGTCGCCGGAAATCGAGCGCGAGCTGCGCCGGCAGACGGAGATGCTGGCGCGGGCGCTCGACGTTTGCGGGCTCATGAACGTGCAGTTCGCGATCCAGCGCGACGTGGTCTACGTGCTGGAGGTGAATCCGCGCGCCTCGCGCACCGTGCCCTACGTATCGAAGGCGACCGGGCTGCCGTTGGCCAAGATCGCCGCGCGCTGCATGGCCGGCAAGTCGCTCGCCGCGCAGGGGATCGGCGGCACGGTGCGACCGCCCTATTTCTCGGTCAAGGAGGCGGTGTTTCCGTTCTCCAAGTTCCCCGGCGTCGACACCATCCTCGGACCGGAAATGAAGTCCACCGGCGAAGTGATGGGCGTCGGGCGCAGCTTCGGCGAGGCGTTCGTGAAGTCGCAGCTCGCCGCGGGCGTGAAGCTGCCCGCCGGAGGGCGCGCGTTCATCAGCGTGCGCGACGGCGACAAGGCCGCTGCGGCGCAGGTCGCGCGCGACCTCGCGGCGCTGGGTTTCACCATCCTCGCCACCCGGGGCACTGCGGGCGCGATCGCGGCCCAGGGCGTGGCGGTAAGCGCGGTGAACAAGGTTGCCGAAGGGCGGCCGCACATCGTCGACATGATCAAGAACGGCGAGGTGAGCTTCATCGTCAATACGGTCGAGGACACGCGCACCGCGATCTCGGACTCGCGCTCGATCCGCATCACGGCGCTGGCGCAGCGCGTCACCTACTACACCACCATCGCGGGCGCCAAGGCCGCGTGCGCGGGCATGCGGCACATGGCCCAGCTCGAGCCGTACTGCCTGCAGGACCTGCACGCCCAGCTGACGGCGACCGCCAAGGTCGCGTAACATCGGGCCATGGCCAAGACACCGATCACCAAGCGCGGCGCCGAGCTGCTGCGCGCCGAACTGCAGCGCCTGAAGACCGTCGAACGGCCGAACGTGATCAGCTCGATCGCGGAAGCGCGCGCGCATGGCGACCTTTCGGAGAACGCGGAATACGACGCCGCGCGCGAGCGCCAGTCCTTCGTCGAAGGCCGCATCGCCGAGATCGAGGTCAAGCTCGCCAACGCCCAGATCATCGATCCCAAGCTGCTCGACGCCGAGGGGCGCTGCGTGTTCGGCGCGACCATCGACCTGAAAGAGGTGGGGGGCGAGGCGGTGACGTACCAAATCGTGGGCGAGGACGAGGCCGAGATCAAGGAAGGCCGCATTTCGATCAGCTCCCCGATCGCGCGCGCCCTGATCGGCAAGGACGCGGGCGACGTGGTCGAAGTGCGCACCCCGGGCGGCGTCAAGCGCTACGAGATCGTCGACGTCCGCTACATCTAGAGCCGGACGGCGGATTCGGGGGCGGTGGTCAAATCCAGCAAAGCCTGGCTCCAGCGCCATGTCACCGACGCCTACGTGCGCCAGGCCAGGGCGGCGGGCTACCGCTCGCGCGCGGCCTACAAGCTGCTTGAAATCGATCAGAAGGACAGGCTCCTCAAGCCCGACATGAGGGTGCTCGACCTGGGCGCCGCGCCCGGCGGCTGGTCGCAGGTGGCGGGGCGCAAGGCGGGGCCGCGCGGGCGCGTGGTGGCGATTGATCTGCTCGAAATCGCCCCCATGTCGCAAGTTAAGGTGCTGAGAGGCGACCTGCGCGAGCCGCAGGCGCGCGCGGCGGTGCGCAAGGCCCTGGGCGGGCCGGCGGACTTGGTCTTGTCCGACCTGTCGCCCAACCTGTCGGGAATTCCCGGCGTGGACCAGGCGCGCGCGGCCGAATTGGCGCAACTGGCGCTTGAATTTGCCGGCGAAGTGCTGAAACCATCCGGCGCGCTGCTGGTCAAGGTATTTCAGGGCGAGGCCTTCGACGAGGTGCTCGCCGAGGCGAGGCGGGCGTTTCAAACGGTGGTGGTGCGCAAGCCCGGCGCGTCGCGCGGTCAGTCGCGCGAGACCTATTTGTTGGCGCGCGGCCCGAAGCCGCGCTGAGACGGGGGGATGTCCCCTTTTTGCAATGCGGAATAGGCGCTAGAATGAACCATCGACGGGCGCCGCGGCGCGAAGGA
>Ga0315540_10000917_pt1 | contig 16874 bp, 19 predicted proteins | sample SalMarSW160110MG_FD_203677 | JGI IMG/M metagenome (GOLD analysis project Ga0315540, IMG submission 203677) | Salt marsh sediment microbial communities from the Plum Island Ecosystem LTER, Massachusetts, United States - Salt Marsh Sediment SW1601-10 ...
CAGTACTACATCGACACGGAAGCGGGTGCCTGGGCGCTGTGGATGACGTGTGCCCGTGAGGATGTCGCCGACCGCGAGGCCGTGCTCCACGAGGTCACGCTGCCCTTCTCGGACTGAAGGCCCCAGAAGGAATCCGGCGCGATCGATGGCGCTCCGGCCGTGGGGGGATACGACCGGAGCGCGGCCAGACCGTACGCACGCGGATCAGCCGAGCGCAGGGGCCGAATGGGGTATCCGGAAGGTGAGAGTCTTGTGATCGGTTCGGGGGCAGCGGATCGCCTCGTACGCGACTCGCGATGGCCTGGACCCGGGGTCGGGAGGCTAGGCCGCGCTCGCGGCCGTCTGCAGCGGCTCCCGGATCACGATGCCGTGAGCGCCGGCGATCAAGGTCTCGAGACGCGTGAGCTCCTGGTCCGGGATCTGGATGTCGACAAGCGCCAGGTCCGCGTCGTCGTTGATCGGGCGCTCGACGGCGGTCACCGAGAGCGACGAGCCGGCGAGGAACCGCACGGCGACGCGCGCATGCTCGCGATCCGCAAAGGCGACGGTGAGGCGGATCATCGGACGCAGACCTCTGGTCAACACAGAGTGGACCCCCGCCTCACGACGATGCACTGCGGCCGGAACCCCGGCCACCCGCCATCCGGCCCCCGATTGACCGTCGAGGGTCCCGCCGATGGCACGTGCGCGGACGCACCAGGTCCGGACCCTGACGCCGGCCCCAACCGCGGGAACGCGGCCGAGCTCCAGCCGTGGCCCCGCCCGCCATGGTCTGGCCGGCGGGTCCCCCGGCCACCTCTCCATTCGACCGATCCACGACCACCGTCCCTGCTGCCGCCGGAACCGACGCAAGGGACTCGAAAGCCCCTCCGGACCGGTTCGGAGGGGCCATCACGCGGGTGCGATGGGTGGTGAGCCGGCAGGGATTCGAACCCTGAACCTAGTGATTAAGAGTCACTTGCTCTACCGTTGAGCTACCGGCCCGGACCCGCGGAAGGATATCGCACAACGCCGCACGCGGGTGTCCGAACCCGGCCTCCGCGCCGACCGTCGGACTCGACCGTCGGCTACTGGTTGTCGATCTGGGCGCGCTGCAGGCGGCCGCTGAAGTCGACGCAGATCGCCTTCCACTCGGTGAACGAGTCGAGCGCGGCGTGCCCAGCCCCGCGGTGACCGTTGCCGGTGTCCTTCCAGCCGCCGAACGGGAGATGCGTCTCGGCCCCGGTCGTCCCGGCGTTGACATAGACGATCCTGGTCTCGAAGTCGCGCATCGCCCGGAAGGCCGTGTTCGCATCCTTGGTGAAGATGGCGGCGGACGGGCCGTAGCGCACCTGGTTGGCGGCCGTGATCGCTGCCGCGTATCCGTCCACCGCCACGATCGAGAGCACGGGGCCGAAGATCTCGTCCTGAGCGACGGTCGCCATCGGCGCGACGCCGGTGAAGACGGTGGGCTGGAAGAAGAATCCGCGGTCGAGATTGGCGCCGGTCGCCGGTTCGATGCCTGCCGCGCCCGCACCGCCGGATGCTCATCGCCCATTTGTCGGGCAGCTCGGACGGCACCGTGTCGCCGAACAGCCGTCGGCCCTCGCCGGCCATCAGGAACGCGATGTCGATCCCCTCCTGGACGTCGCCGCGCGCCTCGGCCAGGACCTTGCCCATCTCGCGCGTCATGGCCCGGGCGAGACGTTCCTTGTGCTCCGCCATGAGGGCGCCGAAGCGGTACAGGATCTCGCCGCGCTTGGGCGCCGGCGTCGCCTTCCAGGCTGGCAGGGCAGCGTCCGCGGCGCGGATCGCCATCACGACGTCCGCAGCCGAGCCTGCCTGGAAGCGGCCCACGACGTCTCGGATTTCGGCCGGATTCACACTCTCGAACGTGGCCCCGGAAACGCCGTCGACCCAGCGGCCGGCGATGAACAGCTGGTACGTGGCGGGCGGGGCGGCAGTCCCGGACATCGGAACCTCAAGCCGGGACCAGCGCGGGATGGAGATCGACAACATGCCGGCAGCGCGATGCTCCCGGGTCGCCGACGATGCGTCAACCGGGGTGCCAGGCGTCGGGCGGGCCGCCGCTCGTGATCGACGGTTCAGGCGACGCGCAAGAGGTCGGGATCCTCCGCGCCCCTGTTCGTGCCAGTGTCGGAGGTTGAGTCAGACCCGTTCGAAGGCCATGGCAACGGACCCGCCGCCGCCCAGGCACAGCGTGGCCATGCCGTATCGGCCGCCACGCCGCTGCAGCTCGTGGAGCAGCGTGGCGACGATCCGCGCCCCCGACGCCCCGATCGGATGACCCAGCGCGATGGCGCCGCCGTTGACGTTGACCTTCGACCAGTCGAAGCCGAGCTCCCGGCCGTCGGCGAGTACCTGGGCAGCGAACGCCTCGTTGATCTCGATCAGGTCGAAGTCGGCCGGCCCCAGCCCGGTCCTCGCCTCGAGCCCGCGGACGCCCTCGACCGGGGCCAGGAACAGCCACTTGGGCGTCACCTCCGCCTGGGCGTAGCCGACGATCCGGGCCAGCGGCGTGAGCCCGTACCGCTCCACCGCCTGCTCCGATGCCACGACCGTGGCCGCGGCGCCGTCCGTGATCCCGGGTGCGTTGCCCGCGGTCACGGTTCCGGTCGTCGCGGATCCCCGGTCCTCGCCGTCCGGCAGCTCGAACACCGGCTTCAGGCGTGCCAGCGCCTCGGCTGTCGTGTCCCGGCGGGGACCCTCGTCGACGGTGACGGCGGTCTCGCGGCCCTTGGCGTCGCGGATCGTGACGGGCGCCATCTCAGCGTCGAACCGCCCGGCGTCGATCGCCTCGACCGCCTTGCGATGGCTGTCGAGGGCGAGCCGATCCTGGTCCTCGCGACTGACGCCGGCGTGGATCGCGACGCGCTCTGCGTGGGTACCCATGTGGCAGTCCTCCACCGAGCACCACAGCCCATCGAGCACCGTCGAATCCTCGAGCACGCCGTTGCCCAGCCGGTAGCCGAAGCGCGCTCTGCGGAGCAGGAACGGCGCCCGGTTCATCGACTCCATGCCGCCGGCGACGAACACGTCGCCATCGCCGGCGCGCACCGCCGCGGCCGCCAGCATGATCGCCTTGAGCCCGGATCCGCAGACGCGGTTGATCGTGGTCGCGGGCGTGGTGTCGGCCAGGCCGGCCCGGAGCAGCGCCTGGCGCGCGGGCGCCTGCCCGGCCCCCGCCTGCAGGACCTGGCCCATGAACACCTCGTCGATCCGGGCGTCCCCAGGCAGCCCGGAACGCTCGACCGCGGCTCGGATCGCGACCGCACCCAGCTCCACCGCCGGGACGTCCGCGAGTGCGCCTCCGAACCTGCCGATGGGGGTCCGCGCCGCGCTCACGAGGAACGCCTGACCGCCCGGACGACTGACCTCCTGCATCCCCGCGAGGGTACACCTGGGCCATCGCGACCGGTGGGTGCGCCGTCATGGCATGGCGCCCTCACCGCCGGGAACGTGGTCGGTGCGGGGGGCCTGCTCGACGGCCGGCCGGCGGACGCGGCGATCCGCCGACGGATCGGGCGAAGCGATCAGCCGAGGCCCCGGGGCGGATAGACGTGGAAGCCTCGACCGGACTTCTGGCCCAGATGCCCGGCCGCGACGAGGTCCCGCAGCACCCTGGGCGGCGCGAACTGCGGTTGCCCGAAGCCGTCCTCGAGCACCTTCATGACCCCGAGACACACGTCGAGCCCGATGAAGTCGGCGAGCTCGAGCGGGCCCATCGGATGGTTGAGCCCAACCTTCGCCCCGGTGTCGATGTCCTCGGCCGTGCCCAACCCCTCCTCGTAGGCGCGCATCGCCTCGGCCAGGAACGGCATCAGGATCCGGTTGACGATGAACCCGGGGCGGTCAGCCGACACGATGACCTGCTTGCCCAGCTCGCCCGCCAGCTCGCGGACGGTCGCCTCGGTCCCGTCCGAGGTGGCCGAGCCGCGGATGAGCTCGATCAGCGGCATCACCGGCACCGGGCTGAAGAAGTGCATCCCGACGAACTGCTCCCGACGGCTCGGGCCCACCGATGAAGCCAGGCGGTCGATCGAGATCGACGACGTGTTGGACGCGAAGATCGCGGCAGCCGGAGCGGCGGCGTCGAGGTCTGCCCACAGCCGGGTCTTGACGTCGACGTCCTCGAACACTGCCTCGACGACGAGGTCGGCAGCTTCGGCCGCGCCCAGGTCATCGGTCACCTCCAGCCGGGCCAGGGTCGCGTCGCGGTTCTCCGGGGAGAGCCGGCCCTTCGATACCGCCCGCTCCAGGTTCCCGGCGATGCGGTCGCGTCCCGCCTGGGCCCGGGCCAGTCCGGGCTCGTAGATCGTCACGTGCTTGCCAACGGCAGCATGGACCTGGGCGATCCCGTGGCCCATCAGCCCGGCCCCCGCCACGAACACTCGCTGGATCGTCATGAGCTGCTCCTATGTCGAGCCGCGAGCGTACTGCGCCGCGAGGTACGGCGCTGGTCGTCAGCCGACCACGCGAAGCAGCGGGACCTTCAGCTCGCCGCGACTGAGCCCACCGTGGAACCCGACCAGCCGCTGCTCCCAGGGGAACCTGCGGAGATCGAAGATCCCACCGGTGGTGCCAGCGATCGCAACCACGTCGCCGATCCGGGGGCGGACGGCGTCCAGGACGCGAGGACCGAACAGGCCGGCGGCGATCGCCTCGTCGCGCGAGAGCACCGTCCAGGCGTTCCCGAGACCGGTGCGCCAGGCATCAAGGACGTTCCGTTCCCGCCCTTCCCGAGCGTGGACGTGGCGTGCCCTCGGGTCACCGCTCAGCCAGGCGACGTCCGCCGACAGGTCGGCACGATCCGCGAGGTCGATTCGCGCGGAGGCAGGCACATCGATGCCACCGTGATCGCCGGTCACCAGCAGCATGCCGCCCGCGGGCAGCGCCGCGACCAGGCGCCGGGCCATGGCGTCGACCGCGCGCAAGGCGCCGCGCCACGCCTCCGACCCGACGCCCGATTGGTGGGCAGCCGTATCGAGCCTGCCGTCGTAGGTGTAGACGAGCGCCCGCTCCCCACGGGCGAGCCCGGTCCGTACCCGTGCGACGCGGGCGTCAGCGTCCGTGAACGTGGCGATCGGGTCGAACCGGGCGCCTCGGAATGCCGCCCGGGTCAGGCCGGTCGCCATGTGCTCCCGAAGTGACACAACGGTGACCACGGCCGCCGCGTCACCCCGGAGCCCGGCCCACGGTTCGTGCGGCTGGAGCTCCTCCGGCGGCAGCACGCCGATGAGCGGCTCAGCGGTGCCGTAGCGCGTCCACCCCAGACACTCCATCACGGCGGGCACCGGCGGGACGTGCATCGCGAAGCCCACGATCCCATGCTCGCCCGGTGCACGTCCGGTGCCCAGCGAGCACAGGCTGATCGGCGTGCTCGACGGGAACCCGGCGTCGAGCTCGCAGCCGGACGTCAGCAGCGAGCGAAGGAAAGGAGCATCCGCCGGGGCGGCGTCCGCGAGCAGGTCGAGGCCGAGGCCATCCACCAGCAGCAGGCAGACGCGGTCCGCAGCCGGCAGCTCGATGGCCGGGCGATCGACGGCGACCCCTGGGGACGGCAGCCCCGAGCCAAGGTTCGCGGGCCCGGCCCCCATCGCCGCGATCACCGACGGCAGCAGGTCGGCGAGCGACCGCTGACCCCAGGCCGGCACGACGGGCGGTCCCGTCATGCCGGGGACCGATCCTGATCAACCTGCGCCAGCAGCCTGTCGGCGGCCGCATACGGGTCGAGCTCGTGACGCGCCACAAGGTCGTAGACCTCGCGCGCCACATCCGCGCCCGCCCGCTCCGCAAGCCGCGCCCGCATTCGCTCCGCAAGGACCTCGGCGACCTGGGCCTCGGCGCGCGCCACCCTGGCCTCGTGGACCACCGGTCCGTCCGAGCGGTGGCGATCGAGCGCGGCAAGGAGCTCCGGAACTCCCTCCCCCGTCGCAGCGGTCGTGATCAGGACATCGGGCCGCTTCGGGGCCGGGCGCGATGAGCCGTCGGCCCCGCGGCCGGCCATCGGCGTCAGCATCGCGCGCAGCTGCGACGCCGTGCGCTGGGCGCCCGGCCGGTCGCCCTTGTTCACGACCACGATGTCGGCCACCTCGAGCAGCCCGGCCTTGATCGCCTGCACCTCATCGCCCATCTCGGGCGCCTCGAGCACCACCGTGGTGTCCGCCGCAGCCGCCACCTCCACCTCGCTCTGCCCCGTGCCCACGGTCTCGAGCAGCACCACGTCGAACCCGGCGCCGTCCAGCACGGCCGCGGCGGCCGTGGACGTCGCGGCCAGCCCCCCCGCATGGCCGCGCGACGCCATCGAGCGGATGAACACTCCGTCGTCCCCCGCATACGCCTGCATCCGCACTCGATCGCCGAGCAACGCTCCTCCGGTGATGGGTGACGACGGGTCCACCGCCACCACGGCGACCGAGCGGCCGGCTCGTCGCAGCTCCGCGATGAGCGCGGCGGCCAGCGTGGACTTGCCCGCGCCGGGCGCGCCGGTGATCCCGATCAGGTGCGCGTGCCCGGCCAGCGGGTAGAGGCGGCGCATCGCGTGCTCGGCCATGGCCGTCCGGTTCTCCACCGCGGTCAGCAGGCGTGCCAGCGATCGCCGGTCCCCTGCCCGGGTGCCCTCGGCCAGGGCGGCGGCGCGATCCGCGGGTTGGGCGGCGCGATCCGCGGGTTGGGCGGCGGCGGCCCCGGCGCCGGCCCCCGCTCCGCCGCTACTCGCGGGGCGTGGCGTTGGCACGGATGAACTCGGCGACCTCGCCAATGGTGGTGCCGGGGCCGAACACCGCCGCAACCCCCTCCGCCTTCAGCGGCTCGACATCGTCATCGGGGATGATCCCGCCGACCGTGACCAGCACGTCGGACAGACCACGCTCCCTGAGCTGGCGGCAGACCTTTGGCACCAGCGTCATGTGCGCACCGGACAGGATCGACAGCCCGACGACGTCGACGTCCTCCTGGAGCGCCGCGGTCACGATCATCTCGGGGGTCTGACGAAGCCCCGTGTAGACGACCTCGAAGCCCTCGTCGCGCAGGCCGCGGGCGAGGACCTTGGCCCCTCGATCATGGCCGTCGAGGCCGGGCTTCGCGATCAGCACCTTGAGCGGTCGGTCGGTCATGGCGCGAATTGTAGTTGGATGTGCACCCGGTCCCGAGCGCCTCCGGCCCATCGCCGGGCCGTCCTCGCACCGGGTGGACCTCCGCCACGCCCCTCTCGCCACGCCCCTCTCGCCACGCCCCTCTCGCCACGTACCTCTCGCCACGCCCCTCTCGCCACGTACCTCTCGCCACGCCCCTCTCGCCACGTAGTCCGAGGACGACTCAAAGACCGATCATCGGGCTGCAGAGGCAACGCCGGAGGCATGTCCTCGGTCGTCGATCGCGCGTTTCGTGCGTGAGACCGCCGGGCGCCGGGGGTGTCGCGCGGGTTTCCGGCCGATCCAGCCGGTCGAGCAGTCGTGCTCGTACTGGATGACGGAAGCGACGGACGCGGCCGCGCCGGGACCGGGGCCGGGAAACGCGGATCCGGCCGCGGTCACGCGATCCGGGGCGGGGATCGTACCCGCCGAGGCCCGGGTGGCCTGCCCGGTCAGGCGCCCGGCGCAGTCCTGCCCGGTCAGGCGCCCGGCGCGCTCCGGCCCAGGTGAGCGAAGAACTCGGCGCGAGTCTTGTCGTTGCGCCGGAACAGGCCCAGCACGGACGCGGTGGTCATCACCGTGCCCGGCTTGCGCACCCCGCGCATCGCGGCGCACAGGTGGGTCGCCTCGAGCACGACGCCGACGCCGCGGGGCTCCAGCCGATCCATCAGGAACTCGGCCACCTGCTGCGTCATCCGCTCCTGGACCTGGAGCCGTCGCGCGTACATCTCGACGATCCGCGGAATCTTCGACAGCCCGATGACCCGGCCGTTGGGCACGTAGGCGACATGGGCGGAGCCGAAGAACGGCAGCAGATGATGCTCGCAAAGCGAGTAGAAGGGAACGTCCTTGACGACCACCATCTCCGAGTAATCGACCTCGAACACCGCGTGGTTGATGAGCCGCTCCGGGTCGACGTGGTAGCCGGCGGTCAGCTCGAAGTACATCCGGTGCATTCGCTCGGGCGTGGCCCTGAGGCCCTCGCGTTCGGGATCCTCGCCGATCTCGATCAGGATCTCGCGCACGGCCGCCTCGATCCGGCCGTTGGGCGCGCCCGCCATGGACGGCGCCGGCTCGTCGTCGCCGATCTCGTTCTCGATCTCCTCGACGATCAGGCGAATGTGCTCGGGCAGGTCGCGAACCGGGCGGCGGTCTGAGGTGCGGTCGTCCATGGTCGATCGATGGTACCGGCTGCGCCGCTCAGCCGGTGGAGCCCAGGATCGCCGCCGCCACCTCGGCCGGCCGGTAGCGCATCAGGTTGTGGGCGTCCCCCGGGAACGTGGCGCACCGGATCGGAGCAAGGCCGCCCAGGCCCGTGCGGGACCCGGCGGCCCGCCGAAGCTCCTCCAGCCGCACCAAGCCGTCCGCGCCACCCAACGCGACCAGCGCCGTGACCGGCGCCTCGACCGACCCGAGGGTCTCGGCCGGCTCGTAACCGAACATCGTCCGCACCAGCGCCTCGACCACGAACGGCCGAACCGTCCGCACGACGCGACCGGCGGCCGTCTCCACCACGGCCTCGCGGGTGGCCCGCTCCTGGTCCGCGTCCCAGGAGGGCGGATCGAAGCCCCGGCGATCGGCCAGCCAGGCGTCCATCGAGCGCATGACCTCGGGCGGCTCGTCGAGACCGCGCAGGAACTCGTCGACGTCGAGCCCGGTCGTGGTCTCGAGCCGTTCCCAGCCGCCGTCCACGAGCACCAGGCCCGCACACCGCTGCCCAAGCCGGGCCGCCGCTGCCGCAGCGACGATCCCGCCGAACCCATGGCCCGCGACGATGATCGGGCCCTCGCCCCCGGACGGCAGCCCGGCCGCCCCCGCGACCGCGATGGCATCGGCGGCGAGCGTGTCCAGGTCGTAACCATCGGGTGGCGAATCGGACAGGCCCTGCCCCCGCAGGTCTTCGACGGCCGTCCGTCGTGTCCCGCCCAGACGGCGCGCGACCGGGGCCCAGGTCCACGCCGACTGCAGCAGCCCGGGCACGAGCAGGACGCCGGGCGATCCTGCCTGCAGTCCCTCCCCGTCTCCAACGTCCAGGTCCGCCGCGTCACTCCAGTCGAGGAAGTGGACCTGGACGTCGTCGCCGGCAACGACGAAGCCCTGGGGCTCGGCAGCCGGATCGGGCGCGGGGCTGCGGGCTGGGTCGGGCATCCACCGCACCAGGCCATCTGACGCGATCGGGTCGGGAACAGGTGCCATCGCGGCTAGCATACGGACGCCATGGTCAAGCGCCGTCGCGGATCCCGAAGCGCATCGAGGCGGCCGCGTGCGACGGTCCATGCGCGGTTCGAGCGCCTCCTCGATCGCGCGATCGCGGGGATCCCGTCACCGTTCAGGTCGGCGCTCGACGAGGTCGCCGTCGTGATCGCCGACGAGCCGACGCCCGAGCAGCTGCGCGAGAACGGCCTCGCTCCCGACGAGACCCTGTACGGGCTATACGAGGGCGTGCCGCTGAGCGAATGGGGGGCCGACTGGTCCGCCGAGCCGAACCGGATCCTGGTGTTCCGCCTGCCGCTCGAGGAGGATTTCCCCGATCCCGACGAGCTCGCCGACGAGGTCCGGGTCACGATCCTCCACGAGCTCGCCCACCACCTCGGCATCGACGATGAGGACCGCCTGGCCGAGCTCGGGATCGAGTAGCCGACGCGGTTCGATCCGACGAGCGCAGCTCCAACCGCACCGACGGGACTGCCCCGATCGCCAGGGAAGCGCCGGCCCGCAGGTTGCGCCGCGTCGATGCTCAGCTGGCGCGCGCCGGCAGCGGGCCCGCGGCCGCGATCAGCTCGCCGAGGCGCTCGACCGCGACGTTGCCGCCCGACAGGATCGCGCACACCCGGTCGCCGTCCCGAAGCGGGACCGCCCCGGTCAGGATCGCCGCCAGCGCGGCCGCACCGGCCGGCTCCAGTACCTGCTTGAGCCGCTCGACCGCGAACCGCACGCCGGCCAGGATTGCCTGGTCGTCGATGAGGACCACACCGTCGAGATAGTGACGGGCGACGTCGAACGCCAGCTTGCCCGCGATCGGCGCTCCCAGCCCGTCGGCCACGCTTCGCGGCGTGACCGCGACCGGCACGCCGGCATCGAGCGCGCTCCGCATGGCGCTCGATCCGGTCGGCTCGACGCCGTAGACCCGCACCGTCGGGCGCGCCTCCTTGAGCGCGGTGGTGACGCCGCCCATCAGCCCCCCGCCACCTACCGCGACCACGACCACGTCGACATCGGGCAGGTCATCGAGGATCTCGAGCCCGCACGAGCCGTTGCCGATCAGCACCTCGGGATCATCGTAGGGGTGCACCAGGACGAGGTTGCGCTCGGTCCGGAGCCGCTCGAGGTGGATGAGCGATTCCCCGACGTGCGCGCCGTGGAGCACGACGTCCGCTCCGTAGGCCAGGCACGCGGCCACCTTGGCCTCGACCGCGTCCTCGGGCATCACGACTGTGATCGGCACGCCCGCCTCGCGACCCGCCCATGCGTATGCCTGGCCGGCGTTCCCGGCCGAGATCGTGATGGCACCACGCATCCGCTCGGGCGCCGACAGGGACCCGATCCGGGCGAGAGCCGCCCGGGGCTTGAACGATCCCGTCTTCTGGAGATGCTCGCTCTTCAGGTACAGCCGGGCGTCGCCCAGACGGACGCTCGAGACGGTTCCGGCGATCGCCGCCGCCGATGCCGACGAGAGCATCGGCGTGTGATGGATCTTCCCGCGCAGGCGTGTCCGCATGGCGCGGATGGCGCCCAGATTGATCGCTGCGTCGGCCACGGCCGCAGTATGCCCTGCCCACGTGCGCGGGGCGCGTCTGCGATCGCGGGCATCGATGCTGCCACTTGCGTTATTGCGCAACTAGTGAGAGACTGAGCTCGTGATCGACACCGGGATCAGCCACGAGACGGAGCGACAACGGTCCGCCGTCGTGGCCCGAGCCCTCGGCGACCCCAAGCGCCTGTGCGTGCTGGAGTCGCTCGCCGGCGGAGAAGCCTCCGTCGGCGAGCTCGCCTCGCGCGTGAGCTGTCAGGTGCCGAACATGAGCCAGCACCTCGCGGTGCTGCGCTCGGCCGGGCTCGTCACGACCCGTCGTGACGGGAACACCGTGTACTACCGCCTCGCGGACCCCAAGGTCCTCGAGGCCTACAAGCTTCTTCAGACGATCGCCCGCTGAGCGGGCGCTGACGTCCCGCCGAGCCGGTGGGAGAAAGGAGCCGCCTCGTGGCGGAGATCAAGGCAGCGACCGACGACACGTTCGAGACGCTGGTGCTCAACAACGACAAGCCGGTCGTGGTCGACTTCTGGGCCACCTGGTGCGGACCCTGCAAGATGGTCGCACCGGAGATGGAGAAGCTGGCCGCCAAGTACGACGGCGTCGTCGACGTGGTCAAGGTGGACGTCGACGCCAACCCGCGGCTCTCGCAGACCTTCGGGATCATGAGCATCCCGACGATCGCGTTCTTCAAGCCCGGCGCGCAGCCGCAGGGCGTGATCGGCTTCCGGCCGCTCGACCAGCTGGAGCAGGCGTTCGGCCTGACCACCCTGTCGGCGCCGAAGGTCTCCTGACCTAGACCTCTCAGCATCAACGACGACCCCGGCCAGCCGCCGGGGTCGTTTCGATTCGCAGATCCTCCGCGTCAGGATCGTCCGCGATCGAGCGCTCGGCGGTACGCGAACCGGATCCACGATTCGGCGCGGTCGAGAGCGAACCGGTCGGCGGCTCCCGGTGTGAACGCGACCCAGCCTGCGCCCCGCGAGGAAGGTCGCGTGTCTTGCGTGGCGAGCGCGGCGCGGGCGACGCGCTGATCGAGCGCGACCTCCAGCAGCCCGGGGCTCACCACCGCGAACACGCTTCCGTCGGCGGACAGCCGCTCGGCAGGCCCCTCGACATCGCGGATGACAGCAGCCAGGCTGGCGATCACGGTGCGCAGGCGCTCCTCGAGCGACTCCCCCGTCCCCTCCCCGGCGAGCGCGGAGCCGGACGCCGCCTCCGCCGGATCGAGCGGCTCGGAATCCAGCGCCTCGTCGTCGAGCGGCTCGTCGTCATCTCCGGGGCCGTGCCGGGTCATCGTCCCGCGGCCTCGAGGATCGCGCGAAGGTCCGCCTGGTGGTCCTCGTAGTGCTCGGTCGTCTCGCCGAAGAACCACTCCTGGTGATCGGCGTTCTTGATCCAGCGCGTCTCGGGGACGACCGTCAGGTAGCCGCGGAGCTCGCCGGCGGTCTCCATGAACCGGCGGCGGACCTCGTCGAGCGGCATCGCCCGGAAGCGCTCGATCGCCTCCGCGTTGATGCGCTCGCCGGCGTCGGGCGCGGCGTCCCACTCGGCCTCGAGCTGCTGCATCGTCGGGCTGGATTCGTTGACGGCGAGCTCCTTTGCGCTCGCGAGCGCCGCCTCCTGCCACATCACGATGTGGCCCATGAGGTCGCGGCCCGTCCAGCCGTGGGCCGCTTCTACCGGCTGCTCCAGCTGCTCATCGGTCAGGTCGGCCAGGGCCTCGTAGGCGCGGAAGCCGTCGCGCTCGTCCTCTAGGAACGAGAGAGCATCGAGGTACATGCGGGCATCGTAATCCGGCATGCGACGCTGTGGATACTCCCGTCGCACCGAGAGTCCGGAGCTCGCGGCCTCACACCGAGACGGGCTCCCGGTACTCACCGAAGACCTCGCGCAGGACCTGGCACTGCTCGCCCAGGGTCGCGTAGGCCGCGGCGCAGCGCAGGAGGTGTGGCATCAGGTTCGATCCGGCGGATCCGGGCCGTGACGCCGCCTCGCGAAGGCCGGCCAGCGCGGCACCAACCGCCTCCGCGTCCCGCTCGGCCCGAACGCGGGCCAGCCGGGCCAGATGCCGATCGAGCGAGCCCTCCGGCACCTCGAGCACGGGCACCGTGATCGGCTCGGCCTGCACGTACCGGTTGACGCCCACGATGCCGCGATCGTCGGCCTCGAGCTCGCGCTGGAACCGGTACGCGGAATCGGCGATCTCGTGCTGTGGGTAGCCCTCGGCGATCGCCGCCACCATCCCTCCCCGGCGGTCGATCTCGTCCAGATACCGCCAGACCTCGCGCTCCACGCGGTTGGTCAGCGCCTCCACATACCACGAGCCACCCAGCGGGTCCACGGTGGAGGCGACGCCCGTCTCCTCGAACAGCACCTGCTGCTGCCGCAGGGCGAGCAGGGCGGCCCCGGCGGTGGGCACCGCGAGCGCCTCGTCATAGGCATCGGTGTGCAGGCTCTGGGTCCCGCCCAGGATCGCGGCCAGCGCCTGGGTCGCCACCCGGGTGAGGTTGTTGAGCGGCTGCTGCGGGGTAAGCGACACACCGGCCGTCTGGGAGTGGAACCGCATCCAGCCCGAGCGCTCGTTCTCGGCCCGGTAGCGCTCGCTCATCAGCTTCCACCAGATCCGGCGCGACGCCCGGAACTTGGCGATCTCCTCGAAGAAATCGGAGTGGCTGTTGAAGAAGAAGCTGAGGCGGGGCGCGAACTCGTCGACCCGCAGGCCACGCGCCATCGACGCCTCGACGTAGGCCATCCCGTCCGCGATCGTGAACGCCAGCTCCTGGACCGCGGTCGAGCCGGCCTCACGGATGTGGTAGCCGCTGATCGAGACCGTGTTCCATTTGGGCAGCTCGCGGGTCCCGAACTCGATCGTGTCGACGACCAGGCGCATCGACGGCTCGGGCGGGAACAGGAACTCCTTCTGGGCGACGTACTCCTTGAGGATGTCGTTCTGGATCGTGCCCTCGAGCGCGGCCCGCGGCACGCCGGCCTTCTCGGCCGCCGTGATGTACATCGCCCAGATCGGCGCCGCGGGGGCATTGATCGTCATCGACGTGCTGACCCGCTCGAGCGGCAGCCCGGCGAGCAGGAGCTCCATGTCGGCCAGGCTGCTGACGGCGACCCCGCAGGTACCGAACTCGCCCTCGGCCTCGGCATCGTCGGTGTCGTAGCCGTACAGCGTGGGCATGTCGTACGCGACGGAGAGCCCGGTCTGGCCGGCGTCGAGCAGCTGGCGGAAGCGGGCGTTGGTGTCCTCCGCACTGCCGAAGCCCGCGAACATGCGCATGGTCCACGGCCGGCTCCGGTACCCGGTGGGGTGGATCCCCCTGGTGAAGGGCGGCTCCCCAGGCATGCCGACATCGCGAACGGGATCGAAGGTCGAATACCCGCCGTCGCCGTCCCGCAACGGATCGCCGTGATGGTCGACGCTGGTCGGGCCGCCCGGCCCGGTGGACTGGAGGCTGTCAGCCGCGTCCCAGTCCCAGGGGCCGTACAGCCCCTCGACCGGGAGGTCGCCCATGGTGCTGAACCGCGGTCGCCGCTCCGGGAGCCGGTCGAGCGACGGCGCCAGCCGCTCGATGCGCCAGGCCCGGCGGCGCTCGGACCAGGCGTCGGGACGGTCGCTCATGGCCGGGACTGTAGCACCGGGCCGGAGAGGCCATGGACCGGAGCCCACCTGCGACCGCCGCTATCGTCGATGCATGTCGTCCGATCTCGAGGACCTCCGCGTCACCCTCTAGCGCGCGCTCGCAACCCCGGGGCACGCCACCGACCCAGCGGGGCCGGGGGGAAGTTCTGGGGCCTCCAGCACCTCGGCCGGGGCGCCCGGCCGCCGCGCTCAGAGCGAGCCGAACGACTCGAGCGCCTTGATCACCTTGGCGTCGCCCAGGTCCGAGGCGAGCAGGACGAACACGCGTCCGTTCTCCACTCCCGGCCAGGCCACGATCGTCTGGCCGGTGCCATCGCTCAGGAGCACGTCAAGTCGCGATCCCGGCCGTCCGCCGACCGTGATGTCGGCGGTGACCAGCTTGTCCACCTTCCCGTTGCCGACGGCACCCGCCTGATAGAAGTCGATCATCTCGCCAGGCGTCAGCCCATCGGCCTCGAACAAGGCCACCGTCAGCGCCGTCGTGCCGTCGAGGTCCCACGTGGCTCCCGCGAACCGGACGCCCGTGATCCCGTGATCCGCGAGCGTCCCAAGCGCAGCCGGTGTGCAGCTTCGACCCGAGTCCACGTTGTCCGGCGTCCGGTCCTGGTAGGTGGTGGGCAGCAGCGCCTCGAGGTCAGGGTAGGCGCCGGGTTGCCGGCCATCGGTCGTGCACGGAGTCGATGGATCGAAGGTCACGACCGGGATCGCCGAACCGCACGCCCCGGCGACGATGACGGTCAGCAGGATCGCGGCCACGGCCGGCAGGCGGCGACGCTCGACGGACGGCCGGCGTCGGTGGCAACGGAGGTTGGTCAGGCGCACGAAGTGAGCGTACCGGCGGCGCGAGTTCGGGGCGTTGCCGGACCCGCCGGGGGTCCCATTAGCGATGATTCCCTATGCCGCTGATGGTCGCAGCTGAGCTCGATCCGATGGTCCCGGCGGTGCCGAGATGCGCCTGACCATCGCCCACCACCCACCCGGGACCCGAGGGCCATTGAGTTCCGATGCCCCGCCCCCTACGGTGTAGTCCGCGTTCGCAACGCACCGACCCCGCGACGCACCGGGGGACAACCTGGGGCGTCGGCCACGGATCATGGGCCGGACGACCCGGCCGTCGGGGACGCTCGACGGCCCGGGGGTTCTGGGTCCGGGATCACGAGCCGAGTGACAGCGTAGGCGGCCGGCAGGCCCGGTCGCGGGGCGGGTGCACTCATCCGCGCTCATCGCGCCCCCGGTGGTTTCACCGGGGGCGCCTCCTTTGCTCGGCGCTGCCGGACGATGGCGGCGGCCCGTGGGCGGCCGGCGCGCTAGCGAAACGGGTTCGACTGCCAGCCGGGCCGCGACGGCCGATGCACCCGGCGGATCCCGCGTCGATCCAGCTCCGATCGGATCACGCGGGCGGCCATCGCCAACTCCGGATCGCGGACGATCGTCCCCGCCAGCCAATCGATGTAGGAGGGCTCGAAGGCCGCGATCTCGCCCAACGTGTGCCCATGGAACTTGCCGAAGCCGACCTCGACGTCCAGAGCCTCGCCCAGGTCCGGCACAGGCGGCGGGACGTGCCCGGCGAGGATGTCGTGCTCGAGCGGCCCGGACGGCTGCGAGGCGCGGAGCTCGGGCGTCCTGCGCTTGACGCGGAGCGGCGGCTGACCGGTCAGCGGAAGTCGCACTCCCGGTGGGGTGATGGTCTGATTTCGGGGGCGGACGGTGCCGCTCAGATCGAGCCGCCCCGTGACTGGACGCGTCGGAGGATCGGGCGGCGGTTGACCACGACGCTCCGCCCGTCCCGAGGCACGGTTCATCGGCCGGCCGCGTCCGGGTCCCGATGGCCGTCCCTGGGCCTGGTCCCGACGCCCCTCCAGCGTCTCGCCCGCCCGGGTGAGTGCCGCATACGCCGCGTTGATCTCGGCCATGCGACGTGTCGCCCGCCGCGCGGCCTCGGGCTCGTCGCCGGTCAGGTCGGGGTGGTGCCTTCGGGCAAGCCTCCGCCAGGCCGCCTTGATGTCATCGGGGCTCGCGCCGGGCTCGATGCCGAGCACGGCATACGGATCCTTCACGGGCATCCCATGAGTGTACCGACGCGGGATCGGCGCCCGTCCACCGTCGGGGACCCGGTGGGCGGCGGCGACGCCTGCGACGCCTTCGGCGGCGACGACTTCGCCGCCCTCGCCGCTGCGGCCCGGGCAGGGCCCTTGACATCGTCGCCGAGGCGCGCTCCTCTTGTGCCATGTCCCGATTGCACCGCGTCCGGCGGGCCGGCGTCATCGCCGGCCTGACGACGCTCCCGTTCGCGCTCGCCTACCGGTTCGCCCTCGTCTACCGCGTCCGGGCCGGGTA
>Ga0315540_10000918_pt1 | contig 16870 bp, 15 predicted proteins | sample SalMarSW160110MG_FD_203677 | JGI IMG/M metagenome (GOLD analysis project Ga0315540, IMG submission 203677) | Salt marsh sediment microbial communities from the Plum Island Ecosystem LTER, Massachusetts, United States - Salt Marsh Sediment SW1601-10 ...
CGTCCCGTGCGAGGCGCCACGCGAGCGACGGACGGCCGCAACGGCTGATCCATTCGGCTCATCGCCGCGCGGCGGGACGTGGATCGTCGGGCCGGTTATCCACATCTCATCCGCCGGCCCGGCGATTCGTGGATAAGGGTCTTGACCTCGGCGCCGGCGGCGCCTAACGTCCGCACTCCGCACGCGGCTTGTGCGCAACGGGGAACGCCGCCCGAATGGGGCCCGGGGAGACTCGGACCGGAACCAGTTGGGCGGCGCAAGACCGGAGGGACGCCGGCCGCAGCGAACGATCACGCCGGGAGCGGCTCCCGGACGGCCCGGTGCACGACCAGACAGGAGGGTGCCCTGGACCGGCCGAGAGGTCCGCTCCCGACGCGCGTTCAGGACCTTCCTCCGCTTCCCGTCGAGTACCACGACACGATCGATGCCGGTCTCCGCGCCCTCGATCTCGAGTTGGATCCGGTGACCCGGGACACGATCGACGGGCACGCCCGGCTGCTGCTCGCCTGGACGGCGGCGATCAACCTGACCGCGATCCGCGAGCCGACCATGATCGCCACCCTCCATGTGCTCGACAGCCTGACGGCCGTGCCGGTGCTCCGCGGTCGAGGGCTGGTCCGGCTGCTCGACCTCGGATCGGGCGGGGGATACCCGGGCCTGCCGCTGGCAGCCGCGCTGCCGACCGATCTGTCCCTGCTCGTCGACTCGGTGGGCAAGAAGGTGGCGTTCCTGCGCGCCGCCATCGGGGCGACGGGACTCACCCGGCGGGTGGCCGCGGTTGCGTGCCGCGCCGAGGCGCTCGCCAGAGACCCACGACACCGTGGGTTGTGGCCGGTGGTGACCGCCCGCGCAGTTGCTCCGCTGTCCGAGCTCGTCGAGCTTGCCCTGCCGCTCGTCTCGCCGGACGGGGTCCTCGTGGCCTGGAAACGCGAGCCTTTCGATGCCGAGCTCGAGGCCGCCGGTGGGGCGCTGGCAGCGCTCCGAGCGGGGCCGGTCCAGATCGTTCCCAGCCACGTCCCGGGGCTCGAGTCTCATCGCCTGGTGGTCGTCGCCCGGCGGGGTCAGGTCGATGACCGCTTTCCACGCGACCCGGCGGAGCGACGACGCCGGCAGCTGTAGCCGCGCTTGACGAGGGTCGCCGGCCATCGGGCGACCGGGATCATGGACCTCCAGAGGCGAGTCTTGCCCGGCGATTGACCGAACGCCACATGCGCCCCGGAGGTGCTTCGGCGCTCGCCGGCTGCGCTACCCTCGCAGCGTGCGGATCGGCGTCCTCTCGGACATCCACGCCAACCTCACGGCGCTCGATGCCGTGCTGGCGGCCATGCCATCGGTGGACGTCATCTGGCAGCTGGGCGACGTGGTCGGCTACGGGCCCGACCCTGACGGCGTCGTTGCCCGGCTGCGGGAGATCCGCGCGATGGGTGTGCGCGGCAATCACGACGCCGCCGCGCTCGGCGAGCTGGACGTCGATGCCTTCAACGTCGACGCACGACGTGCCATCGAGTGGACGAGGTCGGTGATCAGCGACGACACGCTGGAATGGCTGGGCAGCCTGCCCGAGCGAAGCGAGCTCGAGGGCTTCACGCTCGTGCATGGCAGTCCCAGGGACCCGATCTGGGAATACGTGACCTCGACGCCGGTCGCCAGGGCCAGCATCGCCGCGATGGCGACACCCAGCGGACTCCATGGACACACGCATGTGCCGATCGCGTTCCTGGACGAGGATGGCCGTCTGGAGGCGATGAGCCCCGGAGCCGGGTCGCGGCTGGCGATCGCGGGCCGCCGGGTGCTGGCCAATCCGGGCAGCGTCGGGCAGCCGCGGGATGGGATCGCGACCGCGTCGTGGCTCCTCGTGGACGCCGATGATGACTCGATCACATGGCACCGGACCGCGTACGAGGTGAGACAGGTCCAGGCCGCCATGGTCGACGTCGGTCTGCCCGAGCGCCTGGTGGCGCGGCTGTCGTATGGCCTCTAGCGGGAGCTCGCGGTGATCGGGGGCCGCCGTCCGATTTCCGGACGCAAGCCCGGAGATCGCCGGGTCCGGGTCGAGCGGCATCACACGCCCTACTTCCGCTACACGGGCCCCGGCCAGCTCACTGCCAAGGCCGCCGCAAGCGCTCCGACCACCCCCATGGGCCGCCTGGTGGCCCGGATCAAGCAGATCCTCATCGGCCGTCCGCTGGCCAACGAGGAGGAGATCGGCGAACGGCTGTCCAAGAAGAAGGCGCTCGCGATCTTCAGCTCGGACGCGATCTCGTCCTCCGCCTACGCGACCGAGGAGATCATCCTCGCGTTCATCCTGGCCGGCGCCGGCGGCGCCGCGTTCGGCTTCTCGATCGAGGTCAGCGTCGCGATCGCCGTGTTGCTCGGGGTCGTCGCCTTCAGCTACCGCCAGGTGTGCATCGCGTACCCAAACGGCGGCGGCTCGTACTCGGTCTCCAAGGCGAACTTCGGGCGCCTCGCCTCGCTGATCGCGGCCTCCGCGCTGCTGGTCGACTACACGCTCACCGTGGCGGTGTCGACGTCGTCGGCCGTCGAGCAGATCGCATCGGCGGTCCCCGAGCTCGATCCGGTTCGGGTGGAGATCGGCATCGTGGCGATCGGGCTCATCACCCTGGGCAACCTGCGCGGCATCCGCGAGGCGGGCAACATCTTCGCGATCCCGACCTACCTGTTTCTCGGCAGCGCGTTCCTGATGATCGCGATCGGTGTGTTCCGGATCCTGGTCCAGGGCGATACGGGACCCGCGCCGACGGCCCAGGTCACCGAGGCCCTGCAGCACACGACGGAGTCGGTGGGGATCCTCATCCTCCTGCGGGCGTTCGCATCGGGTGCCGTGGCCCTGACCGGGACCGAGGCGATCGCGACCGGGGTGCCGGCGTTCAAGCCGCCCGAGCCGCGCAATGCGGCGGCGACGCTGATGGCGATGGCGATCATCCTCGCCACGCTGTTCATCGGCATCACGTTCATGGCAACCAACTTCCACATCCTGCCGATCGAGGAGCCTCGCCAGACCGTCATCGCCCAGATCGCGAAGCACGTATATGGGGACAACCTCGCCTTCTACCTGTTCCAGGCGTTCACCGCGCTCCTCCTGTTCCTGGCAGCCAACACCTCGTTCGCGGCGTTCCCGCGCCTGGCCGCCGTGCTCGCCGAGGACGGGTTCGTGCCACGCCAGTTCGCATTCCGGGGCGACCGCCTGGCGTTCTCAACCGGGATCCTGCTGCTGGGGGTCGTGGCCGCACTGGTGGTGACGGCGGGCGGCGGATCCACCCACGCCCTCATCCCCCTGTACGCGATCGGCGTGTTCATCGACTTCACGATCTCCCAGAGTGGCATGGTCCGCCACTGGCTCGCGACCCGTCCGCAGGGCTGGCGCCATCGGCTCGTGATCAACCTGTTTGGCGGTGTGCTGACGTTCGTGATCCTGTGCGTGGTCGTGTACATCAAGTTCTCGGCCGGGGCCTGGTTCGTGATCATCCTGATCCCCACCCTCGTCGGCACGATGCTGTTCATCCGGCGCCAGTACGACGGGCAGGCAAGGGAGCTCTCGGTGCGCGACGACCTGGTGTTCGACAAGACTCACCGTGCGCAGCGGGTCGTGATCCCGGTCAACGGTCTGAACCGCTCGGTGATCCAGGCCGTGATGTTCGGGCGCCCCCTGGCCAGCGACCCGTCCCTGCTGCAGGCGGTCTACGTGACCACCGACGCGGAGGAGGCTGATGCCCTGCGCGATCGATGGGAGCGCCAGCTGCCCGGGGTCCCGCTGGTCATCGTGGAGTCGCCGTACCGGGCGCTCGTGGGGCCGCTGGTGACGTATCTGGACGTGCTCGACCGGGCCTGGCCGCCTGATCGCGACGCCCCGATCACGATCGTCGTGCTGCCCGAGTACATCGCCAAGCATTGGTGGGACCGCCTGCTCTACAACCAGGCGTCGAAGCGGCTGAAGGCCGCCCTCGTCGGCCGGGAGCACACGGTGATCGCGGACGTCCCCTACCGGCGCGCGGAGCAGGCCCGCGCATAGTCGCAACCGGGCACACACCGCTCTGTGCAGGGGTGGCGCGCCGCTGCACCGGCGCTCCCGGCTCGAGCACGAGCCGGCGTTGGGGACGAGCCGGATCCGGTGGTATCGTGGCCCGGCGTGACGTCCGATGTGGCGGGGCCCAAACCTGGCCCACGGCCGTCGATCAGGCGGGAGGCTCCTGGCACCTTGGCCGACAGCTCGGCTCCACAGTTCCGGCGCGCGGTCGTCGCGCTGTCCGGGGTCCGCACCGACCGGCCCATCGTCGCTCTCGCCGCCGAGATGGCACGCGCATCCCGGGCCGAGCTGGTGGGCGTGCACGTGGTCGAGATCGACTGGACGCTGCCGCTCGATGCCGATGTGGCCGGGCAGTCCGAAGATGCCCAGCGGGTCCTGGACATCGCCGAGGCGACGGCAGAGGCGTCGGGCCACGGGCTCGATACCGTGCTTCTCCAGGCGAGGGACGTGGGCGCGGCGATCGTCGACGAGGCCTCCGAGCGCGATGCCGACCTGATCATCGCCGGGCTCCCGTTTCGGCGCCGGTTCGGCGGCGATTTCGCGATCGGCCGGACCATCCCGTACATCCTGAGGAACGCCCCGTGCGCCGTGTGGATCATCCGCGAGGCGATGCCCGAGGAGCAGACATGAAAGCCGTGATCGTGGGCTGCGGTCGCGTCGGCGCCGGAATCGCCGACGAGCTGGACCGGGCCGGCTGGCAGGTCCTGATCATCGACCTGACATCGTCCGCGTTCGATCGGTTGCCGGTGACGTTCGGCGGCCTCGCCCGGCGCGGTGACGGCACCGACGAGGACACGCTGCGCCAGTCAGGCGCGGAGGATGCCGACCTGTTCCTCGCCATGACCGAGGGCGACAACCGGAACGTGATGGCGGCCCAGCTCGGCATCGAGTCACTCGGGGCCAGGCGCTGTGTGGCCAAGATCAACGATCCGGTCCGGGCCGCGGCGTACGCGCACCTCGGCATCGCAGCGGTGTGTCGCACCAATCTGGTGATGACGTCGGTGCTCGAGTACGTCGGCCAGGCGGCGCCGGAGCGTCCCGGCATCTACGCCCCGACCCAGCACCACCCGCACGCCGGGAACGGCAATGGCGTGGCGTCCGACACGGTGACCGTGGCCGCGTCGGGCGACGGCTCGACCAGCGATGGCGATGGGGCTTCGAGCGACGCTGACTCGTCGGGTGCTTCATCAGCGACCGGGGGAGCGGCGGGGCCGGAGACGGGACCGGCCACGGGCGCCACGTCTCCGGAGGCCTGATCGATGTTCGTCATGGTGGTCGGTGGGGGTAAGGTCGGCTATTACCTCACCAGGGAGCTGATCGCGTCCGGGCACGAGGTCGTGCTGATGGAGAAGGATCGAAGGCGTGCCGAGCAGATCGCCGACGAGATTGGCTCGGTCGTCATCTCGCACGACGGCTGTGAGGGCAAGTACCTCCGGGAGGCGGGTGCGAACCGCGCCGACATCGTGGCCGCGGTCACCGGCGACGACGAGGACAACCTCGTCATCTGCCAGATGGCGAAGCACCACTTCGACGTGCCGCGGACGATCGCCCGGGTCAACAACCCCAAGAACGAGGCGTTGTTCCGCCACCTCGGCGTGGACGAGATCATCAGCCCGACCCGGATGATCCTGGGCTCGATCGAGCAGGACATTCCCGTCCACGAGCTGCTCCACCTGGCGGCGCTGGGCATCGGCGAGCTCGAGATCATCGAGGCTCACCTCCAGGAGGGCTCGCCCGCCATCGGCAAGGTCGCCCTCGATCTGGATGTCCCCAATGGGTGCTCGCTGTTCGGACTGATCCGTGACGGCTCGCCGCGCTCGCTGGCTACGGACACCATCCTGGCCGAGGGTGACAAGGTGATCGCCATCGGACGCCCCGACTGCGAAGCGGAGCTGCGCCATCAGCTCATCGGGGAGCCGATCGAGGCCTGATCCGGAGCCCGGAGCCGGGCGGCTCCGTCCGCGCGGGTGACGGACGGCGCCCGATCTCGGTGCTGAGTCGGCGGCTGCGGCGGATGAGCGTAGACGGCCCGGAGGGATTGCGTGACCTCTGCCAGCCGGGTTTGTTAGCATTGCCGGAGGCATCTATCTTGACAACGCAATTGTCAAGGTTCTAGTATGCGCCATGCCCCGGTCGGGAGTGACCGCGGGGACCCACACCGCGTCGCCGGCGTAGAGCCGGCGGCGATCAGGCAGGAGGCTCGACAGATGACGCTGGTGCGCCGCTCGTCGCCCTTCAGCGAGCTCATGACGCTTCGCCAGGCGATGGACCGTCTCTTTGATGACACCGTGTTCCGGCCGGTCAACGGCTACTCCGGCGGGGACGTCTCCCGCCTGCCCCTCGACGTCCGGTCTACGCCCGACGCCCTGCTCGTCGAGGCCGAGCTCCCGGGTGTCAAGCCCGAGGATGTCGAGATCACCGTCGAGAACGGCACCCTGACGATCCGTGCCGAGGATCGCACCGAGCGGACGGACGAGCAGGGTGACTGGCTCGTCCGCGAGATCTCACGCGGGACCCTGATGCGCACGGTCACGCTGCCCACCGGCCTCGAGGCCGATCAGGCGGAAGCGACCTTCGAGCACGGCGTGCTGAGCCTGCGGATCCCGAAGGCCGAGCAGGTGAAGCCGCGTCAGATCCACATCCGGCCGGTGACGGCCGGCCAGGCGAAGGCCGTCGAAACGAAGACCGGAGCCTGATCACCGTGGCGGCTGCGCGCCGGCCCGACCGCGATCCCACCCGGCCCGTCTATGTCATCAGCGTCGCGGCAACGCTCGTCTCGGCCCATCCGAGGACGCTGCGCATCTACGAGGACGAGGGGCTCGTCTGCCCGGCGCGCACGCCCACCAACATCCGCCTGTACTCCGAAGAGGACATCCGTCGGATCCTGTGGATCCGGCATCTGACCCGCGACCGCGGCGTGAACCTTGCCGGGGTGCGGACACTGTTCGAGCTCGAGGAACGGCTCCGCATGCGGATCCTCGAGGCGCTTTATGACGAAGGGACCCGTGACCAGGACGGCACAGGCAAACGCCAGTCCGGCCGGACCGGTCGCGCCGACCCTGGCCAAGATGGCTGATCGGCCGAACGGCGGCTCCGCGAGCCCCGGTCGGCGTCCCGGCAACCAGACCCGAACCCACGATCGAACCCACCACCATCCAACCAGCATCCAGAATCTGAGCCGCCGGCCTGACGACCGGCCGGCACCCAAGGAGACCCTGATGGCCAAGCGACCGTCGAACCCGGAGGAGCAGCAGGAGCGCACGCCCGCCACGGGCGGGCCGCGCGAGCTGCCGCTCGTCGCGCTCCGGGAGACGGTCATCTTCCCGGAGATGATCGTCCCCCTCCAGGTCGGCCGTGAGAAGAGCGTCGCCGCGCTCAACGCCGCTGTCGACAGCGGCGGACCAATCGCGCTCGTGACGCAGCGCCAGCCAGAGCAGGAAGAGATCGGCGACCCATCCGAGCTGTACTCGGTTGGCACCATGGCGAAGATCGCCCAGGTCGTGCAGCTCCAGGACGGGACGGTCCGCGCGATCGTGCAGGGCCAGCGCCGGATCCGCGTCGTCGATTTCGTTCAGACCTCGCCGCATCTCGCGGTCCGTGTCGATGAGCTCGAGGACGCGGCGCCCACCGGCGTCGAGGCCCAGGCTCTCGTGCGCAGCGTCCAGGCACAGATCGAGCAGTACGTGGCGAACGGCGCCCCGGTGCCGCCCGAGGCGGCGGTCGCTGCCCGCAACATCACCGAGCCCGGGCTGCTGGCCGACATGGTGGCCTACAGCCCGGACATGTCGACCGAGCAGCGCCAGGAGCTGCTCGAGACGATCGACGTGGAGCAGCGGCTCAAGCTCGTCTCCGCGTTCCTCGCCCGCCAGATCGAGATCCTCGAGCTCAAGGGGAAGATCCAGAACGAGGTCAAGTCCGAGATGGACAAGACCCAGCGGGAGTACATCCTCCGCGAGCAGCTCAAGGCGATCCAGCGCGAGCTGGGCGAGGACGACCCGCAGCAGGCGGAGATCAACGAGCTGCGCGAGAAGGTCGAGCAGTCGGGCATGCCGGAGGAGGTCCGCACCCGGGCGATCAAGGAGATCGACCGGATGAGCCGGATCCCGTCCGCCTCGCCCGAGGTCGGCGTGATCCGGACCTACGTGGACTGGCTCGTGTCGCTGCCGTGGAACGAGTCCACGGACGACCGACTCGACATCAAGGAGGCCGCCCAGATCCTCGAGGAGGACCACTACGGCCTCGACAAGGTCAAGGAGCGGATCCTCGAGTACCTCGCGGTGCGCAGCCTGGCCGACACCATCCGCAGCCCCATCCTGCTGTTCGTCGGACCGCCCGGCGTGGGCAAGACCAGCCTGGGCAAGAGCATCGCCAAGGCGATGGGCCGCAAGTTCACCCGGATGAGCTTGGGCGGCATCCACGATGAGGCCGAGATCCGGGGCCACCGGCGCACCTACATCGGCGCCCTGCCCGGCCGGATCATCCAAAGCATCAAGACCGCCGGCACCAACAACCCGGTGTTCATGCTCGACGAGGTCGACAAGATCGGCATGGACTTCCGGGGCGACCCGAGCTCTGCGCTGCTCGAGGTGCTCGACCCGGAGCAGAACTTCAGCTTCCAGGACAACTACCTCGAGGTCCCGTTCGACCTACGCAAGGTGCTGTTCATCGCCACGGCCAACCTCCTCGACCCGATCCCGGCCGCCCTGCGCGACCGGATGGAGATGATCCAGCTGCCGGGCTACACGCAGCGCGAGAAGGTCGAGATCGCCAAGCGGTTCCTGGTTCCCAAGCAGATGGAGAACCACGGTCTGACCGCGAAGCGCATCGAGATCACGGACGAGGCGCTGGTCGAGCTGGTTCAGGCGTTCACGAAGGAGGCCGGGGTCCGGAACCTCGAGCGGGAGATCGCCAACATCATGCGCAAGGTCGCGCGGCAGGTCGCCGAGGGCCGTAAGCGCAAGATGGTGGTCGACATCAGGAAGCTCGAGGAGTACCTCGGACCGCCGCGCTTCGAGTACGGGGAGCTCGAGGCGGAGGACCAGACCGGCAGCGCGACCGGGCTCGTGGTGACCGAGGTCGGCGGCGACGTGGTTGCTGTCGAGGTCACCAAGATGGAGGGCAAGGAGGACTTCATCCTCACCGGCCAGCTGGGCGACGTCATGCGCGAGTCCGCCCGGGCAGCCCTGTCATGGATCCGGACCCACGCCCGGGAGCTCGGCATCGAGCGCGAGGTGTTCGAGAAGAACACCCTGCACATCCACGTGCCGGCCGGCGCCATCCCCAAGGACGGGCCATCGGCAGGCGTCACGCTCGCCACCGCGATCGTATCCGCGCTGACCGGTATCCCCGTCCGCAAGGACGTGGCGATGACGGGCGAGATCACGCTTCGCGGTCGGGTGCTGCCGATCGGTGGCCTCAAGAGCAAGATCCTCGCCGCGCACCTCGCGGGCGCGGGCATGGTGATCCTTCCCCGCAAGAACGAGAAGGACCTGCGGGACATCCCGGACGATGTCCGCAAGCAGCTCAAGCTGGTCCCCGTGGACACAATGGACCAGGTCCTGGAGGCGGCGCTTCGGCGCCGGCCACGGCCCCTGAGCTCGGAGCCACCCAAGGTGACCGAGCGCGGCGGCGAGGGGTCCCGGCCCGAACCGGCGTCGCGCGTCGGCCGCTCGTCGTTCCCCCCGTCCGATCAGCCGCCGGTCGTCGTCCAGGGGATGGAGATCCCCGGGGGCGGCACGGCGATCCCGCTCGGCCGTCGGGAGCGCGGGAAGGGCTGAACGTGCGCCAGGCTCGGCTGGAACGCAGCCCGGCAGGTCGATCGGTGACGATCGCCCCGTCTCCGGCTGCCCACCGGGGGGCCTGAGCCGTGGAGTACCGCGACTACTACCAGACCCTGGGCGTGCCCAGGACTGCCTCTCAGGCCGAGATCAAGAAGGCCTTCCGCAAGCTGGCTCGCGAGCACCATCCGGACCGCAATCCCGACGACAAGGGCGCCGAGAAGCGGTTCAAGGATGTGAACGAGGCGCATGCGGTGCTGTCCGATCCCGAGAAGCGCAAGCAGTACGACGTGCTGGGCGCGAACTGGGATCAGTTCCAGCAGACCGGCGGCGGTCGCAGTGCCGGCGATCCGTTCGGCCCAGGGGGCCCGTACGCCGGGTTCAACTTCGGCGGTACGGGCCGTGGACCTGGACAGGCTGGCAACATCCGTTACGAGTTCCGGACGTCCGGAGCGGGCGACGGCGGCTTCTCCGACTTCTTCCGGACCTTCTTCTCAGGCGCGTCCGCGGGAGCCTCGTCGGGTCGGGCGTCGGCGAGTGCCGCCGGAGCGGGCGCCGGAGCGGGCGGGAGAAGCGGACGAAGCCGCGGTGCAACCGGAGCCGGGCCGACCTTCGAGGAGATCCTGGCCGGGATGGGCCTCGAGACCGACGGCGCCGTGCAGCGGCCAGCCGGAACGCGTGGAGCCACCTCGCAGGGCCGGGCGCGCCCGGCATCGCGGGCGCGGAGCGAGCTCGAGGCACCCACCGAGCTGACTCTCGAGGAGGCGTTCCACGGGACGACGCGCGTGGTCGAGGTCGAGGGCAAGCGCTACGAGGTCACAATCCCGCGCGGCGTCGACGCGGGCAGCCGCGTCCGCCTGAGCGGCAAGGGCCCAGGCGGCCGGGACGTCGTGGTCTCCGTCCGGGTCCGGCCCCACCCCGTCTACACACGCCGCGGCGCAGACCTCGAGCGGGAGCTTCCCATCACGTTGCGCGAGGCGCTGCTGGGCGGCGAGGTGCGGGTCGCGACCCTCAAGGGCCGAATCGCGCTCACGGTTCCGCCCGGGACTCAGAATGGCAGGACGTTCCGCCTCACCGGCCAGGGGATGCCCCGGATGAAGGGCGGCAACGCCGGCGATCTGTACGCCAGGATCCGCGTCGTCCTGCCGACCTCCCTGGACGACGATGCGGTGGCGGCCGCTCGCCGGTTCCTCGACCAGGTCGACCAGCCCGATCCCCGGGCGACCACCTGATCCATCGACCCACCGTCCCATCGCCGCACGAGAACCTGAACCATGCAGCTCGATCGCTTCACCGAGAAGGCCCAGGAGGCCATCATCGCCGCTCAGCAGCTCGCCGAGCGGCTGCACAGCCCCGTGCTCGACGCGGAGCACCTGCTGGCGGCCCTGGTCGAACCCGATGACGGCATCCCGGCCGAGACCCTTCGCCGTCTGGGCGTCGATCTTGCCGCGTTCCGCGGCGAGGTGGCCGCGGGCCTGGCCCGACGTGCCAGCATCGAGGGTGGCCAGCTGACCCTCGACGCCCGGGCGAAGAAGATCATCGCGCGAGCCCAGGACGAGGCACGCCGGCTGGGCGACGAATACACCTCCACCGAGCACCTGCTGCTCGCGGTGGCCGAGGCGGGCGGCGAGGGCCAGCAGCTGCTCGAGCAGCACGGCGCCGGTCGCGAGGCGATCCTGGGCGCGCTCCAGACTGTGCGCGGTGGGCAGCGGGTCACCAACCCCAACCCGGAGGGCACCTACCAGGCGCTCGAGAAGTACGGGCGGGATCTGACCGCGGAGGCACGGGCCGGCAAGCTCGACCCGGTCATCGGCCGCGACGAGGAGATCCGGCGGGTCATCCAGGTGCTCAGCCGGCGGACCAAGAACAACCCGGTGCTGATCGGCGAGCCGGGCGTGGGCAAGACGGCGATCGTCGAGGGCCTGGCCCAGCGCATCGTCCGGGGCGATGTCCCGGAGACGCTCAAGGACAAGCGCGTGATCGCGCTCGATCTGGGCGCGATCATCGCCGGCTCCAAGTTCCGCGGCGAGTTCGAGGAGCGCCTCAAGGCCGTGCTCAAGGAGATCAAGGACTCCGAAGGCCGGGTGGTGCTGTTCATCGACGAGCTGCACACGGTCGTCGGCGCAGGAGCGGCCGAGGGGGCGATGGACGCCTCCAACCTGCTCAAGCCGATGCTGGCCCGTGGCGAGCTCCACACCATCGGGGCAACCACCCTCGACGAGTACCGCAAGCACATCGAGAAGGATGCCGCCCTCGAGCGGCGCTTCCAGCCGGTCGTGGTCGATCAGCCGACGGTCGAGGAGACGATCTCGATCCTGCGCGGCCTGCGCGAGCGGTACGAGGTCCACCACGGGGTCCGGATCACGGACTCCGCGCTTGTCGCCGCCGCCACCCTGTCCAACCGCTACATCACCGAGCGCTTTCTGCCCGACAAGGCGATCGACCTCGTGGACGAGGCCGCGTCCCGGCTGCGGATGGAGATCGACTCGATGCCGATCGAGCTGGATGAGCTCGAACGGCGCCGGATCCAGCTCGAGATCGAGCGCGAGGCGCTGCGCAAGGAGACCGACGACGCGTCGAAGGCGCGCCTCGAGGCCCTCGAGAAGGAGCTGGCCGAGATCGCCGAGGAGGGCGGCGCGATGAAGCAGCGCTGGGAGGCCGAGAAGTCGGCGATCGCCGCGTTGCGCGCCACCAAGTCCGAGCAGGAGCAGCTGCAGGTCAGGATCGACCAGGCCGAGCGCGAGGCCGACTACGGGCGGGCGGCCGAGCTCAAGTACGGCAAGGCGCGCGAGCTGACCGAGCGGCTGGAGCAGGAGACGGCTGCCCTGGCCGCGCTCCAGGGGCCCAGTGCGTTGCTCAAGGAGGAGGTCACCGCCGACGACGTCGCCGAGATCGTCGCTTCCTGGACCGGGATCCCGGTCACCCGCCTGATGGAGGGCGAGCTGGAGAAGCTGGTCCACATGGAGGAACGGCTGCACCAGCGGGTGGTCGGCCAGGACGAGGCGATCGCCGCCGTCTCGGACGCCGTCCGCCGCGCCCGGGCCGGGCTCAAGGACCCGCGCCGCCCGATCGGCTCGTTCCTGTTCCTCGGGCCCACCGGGGTCGGCAAGACCGAGCTCGCCCGCGCCCTCGCCCAGTTCCTGTTTGACGACGAGCAGGCGATGGTCCGCATCGACATGAGCGAGTACATGGAGAAGTTCGCGGTATCGCGGCTGGTCGGCGCCCCGCCCGGCTACGTGGGCTACGAGGAGGGCGGCCAGCTGACCGAGGCCGTCCGGCGGCGGCCGTACCAGGTGATCCTGCTCGACGAGATCGAGAAGGCACACCCGGACGTGTTCAACGTCCTGCTGCAGGTGCTCGACGACGGCCGGCTGACCGATTCACAGGGGCGCACGGTCGACTTCAAGAACACCGTCGTGATCATGACCAGCAACGTCGGCAGCCAGCAGATCCAGGGCTTCGCGGGCCAGCCCGCCGACGACGGCTACGAGGCGATGAAGCGCCAGGTCACCGGCCAGCTGCGAGACACGTTCCGGCCCGAGTTCCTCAACCGGATCGACGAGGTCATCGTGTTCCACGCCCTGACCGATGCCGACCTGGTGGCTATCGCCGACCTCCAGGTCGCCGACCTCCAGCGGCGGATCGCGGGCACTGACCTCGTGCTCGAGCTGACGCCGGCGGCACGGCAGCTGATCGTCCGCGAGGGCACGGATCCGGCGTTCGGGGCACGCCCGCTCAAGCGGACGATCCAGCGCCTGGTCGAGAACCCATTCGCGCGGGCGCTGCTGTCGGGCTCGTTCAAGCCGGGCGACCAGGTCACCGCGGACGCCGATCCGGTTTCAGGCACGCTGGTGTTCTCGACCGCGACCTCGACCGTGGTCACCGATGCCGCGGACCGCCGCGATGCGCGGTCGGCGCCCGAGCCCGAGGAGGCAACGGCCGGTGCGGGCGGGCGCAAGCGCCGGTCCGCGTTCGAGCTGCCGCCGCTGGACGAGCCGAAGCGGCCGGACGACGGCGGCGAGCTGGTCAACTAGCCTCGGCCCCGGCCGGCCGCGACCGATGGAGTTCGATGCGGCTGTCCGCCGGCTCGAGATCCTGCCGGACGTCCTGCCCGACGGCCCGCTGGAGCTGATGCCGGTCCTGGTCGAGACGGGTGAGCCGCGCGTGCGGCCGCCGTGGGATGCTGAGGCCGCGTCATCGTCGCGGCCTGCCGCCGTGCTGGTCCTGCTCTACCCGGATACCGATGGTCTCGCGCGGATCCTGCTCACCGAGCGGGCCGATCGCGGCGGGCACCATTCGGGCGAAGTGTCGTTCCCGGGCGGGCGCGCGGAACCGCACGATGCCGATGCCGCGGCAACCGCGCTGCGGGAGGCGGCCGAGGAGGTGGGCCTCGATGCGGCGGCTGCCGGCGTCCGGGTGCTCGGCAGTCTCCCGATCCACTGGATCCCGGTCAGCAACTACGCGGTGACCCCGGTGATCGCGATCGCCGAGCGGCGCCCGCTCCTGGTGCCCCAGCCCACCGAGGTCGCCGCGATCCTCGAGCCGCCCGTGTCCTCGTTCCTTCCGGGTGTGGCGCTTGAGCTGGTGGAGCGTGAGATCCGGGGCGTCCGGGTTCGCTACGCCGCCTACCCGATCGACGGCCTCGTGGTGTGGGGCATGACCGCGCGCGTGCTGGGCGGCCTGGGAGCCTGGCTGGGACCAGCCTGACACGCGGCGGCGATCCGCGCGTCCGCCTCGGGTCCCACGCTGACCACAGGCTGGCCGTCGAACACGACGATCGACCCGTCGGGAGCCGGGGCGTCCAGCGCCAATCGCAGCCAGGCCAGCTGGGCCGCGCCGAGAGCACCATGGATCTCACGCGGGACGAGGCTGTCCAGCATGATCATGCGCAGGCCATCGACGTCCGCTGGCGACGATGGCGTCCAGCGATTCGATCCATTGGACGTCCCTGAGCATTCGCCGCAGCGAGCCCGCGGCGTCGACCCCGTCCTCGTCGAACCCGGTGGCCGTCATCTGCGTGTCCGACAGGTGCAGGATCCGGTACCGGCGACGCGCTGTCGTCGACCCGATCACCAGGGTTCGCCCTCGGCTGCAGCCGGCCCCGGATCCCCGCCGGCCGAGCTCACCGGACGCGGGGCGAGCCGTCCCTCGCCACGAGGTGCCCGGCGTGCGTCGGCATCGCCAGGTCCGATCTCGACGGCGCCTCCGTCCACCGCCGGCAGCGCGACCACCGGTCGCGCGAACTCGACCACGATCGCCCGCATCGGCGAGCCGTCTGTCCATGCGGCGTGCAGGACGTCCGGGGGCCACACGGCGGCCTCGCCCGCCTGGACGCGGCTGCGCTCGTCACCCACCCCCACCCAGCCGCCGCCCTCGATCACCAGGAAGTAGGTCCAGTTGGGGTTGCTGTGGGGCGTGATCCGCGCCCGCCGCCCGAATGCGAGCTCCGCGACGACCCCGGACGGACCGCCCTCGATGACCTGGGCCTCGATCCCCGTCGTGCCCGGCGGCCCGTCGGGGCGCCGGTGCCCAACCCCGAACCGCCGGAGGTCGATCGGCACCTGGGCCGCCCCTCAGCGCCGCCGGCGGCGCCGCGACGTTCGGGACCGGATGGTCGACTCCGGTCGCGAGTAGCGCTCGCGCGAGAAGTAGCGCTGCTTGGCCAGCTGCCGCTCGTACGACCGGAAGCTGGGCGGGAACCGGAAGAACCGGGTCCAGACCATCATCCCCAGACCGATCACGATCGTCGACAGCACGATGATCCAGTCGAACGAGAACACCACGTAGACCATCATCAGCCCGAAGGTGACGACACCGGTCCACAGCAGCCACTCGTACATCTGGAGGTAGACGCTGTGCCGGTGGAGCTGGCGCGTGCGGACGTTGTACACGACCACCGTGGCGATGAGACCCAGCAGCGAGGCCACCCACAGCGGCATCCAGAGGTCCGGGAAGTTGGCTTGATTGTATGGCTTGAACAGATACTCCCAGGGCCACAGGCGCACGCGTGTCATCTCCGAGTCGGCGGATGGGCGCGACGACGGTGGATCGAGTCCGTTGCCGCAGCCGATGAGCCGTCCGAGTATGCCACGGCCCCACGCTATACTCGCCGCCTGAACGTGCCCGCCCGGGAGCCGCCGGAGTCACCAGGTCCAAGACCCCGGCCCAAACGGTGCGCCGGGACCGAATGCCGGAGGAGGAACCGCGCAGGTGCGTGCGCTGCTCTCGGTCGCCAATCGCGACGGGATCTCGAGCTTCGCCCGCGAGCTTCAGGGCCTGGGCGTCGAGCTGTATGCGACCGACGGAACGCGCGATCACCTCGCCTCCGATGGGATCGCGGTGGCGTCCGTGTCCGACCTCACCTCGGTGCCGCCGCTGGTCGGTGGCCAGGTGCGGACGTTCCACCCAGCGATCTACGCGGGCATCCTCGCCCGCCGCGATCGTGCGGAGCAGCTGGAGCAGCTCGCCGAGCTCGGCCTCGATCTGATCGACCTGGTCGTCGTCAACGTCAAGCCGTTCGCACCCGAGGTTGGTCGCGGCCACATCGGCATCGACGGGGCGATCGAGATGATCGACATCGCTGGCGCCGCCCTGCTCAGCGCGGCGGCCCGGAATGCGGCCGGCGTGTCCGCCGTGTGCGACCCGTCGCACTACCCGGCGGTGCTCGCCGAGATGCGGTCGCTGGGCCAGGTGTCGGCCGAGACCCGCTACCACCTCGCTGCCGACAGCTTCGGCGCCGTGGCGGCCTACTACGCGGAGATCGCCGCCTACCTCAACCAGATCTCGGGCAACGCCTATCCCGGGCGGCTGGCCATGGTCCTCGAGAAGGTCACGGACCTGCCGTACGGCGAGAACCCGCATCAACGCGCGGCGTTCTATCGCGAGACCACGCACCGATCCGGCTCGCTCGCCGACGCGTCGCAGCTCCACGGCGAGCCGCCCACCTTCAACAACCTGCTCGACCTCGACGCCGCCTATCGGATCGCCGCCGACTACACCGCGCCGACCGTGGTCATCACCAAGCACACCGATCCGGTCGGCATCGCGT
>Ga0315540_10000919_pt1 | contig 16845 bp, 13 predicted proteins | sample SalMarSW160110MG_FD_203677 | JGI IMG/M metagenome (GOLD analysis project Ga0315540, IMG submission 203677) | Salt marsh sediment microbial communities from the Plum Island Ecosystem LTER, Massachusetts, United States - Salt Marsh Sediment SW1601-10 ...
ATGTCAGGTATTTTTGTGTTTTCTTTTCCTGAATCTCTACCTTGTTCCATGATTTTTCCTCCTTTAAGTGATAAGAACGTACTTTTTCGGAAAGAAGTATAAGAATAATAGCTCTTGTGTGTCAAGGGATGACCGCAGCCTTATAGAGAATAAACTCTTTCGGGAAGTAAAACAAAACCGGCACTTTGAACATCCACCTAAAAAAACCAAACATGGTGTTTATGTCCAGGTATATGTGACCATGGCCATGAAATCTCTCACCACTGCCTTTTTGAAATGGCAGGAGGATCAACTGAAATTGGAAGCCTTGGGTAAACCAAGCGCATGGCAGATGTACCGCCGGAACAAGTTGATTGTCTTCTTGGGCCGGCATTTCGGGATTTTTCCCTCCCACGAGGTCTTCATGCCGGCTAATGTCCCTGTCCAGGATATTGCGAAAGAACTCAATATCGCCCGCCAAGAAATCTATGCCAAGTAAGCGGATCTGCCCTTAACCCAAACTCCTTTACCGGAATGGCTATAATATTCTTAATCACCATAGCGCCTTGTTCAATCCTTATACCGGAATCCTTGTAGATGCTTTCTTCGGATTTATAAAGAGATTATGGTATTAACCCGAATAGATGGGCAAATTATGTGCATATGGTAACATAATTCGCCGGAGACGATTGATCACGGACTATGCGGTATCCTATAACAGAAGGCACAGGCGCCCCTGTCGGAGTTTCCTAATCGGGCAGGCGTTCATCTTTTCCAGGACAGATACCAATCCGTCATATGCCGGGAAGATCGATATTTGCAGAAATTGGTGCATGATTGAGCTTTGGGAAATCCCCCCCCTCGTTGCATCCCCTATGGCGTTCATCTTCCTGTAATGTTTCATGGCTATAATGCAATCGTAAGCTGATATTGGATCCAGCTTTCAGAACTTATATATGAAAGGAGGTGAGGAAACATGAAAAGACTAGGCATTATTACAGGTGTTCTTGTGGCAGCCCTTTTTGCCTTCGGAGGAATGGCGCTGAGCGCCGAGCAGGCAAATCAAACAGGCAGCATTCAGATTAAGAGTGATGAAGCAGGATTGGCGCAGATGGCCAAGATACCGATGAACTCTGCCATCGATTCGGCCCTGAAACAGGTTCCGGGCAAGGTACTGCGTGCGGAGTTGGAAAATGAAAATGGTTATCTTGTCTATGGAGTGGAGATCGTAAAGACCGACAACCAGATAGTGGATGTTAAGGTTGATGCCGGCAATGGCATGATACTGAGGACAGACAAGGACAGGCAGGACACCGAAGGCCGGGAAAGAGAAAGAAAGGATAACGACCACGAAAGAGAGGACTAAAGGCGCAGGAAGGAGCGGAAGAGCGGAAATCTTCCGCTCCCCCATTAACCGAAGGTAACGAAAACTGATAGTGATCGCGAGAGAAAAGACAATCAAAGAGAAACAGGGAATAGATCAAACTAAAGGGCTCAACCGGAGCGGTGCGGGAGGGAAAGCATTTCCTCCCGCATTTTTAGATATTCTTTCCTATTGGCTGGTTGGCTTTATTTTGCAAAAGCTCTTGATGGAGTTACTGCATTTTGGATTGCGTTTATTGTGACAAGACCGATAGGGGCATCTTTGGGTGATTTGATGATTCAAATTCCAAAAGATGGTGGTGTAGGGATAGGTATTTCCACTGTAAACATTGTATTCTTTACAGTAATTTTAGGACTTATTGCATACTTAACAAAAACCAGATTAGATGTTCAAGAAGTAGAGGTGAAAGACATTGTGGAAGAATTCTTGTCTAATAAACGGAGTGCCTCATAGAAAATCACTGCTAAGGCATAACGGATAAGTAAGAGGTGCCTGATGAAAAGAGATGGGACGGTAAAGGAATGTCTAAAACAAAACCCGATTTTCACGGAATTCCGGAAAAGACACTTTTGGGAGGTTTGAAGATTATGAATCTGAAGAAGACATACGTCGTAATTGCCGCCCTCGCCTTGAGCATGGGCTTTGGCGGGTACCATAAGTCAAGCGAGGCGTTGGCAAAGGATTCCACCACCTCGCCTTATCTGCAAATGGCCGGCAATTCGGTGGAACAGCCGGTAGCGCCGGAAAGAAATCCATCCGGTGATATTCCCGATAGCCAGGCCTTCGTGAAGTATGCTTCCCCGCGGGGTGGTTATGAACTCGATGTTCCTGAGGGCTGGGCACGGAGAACAAGAGGGGGAGATGTTATCTTCACGTCCAAATTGGATGGGCTTTCAGTCACGATTACAGACGCGGGGAAAATGCCCGATGCTCAAAGTGTTCGCAAAAACCAGGTGAAACAATTGAAAAAAACAGGGAGAGCAGTGGTTATAAAGAGTATCAAAGATATCAGGTTCAAGAGTGGTCCCGCTGTTCGCGTAGTATATGAATCGAACTCGGAGCCAAATTCTGTTACCAACAAACAGGTGCGGCTTGAAGATAACAGTTACTTCTATTACAGGAACGGCAAAGTGGCTGAACTCAGGCTGTGGGCTCCCCTTGGCGCCGACAACATCGACCAATGGAACAGGGTATCAAGCAGTTTTAGATGGAGGAAATATGAGAGTTCTTGAGGCATTTGATATTTACCGTTTTTATCATGCCGCAGAAGAAGAGACGCTCGCCCTGAGGGGGGTCAGTATCCATGTGGAAGCGGGGGAGATCGTTGCGATACAGGGGCCTTCCGGGAGCGGCAAGTCCACACTTTTAGCGTGTCTTTCCGGACTTGACGAACCGGACGGTGGATATGTGACTGTTTTTGGAGAGCGCATGACACGGAGGCCGGAAGCCGTGCGGGCGAAAGTACGCGCACGCATGATCGGCATCATGCTCCAATCGGGGAATCTATTGGACCATCTCTCTGTTGAAGATAATATTGAATTGCAAATGGTACTGTCCGGCAAAGTTGACAAGGAGCATCTGGACGAGTTGATCAATCTGGTCGGCTTGAACCATAGGCGGCATGCGCGCCCTGCCCATATTTCCGGCGGGGAAGCTGCACGCGCGGGCCTTGCTGTGGCCCTGGCCGCCGAACCAAAGGTACTGCTTGCCGATGAGCCCACCGGCGAGGTTGATGCGGAAACCGAGAGTCATATCCTGCAGTTCCTGGATGCTTATCGTAAAAAAGGCGGTGCTGTTCTGGTGGTTACACACAGCGATCCGGTGGCAGCGTATGCAAACCGTACCGTACACCTATTTGACGGGAGAATTGCGGATCATGGCTAGAATATTTGCAAGCATGAATAACGCCGGCCGCACGTATATGCGCGGAAAAACACCCATAGCAGCACTTGTATCCGCCACGTGTGCAGTTAGTGCCGGGGATCGTATCGCGGTGGTTGGTCCCTCGGGCAGTGGCAAGTCCACGTTGCTGCATCTTATGGGCGGTCTTGATGCCCCAACATCAGGAAGCGTTTCATGGCCGGAACTGGGCCCGAAAAAGGGACTGCGTCCCCAAAAGATCGGAATTATCTTTCAAACGGAAAGCCTTCTTGCCCCTCTGACGGTGGTGGAAAATGTGGAGCTTCCGCTCCTGCTTGAGGGCGTGGAGCCTTCAAGAGCACGCATTTCCGCCCTTGAGGCACTCAGGGGTATTGCACTGGAATCAATTGCCGACAAATTACCGGAAGAACTCTCAGGGGGGCAGGCACAGCGGGTTGCTGTGGCCCGGACATTGGCATCCAGACCAAAACTTATTTTAGCAGATGAGCCAACAGGCCAGTTGGACCACCCTACGGCCCAGGGTCTGTTCGATGTGTTTCTTGCTTCTCTTGAAGAAACTGATGCGGCCCTTCTCGTGGCAACACATGATCCGGCAATTGCAAAGCGCATGAATACCCTATGGCAGATACGGTACGGTAAACTGGAGACGGACAATGCATTTCATGACTAAATGGCTTAAGGGCATAGTTGCCTGCCGACCGGAACGTCTGGCGGGAATAATAGGGGGTGTTGGGTTAACCATTACCCTGTTGGCATCTCTAGGGATCTTCATTGCTTCAAGTTCTGTTACAATGACCAGGCGCGCAATCTCCGAGGTTCCTGTAGACTGGCAGATTCTCCTTTCTTCCAATGCCGATGAAAAAACCGTTCAAGCTGCGATTGGAAAAACCACCCCGTACACCGCCTTGGAGCATGTGGGTTATGCTGATGTCGCTGGTTTTACGGCCACTACAGGGGGCACGGTCCAGACAACGGGTCCAGGCAAGGTTCTGGGAATCAGTGCACGCTACCGTCAATTTTTTTCGACAGAAATACGCCAACTCACCGGAGCTGAACAGGGTGTTCTGGTTGCACAGCAAACAGCGGCAAATCTGCATGTCAAAGAGGGCGATATCGTTACGATCAAAAGGATGACCCTTCCCCCTGTCCGGGTGAAAGTTGATGGTGTGGTTGATCTTCCCAATGCCGATTCACTTTTTCAGGCGGTCGGGGTACCTCCCGGTACTGCGCCGCATGCACCTCCGGATAATGTACTGCTTATTCCAGATGGTCAATGGCACGGGATATTTGATCCCCAGAGCAGGATTCGTCCTGATACGGTTCGCATGCAGCTTCACGTAAGGATAAAGCATAACCTGTCCGGCAACCCCGATGCCGCCTATGTAGCGGTTAATCGCCTGGCAAATAATCTTGAAGCACGGATCTCGGGCAGTGGAATAGTGGGAAATAACCTTGCAGCTCGTTTGGCAGGTGTACGGGCCGATGCACTTTATGCACGCGTACTCTTTTTATTCCTTGGACTGCCGGGAGCGATACTTGCGATTTTGCTCACTCTGGCCGTTGCGGGTTCCGGAAAGAAACAACGGCTCCGCGGGCAGAAACTGCTGCGTGTGAGGGGTGCCACAGTTGCGCAAGTCTTGAAGTTTGAGGCTGTGGAAGCCGTGATTTCAGGGGTAGGCGGCGTGCTTTTGGGGATTGTCCTGACTTACACGACAAGCAAACTTATTACGTCCGCCGGCATAATGATGAACAGGCTTACTTTCTTCTGGATAGCCGGTGCAGCCATGGCAGGTTTTCTTCTCGCTCCGGCAGCCACCATGTATCCCGCCTGGAAACAGGCCCGCCATTTCACCGTTGCAGCCTCAAAAGCATTGGTGAGGCGCGCAGGTAATCCCCTGTGGCAGAAGCTCTATGTGGACGTCATCGTGCTGGGAATTGCCTTTCTTGAATACTGGCGGACGGCAAGCACAGGCTACCAGGTCGTGCTGGCTCCGGAAGGTGTCCCACAGATATCCGTCCATTATGAGGCATTTATTGCACCCCTCTTCCTATGGATTGGCGGGGTCCTGTTATCCATGCGTCTTTGGGAAAATGGCCTTGAACGCGGAACCACGATGCTTTCGAGGCTTCTAAGCCCCATTGCAGGGAACCTTTCCAGGGTTGTTGCAGCATCATTGGGCCGTCAGCGTGTGCTTCTGACCCGGGGTGTAGTATTGGTAGCTCTTGCCGTTTCCTTTGCCGTTTCCACGGCCGTCTTCAATACGACCTACAATGTTCAGTCACGTGTGGATGCGGAGTTGACAAATGGTTCCGATGTAAAGATAAGCGGTTCCACAGCGTCACCACCAAGCAGTAAGTTCAAGGAATTGAAAGCGCTTCCGGGTGTTGTGGGCGCGCAGCCGATGATGCATAGATTTGCCTATGTAGGGAAGGATCTTCAGGACATCTACGGCATCGACCCGAAGCACATAGGCGAAGCCACCAATATGTCAAATGCCTTCTTTGCAAGCGGAAATGCTCAGTCAACCCTTTCGAAACTGGCCAAACAGCCGGATGGCGTGCTGGTTTCCGAAGAAACCAGGAGAGATTTCCAGCTCCAGCAAGGAGATCAACTGAATCTTCGTTTACAGTCTGCCGCAGACCATCAGTACCATAGGGTTCCCTTCCGGTTTATAGGTGTGGTTCGTGAATTTCCGACCGCACCGAAGGATTCTTTTCTGATTGCCAATGCCGCCTATATGGCACAGAAAACAGGAATGGACGCAAGGGAAATCGTCCTGATACGGGCTGAAGGTAATGCGGCAGAACTTGCCGGGAGAGCACGAAAAGTGGTTTCTTCACTTGCCGGCGCCAAGGTGACGGATATCGGCTCGGTGCAACGGATCATCAGCTCCAGTTTAACCGCGGTAAACCTCCACGGCCTCACACAGTTGGAACTGATTTTTGCATTATTGCTTGTCATGGGGGCAACCGGTTTGATCCTGGCCCTCGGCTTGTCGGAACGGCGGCGCAACTTTGCGATTCTTGAGGCCTTGGGAGCCAAGAGCCGCCAGCTTGGCGCCTTTATCTGGAGCGAGGGTTTGTTGATGCTTGTCGGGGGAGGTGGGATTGGTACCCTATTGGGCTTTGGTATTGCGCAGATACTGGTAAAGGTATTGACCGGCGTCTTTGACCCACCACCCGAGCACCTTTACATACCGTGGGGATACATGGCGGTATTGGCTGCAACTGCTATTGCTTCCACAGTCATTGTGGTTTTCGGGATGAAGATCATTTCCCGTCGCGGAGTTGTGGAAGAGCTGCGAAATCTTTGATTTTATCATAGGAGGACAACATAGTTCATGCGGATACTGATTGTTGAAGATGAGAAGGCCTTGGCCGACATTATCAAGAAGGGGCTGGAGGATGAAGGCTATGCCGTGGACGTGGCATATAACGGCGAGGACGGACTTTTTATGGCGGAAAATGAGCCTTCCGATATCATCATCCTGGACATTATGCTACCCATTGTCGACGGGATGACCATTCTCAAGAAAATTCGCGGGGCGGGAGTCAGGACGCCGGTTCTTATGCTCACGGCCAGGGATGCGTTGGCCGATAAGGTGTCAGGACTTGACAGCGGTGCTGATGACTATCTCACCAAGCCGTTTCTCTTTGAAGAACTCCTTGCACGCATACGCGCCTTGCTAAGACGCAATTCCGAAACCAAGGCCTCGGTGATCGAGATAGGAGACCTTATCATTGACATGGCCGGCCACCAGGTAAAGCGGGCGGGGAAAGAGATCCTGCTGTCGGCAAGGGAATATTGCCTCCTCGAGTATATGGCCATGAACAGGGATAAGGTCCTGAGCAGGACCTCCATATCAGAGCATATTTACGATTACGGCTTTGATCTTGACAGCAATGTCATTGATGTCTTCATTAGTCGCATCAGAAATAAAATAGACAGGGGATATGAAATGAATCTTATCCATACCGTGCGAGGGGCGGGATACATGCTGAAGGGATAAGGAGATGCTTTCCTCCATTAAGGCAAGAATTATTACATTCTACCTGGCTGTCCTTTTTGTGACGTTATGCGCACTGGGGATCTTCCTTTATTTGAGCCTCGGCAAAATTGTTTATGATTCCATTGATTCAAGCCTTCTTTCCAGGGCCAAGGCACTCGCAACACTGATCAATGAAGCCGACGCTGAAACCGAATTCAACTTCTCAGACGAGATCATGTGGGAATATCAATCGCCAAAGGCCGGAAGCTTCTTTCAGATAAGGCGTCTTGATGGAACCGCCATAGAGAAATCGACATCCTTAGGAAAATTGATACTCCCGTTTCAGGCAGGAGTGAATCGCACAAACTTCAAGACCATCCTTTTGAACGGCAGACCCGCAAGGCTGGTCAATTTCCATATCTTGAAGGATAAAGAGCAAAACGATAAAAAAAAGAACCGTCTGACACAAGACAGGGGAGCCGGCCTTGTTATCCAGTGTGCGGAGATCATTCAGGAACAGATAACGGTCATATGGAACTATGGACTTGTTCTCGCAATTTCCATCTTTTTTGTCATGATTAGCTCTGCGTCAGGGGCTTTTTTCATTGCAAGAAAGGCTCTCATGCCGATAAAAGAAATTTCAGCGACGGTCGGCAGGATTTCCGAATCAAACCTGTCAGAGAGAATAAGCGTAGAAAATACACCAGCCGAACTGAGGACCCTGTCCGCCTCCTTTAACCGTACCCTTGATCGGCTGGAGAATTCATTCGAACGACAGAAACAATTTACATCGGATGCCTCCCATGAACTGCGGACTCCTTTATCAGTGATCCTGAGCCAGAGCGAGATTACGCTGAGGAAAGAGAGGACAGCCGGGGAGTACAAAAATGCCCTTATGACCGTTGAGGAAGCCGGGAAATTGATGTCCGATATAGTGATGAAGCTTCTCACCATCGCGCGCCTGGGTGTTGACAAGGCTGAAATGAAAAAAGAAAAAATAGATTTAAGCGAAATCATTTCTAATGCAGTGAGGCTGTTACGTTCTTATGCTAAAAATAACCAGATAAGCATAACTTTGTCTAAAACCGAGCAACCTGTATTGATTGAGGGTGACAGGGCCGCGATCCTGGAACTCTTTGTAAATATAATAGATAATGCTATAAAGTATAATATTCCTCGGGGAAAAATCGCGATTTCCTTCAGAAAAGAAGACTCGTTTATTGTGATACAGGTAAAAGATACCGGTATCGGCATAGCCGAGGAGGATCTCAAGCAGGTGTTTGAACGTTTTTATCGCGGCGACAAATCCCGTTCAAAGCATATTGTGGGTATCGGTCTGGGTTTGAGCATATGCAAGGAGATAGTACGGCTGCATGGCGGCAGGATGGCAATGAAAAGCCAGGTGGGGGGAGGAACCCTTGTATCTGTTTATTTGAAGAAAGAGGAGTAAGGGTCTGTCATGAAAGGAGGCCTGCGCCTGCAGGGCGGACCCTTCCGGCTGTCTTGGTATAGCGTTTGACAAATGTGCATATGGTAATATAATTCGGCTGAAGAGGATTGATGCCCCTTTTTCCCGGCCTGGTCCGGTGGAATTTCTTTTGCTGTGAGGAAAAGCCATGAATGAACTTCTGACCCATGCCTTAACGGTATTTCTGGCCTTTTTTGCAATAATGAACCCTATTGCCAACACCCCTATTTTTATTGGATTAACCGTGGACGATGATCGCGCCACAAGGAAACAGGTCGCATTGAGATCCGTAGGCCTGGCTTTTGTTATCGTTTTTTGTTTCTGTGTTCTTGGGAAGGCCATATTTGAGCTGTTCGGGATATCATTGCCGGCATTCCGCATTGCCGGTGGGGCCCTTGTTTCCCTTGTCGGATTTCAAATGCTGCATGGTGAACAATCAAGAATCCATAGTCCCAGCGATAAAGAAAACATAAACGCCCGGGAAGCAGCGTTGAGCGTAGCCATATCACCACTGGCTATGCCTATTTTGGCGGGTCCCGGGACTATCGCGACAGCAATGAATTACTCCGCAACAGGGAAATTGCCGGAAATTGTTATCACTATCATTACCTTTGCGGTGCTTTGTATTATAACGTATGTGTTTTTCGTCTTCGGTCATGGTCTGGTCAAATTCATCGGCAAAAACGGGATAAAGGTTGTGACCCGGTTGATGGGCCTGATACTGGCCGTCATTGGGACGCAGATGGTTATCCAGGGCATCCATGGTGCAATGAGACTTTTTTAGAGGGTCTTTTTGCCACTGTAGTAAGCCCGTGTTCCTTTCCCTTCACTATGCGTCCTTGCACCAAAACGATATTTTCCAAAAGCCGAGTTTCGCATGGGTCAAATTACGTGCCATGATTCTTCGCTACCTCGAGGAAATGCCGCATGATAAGTGAACGTATTTTGTTCCGTGGATGATTGTGGACACAATTTCTTCATGGTTCCTTCATGATCGTAAACTATTATCAAAAACAAAGGAGTGCTGGAGGCAATAATATCCAGCCGGGCGATGACAACTCCGGGAAGCGTTTATCCGGTGAAAGAAGAATGAAGAGGATCGAATGAAAATTCTCATAGTGGATGATGAGCCGGATCTGCTTGAGGAACTCCGTGAGACGCTCAAGCAGCAACGATACGAGGTAGACACGGCCGCCGATGGTGAAGAGGCCCTGGATAAGGTGTTTGATAATGCGTATGACCTCATTATCCTGGATATCATGCTCCCGAAGATCGACGGCCTTGGAGTCTTGAAAGAGATCCGTAACGGGGACATCAAGACACCCGTACTCATGTTAACGGCAAGGGGGAGTGTGGAAGACAAGATTGCGGGGCTCGACTACGGTGCTGATGATTATCTCCCAAAGCCCTTTGACAGGGCAGAGCTCATGGCCAGGATCCGGTCCCTGCTCAGGCGGACCAGTGAGCACAAGGATACGCTGCTGACTGTCGGGGATGTCTCTCTTGATACAAAAACCCGGGAGGTTTTTAAAAAAGACGTCCCAGTGGAATTGACACCCAAGGAATTTTCAATCCTGGAATTTCTCTCATATAATAAGAACCGCGCAGTTTCCAGGTTCACCCTGGCGGAACATGTCTGGGGAGATGAATTTGATCCCTTTACCATGTCCAATTTCATAGACGTGCATATCAAGAATCTCCGCCGGAAGATCGCGGACGCTGAAACAAGGAGCATCATCCGGACAATCCGTGGTATCGGGTTCATCATCGAGGACGCACAGGAATGAAGATAAGACACAAAATAACCCTGTGGATTACCGGAACCGGCGTTCTTGTGAGCCTTGTATTCTCCCTGATCATTTTCGTGGAAATGAAGGACCTGCCCTATAAATCCATCGATACGGGGTTGGAAGTCATTGCCCAAGTCCTGGGCCGTCTTGCAATTGCAGGGAAGGTACCGTCCAGCGGCCGTCTTGCCGGCAATTTTTCCGTTGACGTGAACCAATACTGGATCAAGATTTATGACAGTCATATGAAGATCATCTACCAGACAGATCCGGCACGCCATGTTACCCTTCCCATGCGCAATAAGAAAAGGGCCTATACGGTCATAAAATCGATGCCTGAAAATGGCATCGCTTTGGCAGAGGAAGCTAACAAGGTAACTTTTCGGGTAAAAACTGTTTATCTCCACAAACAAGGTTCGGGATATATTATTCAGATAGCCAAACCCCTCGGTCAACTGCAGGATGAAGTCACGGATTTGCTGCAGAGTATCGCTCTTGGATTGCTGGTGGCCACCTTGTTGCTAATTTTGTTGGGCTATGGGGTAGCAGGCAGGATTCTCAAGCCTATTGGCGTGATTAACCGGATGGCCCGGGATATCAGTGACAGGACCCTGGACCGCCGGATCCCGATGGGCAAGAGTCGGGATGAACTGTATGAGCTTTCCGGTTCTCTCAACCGGATGTTTGACCGCCTGCAGTATTCATTTGACATGCAGAAGCAGTTCATCGCGGATGCCTCCCATGAACTCAAAAGCCCCATTACGCTGTTGATGCTGTTTATGGAACGGGCTGTGCACCGAAAAGATCTGCCGGATGCTTTCAAGCAACGGTTGATGCATCAAGGGAATATCCTGCGCCGGATGAGCCGTCTTGTTAAGAACCTGCTTGATCTGTCTGCCTTGGAGCTAAAAAGAAACATAGATTTTAAGGAAGTCAGTCTGCCGTCCCTTTTAAAATCGGTTCTGGGGGACTATGAAGATGTATTTGCTGCCAAGAGAATCATCGTTGACATGGACATCCCTGAAAACCTTGCAGTCAGGGGAGATAAGGACGAACTTCAGCGGGTACTCATCAATCTTGTGGACAACGCTATCAAATATAACCGTGATGGTGGTGAAATAAGGATAAAAGCGTCAAAAGATGATCAGGGTGTCCATCTTTCTCTGTTCAATACCGGCAGGGGGATTCCTAAAGCCGACCTGGACAAGGTGTTTGAACAGTTTTACCGGGTGGAAAAGTCACGGTCGCTTCGATATGGGGGCTCGGGTCTCGGTTTGACCATTGTCAAACGGATTGTTGAACTCCATGGCGGCACACTGGAGATGCAGAGCGAACCCGGCGCCTGGACCCGGGTCAATATCACCTTGCCGGCCGCGACAAGACCCTTCCGACAAAAATAATCCAAAAAAATCGTTTGTCTTCCTTTCCTTCACTGTTTCTTCATAAACGCCATTTAGAGTTGAGGGCAGAAACGGAGACGGGGCCACATGGGAACATGTTTGCCCTGGCGTCTCTAAATGGACTGATGTTGAGCGTGACAAGTGAATTTCCGTTGATTTCAATGATGGATGAGCACTTCTTTCAGTCGACAGGATGATCATCAGGATCGCGATTGTTGCGGGAGCGGTAATGTCGCGGCCAGGATCGGTGAGAAATCACCGGATGCGCTTTTTGGGACTAAATAGAAATAAGGGAAGTTATAAATGAAGGGAGCATATTTATTGATAGGCCTGACCCTTTGCTTTTTACAGGGGTGCGCGACCTACCAGCGATTACCTCTAGATGATTCCTCCGTCGCCCGCAAGCTGCGGCCGCCGAGCATGGAAGATATTCGGATACGAGCAAAGGCCATCAACCACCCCATCTTGAAATCGATTCAGTTCAATGACCGGGACGGTCTGTCACCGGATGAGGCGGCCGTTCTGGCGGTGCTCGCCAACCCGGCACTCCGCGCGGTCAGAGATCGAAAAGGGCTTGGGGCGGCCCAGCTCCTCCAGGCGGGGATCCTCCCCAACCCCCAACTTTCTTACAGCCTTGATGTGCCTAGCGGAGGCAACACAAAGGGCACGATCAATGCTTTTGGGCTTGGTTTGGGATGGGATATATCCTCTTTGATTTCGCGCGGAGCAAGATTGGAAGCAGCCCGAAGATACTCTGCCTCAGTGGATCTCCAGGTTGCGTGGCAGGAATGGCAGGTTGCGGAGGCAGCCAGATTGCATGTCTACCGTCTGCTGTTCTTAAAGGAGCAGCTGGTCTTGGCCGGGAAGACAGAGAGAGAGGCGAGGGAAAACCTCCACACCGTGAAAAAGGCCTTTTCATTAGGCGTAAAGACGATTCTGGAGTTGACTGCTGTGGAAATGGCCTATCAGAATGCGCACAACATTGTGCTCACCCTTGAGCAGGAACAACTCCATGAACGTTATGGGCTCAACCGGACACTGGGTTTGGCGCCCGATCGCGTGGTTTCGCTCCAGAAGAATGCCAGGCCTCCTTTATGGCAACGTCTTCCCGGATACGGGGAGATTATACGGCGTCTGGACAGCCGTCGTCTGGATCTTCTGGCCTTGAAAGAGGGATATGAAAGCCAGGAAGCGCGGGTCAGGGCGGCGGTTCTTTCCCAGTTCCCCAGAATTAATATCGGATTAAACCATGCCCGAGATTCGGGTAATGTCATTACGACAGGTTTTGCGGTCAGTGTGGATTTACCTTTCTTTGATCGGAATCAGGGACAGATCGCGGTGGAGCGCGCCAATCGCCAGCAACTTTACGATGAATACGTGGCCCGCATTTTTGAAATCCGGTCCAGCGTGGCGGCAATCCTCGGAAATATGGCATCCATAAAGAGACAGTTGGAGGCGGCGCAAGATTCGGTGAAGATTGCGTCTCAGCTTGTGGAAGCTTACAAACTGGCATTGAAGGATGGTAATGCTGATATCGTAACATACAATAATCTCCGTAATGAACTGGAAACCAGGAGACTCGGCATCCTGAAGTTGAAGCGGGATTTGACCGACATGGGTATAGCCCTGGAAATTGCGGCTGGAGAAAATGTCCGCTGATTCCGCCTGGATGAAATGATGAAATTGCCATTGACCATCGGCGATGTATTGGGAGGGAAGAAGCTCAGATGAAACGGGGGAAATGGTTCTTCATTATATTTGTGGTCTGTCTGGGTATGGGGGCGTATTTCTATTATGCAGTGCGCGAAAAGCCGCGGCACCCCGTTATTCAGGATGCTGATCCCGTTGTTCCGGTTGCAGTGGTCAAGGTGGCGCCTATAAAGAAAGAAACTATCGGTGAGGTCATCACGGCATACGGAACCGTGCTCCCGGCGCCGGGAGCGGTGAGGAGCATATCGGTGCCGTTCGAAAGCCTGGTTCGCCACATACTGGTCAGCGAAGGCCAAGAGGTTTCAAGAGGCACCGATCTGGTGGAAATTGAAGCCAGTGCGGACGCGCGTCTCAAAATGCAGGAGGCGCAAAGCGCCTACGAAGCAGCCGGGCAAAACCTCGGAAAGATAAGGGAACGTGTGAAACTCAAAATGGGCACCATAGAAGAACTGCTCATTGCTCGACAGACGTATCAGAAAGCCAAAATCCAGCTGCAAGATCTTGAAAAACGGGGAATTGGAGAGAAAAGAAGAATACGCTCAGCCGGTTCGGGAATTGTTTACCGGGTAAACGTGGGGCAAGGATCCGTGGTTCCTGCCGGGACAGCATTCCTGGATATCGTTCCGGAGGATCGCATCGAAGTGCGACTGGGTGTGGAACAGCATGATGTCAGCCGGCTCAGGATCGGGCAGGTTGTCAGGGTTTCAAAAGTGAATGCATCGGTACCTGACACTGTATCTGGACAAATCGAGAGGATTTCCAGGGAGGTGGACCCAGCCACCCGTCTTGTGAATATTTTTGCTACAGTGAAATCACCAAGAAATCTCCTGATGGGAGAGTATCTCCGTGGAAGAATCGTTGCCGTTTCAAAGGAAGCACTTGTCGTTCCTCGATCAGCAGTGCTCCCCGAGGATGGTCATTACGTTCTTTACACGGTCAGCCTGGACCGGGCCAGAAAGCATATCGTGAAAACGGGATTGGAAAACAATCAACGAATTGAAATCATAAACAAAGATCTGAAGTCCGGGGAGCAGATAGTCGTACTTGGCAATTATGAACTGCAGGATGGTATGTCCATTCGGATGGAGGCGCCCAGATGAATGTCACGGGCTGGATGCAATCACACCACCGATCGATCCTGTTCCTCATCATCGCGTTTGCCCTGGGGGGGATTGCTGCCAGCCGGAAGCTTCCGGTGGCCCTCTTCCCCCACGTAAGTTTCCCCCGCGTGGTGGTGAACCTGGATGCTGGCGACCGTCCTGCGGAACAGATGGCCATCCAGGTGACCTGGCCTGTGGAGGAGGCGGTTCGCTCCGTTCCCGGAGTGCGCCATGTGCGGTCCACTACCAGCAGGGGAAGTGCCGAAATATCCATTGACTTTGACTGGAGCCGGAACATGAGTGCCGCCACCCTGCAGGTGGAATCGGCCATCAACCAGGTCCTGTCCCGTCTACCCCAGGGAACCAGGTTTGAAGTCCGGCGCATGGATCCCACTGTATTCCCGGTTCTGGCCTACAGTCTGACCTCCGACACCCATTCCCTGGTGGAATTGCACGATATAGCCATGTATCAATTGCGCCCCTTGCTCTCTACCGTAAAGGGTGTGGCAAACGTGGGCGTGCAGGGAGGGGCCGAAGAAGAATACCGGGTGACCGTGGACCCCGGGCGTCTGGCCGCCTATAACCTTTCCCTGAGCGATGTGGCAAAAGCCATTTCAGCGGCCAATGTCATCACGGCCGTGGGCAAGATTGAGGACAATTACAAACTCTATCTGACCATTTCTGATACACGATTTCATAACCTGGATCAGATCCGGGAAACTATCCTCCGTTCGGGAGAAAATGGGCTGGTGCGCCTGGATGATATCGCCACGGTGAGCCGTGGGACGGTCCCACAATGGACCCGGGCGACCGCCGACGGCCACGATGCCGTGCTTTTTCAGGTCTATCAGCAACCGGGGGGAAATACTGTTCAGATAGCAAGGGACATAAAAAAGAAACTTGCCGGATTTCTCCCACAGCTGCCGAAAAGGATCAAGATCGCCAATTGGTACGACCAGAGCCAATTGATCCTTTCCTCTGCAGGCAGCGTACGGGATGCTATTGTTATCGGGGTGCTGTTTGCTGTCTTTATTCTGTGGATCTTTCTGCGCAATATCAAGATGACCTTGATCGCGGCGGTTACGGTGCCTTGCGTAATGGCCGGTACTGTCCTGCTGCTCTATGTGTTCCGTATGAGTTTCAATATCATGACCCTGGGCGGCATGGCGGCCGCTATAGCGCTTATTGTGGACGATATGATTGTCTTGCAGGAACATATTGTCCGGAGACTGCTCACCGGTACCGGTGGCCATCATGATCGCATCATGGGGGCTGTAAGGGAGTTTACCCGACCCCTGGAGGGATCCTCCGCCTCTACCATTATCATATTCATTCCCATGGCCTTCCTCTCCGGAGTCACGGGGGCATTTTTCAAATCTCTTTCTCTGACCATGGCTTCCAGCCTCATTATTTCCTTTTTTGTGGCGTGGCTTGCCGTACCGGTCCTTGCGGATCATCTGCTGTCGGAGAAAGACGCCGAGAAAGAAAGGGCAGGCTCCGTGACCAGGGTTTTTCAGGGTTGGTACGAAACAATCATGCACCCATTTCTGCACCGGCCCTGGATGATTATCTTTATTATCATTCCTTTGCTGGGACTTGGCTGGTTTTCCTATAAACACATCGGTTCAGGTTTTATGCCCAAGATGGATGAAGGCGGGTTTATCCTCGATTATTCCTCGACCCCTGGGACATCACTCACTGAAACAGATCGCCTGCTGCGGCAGGTTGAGAAAATTCTGCAACACATACCGGATGTACGAACTTACTCGCGCCGCACGGGCTTTTCCCTCGGCGGAACCTTTACCGAGCCGAACCAGGGTGATTTTTTCGTGCGGCTGAAGCCCTTTCCCAGAAGACCCATTGAAGAGGTTATGAACGATGTGCGCAGGCGGGTTGAACACGCGGTCCCGGGCCTTCAAATCGAGATGGCCCAGTTGATGGAGGATCTGATTGGAGATCTGACCGCCGTTCCCCAGCCCATCGAGATCAAGATTTTTTCCGATAACGGCAGATTGCTCATGAAGCTGGGACCAAAGGCGGCTGTGGCGATCCGGAAGATCCCGGGCGTGGTAGACGTGAAGAACGGCATCGTGCTTGCGGGCGATGCGCTTGATATCCGGGTGAACCATGTCAAGGCCTCTCTCGAG
>Ga0315540_10000920_pt1 | contig 16828 bp, 18 predicted proteins | sample SalMarSW160110MG_FD_203677 | JGI IMG/M metagenome (GOLD analysis project Ga0315540, IMG submission 203677) | Salt marsh sediment microbial communities from the Plum Island Ecosystem LTER, Massachusetts, United States - Salt Marsh Sediment SW1601-10 ...
AAGTCAGGCATCCTGATCAGCAAGGTGACGATGCAGAATGCGCAGCCGCCGCAACAGGTTCAGGCCGCGTTTGAAGATGCCGTGAAGGCAGGACAGGATGAAGAACGCCAGAAAAATGAAGGCCAGGCCTATGCCAACGACGTGGTGCCGCGGGCCAAGGGCGCGGCGGCACGTCTGATGGAGGAGGCCAGCGGCTACCAGCAGAGTGTGATTGCCAGGGCGAAGGGCGATGCCAGCCGTTTCGAACAGATACTGGCGGCATACGACAAGGCTCCTCAGGTAACGCGTGAGCGCATGTACATTGACGCGATGCAGCAGATATTGTCCAGTACCACCAAAATCATGGTGGACCAGAAAAACAGCAATAATCTGTTGTATCTGCCGCTGGATAAACTGATTCAGAGCACCAACCCCGGTGCTGTGCCATCGTCCGGCGCGCAACCGGCGGCGAAACCCGAAACCGACCAGTCAAAACGAATGTCTGCGGAAGAAAAGGATGCTGCAGCCTTGCGCGCACCCGATACCTCTCTTGTCCGCGACAGGGGAGAACGCCCATGAACAAGTATCTCGGTAATATCGCGGTCGGCGTAATCGCCCTGCTTATACTGCTCAGCCTGAGCATGTTCGTGGTGGATCAGCGCCAGAATGCGATCGTGTTCCAGCTCGGCGAAATTTCATCCGTGAAGACCCAGCCCGGCCTGTATTTCAAGACACCACTGATGCAGAATGTGCGTTTCTTCGATTCGCGTATCCAGACGCTGGATTCCTCCGAACCGGAGCTCTACATTACGTCGGAAAAGAAAAACGTAATGGTGGATTTTTTCGTTAAATGGCGCATTGCCGACGTCAAGCAGTATTACATTAGTCTGGGCGGCGACACGGCGCGTGCACGCACCCGTTTGATGCAGACGGTCAATGCGGCGCTGCGTGAGGAATTCGGCAAGCGCACCATCCACGAGGTGATCTCCGGCGACCGCGACCAGATCATGCAGGACGTGCAGAAGAAAACCAATGCCGATGCGAGCAAAATCGGCGTGCAAGTACTGGATGTGCGCCTGAAACGGGTGGATTTCCCGCCGGAAATCAGTGATTCGGTATATCGTCGCATGGATGCGGAGCGCAAGCGCGTGGCCAACCAGTTGCGTGCCGAGGGTAATGCCGAAAGCGAGCAGATCCGGGCCGATGCCGACCGCCAGCGCCAGGTGATTCTGGCCGATGCCTATAATAAAGCCCAGAAAATCAAGGGTGAGGGCGATGCCAGGGCTACTGCGATCTATGCTGCCGCGTTCAAGCGCAATCCGGAGTTCTATGCTTTCTATCGCAGCCTGGATGCTTACAAACAGAGCTTCAAGAACAAGAGCGACATGATGGTGATCGATCCCAGTTCGGATTTCTTCAAATATCTCAAGGGCGCAGGCAAGCAGGGCAAGTAACATCATGTTGTCCTTCTGGCTGATTGCGTTTGGATTGATGCTGGTGCTCGAAGGCATGATGCCCTTCCTGTTTCCTCCTGTCTGGCGGGAAACCTTGCGCAAACTGTCGCAGTTGCAGGATGGACAAGTGCGCTTCATCGGATTGACCTTGATGCTGGTTGGCGTGCTGATAATTTACTGGGTGAAATGATGCCGAACTGGTTGTTGCCGGAATATATACAGGACATGCTGCCGGACGAGGCCTGGCGCATTGAGAGCATGCGCACCAGCATACTCGAATTGTTGCGCCGTTCCGGCTACCAGCTGGTGGCGCCGCCGCTGCTGGAATACGCCGAAGCACTGCTGATTAACGACAGCCATGACATGGACCTGCGCAGCTTCAAGCTGGTGGATCAATTGAGCGGGCGCACGTTGGCGCTGCGCGCCGATATTACCCCGCAGGTGGCACGCATCGACGCGCACCTGCTCAACCGCCAGGGCATTGCGCGGCTATGCTATGCGGGCAGCGTGCTGCACACCCAGCCGGCGGGATTGATGCGCACGCGCGAACCGCTGCAGATCGGTGCCGAACTGTACGGCCACAGTGGCCTGGAAAGCGATCTGGAAGTGCAGAGGCTGATGCTGCAATCACTGGCGCTGCTGGGGATAGGCGGCGTGCATCTTGATCTCGGCCATGTTGCGGTATTTCGCGCGTTGGTTCAGGGCGCCGGCATCGGCGAGGAACTCGAGGCGGCGCTGTTCAGCGCACTGCAGAGCAAGGATGTGCCTGCATTGGGTGGGCTGGTCGAGGGCTTGCCCAAGACTACCCAGGATGCGTTGCTGGCGCTGCCGCAATTGTATGGCGGTGCCGAAGTGCTACAACGCGCGCGGCAGTTGTTGCCGGATGTTGAGGAAATCCGGGCGGCGCTGGATCAATTGCAGCGTGTGATGGAAGCATTGCAGCCGCTGGCGGCCGACATCGGCATCGACCTGGCGGAACTGCGCGGCTACCACTACCACAGCGGCATGGTGTTCGCCGCCTATCACGCAGGAAGCCACGATGCGATTGCGCTGGGTGGGCGTTATGACGACGTCGGCAAGAGTTTCGGGCGCGCCCGTCCGGCCACCGGGTTCAGTATGGACCTGCGCCAGTTGCATGGTTTGCTGGAAAAACAGGCCATGGCCAAGGGTATACTTGCGCCGCTCGACAGCGACCCGCTGTTGCAGGAAAAAATCGATGAATTGCGCGCGCAGGGGAATGCCGTCGTGGTCGACATGCTGGGCGATGCCGCGCATCGCGCCGAACTGAATTGCGACCGCGCACTGGTCTTGCGCGATGGTTCGTGGCAAATAATTGAAATTGAATAATTAATCTGGAACTGAAGCAATGTCTAGAAATGTTGTGGTGATCGGAACCCAGTGGGGCGATGAAGGCAAGGGCAAGGTAGTCGACTGGTTGACCGACCATGCACAGGGCGTGGTTCGTTTCCAGGGCGGCCATAACGCGGGTCATACGCTGGTTATCAACGGCCAGAAAACCATATTGCACCTGATACCCTCCGGTGTGTTGCGCGAGAACGTGGTGTGCTACATCGGTAACGGTGTGGTGCTGTCGCCGCAGGCACTGCTAGAGGAAATGGATCAACTTCTTGTTGCCGGCATCGATGTGCACAACCGCCTGCGCATTTCCGAGGCCTGCCCGCTGATCCTGCCATACCACGTGGCGCTGGATCGCGCGCGCGAGATTGCCAAGGGCGCATCCAAGATTGGCACCACCGGCCGCGGTATCGGACCGGCCTACGAGGACAAGGTGGCGCGTCGCGCGATTCGCCTGCAGGACCTGTTTCACCGCAAGCGCTTTGCCGCGAAGCTGGGAGAAGTGCTCGACTACCATAACTACGTACTGAAAAACTATTTCCAGGTCGATATGGTGGACTTTCAGCAGACGCTGGATGAAACGCTGGCGCTGGCCGAGCGCATCAAGCCACTGGTGATGGATGTGCCGCGTGCGCTGTACGAGGCAAACAAGGCGGGCCAGAACCTGCTGTTCGAGGGCGCACAGGGCGCGCTGCTCGACATTGATCACGGCACCTATCCATTCGTGACCTCCAGCAACTGCATTTCCGGGGCGGCCTGTGCCGGCAGCGGCATCGGTCCGCAGCATCTGCACTACGTGCTGGGCATCACCAAGGCCTACACCACACGCGTCGGCTCCGGCCCATTTCCGACCGAATTGTACGATGCGGAAGCAAAGCGCGACCCGATCGGCGAGGGACTGGCCAGACGCGGCCACGAATTTGGCGCTACCACCGGACGGGCGCGTCGCTGCGGCTGGTTCGATGCCGCCGCGCTCAAGCGTTCGATCCAGATCAACGGCGTATCCGGCCTGTGCATCACCAAGCTGGACGTAATGGACGGCATGGAAATCGTGCGCATCGGCGTCGGCTACAACATCGACGGCAAGTTCAGCGACATCCTGCCGACCGGCGCCGATGCGCTGGAGGGATGCGAACCGGTGTACGAGGAAATGCCAGGGTGGAAGGAAAGCACGGTCGGGGTCAAGGACTATGCGGCGCTGCCGCAAGCCGCACGAACTTATCTGGAGCGCATCGCGGAAATCTGCGAAGTTCCGGTGGATATGGTGTCGACCGGCCCGGACCGCGACGAAACCATCGTGTTGCGTCATCCGTTCGATGCTTGATTGTCGGGCCTGGTTTCCGGTTGAACGGAAAATTCATTTTTGAGAAAATTGGATTTATTGAAAAAGCTATATACATATAGCATATAAAAAACGACAGTTCGTTTAAGGAAAATCAGGATGTCGGCATATCCTATGGGGCAGGGAAAAGATACAACACCGCAGAACGAAGCGGTGGCCCGGCAGGAACTGGAACTGGCCAGTGCTATCATCGTCGCACTCAATCTGGATATGTCTCCGGAAGAAATAGATCCGAAAGCCCCGCTGTACGGGGAAGGCCTTGGGCTGGACTCGATCGACATGCTGGAAATTGCGCTTGTGGTGTCCCGCAATTACGGGTTTCAGTTGCGTTCGGACGACGAGAACAACCTGCAGGTATTTAGTTCACTCAGGAGTCTTAACTGGCATATTCAAACGCATCGAACCAAATAGGGCGTGCAGGTCAGAGCTGCGTTCGATTGAGTCTGCGACTTGGCGCTACATAAAATTTCCGTGTAGCACGATTGACATACAAGGCATATCCTCTGGCATGACATGCTGCTTGCCAAACCTTATCCCGTTTCCGAATAAGCCAGCCGGCAGAGAACATGGCAACAAGTAATCAAGCCACCATGACTGAACATATTGCGGTTCATTCGTTGCGACTAGCCTGTGTTTCCGGCGAGAAACTTGCAAGTATTCTGCAGGAATACAGGGGGAGAATTCTGGGGCTGCTGGCATACAGTGAGATCGAGCCGGAATTGCCGAAAGGAGGCTTCCCTTGCGCCTGGGTGGCGCTGCCGGTCATCGGGGATGATGCCTGGTATGAAGTATGGATTTCGGCACGGCCGGTAACGGTAAAGGGTGGTGTGCCGTTATGCCTCGCTTGTGACGGGGATATGCTTTTCGGCAGCATCACCATCCCTGACGCAGGAGCAGGGGCGCTTGAATCGATGGCGCGTTCTGCCTACTCCGCTATTTTTGATGCCCTCGACCATGAAGGTTATCCCAGCCTGCTCAGGGCGTGGAATTATTTCGCCAGAATCAACGATGAGGAGGAAGGGCTGGAACGGTACCGTGAATTCAATATCGGCCGTCATGAGGCCTTTGTCGACAAGGGGCGCACCATCGGTGAAGACGGAATTCCGGCGGCTTGCGCACTGGGGACCCGGCAGGGCGACTTGGTAATTTGTTTCCTGGCCGGGAAAATTCCGGGAATAACCCTCGAAAATCCCCGCCAGACCAATGCCTACCGCTATCCTCGTGACTTCGGGCCCAGGAGCCCGACTTTTTCCCGGGGCGTGCTGGCAGGGAATGTTTTGCTCGTTTCCGGCACGGCCAGCATTGTCGGTTCAGAAACGGCGCATCCTGAAAATATCTCCAGGCAACTGGACGAAACACTGGTAAACCTGCGTATGGTGATCGACCGGGCGCGGGAGAGCGGGTTTACCGCCGACGATTCGCTCCGGCTCTTCCTGAATGTTTACCTGCGCCACGCCGAAGATCATCCCGGCGTGCGGAGCAGGCTCGATGCCGAGTTCGGCGATACAGCACACATCGCTTATCTGCAGGCCGACGTATGCCGTGCCGATCTCCTGGTGGAGATAGAGGCATTCTGGATGCCCGATCAATGACCATATTCCACAGGAAAGCGCTGCTTGCATTACTTTGCATTCCGGCAGCCCCTGCCATGGCCGACCAGCCGTTGTGGGAAGCCGGTGCAGGCATTGCAGCGGTCGATTTCCCCGCTTATCGCGGTTCCGACCAGCGGCAAAGCTATATTCTGCCGATTCCCTATGTTGTTTATCGCGGGAAATTCCTGAAGGTTGAAAGGGAGAAAGTCCGCGGCTTGCTGCTGAAACGCGACAAGGTCGAGCTCGACATCAGCGTGAACGGTACGGTGCCGGTGAAGAGCAGCGACAACCGCGCAAGGGCCGGCATGCCCGATCTGGACCCGACACTTGAAATTGGTCCATCGCTTAACCTGTCGCTGTTCAAGTCAGCCTCGGGTGACAGAAAGCTGGATTTGCGGCTGCCGTTGCGACCGGCGTTTGCCGGCAATTTTTCCGGGGTCAAGAACGTCGGCTGGTTATTCCAGCCGCAGATCAACCTCGATGTGCGCAACATTCCCGGCATGCACGGATGGAATCTGGGATTTCTGGCCGGGCCGATTTTTGCCGACGCCCGCTACCACCAGTATTTCTACGGCGTCGATCCGCAATATGCAACGGCTTCCCGTCCGGCATACCAGGCGCGTGGCGGCTATGCCGGCGGGCAATTCATTTCGGCACTCAGCAAGCGTTTCCCGGATCACTGGGTTGGCGCATTCATCAAGTTCGACACGCTGAGGGGCGCGGTGATTGCCGACAGCCCGCTGGTCAGGGCGAAAACGAATGTCAGTATGGGCGTGGCCATCAGCTGGATTTTCGGCAAGTCGCAGACCATGGTCAGGGACGACGAGTGATGGGTACATTCGCGGGGCTGGATCTTGATTGAAAAACGCACACTTCGGGCACTTTCCTGGCTGAGCTTGCCCTACGAGTATCTGGTGTACTACGGCGGTTTGCTGCTGTTTGCGGCGATGTGCCTGGTATGGAGCCTGCTCGCAGTTCCGCTGGTATTGTTGTTGCCGAGGCGTCTGGGTGTCAGTCTCGGCAGACGCGTGATCATGCTCGGCTTCCGGACCTACTTGCGTTTCCTGGAACTGAGCGGCATCGTCGAGTGCGACCTGGCCGCGCTCGACAGTCTCGGCAGCGAGCGATCGCTGATCATTGCGCCCAACCATCCTTCGCTGATCGATGTGGTCCTGATCGTTTCGCGGTTGCCGAATGCAGCCTGCATAATCAAGGCCAATTTATGGGATCAGCTTATTTTCGGCGGCAGTGCCAGACTGGCCGGCTATATTCGCAATAGTTCGCCGACAAGGTTGGTCGTCGATGCAACTGAGGAGCTTCATGCCGGCAGCCAGTTGCTGGTATTTCCGGAAGGGACGCGGACGATCGGCAACACCATCCAGCCGTTCAAGGGAGGGTTTGCGCTGATTGCGAAACGTGCGCGCGCGCCGGTACAAATGGTGTTCATCGAGATCAACCATCCGTTCCTGTGCAAGGGCTGCTCAGTGCTCAGAAAGCCGGAATTCCCGCTGGTATTCCGTGCCAGGCTCGGCGAGCGCTTTCTGCCGCCGGGCGAGGTCAGGCCCTATATTTCCCGGCTGGAGCAATATTGCCGCAGCCAGGTTGCCGGCAACGACGCGGGCGTGCCGCAATGAATCCTTCCGCGACCCATCTGGTGCTGATCCCGAGCTTCGATACCGGCGACAAGGTGTACTCGACGGTACGCGATGCCCGCCGCTACTGGAACCCGGTATGGGTGGTGGTCGACGGTAGCAGCGACGACACACCGGAAGGACTGCTGCAAATGGCCGACGACGACGAGGGGCTCAGGGTCTGGGTGCTACCGGTGAATCGTGGCAAAGGCGCTGCGGTGATGTTCGGGCTGGCCGAAGCCGAGCAGATGGGTTACACCCATGTGCTGACGATGGATGCCGACGGCCAGCACCCGGCGGAAAAAATCCCCGAGTTCATGCAGGCATCCGAACGGAACCGCGCGGCGATGATACTAGGCTGCCCACAGTTCGATGCGAGCGCACCGCTGCTGCGTGTGCGCGGGCGGAAAATTTCCAACTGGTGGGCAAACTTTGAAACGTTGGGCGGCGGCATCGGCGATTCGCTGTTCGGTTTTCGCGTCTACCCGGTCGGACCGTTGCTTGCAGTGATGCGCGCGCAGCGCTGGATGCGGCGCTTCGACTTCGACCCGGAAGCGGTGGTGCGGCTATGCTGGCGCGGCGTGCGGCCGGTCAACCTGGCGGCACCGGTCAAATATTTCAGCCCCGAGGAAGGTGGGGTTTCGCACTTCAACTACCTGCGCGACAACGCATTGCTGACGTTCATGCACATCCGCCTGGTGATAGGATTCGTGTTGCGGCTGCCGCTGCTGCTGTGGCGAAAAATCAGTCGCCGAGACGGCTCACAACAACCTTGAGCCGCAATTCTTCGGTGTAGTCCAGTACCACTTCCTGCTGCGCTTCGCCTGCAGCACATGCGGCCAGCAACGGCAGCGAACGCGCAGCCGAAGAGTCGCAACGCAGCGCTTCCAGTTGTGCATCGTTCATCCGGGTGGCACCTGGCTGGTCGTCGGTTTCGATGGAGAGTTCCAGGCCGGCCAGACTGTGCTGCGAATTGGCATCCAGCACCATTGCTATCCCGAACGGCTGGTGGCCCGGCGTCTTTTCGTATAGCGGTTCGGGGAACGGCGTATCGAATACCGCGAGCAGCACCGGCACCTGTTCGGCGATGCATTGTGTCGCGGCTTCGACGAGAGCGGCCGCAAAAGTGTCGTTCCATGCGCAGACGGTAGACGATGATTGCATCGAGCCCGAGGCGATGCTCCAGTACCCGGCCGGCGCATTGTGTACCGAGTTGTGGAAACGCGTGGGCGAGACGAAGCGTTCTGGCGTTGCAAGCGCCTCGCATATATGGTGGAGGGTGTTGGTATCGCCGTTGGAAGAGGCGAATACCACCGCCAGTTGCTCGGCCTTGAGCCCGGATTGCAACACGGCTTCCTGCGCGACATCCACTGCCAGTTTGATCGTGGGACTGGAACGTCGCCGTTCGACGCTGGGCAGGATGGTGCCCTGGGGGCGTGGGACGAACTCCGGGTCCAGGTCTGCACCGACGGCAAAATGATTGCGCAGCGCGTCCCAGTTCTCGAATCCTGGACCGGTGGCGGCAATGCCTTTCAGGTAGATGATCATGTGGCGGGATAGCCGAGGACGAGGCTGGCGTTGTTGCCGCCGAAGCCGAAGGAATTGCTCAATACGCGCCTGATCGGCTGGCTGCGGTTTTCCAGCAGTACATTCATCGAGAAGCCGGGATCGACCGTCGTCGTGTTAAGGCTGGCGGGAAGCAAACCTTCGCCCAGGCACAGGCAAGCGATTACAGCCTCGGTGATACCGGCCGCGCCGAGCGTGTGCCCGGTCCAGCCCTTGGTCGAACTGCATGGGGTAGCGCTGCCCAACAGGCCGGATACCGCGAGGTCTTCCGCGTTGTCGTTGGCGCGTGTGGCAGTACCGTGCAGATTGACGTAATCGATCTGCGCAGGTTCGAGCCCGCTGCGCTGCAGTGCGGCAGTCATGGCCAGCCGCGCGCCCGCACCTTCGGGATGCGGTGTCGACATGTGGTAGGCGTCGCTGCTTTCGCCATAACCCAGCAGGCAGGGCACATCGTTGCGGCCATCGGCCTTTTCGAGCAGGGCAAAGCCGGCAGCCTCGCCGATCGAGATGCCGCTGCGTTCTGCATCGGCGGGCCGGCACGGTGCGGTCGAGACGATTTCGAGCGACGAAAAGCCATACAGCGTGGTCATGCACAGGCTGTCCACGCCGCCCACCACGGCCGCATCGCACAGGCCGCTGGCAATCATTCGGCTGGCCGAAGCAAATACCTTCGCGCTCGAGGAACATGCGGTCGAAATGGTGAAGGCGGGTCCCTGCAGGGCGAGGTAGCGGCGTGTGAAATCGGTCACCGAATAATTTTCGTGGGTGGTGCGGTAATTGAAAGTAGCCGGCAACCTGCCGTCCGCATCGCGCCGCCGATAGGCCAGTTCGGTTTCGAGGATGCCCGAGGTGCTGGTGCCGATAATGACCGCGATGCGGTGTGCGCCGTAACGCGCACGTGCGGCGGCGACGGCCGACTCGAAACCGTCGGCAGCCAGGCCGAGCATGGCCAGGCGGTTGTTGCGGCAATCGAAGTCGTGCAGGCGTGCGACGACAGCTTCGTCTTCCAGGCCATCGACCCTGCCGATCCAGGTGTCCAGCTCTGTATCCATGAAATCGCAACGGCGCAGCCCTGACTTGCCGTTGCGCAGTGCGCCCAGCGTGGCTGCGCTACCGCGGCCAAGGGCATTGACAACGGTGTAGTGGCTGAGGGCCAGCGGTTGGGTGGTCGGCGGAGAAATTTTGCTGTTAGAAATCAAGAGAGTTCCGAATATTTCAAAAATTCAGTCCGGGCAAAGCAGGACGAACGCGCACATTCTAATGATGCCTGTCCGGCAGGGCAATCTATAATGCAGCCTGGTTCCAGAACGGTTCGTTATGCAAGGCGCAGGCAATCAGGTGGGCAGGGCGTTTCCAGGTTTTACCCGATTACCGAATCGGGTAATATTGTTTGTTTAGGCTGAACGGATTACCCAGACAGTTCCGGCCCGCCTACATCATATAAATATATTTTGAAATGCATCATAATTGCTTCCTATGGATAACAATCTGAATTTCATCAAGGATTATCTGGAACGGCACCTCGATAATCCGCCTGAGAACTTGACGCCGGAGAGCAAGCTCGACGAGATCGGCATCGATTCGATGGCCTTGCTGGAATTGATTTTCGAGCTGGAAGACAAATACGACATCCGACAGTCAGCAGACATCCCAACTCCCACAACGGTCGGCCAGCTGCTTGAACTCATGGAAAAATACAAGCCTTCCGAGGTAAATGAGTAAGATCGAGCGCCGCAGGGTCGCCGTCACCGGGGTTGGCCTGGTCGATCCATTCGGCGGCGATACCGATGATTTTTTCGCCCGCATCATGCAAGGCGAATCGGCCGTCACCCTGTACCGTCATCCCACCTCCCAGACCGACCTGTCCCAGCCGGCGGCATGCTGCACTTCGTTCAGTCCGGAACAAACCCTGGGTCGTGCACTCACCAGTGCGACCGACCGCTATAGCCAGTTCGGTCTTGCCGCAGCTTTTTCGGCCTGGCGTGATGCCGGTCTTGAGCGTACCGGCGCCGGATCCGACGATTACGGAGTATCCTGGGGAACCGGAGTTGGCGGTGCGCTGACTTACGAACAGGGTTACACCGATTTTTTCGAGCGCGGCAAGCGTCGCATGTCGCCACTGACTGTTGCACTGGCGATGAACAATGCCGCCGCCTCAAACATCGCGATCGCGCTGGGTCTGGGCGGAGCCTGCCTGAGCTATTCGGTGGCCTGCGCTTCGTCGGCGGTATCCATCGGCGAAGCGTATCGCCGCATCCAGTCCGGGAACGATACACTGGTCGTGGCAGGAGGTTCGGAAGCGCCGCTGGCGCTGTCGGTCATGCTGGCGTGGGAGGCGATGCGGGTCGTCGCCGAAGGTGACGAGCAAACCGCATACCGTGCCTGCCGCCCGTTCCAGGAGGGGCGCACGGGTCTGGTGCTCGGCGAAGGTGCTGCGGCGATGGTGCTCGAAGACTGGGACCATGCGGTGGCGCGCGGTGCGCGCATTTATTGCGAACTGGCAGGCTACGGGCAGAGCTGCGATCATTCTCATCTGGTGCGGCCCGATGCGACCGGCCAGGTCAGGGCGATCACGGCTGCGATGGATGAAGCCGGCCTGTCGCCGGTTGACGTTGGTTACGTGAATGCCCACGGAACCGGCACCCAGGAGGGCGACCCGATCGAGATCGATGCGCTCAAGCGCGTTTTCGGCGATGCCGCATCCGGACTGGCGGTGAGCTCGACCAAGTCGATGCATGGCCATCTGCTCGGCGCGGCCGGCGCGATGGAAGCCGCGATCACCGTACTCGCGCTGGCCAGACAGCAAATCCCGCCGACCGCGCATTTGCAGCAGGTGTCGGCGGATTGTACAGGCGTGCGCCACGTGGCGGGCAGCGGGTTGCGGGACGTTGCCTTCAGGGCTGCAATCAGCAACTCTTTTGCCTTCGGCGGCAGTAATGCCGTGCTGGCTTTTCGGCAGGTGCAGTAAGCCGTCATACCGGCCAATGGCCGTTTCCATAAGGGAATTGCAATGACTGACAAGCCGCAGATCACCACCCAGTCCGCGCATGCACCGCACGTGCCGCTCACCCACTATTACGCCGATGAAGCGTCGCGCCGGGGATTCGTGCGCGAGATGTTCGACAGCACGGCGGAAGATTACGACCGCATGGAGCGCATTCTCGGTTTCGGAACCGGACTCCGGTATCGCGGTCAGGCCCTGGAGCGCGCCGGACTCCGGCCCGGCATGAAAATGGTGGACGTGGGCGTGGGGACCGGTCTGGTTGCGCGCGAAGCGGTGCGCATCACGGGGAGTGCCGAACTGGTGACCGGCGTCGATCCGAGTCCGGGCATGATGCAGAATGCCAAGGTGCCGGAAGGCGTGGCGCTGGTGGAAGGGCGGGCCGAGGAGATTCCGTTCCCGGACGATCATTTCGATTTCCTCAGCATGGGCTATGCGCTGCGCCATATCAGCGACCTGTCGCTGGCGTTCGAGGAATTCCACCGCGTGATGAAGCCGGGCGCCAAACTGTGCCTGCTCGAAATCACCTGTCCCGAGAGTCGCTGGGGACGCTTCCTGCTCAAGATCTACATGAAGAGCGTGGTTCCCTTGCTGGCCCTGTTGGTCAGCCGGCGCAAGAATACGCCGCGCCTGTGGCGCTATTACTGGGACACCATCGAGGCCTGCGTGCCGCCGGCTCAGGTGCTTGCCACGCTCGAAGCCTGCGGCTTCACCGATGTGCGCCGCCACATCGAGGTCAAGGGCATGAGCATCCTGGCCGAATACCAGGCCACCAAACCGGAATAGGGTGGCCATGGCCGCGAGCATTCTCAACTAGCCTCCCATGTCCGGTCCGGCCATGTTTTTCCATCTGATCGTCGAGCGCCTGTCGCGGCAGGTGTTGCCGCGGGTACCGGAAGCGGAACTGGTCATGGACAACTTCGCGCAAAACGAGGCATTTGAACTCGCGGGCCGCACTGACGGTATCCTGGCTTTTACCTATCTGTATCAGGCATTGCAAATTACGCCGCTGGTGCGTCCGGGCGACCGGGTATTGGACCTTGGCTGTGGCCCGGCCAACCAGTTGATACAGGTCGCGCAGCTCAACCCGGATGCGCATTTCACCGGACTCGACGCTTCAGCCGAGATGCTCAATCGTGCGCGCGACACGATACGGCGCGGCGGGGTTGCCAACATTGAACTGGCCTGCGGCGACATGATCTCGCTGGCGCAGTTCGCGGATGCCTCGTTCGATTGTGTGATATCCACCATGTCGCTGCACCACCTGCCCGACGAGGCGGCACTGGTGGATGCGATGCGTGCGGCACGGCGCGTGCTGAAGCCGGGAGGTGGCCTGTACCTGATCGATTTCGGGCGTCTCAAGCGCGTTGCCACGCAGCGCTTTTTCGCCGAGGATCGCAGCGATAGCCAGCCCGAAGCATTTACCCGGGACTACTTCAATTCGCTGCGGGCCGCGTTCAGCGTCGATGAATTGTCGCGTGCGATGCAGGTGTTCGGTACAGACGTAACACCTTATGCGACCGCACTCGCACCGTTCATGGTGATTTTCAAAAGCGCCGCACGGCGCGAACCGGATGCGCTGGCACGGAAGACGGCGCACGATCTGTATCGGCGACTGAGCACCTCGCAGCAAAAATACTTCCGGCGGTATGCGCGCTGGCTGCGCGCGGGCGGTCTGGAATTGCCGATTACGTCCGACTTATTCTGAGGTTCCTTAGATCATCCCGCCGTTTACCGAGATCACCTGTCCGGTGATATAGGCCGCCTGTTCCGATGCGAGGAAACCGACCAGGCCGGCTACTTCTTCCGGCTTGCCGGAACGTTGCATCGGCACCAGTCGCGCGATCGATTCCGCATCGAATGCCTGTTTGCTCATTTCGGATTCGATGATGCCGGGTGCCACCGCATTGACGGTGATGCCGCGGCTGGCCAACTCCAGCGCGAGCGATTTTCCTGCCGCGTGCAGCGCACCCTTGGCCGCGGCGTAATTGGTCTGGCCGCGGTTGCCGGTGATGCCGGCAATCGAGGAGATGTTGATGATGCGCCCCCAGCGGCTGCGGATCATCGGCATGGTGAGAGGCTGGGTGACGTTGAAGAAACCGTGCAGCGAAACGTCGATCACGTGATGCCATTGTTCGCTGCGCATGCCCGGGAACACCGCGTCGTCGTGGATGCCTGCATTGTTCACCAGCACCTGGATCGGTCCTGCCTCGAGCAAGGATTCCAGCGCGGCCTGGGTGGCGGCAGCGTCGACCACGTCGAACTGGATGGCTTCTGCCGATCTGCCTGCTTGCCGCAGTTCTTCGCACAGCGCATTCGCGCCGTCCAGGTTGCGGTTGGCATGCACGATCACATGCATGCCATCGGCGGCGAGTTGGCGGCAGATGGCCGCGCCGATTGCGCCGCTGCCGCCGGTGATGAGGGCTCGTTTCATGATGGTCGGTCCGGGTTGATGAAGGAGGTGTTGCCACCGCTCGCATCCAGCATAACGCTGGCGCGTCCGGATAGCAGCAGAGTATCCGCACAATGCAGGCTGAATTCGTACAGGATGTTGAGTTCGTTACCCGAGAGCCGTTCCGCGCGCACCGTGAGTTCGCCGTCGACATCGTCCAGCCGTTGGCGGTGCCAGCGCACGTTGCGCACGCTGGTCAGGAAGCCGGCGGCCGGAGCCTGGTTGTCACTAGCCAGCAGTGCACCGTGCACCGCCATGGCCTGGGCCGCGTATTCGATGCCGTTGGCGATGCCGAGGCGGCCTGAGTGACGCAGCGGGTTGTCCGTCCGCAGGTGGCTGTTCGCCCGGCAGACGATGGCGGTTTCGCTCCAGGATTCGACCCGGTCGAGCAGGCACATGCTGCCCTGGTGCGGGATATGTGCGGCGATCCAGGCGTGGTCGGGTTTCAGCGGGCTACTCATATCTTGCATGCCGTACTCAGTGGCACGGGGTTGAGATTGCGGGCGGCCAGTTCGGTGAGCAGACGCGGCAGTACTTCGACCACCACCGGCGTGCCGTTTGCGTTGCGCGCGGCATGACCGTCGTGCAGCAGCAGAATGTCGCCGGCGCCGAGCCTGCGGGTGAGCCGGGCGAGCACAATGTCGGCGTCGCCGCAGCGTGTGTCATAGCCGCGCCGCGTCCAGCTTGCGAGATGCAGGCCGAATTGCTGCAGCACCGGGTCGAGGAAGGGATTGCGCAGGCCGGCAAGCGCGCGGAAGAATTGTGGCCTCCGGCCGGTGATCTGCTCCAGCGTTTTCTGGGCGTCACCTACCTCGCGCCGCCAGCCGCCGATGCCGGACAGCGAGGCATGGTTGCGGTGGCGCTGGCCGTGGTTTTCGATGGTGTGGCCCTGCGCCACGATGTCGCGGCAGATTCCCGGATGGGCCGCAGCCTGCTCGCCGATACAGAAGAACGTGGCGCGAACCCGGTGGCGTGCCAGGATGGCTAGCACCTGCGGCGTCACCTCGGGGTCGGGGCCGTCGTCGAAAGTGAGCGCGATTTCTCCGCGCCGTTCTGCAGTTGCGGGCAGGCGTACCAGGTTGGCACCCAGCAGCGTGCTGCGCGGCCATAGGCCGGCGGCGGTGATCACGGCGTGGTTAAGCAGCACGGCGGCCAGTGCCCAGGGCCAGTGCGCAGGTTCCAGCAGCACGAATGCGAGCGCGCCGGCATGGATCAGGATGGATGCCAGGACGAACGGCGTCGGGCGCCATCCATGCATTGCCGGGGTTACGGTGGCGCGGCTCATGAGGCAGGTAACCCGGGTTGGCTGCGCGACAGGATGGCCGAGAACACCAGTGCGAACAGCGCACCCAGGCTGACGGTGATGCCGATGGCCGATAGTACCGGGATGCTGGACAGGCCGAGGATGCCGAAGCTGCCCACCGTGGTGAGGTTGGCCACCACCAGCGAAATCTGCATCTGGCGGCGTTCAGCGGGCATTGCAGTTTGTCCGCTGCTCTCGAAAAACAGCGCGTAGTTGGAGCCGATCGCGACCAGCAGCAGCAGGCCGACCAGATGCATGATGGTCAGATGGATGCCGCTTAGCAGGATCACTGCGGTCACACACACCACCGCGCATACCAGCGGCGCGATCACCCTGAGCGTGCGCGCTGCGGATTTCAGCGCAACCAGCAACAGGGCGAAAATCACCAGGCAGCCGAGCTCGGACAGCAGCAGCACTTCATTCCGGTAGTTCTCGAACAGGCTGGTCGATTCTTCCAGCAGGTCGATGACGACGATGTGCGGCAACCGCGTCGATTGCAGCGCGGCCTGCACCCGGTCGATGTCCAGCGGTTGCCCGGCGCTGCTGTTCAAGGCGCGCAACGGCATCAGTACCAGATAATCCCCGGCGCGCCTGACCAACAGCGAATCGACCAGCAGCGCGGCAGAGGTGCCGTCGAGGTCGGCGCGCAACAGGGGTTTGCGTGTGCGTGCCGCCTGCAGGTCGGACAGGAAACCCTGCAGCCGTTCCATCCTGACCGGTATGCCTTTAAGTGCCTGCCGCAGCCGCTGCTGTGCCTGTGCGGCATCGGGCAGGGCAGCCTGGCGCGCATGCTGGCGGGCAATGCTGGGCAGTACCAGCGCGGGCGAGTTGAAGCCGGCCAGTACATGGTTTTTCACGAGTCCTTGCAGCACCGCGCCGGTTCGTTCGGCACCCTGCAGCGCCTGCTCCGCGTTCGGTGCGGTGAAGGCAACCATGAAACGCAGGTCGGGTGCGCCGAGGTCGTTGCGCAGTTGTTGATCGAGTTGCTGGTCTGCCCGGGAAATCGGGCTTAGCGACGACAGGTTGCGATTCCATATGTGGTTGGCATGCATCAGGACGATGCCGCCGGCAACCAGCACCAGAACCGCTACCGCCCAGCGCAGGCCGCCGGCGCGATTCAGGATGCGGTCAAGCAGCAGACCGGGCTGGCTC
>Ga0315540_10000922_pt1 | contig 16814 bp, 15 predicted proteins | sample SalMarSW160110MG_FD_203677 | JGI IMG/M metagenome (GOLD analysis project Ga0315540, IMG submission 203677) | Salt marsh sediment microbial communities from the Plum Island Ecosystem LTER, Massachusetts, United States - Salt Marsh Sediment SW1601-10 ...
ATCTACGCCAAAACGCTCAGTGGTTCTGCCCGCTTACAAGTAAGGAATGCGCAGCGTGACAATTCGCAGTAATCGGTGGGCGCATTTTTCGCTACGCCGCAGGATACTTTCGACCCAGGCCCTGTGAATCCAGCCGGCACCTTCTGTCAGGTGCTCCCGCCGTATGGAGTGCTCGTCGGGCGCGCAATCTACAGCGCAGAATTTGACGCATGCCTTTCAGTGCGGAAAGATAGCGGCATAGGCGCGGGCGGCAACATCGGCGGCCGACGGGTCGCGGGTAATCAGTGCCATGACGATGGCGCCATCCATGATCAGGCCGATGGTGTGAGCGGTTTGCTCAGGCTCCGGCATCTTGGCTTCGGCGCATAGCGCTGACAAGCGATTGATAACGACCGTCTTGTGGGCGATTGCGAGCGTTCGCATGCGATCGTTTGTCTTGTCGGATTCGCCTACCGCATTGATGAACGGGCAGCCGAAGAAATCATCACGGCTGAACCAAATTTTTAGCGCGGGGCCGATGCGTTCGAGCCGCTCACGCGCTGATCCGCCCGGCCCATCGATGGCGGTCAGGAACCAGGACCGCCAGGCCTGACCCTCGCGGTCGAGCACTGCTTCGACCAGGCCGTCCTTCGAGCCGAATAATTTATAGAGCGTCGTCTTTGCCGTTCCGGCCTGCTCGACGATGGCATCGACGCCGACCGAGTTGATGCCGTAGCGGCAAAACAGAGCCTTGCCGCTATCGATAAGCCGTTCGCGCGGAGACGGCTGCGGCTCGTCTACGCCCGAATCGATTGCGATCTGCCCTGCGGCGTCCATGCCGACTCCAATACCAACGCCGGCTAAAAAGCTCAATCCGAGAAACAGAATGTTCTGTAGCCGTCACCGCTCCCTGGACGTGTTGCCGCATAAACAAGCACGAATTCGAGCGGTTTGACCGCAAAATTGGCGCTTGTCCGATCGCTTGGCCTGCGTTTTTAGGCGCTTTCGTTGATTCATCATCGTTTTTTGCGCCGCAAAAACTTGGCATGGTTCGTGCAAGATACAGACCGGTCTGTAGCTTCATTGATCCGCCGCCGCAGACCGGGCGGCAAGGAGAGGAGATCGCCATGAACAAAGTCGTCGCAGCGACCGCCGTTACCGGTTGCCTCACGCCCGACAGTCCTCCGGCCACCGGCTGTCTGGCGCCCATCGACAAGGAGGGCCTCGAAAAGCTGATTGCCAACGGCAAGGCCGACCCGCAGGCGATCAAGACGCTGAAGTGCAAGACGGTCGCCGAAGGGCGCTTCCGCCATCTCAATTTTATCCGCACCCTGCCGCCTTACATCGTCGACGAGCCGCCCGGCCTCTTGGGCGACGACACCGCGCCCAATCCGTCCGAGGCATCGCTCGCCGCTCTTGGCTCCTGTCTCGCGGTTGGCATCCACGCCAACGCGGTCGCCAAGGGCATCACCGTCTACAAGCTCGAAATCGAGCTGGAAGGCGATCTCAACATCACCGCCGTCTGGGGCACCGGCGATCTCTCGGACAAGCCGGTCGGCTTCACCGACGTGCGCGCCAAGGTGACGTTCGAGGCCGATCGCCCACGCGAGGAGCTCGATGCGCTGGTCGCGCATGCGCGCCAGTGGTCGCCGGTGGCGAACACGATTTCGCGGCCGGTCAATCTCGAAGTGACGTTGGCCTGAACGGCTCGTTGCTCACATCGACACGCGCGAGCGGGGGACATCATGCTGGATACAGGTACCTTGTTGAGAAGCGAGCAGGCGGCAAAGCCAGGAGTCGACGTGGTCGAAGCCGTCCGGGCCGCGGCCGCGCGCGAGTTGCCGTCGCTTGTGCAAAAAATAGACGTGGAGGGCTATTATCCCGAAAGCGTGATGCGCGAATTTGGCCGCCTCGGCGCTTACGCGCATCACCTTCCGGGACATGGCGCCGCTGTCGATCTGGTCACGTCGATCAATGCAATGGCGGCGGCCGGTGAATACTGCCTGTCGACCTCGTTCTGCATGTGGTGCCAGGACGCGCTCGCCTGGTACATCTACGCCTCCGACAACGACACGCTGAAGCAGACGATCGGTCCGCAGGCCGCGAGCGGCGAGGCGCTGGGCGGCACCGCGCTGTCGAACCCGATGAAGAGCCTGTTCGGCATTGAAGCGATGCGGCTGAAGGGACGCCGCGGTGACGGCGGCTATGTCGTCAAGGGCCTGTTGCCCTACGTTTCCAACCTCGGCAACGACCATTACTTCGGCGCCATCTTTGAGGTGGATGATCCCAAGAGCGGCAGCGGTAAGCGCAACGTGATGGCGATCGTTCCGTGCGCTGCCGAGGGGCTGACGCTCGCCGACAATACGAAATTCGTTGCGCTCGACGGCACCCGCACCTTCGCGGTGCAGATGCGCGACGTCGTGATCCCCGACTCGTTAATCGTCGCCGATCCGGCCGATGAATACGTCGCGCGCATCCGCGCCGGCTTTGTGCTGCTGCAGGCGGGCATGGCCTTCGGCCTCATCCGCGACTGCATCAGGCTGATGGAGCAGACCAAGGGGCCGCTCGGTCACGTCAATAAATATCTCGAAGAGCAGCCGGAGCCGCTGGCGGAGCAGCTCGTGGCCATGGAGGCCGAGGTAGCGCGGCTCGCGGCCACGCCGTTCGAAACCGACCCCGCCTATTGGCGGGCGGTGATCGAGGCGCGGCTTATCGCCGGCGAAGCCTCGGTCAAGGCCGCACACGCGGCGATGCTCCATTGCGGCGCCCGCGGCTACGTCCTCAACGGCGCGGCGCAACGCCGCCTGCGCGAAGCCTATTTCGTCGCCATCGTCACGCCGGCGACCAAGCAACTGAGAAAAATGCTCGTGGACATGGCGCACTAGCGCGCCGTGCCCGCGTGACTGCCGCCGGGGACGCGTTCGACAAAAAAGAGGAGCGACAAAGATGAGTGAGAAGGTCCTTGTTACGCCGGCCGAACTCTCCAAGATGCTGGCTTCCCCCGGGACGGTTGTGATCGACACCCGCGATCCCGAAGCTTATGCCGCCGGACATCTGCCCGGCGCCGTCAACGTCCGCGACATCTTTACCTATCTGGCCATGTCGACGCCGGAAGGTGTGGCTGCCATGCGCGACAAGTTTGCTGAGGCCTTCGGCGCCGCCGGTCTATCCGGCGAGGAGACCGCCGTCGTCTACGAGCAGTCGATGGATAGCGGCTTTGGCCAATCCTGCCGCGGCTATGTGCTGCTGAAATATCTCGGCTACCCGAAGGTCAAGATCCTGCACGGCGGTTACGCGGCCTGGGTCGCGGAAGGGATGCCGACCACCACCGAGGTGCCGACGCCGATGCCGAAGAGCTTCACCGTTGATCCGAAGGCCGCGAGCATTCTGGTCGACCTGGACGCGATGAAGGCCGCGGTCTCCGATCCCAACAAGGTCAAGCTCGACACCCGCGACGTCGACGAATGGATTGCCGAAAGCTCCTCGCCGTACGGCAAGGACTTTTGCCCGCGTAAGGGCCGCATTCCCGGCGCGGTGTGGATCGAGTGGTACCGCATGATGAAGCCGACGCCGGAGGGCCCGATGTTCAAGTCGCCGGCGGAAATCCTCGCCGAGTGCGCGACCGTCGGCATCACGCCAGACACGCCCGTCGTCCTCTACTGCTTCAAGGGTGCGCGCGCCTCCAACACGCTGGTCGCCTTGAAGGAGGCCGGCATCAAGAACGTCAGTCTCTATTTCGGCTCGTGGAACGAATGGTCGCGCGATCCGGCGCTGCCGATCGAGGAGGGGCTTCCGTTCGCGACCAAGCCCTCCATGGCGGCCTGAACAACAAGCTGCGGTGCCGCCCGCAACTGGGCGGTACCGCCAACCGAGGTGAAACGTCGAGGGGGGGTGCGGCATGAGCCGCGCAGACGAGAAAAAGCGGATCGTCGTGATCGGCGCCGGACAGGCGGCGGCGCAGCTTGCGATCAGCCTGCGGCAAGGCGGTCACGTCGGCGAAATTCTCGTCATTGGCGACGAACCTCATTTGCCCTATCAGCGGCCGCCGCTGTCAAAAAAGTTCCTGTCCGAGCGTCCGCAGCCGGAAACGTTGTTTCTGCGGCCGGAAAGCTTCTGGCGCGATTTGCGCGTCGACATGGTGCTCGGTGTTCCCGTCGGCACCGTCAATCTGCGCAACCAGATCGTGTCGCTCACCGATGGTTGCGAGTTCGCCTACGACGAGCTCGTTTTCGCCACCGGCACGCGCGCGTCCGCCCTGCCATTGCCTGGCGCGACGCTTGAGAACGTCTTTTCGCTGCGCGCGATCGCCGACGTGCACCGGTTGCGGCCGGCGCTCGACGCGGCCGAGCGGATCGTCATCGTGGGCGGCGGCTATATCGGCCTCGAGGTCGCGGCGGTGCTGCGCAGCGAAGGGCAGGCGGCGACGGTGGTCGAGGCCGAAGATCGCGTGCTCAAGCGGGTGACGGCGCCTGCCGTCTCGGAGTTTTTCGATACGCTGCATCGGGAGCGCGGCGTCGACATCCGGCTCGGCGCGCGGCTGGCGGCGATCACCGGCGACACGCTTGCGACCGGCGTCGCCCTTGCCGACGGCAAATCCCTCGCCGCCGACGTCGTCCTGCTCGCCACCGGCGCCCGCGCCAATGACGAGCTTGCGCAGGCGGCAGGGCTTGCCTGCAACGACGGCGTGGTGGTCGACGAATTCACCCGCAGCTCCATATCCGGCATCTACGCCGTCGGCGACTGCTCTCGGCTGCCGAGCCGGCGCTATCGCCGCTGGCTGCGGCTCGAAAGCGTGCAGAACGCCATCGAGCAGGCCAAAGCCGCTGCCGCCGTCCTGCTGGGTGAGCCGGCCGCTTACGATCCGGTGCCCTGGTTCTGGTCCGATCAGTACGACATTAAGCTGCAGATCGCCGGGTTGAGTGCCGGCCACACGCACTGCGACGTGGTCGGCGAGCCGACGGCGGCACGGTTTTCGGCCGAATACCGCTCAGATGGGCGCCTGATCGCCGTCGATGCCGTCAACGATGCGCGCGCACACATGCTGGCGCGCCGCCGGATTGCGCAAGAAACCGAAATGACCGATGCGGTCGCACTCGAAGGAGCGGCATAGAGTGATGCACGCAGTTCACCCTGGAAAACGGCCCGGCGCGCATGTTGCCATCAACGGCGTCAGCCACCGCTATCGCCGCTCCGCCAATTATGCCCTTAGCGACATCAGCTTCGAAGTGCAGCCCTGTGAGGCGGTGGCGCTGGTCGGCCGCTCCGGCTGCGGCAAGTCGACCTTGCTGCACATTCTCTCCGGGTTGACTGCGCCGAGCACCGGCGAGGTGCGCATTGACGGTGCACTTGTGCAAGGCCCGTCGCCGCAGTGGATCGTCATGTTCCAGCAGCCCAACCTTTATCCGTGGATGACGGTTACGCAGAACGTCGGGCTTGGCTTGAAATTTGCCGGTCGGCCGCGGCGCGAAATCAGCGAACGCGTCGGTGAGTTGCTTGGTCTGGTCGAGCTGGAAGGCTATGCCGGCCGTAACGTGCAAGACTTGTCCGGCGGTCAGCAGCAGCGCGTCGCGCTCGCCCGCTCGCTGGCGGTGCATCCGGAAGTCTTGCTGCTCGATGAACCGTTCTCGGCCCTCGATGCTGTGACGCGTCGCGCATTGCAGCGCGATGTGCGGCGCATTGCGGTCGAGCTCGGGATCACGCTCGTCATTGTCACCCACGATATTCCTGAGGCGGTCGCCATGGCCGACCGCGCGCTGGTGATGCGGTCCGATCCGGGCCGGATCGCCGAGATCGTGCCAATCGATCTCGATCCGCAGGACCGCGAGCGCCGCGGCGCCGGCGCGCAAGCCGCGCAGGCGCGGTTGCAGGCTGCTTTCGAAGAAGCCTCGGGCCGTACCGTCGGGCCGGCCTCCGCAGCCGCGGAATTCGAAGAGACCGAACTCAAGTTTGCCGTTGCCGGAATCCGCTGAACAAGAGTTGAACAAGAAGGACAGGAGAGAGCGATGGAACGCAAAACGCAAGGATTTGAGCTGCAAGACGAGACCGATGCCGTCTATGCCGAGGATGATCGCTTTCGTGTCTCGGTGACGCGCCGGCAAACGCTCGACATGATGGCCGCCGGCGGCCTCGCCGCCGCGCTGGCGCCGTTGCTCGGAAATTTCTCGTCAGCCGCGCACGCCGCTGATGACGATGTCGTGCGCATCGGCTATTTGCCGATCACCGACGCGACCGCGCTCCTGGTCGCGCACGGCATGGGCTATTTCAAGGACGAGGGGCTTGAGGCTGCGCGGCCGACGCTGATCCGCGGCTGGTCGCCGCTAGTGGAGTCCTTCGCCGCTGGCAAGCTCAATCTGGTCCACTTCCTCAAGCCAATCCCGGTGTGGATGCGCTACAATAACAATTTCCCAGTCAAGCTGATGGCCTGGGCGCACACCAACGGCTCCGGAGTGGTCGTCGGCAAGGACACCAACATCCACTCCTTCAAGGATCTCGGCGGCAAGCAGATCGCGGTGCCGTTCTGGTACTCGATGCACAACATCGTGCTGCAATACGGCTTGCGCCAATCCGGCATCAAGCCGGTGATCAAGCCGCAGAGCGCGAAGCTCGCCGCCGACGAATGCAATCTGCAGGTCATGCCGCCCCCGGAGATGCCGGCCTCCTTGGCGGCGAAGAAGATCCACGGTTATATCGTTGCCGAACCATTCAATGCGCTCGGCGAGATGAAGGTGCACGCGCGCATGCTGCGTTTCACCGGCGACATCTGGAAGAATCATCCCTGCTGCGTCATTTGCATGCACGAGGAAGTCACGAAGAAAAAGAAGGAATGGACGCAGAAGGTCATGAACGCCATTGTGCGCGCCGAGATTTATTCATCGCAAAACAAGAAAGAGGTGGCCAAGCTCATCTCGAAGGACGGCAAAGGCTATTTGCCATTGCCGGCGCCGGTCGTCGAGCGGGCCATGACCTTCTATGACGACGCTTTCTACGGCAAAACTGGTGCGATCGAGCACCCGCAATGGAAAAACGGCCGCATCGATTTTCAGCCGTGGCCTTACCCGTCGGCGACCAAGCTGATCGTCAAGGCGATGACCGAAACCGTGGTCGGCGGCGATACGACCTTCCTGAAGAAGCTCGATCCCGACTTCGTCGCCAAGGATCTGGTGGACTACGAGTTTGTCGGCAACGCGATGAAAAAATATCCACAATGGAAAGATGACCCGAGCGTCAACCCGAAGAATCCCTTCGAGCGCACCGAGGTGCTGGCGCTGTGACCATCAACGTCGCCATCGACATCAAGCAAGTCGCGACCGCGGCGCCCGAAGAGGGCGCCGCGGCGAGGCGGCTCGGCGGCATGGCCCGCAGCACGGGGCGGGCATTGATCGGCATGGCTATTTTGTTCGTGCTCTGGTGGATCGGAGGCTGGCTCGTGGCGTCCAATCCGGCGACCAGCAATTTCGCCGATTTTGCGCCGCTGCCCACGCTCGAGCGGCTGTGGCGCATGCTCGAAAGCGGCGAAGCGCTGCGCATGACGATCCCGAGCCTGCTGCGCATCGGCGGGGGGCTCGGATGGGCCATCGCCATCGGCGTTCCGTTCGGTATTCTAGTCGGCCGCTACCGCATGGTGCGTGAGGCGAGTACCGTGCCGTTTCAGTTCCTGCGCATGATCTCGCCATTGGCGTGGATGCCGATCGCGGTGATGGCGTTCGCGACCTGGAACGGCGCGATCGTCTTTCTGGTCGGCGTTGCCGCCGTGTGGCCGGTCCTGTTCTCGACCGCACACGGGTTCCACCGCATCGACCCGGCCTGGTTCAAGGTTGCACGCAATCTTGGCGCCCGCCCTTGGCACATGCTGTTCACGATTATCTTGCCGGCGATTGCGCAAGACACCTTTACTGGCATTCGTCTTGCCGTCGGGGTCGCCTGGATCGTGCTGGTGCCGGCTGAATTCCTCGGGGTTACCTCCGGCCTCGGCTATGCCATTAACGATGCGCGCGACACGCTCGAATACGACCGGCTCGCCGCGACCGTTGTGATCATCGGGGTCATCGGCTTCTTGCTTGACCTCATCTGCGAACAGGCCATCAGGCGGGCAAGCTGGATTCACGAGGAGTAGTGCCGCGGCCGCCTATTAGCGACTTGGAATCTCAACCACAATCAAGAGGTTACAGTGCCATGATGAAAACGATCGAAATGAGTGAAGCGATCATCGAAGCGAAGTTCGCCAAGGGTGCGAGCTGGGCCGATATCTCCAAAGCGGTGGGCATGTCCGAAATCTTCGTTGTCTCCGCTTGCCTTGGCCAGAACACACTTCCCGCCGAAGCGGCCGCTAAGCTGGTCAAGTATCTCGATCTCGGCAACCGCGCTAAAGAAGTGGAGATCGCATTGCAGCGTCCACCAAAGAAGGGGCAGGAGGCGGAAACCGTTTCGAAGGACCCGCTTATCTACCGGTTCCACGAGATCACCTATGTCTACGGCGACACGATCAAGGAGCTGATCCACGAGAAGTTCGGCGACGGCATCATGAGCGCGATCGATTTCGACCTTCATGTCGACAAGGTTCCCGATCCAAAGGGCGACCGTGTGCGCGTCACGATGAGCGGTAAATTCCTGCCGTACAAGCAATGGTGAGATGTCTGGGTTGACGCCAATTCCGACGTATTGAGTATCTACAGCGGCGCAGCGCTGCAGATGAGCAGCTTTGCGCCGTCCACGGGTTTTGGCCGAGTTTTTGACGCTCCGTAAGGGGAAAAGAGAGCTCATGGGCTGACCCGTGCCAGATTTTCTGTTGGAACGAAAAGGCCACACGGGGAGACGGCGCTTGGTCCATGGTGCGGGGCAGGCGCCGATCGCCATTTTTATCTATGACGGCCGCCGGATCCGTGCCAGCAATTTCCCGTCGCGCAACGCCAGCCCGATAAAGATGAATGCCATGCCGATGAGGTGCTCTGCTTTCAGTGTTTCGTGAAGGATCAATATGCCAAGCAAGATCGCGCTGACCGGAACCAGGAAATTCACCAGCAGCAGATTGGTCGCGCCGGCGGTCGCAAGAATGCTGAAATAAAGAAGAAAGGCGAAGGCAGTCGAGACAAGGGCGACGCCGAGCACTGCAGCAGATGCAGCCAGGCCCGGCATAGGAAGCGTCCATGGCTGATCGAAGTAAAGAGCGAGCGGCAGCAACAGAACTGTGGATACAGTGAGTTGACCGGTCGCAGTGACAAGCGGTGAAATGCCGTCGCGCGAAAAGCGACGCCCGTAAATGCCGGATAGAGCGTAGCACAGGGCTCCGCCGAGGATGGCAAGCTGGGCCAAATGGTCGGTTCCGAGGTTGCCGAGCAAGCCCGGCCCAATAAGTACGACGACACCGGCAAAGCCACAGACGACGCTGGCGACGCGCGGCACGGTCATGCGCTCGTCGGAGGTCATGAAATGTGCCAGCAGCACACCGAACAACGGAGTCGTCGCGACGTAGATCGAGGTGAGACTGGACGCCACGTGCGATTGTCCCCACACGATGAGCAGGAAAGGCAATACGCTGTTGATCACTGCCATGAGCGCGATTGCGCACCAGAATGACGGGTTTTCCGGCATATCGGTCGCCCGCACGAACACCACAGCCCAGAGCGCTAGAGCGGCCAGCCCGACGCGCAGCACTACAACGGTGAAGGTCGGCAGTTCGGTGACCGCGACGCCCGTGAAGAAGAACGATCCGCCCCAACACAACGACAACAGCACCAGCATTGCCCAAGTAAGAGGTGTCATCGCCAGCGAGGCGGCTTGCTGGGTTGCTGGGTCGGCCATTTGCTGCGTGTATTCTTCCGGAGCCTTCCATAGAAGTTGATTGGGAACCTCGCGATAAACAAGGTGGCGAGCTTCAGGGGGCTTGGCGTCCGCTTTGGGTTATTGGCGGCCTAGCTGGCCAAGGTCGATTCCCATGGTTGTCCGCTGTAGTCTAGTAGCGGACAAATCCGGCTACGGCTGGATTGTCCGCAAAGTGCCAATAACGGCAACGCTTATTCGGTCAGGCACAGCCCATGGTCGGGACTAAATGACAGAAACACCTCTTGTTGCGGGGTCATCTGCTCATAATGGTCAATCTGGATGCCGACCTCGTAGCGCCCGACCTTGACCCGACATTCCAGTAGACTGCCGAGATAGATCGTATCGACCACCTCACCTTTGAAAAGATTGCCATTGGCGATGCCGTTCGGCCGCTCAAAGTGAATGGCGATATCCTCCGGCCGCAGGCTGAGCGTAACTTTCTGTCCGGCGACGGCACTTTCGCCGCCGGCGGCCTGGACGCGCAGCGGCGCGCGGCCTTCGCCGAGTGCGATTTCCAGGTCGCAAAATTCGCCACTGCGGCCGAGCAAAATGCCCTGCATCAGATTGGCGGCGCCGATGAAATTGGCGACGAAGGTGTTGGCCGGCCGCGCATAGATCGTGCGCGGGTCGCCGATCTGCTGGATCACACCGTTGTTCATCACGACCACGCGGTCACTCATCACCAGCGCCTCGGACTGATCGTGGGTGACATAAATCGAGGTGATGCCGACCTCATGCTGCAGCCGCACCAATTCGACTCGCATCTGTTCGCGCAGCTTGGCATCGAGATTGGAGAGCGGCTCGTCGAACAACACCACCCGCGGCTCATAGACAATGGCGCGTGCCAGCGCCACGCGTTGGCGTTGGCCGCCGGATAGGTTGGTGGCATAGCGATCGGCGAGATGGGGCAGCCCAACCAGATCGAGCGCCTTCGTGGTGCGTTCCTTAATGACGGAGGCTGGAGCGTGCCGCACGCGCAAGCCATAGGCGACGTTGTCGAATACCGTCATGTGCGGCCAGACTGCGTAGCTCTGGAACACCATCCCGATATTGCGGTCCTCGGGGTCGAGATAGATGCCGCGGGCAGGCGCTGCGACCACGTCGCCGCCGATCCGGATTTCGCCGGCATCAGGCCGCTCCAGCCCGGCGATGCAACGTAGCGTCGTGGTCTTGCCGCAGCCCGACGGCCCGAGCAGGGTCACAAACTCGCCTTGCGCGACCGCGAGATTCACGTCGTTTACGGCCAATTCGGCGCCGAAATACTTGCTCAGATGTTTCAGTTCGACCATGACATGCGCGCTCATGGCAGTACCGCCAGGGTATGTTCGGGATCGAGCCGCAGATAGACCTTCTCGCCGGCCTTCAGCTCAGTCCGCGGATGTGCCATGACTTTCCATTCGAATTCACCCCAGCGCACCCGGCAGTCGACGCAATTACCGAGAAAGATCGCCTGGATCACTTCGCCTTCGAGGCTGGCACCGCCGCCGTTGTGGCGCGTCGCTTCGACGTTCTCGGGCCGCACCGAGATCACCGTTTCGGCGCCTGCGGTCACGCCGGCTCCGAGCAGGCAAGGCAGTTGAACCGTGCGGCCACCGGCGTCAATTTCGACTTCGCCGCGGCCGGGCGCCGTGACCGTGACCACGCGCCCCTTGAGCAGATTGGCGGCACCGATGAAGTTGCTGACATAGGCATTGACCGGCCGGCCGTAGATTTCGCGCGGGCCGGCCTTCTGCTGTATGCGGCCCTTGCTCATCACGATGATTTCGTCGCTCATCACCAGCGCTTCGGCCTGGTCGTGGGTGACGTAGATCGACGTGATGCCCACTTCGTGTTGAATACGCTTGAGTTCGACCCGCATTTGCTCGCGCAGCTTGAGGTCGAGATTTGATAGCGGCTCATCGAATAGCAGCAGGCGCGGCCGCGACACGATCGCCCGCGCCAGCGCTGCCCTCTGCTGCTGGCCGCCCGAAAGCTGGGTGGCGAGCTTGTCCGCCATCGCGCCGAGCCCGACCAGGCGGAGCACTTCGTCGACGCGTGTTTCGATTTCGGCGCGGTCGACCTTTCGGATCTCCAGCGGATATGCGACGTTTTGGGCCACCGTCATGTGCGGCCAGATCGCGTAGCTCTGGAATACCATGCCGATGTCGCGTTTTTCGGGCGGCATGAACCGGCCTTCCGCCGGTGCGGTGTAGACCATTCCGCCGACGCTGATCCGGCCCGCATCGATCGCGTGCAACCCGGCGATGCTCATCAGCGTGGTGGTTTTGCCGCAGCCGGAAGGGCCAAGCAGCGTCAGAAATTTTCCCTTCGGGACACTGAACGAGACGTCGTCCACGGCGCGGTCGTCGCCGAAGTATTTTACAAGACCTTGAACTTCGACGTAGTGATCGGCCGCGTTCTTGTTTTCCACGGCGCCGATGGAGTCCCTCGCGATCATGCCGTTAGCGCCTCACGGCCGGCGACGCGCCGGAAGACGAGCACACAGACCAGAAGCAAGACAGTCTGCGTCATCGACAGCGCCGCAGTCAGTGCCTCATTCTCATAGTTAGCGAGGTAGTACACGCCGACCGACAACGTCTCGGTTCCAGACGTGTAGAGTATGATCGATATCGACAATTCGCGCAGGAATATAATGAACAACAGCAACCAGCCGGCGAAAATGCCAGGCTTCAGCAGCGGAATTGTGATTCGGCGCAGGGTCGTGAACCACGATGCGCCGGACATGCGCGAACTCTGGTCAAGTTCCTCGGAAATCGCAAGCATCACCGACGAAATATTGCGCTGGCCGTATGGAAAGAAACGCGTGATGTAGCCGAGCAAGATGATCCAAAGCGTCGCATAAATCGGCGTCCTGATATAGGTCACCAGCACGCCCATCGCCAGCACGATCCCAGGAAAACCAATTGGAACGACGCAAAGAAAGTCGAGTACGCGTGCGCCAAAACCCTTGGTGCGGTGAATCATGTGACTGACGACAATTGACAGGACCATCGCGATGGTGGCGCCCAAGAATGCCAGGATGAAGCTGTTGTAGATGCCGTTCGTCGCCGCTTTGATGCTGTCGCTCCGCCAGAAGAACAGCGTCTTGGCGTAATTGTGAAAGGACATGGCGCCGGGAATAATTCTGCCCTGCCACACCGGATGCAGGCTGACGATCAGGAGGCAGAAAATCGGCAGGACGACGGCGACCATGATGAATGTAACATTGTAGCCGAATGCCAACCATTTCCAGCGCCCGAGATCGACGACGTTGGGACGAAAACCCTTGCCGGTCACGGTCGTGAACGATCGCGGTGCGATGTACCACTGCTGAATCCAAATGAAGAAAGCGGTGATGATGCCTAGCGACATGCTCATGGCCGAGCCAAGGTAATAATTGGCATCGTCGCCGACCGCCTTGGAAAAGATTTGTGTGGTCAATGTCTGCCAACCGTACGGCGCGCCCAGCTTGAAAGGCACGCCAAACTCGCCGGCGCTGGTCACGAATACGATGATGGCGCCCGACAGGATTGCCGGCGCGACAAGTGGCAGCGTCACCGTCAGTGTGGTCCGCAGCAGTCCAGCGCCGGTCGTCCGCGCGCTGTCTTCGAGCGAAGGGTCCATGCGCCGCAGCGAGCCAACGACAAAAAGATATACCAGCGGCGCGAAGAACAGTCCCGTAACCCAGATCACGCCGAAGATGTTGTCGACGTTGAGAACATTGCCATGGGCGCCGAGGTAGTCGCGCGCCCAGCTATTGAGTAGCCCGGTCTTTCCGCCGGCAAGGTTGTGCCACGCGATCGCACCGACGAAAGGACTGAGGAAGAACGGGATCAGGTTGTATGGCTCGAGCCGGTCTCGCCACGGGCAGTTGGTGCGCGCATTGATCCAGGCAAGGGACACGCCAAAGAACATCGCTAGGATGGTCGAGCCGGAGCTGATCAACAGCGTGTTGATGAAGGCCTTGTGAATGACGCGATCATTGAACAGTGCCGTGTAGTTCTCCAGGCCCCAGGTCGTGCTGAACCCGGACGCATCCATGACCTGGAAACTGGCGACGACAAGTGTGAACAGCGGGAGCAACACCGCAGCCGCCACAATGACGCTTACGATGATTGTGGCAATCGATTCCTGAGTTAACAGGCCCCGCAGCCGGTCCGACAACGGAACCCAGGAAACCTTGCGCGGCAGCGATAGTGTGCTCATCGCGATGCCCGATATAGATATCTATGTCGCCCCAGGTAACTAGCGGGGCGCCGTCCGCGACGGCGCCCGGCTCTCTTAAGCGTCGGTTATCCAGCTTACTGGAACAGGGCCTGCCATTCGCTGCGCACGGCTTTGAACTCACCCTGCGCCGCGACCCAATCCTTCAGGCCGAGCAGCTTATGCTCGTTGATGTCGAGCAGATAGGGCTTGGCCGCGGCCGGCGGCTTATAGCCCTTGCGGAAGCTGTAAACCGCTTCGCCTTCGACAAAAATGTCGGTCCCTTCCTTGCTCAGCAAGAACTCCACGAGCAACTGGCCGGCGTTCGGATGCGGCGCACCTTTGAGCACCGCAGCCTGATTGCCAAGCATGACTTGGCCTTCCTTATAGTAGCCGATCTTCAGGATCTTCGCGAGGTCCGGCTTCTTGATCACGTTCTGATAGACGCGTCCGGAAAGGTTCCACATATCCAGCGGCCGCTGGCAGGAGATGACCATCTGCATCTTCGGTTCGGTGCGGAACTCGACGACCGGATCCGTCGCCTTGAGCTTTTTCCACATGGCGTCCATGTCGACGGCCTTGTTTTTCGCCAGCGATATGGCCGTGTTGGTATAGGTGAAGCTCTTGGTGATGTCGGAGACGATGGTCTTACCTTTAAGTTTGGCCTGAACGACATCGGCATAGGACGTCGCCTTAAAGTCCGCCATGCCCGGACAAGACGTGTTCCAGACCGGCTGGAAGGTGTATGCGAGCGGCACCACCACATAAGGATAGTTGAAATACTGGTTGGCCTTCTTCGCCAGTTCCTCGCTGTCCTTCCAATAGTCACTCTCAAGCTTCATAAAAGCACCGCGTTTGGCGGCGGCGTCGAAGAACGCCGGTGCGCTGACGAGATGCACGTCGACGGTGAACTTGCCGGCTTGAATTTCCTGACGCACTTGCGCGACCGTGGCGCCGGTGCCCTTGCGCAAATTGTTGAACTTGAAATTGGGCCCGAGGTTGTAACGCTTGATGAAAGCTGCGCCCATGCGCTGTCCGGTGCGATCGCTGAACAGCGGATTGATGATGGTGACGGCGCCTTCCTTTTTGGCGGCTGCCGCCAATTTTTTCTCATGTGGTGTCAAATCTGCGGCATTGACGGAAACCGCCGTTGCGAGAATGGCAATGGCCGTGAATGGCGCAGTCAGAAGTGCAATTCTGCGAGCCGCTCGTACTGATTGGCGTGAGCCCATGTGTTCCTCCCTTTGGCGTGGCCTTCGTACCCGACTTGCCGGCCGGCGGCCGATGTCGAGCATTTTCTTATCCGGCTGGCCGATGCACACTTGATATGTCGGGCGAGCCGTCAGGCCAGTCATTTAACCGCAGGTCGGGCGTCAATAGCAATTTTGTTTTCGCACGCGGCGTCATATCGCACTGCGGCAAAGTGGCCTTGGGCGCGCCCTTATGACCCAATCGGCTGGCGGTGATCCTGTTTCGGGCATATGAGATTGCCGTCCGAACGTGCCGTAAATGGGTGTTCCCGGCGAAGCTATCAGCTGGAGCCACCTCGCCGGCGACGCCGTGCGACAAATGAAGGCGGTGCGACAGCTGGCGGCGTAGTTAAAGTCAGGGTGTAGACCATCGCGCCAAGCGATACCGGCTTTCAGCCAAGCCAAAAGCCGACTACGCTAAGCGCGGAAGCCGCGGCGAGAAAACCGAACGGCGCGCGCTTCATGCGCACACGCAATCGGGCCGCGAAGAAACATCTTCGACCGGAGGAAATGGCCATGACACAACGCTTAGCCGGACTTTCAGATCAAGATGCGACCGGCGTTGCCAAGAATACGCTTGCGGGTTCGACCAAACTGCTTGGCCGCTCATCCAATCTCTTGCGCATTCTGTCCGCGCATACACCGCACCTGGCGCGTTGGTTCATCGGCTTCGTCGCCGCCACACGCCAGCCCAATCTCGGGGCGGTCTCGGATGTGCGCCTGCGCAACCTCGCCAACGTCAAGACCTCGATGGTCAATGCGTGCAATTACTGCGCTACACATACCTCGATCTACGGTCAGGCGCTTGGTTTCAGCGAGGCGCAGCTCCAGTCATTACAGAGCGAAGCTTGGCGCGAAAGCTCCTTGTTCAATGAGCGCGAAAAAGCGGTCATCGCTTGGGCTGAGGCCGTTACGCACAACACCGCCAAAAGCGATAAGGCGCTGTGGGAAACCATGAAGCGCCTGTTCACAGATGCCGAGATCGTCGAGATCACGTTGGCGTCGGCGATGTTCAATATGATCAACCGTCTGAACGACACGTTTTGGACCGAGCTCGAAACCGTCGAGTACAACCGCCGTCAGGGCAATGCCGTTAAGGGCGTGACCGTCGCCGATATTGATGCTTTTGCCGCCAGTCCTGCCTTTGCGGGCGAGTCGGAGCGCAGCGAGCAGCGGGTCGCAGCGCAATAACGCCAAGGGAGGACTGCGTGAGACCGCGCCGGTAGCGCATTGCCGCTACCTGGCGCGGCCGCGCGCGGTCCGCTAACATCGACCGAAGATCTTCGAAACAAATCGCTTCACCGCGATATGGGAGTACGCCATGGCCAGCCAACCGGAGGCACGGACACCGGGCGCCAAGCGCGCCGCACCGGGCGAATACGTTTTCGATCTTGCCGGACTGCAAAAAATAATGGGCGGTCCGGACTATTCGACCGCCAACGGCCCCTGTGTGGAAGGCGACCGCATGATCGTTGGATTGATGCGCATGGCTGCCGGAACCGGAGCCGAACCGCATTCGCATCCGAACGAACAGTGGATCTACATATTAGAAGGAACCTTCCGCGCCGATATCGGCGGCAAGAC
>Ga0315540_10000923_pt1 | contig 16805 bp, 11 predicted proteins | sample SalMarSW160110MG_FD_203677 | JGI IMG/M metagenome (GOLD analysis project Ga0315540, IMG submission 203677) | Salt marsh sediment microbial communities from the Plum Island Ecosystem LTER, Massachusetts, United States - Salt Marsh Sediment SW1601-10 ...
AACCTTATTGGCAACAAGGAAAAATTCTTTATTTGCACTCCTCAACATTTTTATGATTTCAGTATCCATTGGATTGACACCATCACGAACATCAACTAAAAAAATAATTTTGTCTGCTTCGTCAATAGCAATTTCAACCTGTTCTCTTACGGCAGTTTCAAAAAGTTCGGGAGAATCAGGAACATATCCACCGGTATCTATAAGTCTGAATTCTTTGCCAGCCCATTCAGCTTCACCATAATTGCGGTCACGTGTCACGCCACTAATATCATCAACAATTGCATCTTTTTGGCCTATCAGCCTGTTAAATAGCGTGGATTTCCCAACGTTTGGTCTGCCAACTATAACAACTAGTGGTTTTTTCATACACCAAAATAATAATTAATAATCAGATTCATTACGATCCGGATTGCTTTAACTGATAAGCGTAAAAATTAAATTAAGTACTCATAAAAAAACGATACAGCCAATTTGCATGCACAAGTCAGTTCAGCAGTATCGTTCACAAAAATCGAAGAAACAAAAAATCAAAAGCTAAAACTTATATTCATAGTTGGAACATATTCAACTCTGTTAGTAAGATTTATTGTCCGTAATCTCATATTTACAGATAAATTGTCATTAAATCTGGAGGCACCCCAGGCAGCTTCAAGTGCACTGATTACGTGATTTATATAAATTCCGGCCACAGCTCTCGTTGAAATACGGTAGAGATCATTTGCCTCACCACGCTGACCTGAATAATTTAGAAAATTAGGAGATAAATTATGGTAATCGTTACCGGTAAAATCATCCCACCCTGAACTATATTGAGGATATTTACCAATTAATTCATAATACTGTTGTTCCCCATGAGGTGGCAGATTATGCGAATAACCGTCTTCAATATCTCTTTCCAAATTATTTAACTCGCTTAATACCACTTCACCACTTCGGCCGTTTGGAAATACTCTATTCTCGTAATAAGTTTCATCATGAGGTAGAGAGCTATTCAGATTCGAAAGATGGTCCAAAGTCCATCCGGCATATCTATTAATACTCCAGTGTTGGTCTGCAAAATTCTGAAAATCGTCTGTCTGTCTATTACCTTTATTGTTATAGATTACAGCTGTTGTAATGAAAACTGCTTCAGCAGCAATGAATATAGCTGACAGTAAAATATTTCCGTTATAAAACTGACCTGCACCCGGAACTACTAATGAAAATAACGCAGCTTTAACTGGAGATTTTTTTCCTGACATCTGATAAGCAGCAAACATATTTTCCTGATCAAATTTATTCAGAACAATCTTAGAATCTCTGTAAAGATTGCCGGTTAAAATTAGATTATCTTTTTCTGATTGTCCGTATGAAAAACCAGATATTAAAAAGAGAGCCACAAACAAGGAGAAGAATATTTTTTTCATCACATCAAAAGATTTAATTAAATGAAGATTTTAATTTAATAATCGAAACTAAAAGAAATTCCACCGTAAAAGCGCCATTCTTTTCCATAAGTTATGACTTTATCATTAACTGTTTTTGTAAATTTGTCAAAACCATAAGCCGCACTGAAAAATACTGCAGTTGGAAAAATATAAAATGAATTCATCATAAGTCTTAGTTCAGAGCCAACACCTTTCTTAAACTGATCCAATCCGGGGGCTTTTCCGGTCCAGGCATTTCCAAAGTCACCAAAGAATGATAAGAATACTTTATCAACATACAGTTGCCCGATTCTTGTATCAATATTCTTTGCCAGAGGAAATCTATACGTTAAATTCAGCCAGGCAACTCTATTCCCGGATATCGAATAAAAAGGATATTCTTTCATTCCAACCAATCCGCCAAGAAAATAATCAAAAAAATCAGGTTCAGCCGGCCCTAATATCGAACCAGCACGAACTCTTGCTGATAGTGTTTGATCGTGCGTAATCGGGAAATGAGTTTGCAGATTTAACTCAACTCTGTGGAAATTAAAATTTGTATAGTCAGGCTGAATTATTCCATCAACAACTGTATATTTTCCATCCGGATTAAACTTATTGAATTCATAATTGTACTGTAGCTCGAGATGAGTACCGACTGGGTTTATATCGGAATCAATATACGGAGCTTCAGCATCAAGCGTATATTTTATCTGAAAATTTCTCCCGATAAGGTATGTATCATTTGTTGAAGGATAAAGAGTTTCTCTATCGGGCAAAATAAAACTGCTTAAATTTGCAGTATACCGGCTAAAAATAAATCTGAACTCAAGCCCCTGATTCCTGGTAAATATTTTATATTTAGCTGCAAGATCAACTTCGAAAAGATTGTAAGTAACTACAGTAGGAATAATAAAATCATAATTAACTGTATTTCCAACAGTATCGGCACCAAAGTAAACATTTATATTTGATTTCCTTGTTATATTGTACAGTTCAAGCGTCATTTCCGGTTTTAGTCCAAGATCGAACAAGCCGGGAATTTTATTTTTATATTCTAACGTTAGGAAAAGATCCCTTTCTCCACGAGTGTTAATTGAACCGCCTGCAAAAAGTGAGTAGCGGTTTAGCATATCCATCGAACTTACAATTAATCCGGGTTTTATTTTTTCAATAAACGAATTCGTGGTATTATAATTGTCTAATCTTAAAATCGGATAAAAAGATAATTTAGAAAACGCTCCACTATATTTTTCTTTCTTATAATCCGGTGTTTTCGAATCATCAAAGTTTTGTAAATGTTGTAGATCAAAGTTTGAAATGTCCCCGTTCGGCTTATCTTTTCCAAGAGGAGGATCCTCTTTCAACACATATTTTTTTTCGGGGTTAACTTTTGATTGTTCGTCAGGACTAATCTCAAATATTTTATAACCGGTAGAAGTATATCCTGAATACAGAATATTTCCATCATTGGAAACAGAAGGCATAAAAGCTCCACCAATAACATTAGTAAGCTGTTTCTTTTTGTGGGTTATTAAATTCAATGAATAAATGTTAAAAATTCCAGATTCATCACTTGAATAGACCAGATTACCATTTTTATCAAATATAGAATTTCTCTCATCATTTTTTGTAGCTAAAACTTTCTCTAAATGAGAACCATCGGAATCAACTTTCATTATATCCCTGCCGTCTTTATCGGAATATCCAAATATTATATAAGAATCATCGTTAGAATATTTTGGATCGTATACTTGTTCACCATTTTGAAAAAAAGTTAATTGTTTAAAGTTATTTCCACCAATATCTACTGTTCCAAGGTTTGTTGTTCCATCTCTTTCGAAAAGAAAAACAATTTCTGTTCCATCGTGGGATACATCTGGTTGATTAGCGCGGAGATCGTGTGTTAATCTCGTCTCTGAATCTTTGTCAATATCGTAAACATAAAGATCGTGCACATTATAAAAATTTGGATTATCATCCCCCAATTTTGAATAAACAATTTTATTGGTTCCTCTTATCCAGGAAACTGTAGACCTTACATTTTGCACTAATAGTTTTTCAGTATTAGTTTTCAGATTGTAAAGATAAATCCCTGACGGCGAAAAATAATCGCTTGTTTTGTTTGAGATATAAATAAACTTTGTGTTGTCTTCTGAAAAAACAGGGTAGAAATTACCGAATCCTTCAGATGATATTTCCTTTCCCTCAACAAGATTGGAAAGTACATCCTTGCTTCTTTTTTCATAACTGTTGGTGATATATTTTTTCCACTCATCGTAAACTTCAAATCCATCTTTATTCAAAACATCTTCAAATGCCTGATCAATCGTAACATTTCCTAATTTGCTCAATGCTTTGCTTATTTTCCTAAGTTTATCTTCACCATATTTCTGAGAAATGTATCTTGTTAATGCAAATCCAGCATTGTAAACCGACTCGTTACCCAGACTGGTTTTATCAAAAACCCCCATCTGATTCCAGGTAAGCATATTTCCATCGAGTGCATAAGAACGCAGAATCATATCACGATGGGTGTCCCAGGTATCATAATGAAAATCTTTGCGCATATATTGCGCTGTTCCTTCAGCAAACCAAGCCGGTACATTTACTGTAGCAATCGGATAAGACAAAACAAAATTCGGAAACCCATATAAAATATCAGGTCGTCTTTCATCTTCATAATTCAAAGCCTGGATATAAAAAGCCGGAATAGCCCTGGTCATTTTCATCGACGCCTGAATTTGTATCATATGAGTCAACTCGTGAGAGATTACATTCCTCAGCCAGTTGTGTGTACCACGAAGGTCGAAATCGAGAGCACTTGTCCATATTTCGATTTTATTATCGAAAAAATATGTAGCTCCATTGGAATAATCATCAATGTCTTTTATTACGAAATGAACAGTCTCAGGTTCATATTGATAAAGCGATGTAAGAGGTCCCCATACTTCATCGGCAATTTTAGCTACAACTCTTGCCGTCCTTTCAGCACCCTCATGGAAATGAACAACAACGTGTTTGCCTTTGATTGTATACCAATTAAGTTCAGGATGAAAATCAGTGAACTGTGCAAAAACAAAGTGACTGTTTACCAAAAGTAAAATTATAAATAATTTTAATAGAAACTTATTTTTTTTAAATAGCATATTTACAGGGAAATGAAAAACATTTTATTTAACAACAGCAATCTTAATAATTTTACTTTGAGATTTTCCGCTAGCACTGGTAGCCTGTATTCTTGCAAGATAAATTCCACTTTGAACTTTGCCGACGTTCCAGACAGTTTCGTGATCCAAACCACCTGATGCAAAATCATTTAGTTCATCTACAAAACTACCTGCAATATCGAAAATTTTTATACTAATTTTAGAATCCTCAGAAACATAATAACGAATATTGGTCGAATTTCCATAAACTGGATTTGGATAATTATAGGCCCTGTTCAAAGGGAAAAAATCGCTGATATAATTTTTTTGAGATGCAGCATCTAAAAACGACGAATTAAAATTATTCCCGTTTGCCGAAGACCAAAATTGTTTGCCTGCAGTTGCCCCTATTATCCATGCATAAAAATTATTATCAGCTGTTACACTTGCCATGGACAAATAACCATTATCTTCAAAAATAACAGGGACACAGGAAAGCGAACTACCTACACTTAATGGAAATCCATCTATGACCTTGCCAGTTCCACCATCAACTGCAAAAATTCTTCCATCTATTGTAGAAGCTATGATTTCAGACTTTGCATCTCCTTCAAAGTCAGCAGCTAAAGGGGTACCTGAAAAATCTACTCCTAAAGGATCGGTAAATGAAAAATTGTCCGCTGATGCACCATTAATGTTTTTTGCAACAATTTTATTACCTTCATTATATATAATATAATTTTCTCCGTCATTCTTAAGATCCGCAATAGCAAAATTTCTATTGGAAGAATTTATCTTAGCCTGAAATTCATTCAATACATTTCCATTTTTAATTACATAAATTTTACTTTGCGATGAAACAAGGGACAAATGATTGCCATCTTTATCTTTTGTAATTGCAATGTAAGCAGACGATTGACCCAAACTAACTGAATTATTATTCGAATCATAAAAATTACTGCCTGAAATTCCTGATACATAATCCCCATCTGCGGAAATCATTTTTACAGAAGAAGAGCCAAAGCTCAAGCTATCTGTTAAAGTTGGGGCTCCTACCGGTAGATCAGGTATTGAAAAAATATAAACCTTACCAGAAGCTGTGCCCACAAGTATTTGATACTGATCAGGCTGCAACGACCTTATAACAGGTGGAGTTGTAATTTTGCTCCCTACATCAATGCCGGTATTTAATTGAAGCACAGGACCTTGTTTAACATAGAGATTCAAAAATTTATTATAAGCTCCGATATAGTATGTATATCCACCGGAGCTTAAGGTTGCAGGTTTAAAATCTGAAAATGAAGAAATTGAATCTATAAAATCCCCATCTTCATTATATAGATATAGACCAGAGTTGGATATTAAACCAAATTCAAAATCACTACTATTTTGAAACACACTTAGCTTACTTATGGAATTAGAATTTACTATTTGACGTGAAAATATATTTTTAATGATGGAATCTCCATAAACGATATTAAAAGTCATAGCATTTGCAGTATCAGAAAAATCAGAAATTGTAATTAAACTATTTGCTCCGCTATTTGAATTTGTATTCGGTCTAGTATCTTTAGAAAATTTATTTGTATAAAATTCTGAAGGATTGGACTTAAACCAAAAATCTTCTGCCGATCCTTCACCTGTTATTTCATCTCCGAATATATTTGTAAATTGTTCTCCTATATCCTGTATACCATCGGCCTCTTCCACAAAGATTCCCTTCTTAGTTCCAGCATTGATGGAGTTAGAAGTAAAATTATTGTCAATTATATTTCCATCAACATGCCATATAACTATTCCATTACCAGGTACAGCCCAATCAAATTCATCCACATTCGTAACGACACCCCCAATTGCGCTAACATCAGAGCTATTAAAATTAGTTGTATCAGCTAAAAATGTTTTTGTTGATGTAACCCCATTTGAAACGTATGTAATAATTGCACCGTCCTTATGAACATCACGGTTTCTGTTCTCAACAAGAAAATATTCTCTAGAGTTAATTGGAATTTTCAGGATAACTGTATCAGGAGTAGTGGCAGCTAATTTAGCAAATACTCTTATATCTTTATAATTACCCGGATCAACAGTTACAACATTTGCCCATCCCATATAAATTTTTGTCCATGGAGTCGGTTCTGGAGGGAACAATCCACTGAAAGCAAAAAATGATTGACCATCCATTAAACCAAAACGCCCAATAGCCGATGCACCGGTTGAGGTGTTAAAAAGATCAGGTAAGCCAATGGCACTTCCAATATTTGCGGCCATTAACCCATTTATCGTAAGTTGAAGAAATGATGTCGTCAATCCGTTGGATACTTCTCTGTTCTCTGTTTCGGGCATTACAATTGTGTTCGTTATTTTAAAATTATTATGAACCGGAAAACCATCGAACGAGTTTCCATAAACATTTTTAAATGATTTTTCTCCTAAATATAATGAAGGAATGTTGTGTTCGTTGCCAAGTGTGCCGGGTATAATAACATCTCTCCCAGCTCCGGCGTGAAAAATCGTAAAAAGATTGAACTGTGAAAAATCAAATCCTGAATAGGTGGAGTCTGCAAGGTGCCAAACTTCTTTACAAAAGTTTGCTAATAAAGTATAGTCTGTAGAATTACTCGGTGGCGAGTAATTCCTCATAGTTTTGGATACTGTAAGTATTCCTGGTAAGACTGTGTATTGAATTATCAATTTACCATTTGATACTTTTTCAAAATAATTTTTTGTAAAAAGCAAATGAGATTCAAAGTAAGGTTTATCGTGCGGCAACGGATCCAGAATATCCTGACCATAATCCTTGGAATAAATAGAACCGAATTTTCCATTACCGAAAGTTGTACCATCTCTATCGGTTTGAAAATCAACCATGACTGCAAGTATTTTTAGAGTATCAGCTTGTACCGAGATTTTAGATATTACAGGAGATATTACCGATGATGAAAAAGGATGGACCTTATTAATAAAGTTTTGGGCAGGTGAACTGCCCAAAACAAAAAGTACATTAAGAAGAATGAGAAAATACTTCATTAATTTCAGATCCCTCTGGGTAAACCTCTTGTTTGATCAACTATTCCTCCCCAGCCGATAGAGACACTAAATCTGAGAGTGTCTGACAACGGATGACTGGCACCACCGGAAAAGATAGATGTTGTAATATAACTAAAGTCAAAACCATAAATGTCATATCTGATACCCGCCCCAAAAGTCACAAATTTCCTATTTCCGTAAGAAGGATCTTCATAGAAAAATCCTGTCCTTAAGGCAAATAGAAAATCACCTGGTTCGCCATACCAATATTCCATACCCATGGAATAATCCATAGATTTAAAGAACGGTTTTGCTCCCCAGGCTGAAAACATAGCCTGATAAAATTCTTTTGATCCGGTGCTGTCTTTATCAACCAATAGCTTACTTATGTCAAATGTATACATCAAAGAATTGTATTCATCCTTTAAAAGCTGGTAAGCAAAGCCTAACCTAAAATTTGTCGGAATTGGATCGGCTTGTGATTGGTCTATATAATATATTTTGGGACCGAGATTACTTAAGTTAGCACCAACACTAAATTTGTTCCCGAGATTACCTAAAAGTGGTATCTCGAATGACGATGGTCTCCACATAGTTGCAATATCAAAACTTACAGATGTAGCAACACCGCTGCCCTGCTCAGACTCAGTCGGCCTATCTGAAAGCCTGCTATGAATTATCCTAAAATTCATTCCAAGTCCCCAGTCACTGCTAACTTTTGTAGCGTATCCTAAAGTTAGCGCTGCATCGAACGATCTGAATGTTCCTATAGGGTCTGGTGAGTCAGCACTTGTTCTAATGAATTCACCAAAATTCATATAAGTAACGCTGGCAGTTATACTTCCATTTAGACTTTCTACATATTGCCTGTAAGTAAGGTAATCATAAAACAGATCAAGATTAAACTGTGGAAGCCAGTTACTGTGAGTTATGCTTACTTCATTTCCGGTAAGGAATGCTATCCCTGCAGGGTTCCAAAAAATTGCAGCACCATTATCAGCAAGACCGGCTCCGGACTCACCTAGTCCACCAGCTCTGGAATCCGGTGCAAGTAATAAAAACGGAACTGCTGACTCACCTCCCTGCGCATAAGTCATCTTTTGCATGACACCTAAAAGCATCGTTATCATTATCAGCTTAATAATTGTTTTCATTTTATTTAACCTCCGTTAAATATGTTTATAATTGTTAATTCCTGATATCATTTATGAATTCATCATTTTTTTATCTTACAACTGCCAATTTCCCTAAAACACTTTTATTATAGCTTCCATCAGCAGTTCTGACTATTATTTTATATAGATATGTTCCGTTAGCAATAGGTGAACCATCCTGATCTCTGCCATCCCAGGGAACTTTTACAAATTTATCATTGACATTCATTTTTTCAATTTGCCTGATCAATCTACCAGCAACAGTATAAACTTTAATTTTTACATCCAAAAGTTTATTAAGATTTTGCTGAAAAGTAAATGTAGTTTTTGAGGTAAATGGATTAGGGTAATTGTAAACATCCCTTACCACTAATTCGCTGTCGGAAACCACAATAAAATTTGTTTTGGCATCTGAAAAGTTATTAAATACGTCCCAAGCTTTTACCTCAAGGCTATAATTACCGGCAGATAAATTGCTGAGTGGATATTTGATCTCACCTGATTTCCCGTTCGAATTAATATCGCTGGTAAAGTAATTTGTGAAATCAATCGGATTATTTTCATCGCCGTTTAATATTCCAACAAATTTGTGGCCCACACCTGTACCTGTAGTGTTAAGGCCGGTTTCGTCAGAGATTTTAACAAGTAAAGTAGAATTAGAATTTATTAAAGTTGATTTACCGTAAGCTATGTCATCAAAAAATATTTCAATGTTTGGACCTTTCCCATCGTTAACTGTTGTAGAATCTGTTCCTCCAATAATTATTTTATTTGTAAAGCCAATCCCATCAACATTATTATTGAAAAAATAAAATATTATTTTGCCGTTTTGATTTTCATAAGAAATATCTTTCGGTACAACAAAGTTAGTAGAAAATTTACCATTTGAAACTGATATTCTTCCTCTGAAAATTACGCCTCCCTGAACGACCATCGGATAATTTCCAATTTCCGGAAGGGGCACTATACTTTGTGAGTCAAAAACCGTGAGTATACCCTCACCTGTGAAATTGTTCCAAGGTGAATTATTTGATTTTAGAACAGTACCATTAATCTTTGTATTGCTTAAAGCTTTTACCTGCACTACGGCAGAATCTCCGGCAATATTATTACCATTTACAGAATCAATGTTGGCTGAATACTCCGGTAATACCAATCTCAATGTTGGATCACCAATAATATGATACTTCTGATCATTAACACCATTATATACCTGCTTTGTCGCAAACAACGCTTTGCCAAGTGGAATTATAAGATTAAGAGTATCCCTGCCAGAGTTTAGCAGATCATTAAAAAACTGATAAATTAAAGCGTGGTTCAAAGATGAAAAAACCGGCCTAGTAGCAGTAAATGAAGCTATGCATCCGGAATTTTTCATAAATAATAAGTCTTCTGCCGTACTCACAGAATTCGTTTTATCATAATTCCCAAAATCGCAGGTTGCAGCAGTTAAAAAGAAATATTTATCATTATGCAACATCGGTAAAGAAGTAGCCTGATTAAAAACATCTTCATGAGCCCACTGCGACGGACTACCATGACCAATATAATTGAGTATGAATGTTCCTTGATTAATAGCATTAACAATAGCTGTATTAACTGTGGGCATTCTCTTTCCATCACCTGTAATTTCAATTGGATAAGCGGCCATATAAATTTTATTTAAGTCAAAAGAGGGAGGAATTATACTATTTGCCAGCGTTTCGGATGGGGCTGTATGCTCTGCCCCTTCATATATATTTCCTCTGTATCCATCATCAGCCACTAAGGTAATTAAATTCCTCCAAGTTCCATCAGGACTGTTCGTTTCATAATTAATTATTTTATCTACAGCGCTATTTGCTTCATCCAAAGTTTGAGCTGTAATCCTACCGGGCGCCAGATCAATAAAAGAATCATTGCCACTTACATTAACGAAAAAATCATCACTTGTGTAGGAATTAATTTCATCAAGAGATTCCTGAGTTTCATACACCGGCACATAATTATTATTATAATCTTCAACGTTTTTATAATCATAAGTACCCTTACCGAGGAATAATACGTACTCGGGTTTCGTTTGCCAGTTATCGTATGCATATTTTATAAAATCTCTAACAGCAGAAACATCTAACAAACCTCCTGAAAACTCATTGAATATTTGTGCAACATCTATAACGATAGTCGATATTTTTATCTTGGCTTGAGTCTCTCGATAAGTTTTTAATCTATTAGCAGCCGAAATAAAGTCCTTATTGGTAATAATAATAAACCTGGCACCTGCAGCTATGCCGTGTAAATTGGAGTTAGATTCCGAAACAGGATTAGCAGGCGTTTTAAAATTGTTGTTCGTTACAGCAATATAATGTGATGCACTACCGGAAACCTCAGAAGATTGAAAAGTAAAATTTCCGCCACTTAGCAATACCGGATTTGTAATTTCTTTAACGTTTGCATAATCAGTAACATTGAACACCATAATATTTGATGATGAAAAACCGGAGAGTGGGTATTCTATAACTGAAGTGGTGTCTTTAGAAAAAAATGACAAATAATCACCTGCAGCAGAAAGGTTTCTGTCATAATATATTTCAAAATAATCAAGATAACCTTCTGAGGTTTTTGTTCCGGGCGTAATTGTAAATTTTAAGACACTTCTATTATCCGGTAAAACACCTGAATAGGTTGTTGTAAAATTAAGTTGAATTCCGATTAAATAATTTAACGAAGTGATATAGCCATTAATATAAGTCGAATAAATCTGTGTATTATTTTCTGTTACCTGTAGTCCGATACCTTCCTGAGAAATATTTGCAAACCTGCATTTGTAGGTTATCGTGGAGCCCTGTATCAGCCCATCGAGTTTATTGGTATATGTATTTGACGGATTAGATTCTGTAAAAGAATCTCCAAAATATTCACGCCCTGTTCCACCAACATTTTTCTTATCATCATCCCAATCGACAAAACTTTTGGTCGAAGTCTGAATATATCTGATTGACGTATTTAAGCTGGCTTCATCTTGTATCCTTTTTCCATTGGCTCCTCCCACTGTTATCCAATAATAATTTTTATTGGAATACCAGTGATGATATCTTTTTATGGACTGTGAAGTTGTATCGTAATCCCAAAAATCATTTCCCCTACCGTAAAATAGTATATAATCAGAATCGTCAAAATTACCGTCATTCTGACCAACGACCATAATTGCATTTTCTTGCAAGTCAGATGGTCTTGGTGAATTAAAATCCTCCGGCAGCACTTTACCGCCATTGTTATAAATCTTAATAGTTCTTGGATCTAAATTATCCACATCAAAACCGTAATCACTCATCATAGCCTTTGTAATTCTATATATACCTTCATCAGTAGTTTCCACACGAACCCACTTGCCAGTTGAAAGTACACTATTAAAAATTCCTTTTTTCAAGTTAACATTGTTAACTGTCCAATATTTTGCAACAGAAAAATTAACTATACTATTTTCAAGAAGATTGCTCACCGGTTTAGAGGAAAATGTTTGAGCAGAAGAAAAATTGATCCTGAAAATTATTTTTGTATAAATCTGAATACGTTTTTGTGCAGCAAAAAATTTTACCGGTGAAATTATAATCTGCTGGGTAGGAACACTTCTGGAAAGCCCATATTTCCCGAATGATACCAGTTCCTCAGAATTTTTATAAGTTAAATATTTATCATTTATTTCATACACAGATTTATTAACGTTCTTGTAACCGTCAGGTTTTGGAACCGGGATTATTTTTCCTTTGATTTCTTTATAGGCTGAACTTAATATCTGAATAGTATTTCCAAATTCAGCGGGCACACCGACGTTTATCAATCTTACAGGAACCGCGGGCGAACCCCATTGATTAGAATTCCTGATATAGCCATTAACAAGGCCAACGTTTATATAATTTTCATTATTAATTTGTGCAACCGTAGAATCGGCATAACTGGGAGTATATTCGATTACGAGAGAGTTTCTGTCAGAAGAGATAACTTTAATATCGCTTTGCGAAAAAGCTAAAACATTTAGTAATAAAACTAAAATTATCGAGATTTTGCTCTTCATTTAGACCTATGTTATGAACCAATTAAAATTGATACAGAAAAAGATTGAAATTATTTACTATTCCTTAATTCTGTAGCAAATTCTTTATTTGTAGCAAAATCTCTGCTATTCCTCCTAAATATTATATTAAATTTAGTCAGTTATGGACTAAATAGTCAAGTTTTTTGCAAAATTTTTAACTTTTCAATTTTCTCCAGAATTTTCTCAGCTGTTGGAAAATTGAAATAGGAAATATCCTGTTCTAGGACAACTTTCCTGTTTTTATCGATAAGAACCATCTTCCTTTTGTTAATTCCCAAAAAATTTAATGCTTCGAATTTCCTGCTAATCAGCTTTTTCTTATCGAAAAGCAGAGGAATTCTGATATCTTCGTCATCACAAAATTTTTTATGTGATTTTACATCTTCAACATTTATACCAATTACTTTTATATCGTTTTTCAAAAAAAAACTTTCTTGTAATTGATAATTTTTCAATTGTTTTGAGCAAACTTTAGAATTATCCTTTGGATAAAACACAAGCAAAATATTTGTATTCAGATTATCATACAGATCAAAAAGATTCCCGTTCTGATCTTGTAATCTAAAATTTTCAACTTCCTGACCAATCACTATAAACCCAATTCTTCTTTATTTGCCTTCATTGCTTCTATGCAAAACTGTATATGTTCATCCATTGATATTCCGAGTTCCTCAGTTCCGTTTATTATATCTTCTCTGCTGACAGATTTTGCAAAGGCTTTATCCTTTAGCTTCTTCTTAACAGATTTTACTTTGACTTCGTCGATCGTTTTGTTTGGCCTGACATAAGTAACGGCTGTTATAAAACCGGCTAACTCATCACAGGCAAACAACACTTTTTTTAATTTGGTATCTCTTGGTTCACCGGAATAATTAGCATGGGACAAAATACTCTTTCGAAAATCTTCATCAAACCCTTTGTCTTTCAAAATCTCAGAACCCTTAAAAGGGTGTTCCTCTTCAGTAGGATACATTTCATAATCAAAATCATGAAGCAGAGCAACATTCCCCCAGTAATTTTCATCTTCGTTATATTTTCTAGCATAAGCTTTTACACACGTTTCTACGGCATAAGCATGTTTTAACAGGCTGTCGCTCTTGGTATACTCTTTCAATACAGATAAACAATTTTCCCTGTTCCTTGAATTATCTTCCATTTTATTTCCTCAAATTTTTCAGCGGTTATGTTTCCATAGGACTAAATGAAGGACAAAGATTCCCAAGCACACATTGCAAACATTTGGGACGATTAGCAATGCAAATATTTCTTCCGTGTGATGCAAGATAATGGGAAGAATTTATCCAATCCTTTTCAGGTAGAAGTTCCTTTAGTTTAAATTCTATTTTTTCAGGGTCATTTGATTTTATAAAGCCTAATAAATTTGATAACCGCTTCACGTGAGTATCAACTGCAATAGCTGGAATCCCGAAACCATTTCCTGCTACTACCGAAGCAGTTTTTCGGCCAACGCCGGGTAAGCTATTTAAAGCTTCAAAATCTGCAGGAACTTTTCCTTTAAATTCTTTTACAAGCTTCTCACAACATAACTTAATGTTTTTAGCTTTGTTACGATAAAAGCCAGTTGAATATATATCTTTTTCAAGCTGACGAACATTAACCCTTAAAAAATCTTCAGGTTTTTTGTACTTTTTATAAAGCTCTTTGGTAACTATGTTAACCCTTTCATCAGTACATTGTGCAGAAAGAATAGTCGATATTAAAAGTTGAAAAGGATTTTTATGAACTAATGCAGTTTTAACTACAGGATATTCTTTCTTTAATAAATCAAATACCTTCTTTGCAAATATTTTTTCAGATTTTATTGTCATCTTTATGAAAACGTTTATCTTTTATAAAAAGTCTTTCAACAGGTTTATTATTTATTATATGACTTTGAATTATTTCCTCAACATCGTCCGTCTTTACTCCACCGTACCAGATTTGTTCGGGATAAACCAGAACTGTAACGCCAAATTCACAAGCATCGAGACAGCCGGCCGCATTTGCTCGAACATTAAGGCTTAACCCAAGCTCTTTCAATCTTTTTTTAAATAATGCTCTTATTTCAATACTACCTTTATCCTGGCAGCAGCCTTTGGGATGACCTTCCGGCCTTTTGTTTTCACACACAAAAATATGTTTTTCAAATCGCTTCATTTTGATCTAAACTAATAAAAATCAATAAAGATTTTTGTAAAATAATAAATTTATCAGGAAATAATAGGAAAGAATTTGTAGCGCGTACGGGATTCGAACCCGTGATCTCCGCCTTGAGAGGGCGGCGTCCTAAGCCACTAGACGAACGCGCCTGTGTAAAAACAAAATGGACAATGTGAAATGCAACATACATTCTCCATTTTACATTTTTCCATTATCCATTATTTTAGTTGTCCCGTCAGGGCTTCCCGCTTCACTTCGTTCATCGGGATAAACTTCTCGCCCTGACGAAATAATTTTATTTTCTTAGTTGTCCCGTCAGGGCTCGAACCTGAACTCTTCTGATCCAGAGTCAGACGTGTTGCCAATTACACCACGGGACAATGTTTATCGCTTAAAATTAAAGATCAATTGTTAAAGTTCAAAATATAGGCACCTGTTTTGGGCCAGATTACCTTAAATCAAATGCTTTCTGTATATTTTACACTATTGTTTTAATAATTTCAGTTACTAATGAAAATTAAATTTTCTGTATTTATTTCTCTGTTATTCGCTCTTACTGTTTACCCACAGGTTTACATATACCAGGGTTCAATAGGGAATTTCAGAGATGCATCGGCATTTTGCATTACTTCGGCGGGATTTTTATATGTCACGGATAAGAATTCCGACGAAGTTTATATGCTCGATACACTTGGCAACAAGTTAAATGATGCCGGTGGATACGGCTGGACCGAATCTACATTTGATAACCCTTCAGATGTTTTTGCAACTCCGTTAAATGTATACGTGTCCGACAAAAATAATCATAGAATTCAAAGATTTGATAAAAATTTAAATTTTATTTCTCAACTCTATACAAGAGACGATCAGAATGCTGCTGAAAGATTTGGTTTCCCCTTAAGTTGTGTAACCTCAAATCAGGGAGATATGTATATTTTAGATTCCGAGAATAAAAGGGTAATAAAATTTAACTCATTCGGACAGTTTGTTCAGAATTTTGGCGGTTTTGATGCCGGCGCTTTTGCATTGAGTGATCCTAAAAAACTGGCAGTATCACCGGATAATAATATTTATGTACTGGATGACAAAAGAATTGTTATTTTTGACCAGTATGGAAATAGCATGAGAATTATTAATCTCGATGAAAATTTTATCAGTATAAATATTGTCGGATATAAACTTACATTGAACTCTGTCTCTAACATTTATACAACAAGTTTTAATAATCCGGATTTGGAATTAACAAAAGCAAGTTTGATTGGCGGCGAAATAGGCCCCATTGTCAGTTCACTGATATCCGGGAGTAAATTATACGTTTTAAACAGGAATGAAATTTCTATATTCAGCAAAAATTAATGCTATGAACGAAATCGTTTTGAACAATGATATGCAAATTACTACAGAAAGAAGATTACTCAGGATAATTATCTTTCTGTCATTAGCAATCTGGTGCTTCGGATTTACCTTTGCCTCTCTTTTCCCAAAAAATGAAATAATTATTTTATATCCTTTAGTCAAACAATTTTATTCAACCGTTTGCCACCAGGCCGCTTATAAGAGTATCGAGATGAATGGAATGAATTTCCTTGTTTGCGCAAGATGTACGGGTATTTACTTCGGAGGATTATTCAGCTCTATAATATTATTGTTCTTTTATAAAAGTTATTCTTTAAAAGTAAATCATCTTTTTATAGCAGCTGTACCAATGCTAGTTGACGTAATTTTTTATTCATCAGGAGTTTATCAGTATTCCAAAATTACCGCGTTAAGCACTGGATTCCTCTTCGGATTTGTCTTAGTGAGCTTTATTTTGTCTTCAATTGAAAATTTT
>Ga0315540_10000924_pt1 | contig 16794 bp, 17 predicted proteins | sample SalMarSW160110MG_FD_203677 | JGI IMG/M metagenome (GOLD analysis project Ga0315540, IMG submission 203677) | Salt marsh sediment microbial communities from the Plum Island Ecosystem LTER, Massachusetts, United States - Salt Marsh Sediment SW1601-10 ...
GACCCGCCTGCGCCGTTTCGCCACAGGATTGATCAAGTCGAGAAGCGGCGATAGCGTCGCTGCTACCATCGCCAAACTTGCGCGCAATGTCCGACGCGTCTTCGACTATCTGCGCATGACTGAGAATTCCAGGCCACAACAACCGACTCCGGCTCGGCAAGTCGCTTAGATCGGTTTTGCCCTGCCAGGCGCATGGCAGGCCTTGACACCCAGGCTGCCCTGCTCAAGCGCATACCCCCAGTGGAAGCCGTCACGGCTAGGGAACTACGAGGCCAGCGTATCCAGCCCGAGGCCAGACGACATCCTGCTCATCGCCCGAGCCACAGCTACCTCCGCCTGTTGGCTGATGTTCAGCCTGGGTCCGATCCGGCCCTCCGCCCGTGACCTGCAGGCGATCCGTCACCAGAACCTGTCCCGTTTGGCGGAGCACAGCGAGACCGGGCTACCAGGCTTGACCAAGGGCTTGCGTCTGACCCAAAAGCGCCTGCGTGAGCACCTGGACAACCCCTTTCTGCCCATAGACGATGCCTTGGTGCTGCGCTGCGAGGAGGTCAGCGGGCATCGTCAGGGCTGGATGGACGAGCAGCACGTGGCGGATGATCCTCTGTGCATGGCCTTCCCAGAGGACATGCGCGAGCTGATGATGCTCTACTCGGAGCTGGACAAGGGCGGTCGGCGGCTGGTGTTGGCGACCCTGCGGGCCTTGGCGGGTGAGCTCGGAAGGGGTTGAAAGGCAACGAGCAGAGCGCATGAAGTGAGCCGGCTCCCGGGGCGCTTGGTGCTGCGATTCCGAGTGAAGTTACAATACGCCGATCTCGGGCATCCCGAAGCTCACCCACTTCTTTGAGAACGGTCCACGATGTGTCAGCCCTCGAACAGCGCCGTCCAGCAATCGGATTTTCTCTTCGATACGGAGGAGCTCCACGCACTGGCCGACGGCGCGCTGATCAGAAAGGCCCTGCGCCACGCCCATGACAAGCGCGTTACCCGGGTTGCATTCGTCGACGGAGAGCTCCTGGCTAATGTGGAGGACGAAGACTCCGAAGAGCAGCTCGACCTTCGTCTGGGCTACGATGCGGACGGCAACCTCTGGTCGAGCTGCGATTGCGGCGACGAGGCCGGGATCTGCGTCCACGCCCTGGCGGCGCTCCTGGCCTTCGGTACCTACGCTGATAGCGACGCCCAGCTCAGCAACGCCCTTGAGGCGGCCATCGAGGAGCGCGCCAAGCGCGGGCGCTCCGAGGTCCGCGTCGAGGCCATGTCCGGAGATCCCTGGTTCGGCACCTGGCGGGCACGCTCCATCGGGGCCGCCGGCAGTCCTTTCCAGACCAGCTACCAGGTCCAGATCCGCTCCCTGACCCGGCGTGCCAACCACTGCAGCTGCCCGGACTTCGCGACCAACCAGCTCGGTACCTGCAAGCATATCGAGGCGGTCCTGCACCATGTCGGGAAGCGAAAGGATTTCAAACGGATCGAGCATCAGGCGGCTCCGATTCCCTACATCTACCTGGATTGGGAGGGCGAGGATGCCCCGCGCATTCGCCTGCACCGAAGCAGCGAGATCGCCGCACATTTGGGCCCGCTTCTCGCCCAACGGTTCGATGCCGGCGGGGCCTTCATCGGCCGCTTGCCGGATGACTTTCTGCGCTTCACGGAGCAGGTCGCGGGAGACGAGAATCTGCTGATCGGCGACGACGCCCTGGGCTTCACTCGCCGCATGGCGGACGATGCGGCCCGTGAGCTGCGCGCCCGGGAGATCGGCCAGCGCATCCGCGACGGCGGCGGACGACTGCCGGATATCCGCGCCCGCCTCTATGCGTACCAGGTCGACGGAGTCGCCTTCCTCGCGGGGCGCGGGCGGGCGCTGCTGGCGGACGACATGGGACTGGGCAAGACCTTACAGGCCATCGCCGCGGCCTACTGGCTGCACCGCCAGGAAGGGGTCGAGAAGGTGCTGATCGTCTGTCCGGCATCCCTGAAGCTCCAGTGGGCCCGCGAGATCGAGCGCTTCACCGGCGCACAGGCCCAACTGGTGCAGGGTCCGGTGGAGGCGCGATCGGTGCAGTACCGCAAGGGCCCCGGCTTCTACGTGATCAATTACGAGCTTGTGCTGCGCGACCTCAGCCTGATCAACGAGGCCCTGGCCCCGGACCTGCTGATCCTGGACGAGGCCCAACGCATCAAGAACTGGCGCACCAAGATCGCCACCGCCATCAAGCGCATCCCCTCGCGCTACGCCTTCGTGCTGAGCGGCACTCCGCTGGAGAACCGCCTGGAGGACCTCTACAGCCTGATGCAGGTCATCGACTCGCGGGTGCTGGGCCCCCTGTGGCGCTACCTGGTGGATTTCCACATCACCGACGAGCGCGGCAAGGTCCTCGGCTACCGCAACCTCTCGGAGCTGCGCCGGCGCCTCAAACCGGTGATGCTGCGCCGCGACCGGGAGTTGGTGCGCGACCAGCTCCCGGACCGTATCGAGCAGCGCCGCGATGTGGCCATGTCCCCCAAGCAGGCGGAGATTCACGACGAGGCCGTCGCCAGCGCCGCCCGTTATGCCCAGATCCTGAAACGCCGCCCCCTGACACCGGTCGAGCAGAATCGCATGATGGCCTCCCTGCAACGAGCGCGGATGGCCTGCAACGCCGCCGGACTCGTCGATAAGGAGACCCAGGGATCGCCGAAGCTCGAGGAGCTGACGAGCATTCTGGAAGAGACCTGCCAGCTGGCCGGACTCAAGGCCGTGGTCTTCTCCCAGTGGGCGCAGATGGGCGAGATGGTCGAGCTGCGGGTCCGGCGCATGGGCCTGGGCTGCGTGCGACTGCACGGCGGCGTGCCCAGCGCCAAGCGCGGCGACCTGATGGACCGTTTTCGCGACGACGAGGCATGCCAGGTCTTCATCTCCACCGATGCCGGCGGCACGGGGCTGAACCTGCAGAATGCCTCGGTTCTGGTCAACCTGGACATCCCCTGGAATCCGGCGGTGCTCGACCAGCGGGTGGCACGCGTCCATCGTCTCGGACAGGAGAGGAAGGTCCAGGTGCTGCACCTGGTGGCGCCGGACTCCTACGAGGAGCATGTGCTGGGATTGCTGCAGGGCAAGCGCCACCTGTTCGACAACGTGGTGGACGCCGAGGCCACCGAGGACGTCGTGGGTGTCTCCAAGCGCCTCGCGGAGGTCCTGGCGGAAGACCTCGCGGGACTAGAGGAGCGCGAGGGGCCGGCGGGCGACCGAGCTCCGCCCTCCGAAGAGGTACCGGCCGGGACTACGCCCGGGGAGCCCGAGCCGGCGGCCGGACATGAGCGCCCCGCCCTCCCCGACGCGAAAGACGGCGGAACCGCTGAAGAGGTCCAGCGTTGCGTCCACGAGCTCCAGCAGGATTTCGGTCCCCGCATCGAGCGTATCCTGGGCGCAAAGGGCGGTCTGCTGGTGGTCCTGGACGCCGTCGAGGATGCCGACGACGCGCGAGCGACCGCCATCTCCGAGCGGGTGCCGATCGCCCTCATCGACCGGCGCACTCTCGAGGGCCTGCAACGGCTCGGCACCGCCTCGCCCGCGGCGGGCACCGAGAGTCTCTACGAGGCCCCACCGCCATCGGCTACGGCCCCACCACCGCTCGCGCGCCGGGCGCGACAGAAGCTCGAAGCCGCCGAGGTACTGCTGCGGCAGGACGGCGGTACGGCGACCTCCGGTCCCGTCGCCGAGCTGCTGCTCGGCGCCCTGCTCTGCACCTCTGCCCTTCGTTGCGGGCTCGACGAGCCTCCCGAGCCCCGAAAGGCCGGCGTCTGGCTCTACTCGGACGCCCTGCCCTCCGGTCGACTGCAACAGGACGATGGGGCACTGATCATGCGTGCCCTTGCGCTCGCGCATGCCGAAGACGAGGCCCCTGCCGAAATGCTCGCGACCCTCGCCGCCGACGCGGCACGGTTCGTCGAGGATACGGCGCTCGACGCTGTCCAGGGTGCAAACTGACTATCGGCCATCCTGGCAAAGATCCTATTTTTTGACGGAAATCGCCTCAATCCGGATCGGCATACCTCTGCAAGAGTCGGTCGTGCTCATCGAAGCCGACGATGTCGCGGATGGTCGCAAAATCCACGGACCTTTTGGAAATGCGCCCGGCAGCGAGCTCACCCAGGGTCTCGCGCATGGCGTAGACGGAGCTGTCGAGGAGTGCCAGCGGATAGGCGGCGATGCGGTAGCCGATCTCCTCTAATCGCTGCGGCGGCAGCACGGGAGTCACGCCACCTTCCAGCATGTTCGCCATCTTGGGGCCAGGGATGCGCTCGCAAAAGCGGACCATCTCGGCCTCGCTGCGGGGTGCTTCGAGAAAGAGAATGTCCGCGCCGAGGTCGGCGAATGCCTGCATACGCCACAGGGCCTCGTCGAGCCCGTCCGTCGCCCGTGCATCCGTACGCGCCATCACCAGGATGTCCGCACCCTCTTCCCTGGCATCCACGGCGGCCTTGATCCGGGCAAGGGCCTCGGGTCGACCTACAATCTCCTTACCACTGGTGTGGCCGCATCGTTTGGGGGCGAGCTGGTCCTCGATCATGATCCCGGCGAACCCGGCGCGGGCATAGCCCTGCACCGTTCTCCGAACATTTGCGACATTGCCGTAGCCGGTGTCTCCGTCGCCGATCACGGGAATAGAGACGGCATCCAGGATGCTGCGGCCCTGATCGAGCATCTCGGCATAGGAGATGAGGCCGGTGTCCGGCAGAGCCAGACGCGCCGCAGCGACGGCAAAACCGCTCATGAAGGTGAGGGGGAATCCGGCCTGCTCGATCAGGCGCGCCGAGAGCGCATCGAAGCAGCAGGGCATGAGCAACAGATCGGGGCCCTGCAGGAGGCTGCACAATGACTCGGTAGAGGCACCCATGCCGAGGGCTTGGCGGGGAATGTCCGGCGGTTCCTGACTGGAAGAGCCGCGCTTCAAAAAAAGGGCGGACACCGCCGCCCTTCATTGTTCCCGAACGGGCTGAATCAGCGCTTGACCCACTCCCCGAAGTTGTCCGTGCTCTTCTCTTCGCCGTCGGAGTAGCCGGCTTCATAGGCCTCGGTCAGTCTCTGCTCTTCGCGCTTGGGATTCTGCAGGAACCCGCACTGCCAGCCTTGAATGTACTCGTCGTCGACACCCATCTGCTCCATCTTGGTTACGGCGTCGTAGTAAAACTGATTCATATCCGGTCTCCGAGCATTACCAAATTTTCAGGTCTGAGGCCTGTTCGTCGTTTGCAGTTCTCGCACACACGCGACCAAGATGCCGATGATGCGGTAACGCTTGGTCCGCGCGTCCTCGTATCTTTCATCAAAGCGAGGGTTCGTCCCGCGAATCAGGGAACAGACGAGATCCCCCATCGCGGAAAGGGCATAAGAATACTTCGTTTTTCTAATGCCCGCTAGTAGTGCGTTAGAATGGTGCTCCGGGTCCGAAGGCCGATCTTGTGAATCTCCTTGCATGGACCCAGTTAACGATCATCATGAGCGAGGGGTCGAGATACGCTCGACTTCCTGCCCGCTCCCACCCAGAGCCTTCGAGAAGACAGTCGACTCAGAATGCGTCCCGCTCAGTTGCTTCGTGTCCTGGACAGGGAATTCCTCAGCACCTCCGAGGGCCACCATACGCCCGTGATGCTCTGGGGCCCGCCCGGTGTCGGCAAGTCCCAGATGGTCGCCCAGATCGCCACCGCGCACCGAGCCCCGGTCATCGACATCCGGCTCTCCCAAATGGAGCCCAGCGATCTACGCGGAATACCCTTTCGCGTCGAGGATCGGGTCGAGTGGGCCGTACCCGCCATCCTGCCCAATTCGGAGCGCCACGGGGTACGGGGCATCCTCTTCCTGGACGAGATCACATCGGCCCCGCCCGCGGTGTCCGCCGCCGCCTACCAGTTGATCCTGGACCGCCGCCTAGGGGAGTATCAGGTTCCGGATCAATGGGCGATCTTCGCCGCCGGCAACCGCCAGGGCGACCGCGGGGTGACCTACAGCATGCCCGCACCTCTGGCCAACCGCTTCTCCCACTTCGAGGTCGACACCCACATGGACGACTGGGTGGCCTGGGCCTACGCGAACGACATCGACGAGCGGATAATCGGTTTTCTGCGCTTCCGCCCCGAGCTGCTGTTCGACTTCGATCCTGCCCACAATCCGGTGGCCTTTCCATCCCCGCGCTCCTGGGAGTTCGCCCACCGCGGGCTGCGCAAGTTCGAGGACCATCCGGGCCTGCTTCAAGGTACCCTCCAGGCATGCGTCGGGCCTGCCGCGGGCATCGAGCTGCACGCCTTCGTCAACAGCCTGGACCAGATGCCGGACCTGGACGCCATCCTCGCAGGTGGGGAGGTTCCGGTACCCACCGAGATCGACCTGCAGTATGCGGTGGCGGCAGCCCTGGTAGGCAGGGCCATCCGTGCCCACGGCGAAGGAAATGCCGCCGGGATCATCGGCAACATCCTGGTCTACGCCGGGCGTTTTCCGCAGCGGGAGATGGGGGTGATGCTCGTTTCCGACCTACACCGGGCGATCGGCAACGGCCTTTTCGAGGTCCCGGCCTTCGCCGACTGGGCCCAGGCGGTCGCCGACATCATGATCGACGAGTGAGCACCTGTCCTCCCCGAGCTTCCATTTGCCCCTCGCTCTGAAGATGCCATGGTAGCCGATACCCGCGCCATCGAGCCCCGATCCATCGAGACGAAGCTGGCGGCTGCGCGCACGCGACTGATCCTGGACAAGCCCTTTCTCGGGGCCCTGGTGCTGCGCCTGCCCATGAAAGAGGCCGAGCCCCAATGGTGTCCGACCACGGCCACCGACGCCCGGGCCTTCTACTACAACCCGGAGTACATCGGGCAGCTGAGCATGGAAGAGACGCAGTTCATGCTAGCCCACGAGGCGCTGCACTGCGCCCTCTCCCACTTTGCACGGCGCCGCCATCGGGTCCGGCACAGGTGGGACCTGGCCTGCGACTACGCCATCAATCCCCTGCTGATCGACGACGGTCTCAGCCCCCCGCCCAACGCCCTGCACATGCCCGCCTACAAGGGGATGACCGCGGAAGAGATCTATCCGCTGATCGAGGACAGCGACGATTCCCAAACCCTGGACAAGCACGCCTACGACCGGGACGAAAAGAGCCAGGGCAGCGACAGCGGCATGCGGGAAGGAGACCTGCAGGAGCGATCGCCATCGGAGGAGACGCCAGAGGGCGAAAAGGGCAACGGCGCCCAGGCCCGAGCCGAGCCGGAATCCGCGGGTGGGGGCGCCTCGGAGCCTGAGCCCCTGAGGCCGGACGAGCAGGAGACACTGGCCGTCCAGTGGCAACAACGCCTGGCCGGTGCCGCCCAACAGGCGATGCAGGCCGGCAAGCTGGGGGGAGAGCTGGCGCGCCTGATCGATCATCTGCTCCAGCCTCAGCTTCCCTGGCGCATGCTGCTCGCGCGCTATATGACGGCCGTGGCGCGCGACGACTACAGCTACATGCGACCATCCCGGCGCGAGGGAGACTTCATCCTTCCCACCCTGCGCAGCCAACAGCTCGAGCTGGTGGTAGCGGTGGACACGTCCGGATCGATCAAGGATCGAGAGATCGAGGAGTTCATTGCCGAAGTCGACGCCCTGAAGGGGCAGGTTCGGGCCCGCATCAGCCTGCTGCCTTGCGATTCGAAGCTGTGCGAGGGCGCCCCCTGGGTGTTCGAGCCCTGGGAGGAGCTGGCCCGACTGGAGTCGATCCAGGGCGGTGGCGGCACCAGCTTTCTGCCCGTGTTCGACTGGGTCGAGCGTACCGGAACGGTCCCCGATCTCTTGATCTACTTCACGGACGCACAGGGTACCTTCCCGGCCGTGGAGCCGCCCTATCCGGTCATCTGGCTGGTCAAGGGACGCTTGAAGGTTCCCTGGGGACAACGGGTTCAGCTCAACTAATCCAGCTCGGGTGATCCCGCTCGGGCGCGGGCCCCTCGGAACTTTACGCTCTCCCGGTTCGTCTATCTCTCCCAACCATCGGATCTCGCCGCCCTCGCGGGATCGGCAATGAAACGCTACCATTGAGTGCGGATCGGAGCCACGAGACCGACAGACCCCCGCAACCTGGATTTGCTGTTGCAAGGCATGAAAAGATTGCTTCCCTCGCGGCCAGTGCGCGGTCTGCCCTTCATTTTCGCCACCGCCCTCTCCTTGCTCCTCGCCGCAAGGAGCGGCATGGCACAACAACTCGGCCTGCCCGATTTCGGGAGCTCCGCTGATCTGACCCTTTCCTCGGCCCAAGAGCACCGTCTGGGCAGGGAGTTCATGAAGAGCGTGCGCGAGTCACTCCCGGTCGTCGATGATCCCCTGCTGACCGATTATCTCGAGAGCCTCGGCAATCAGCTGGTAGCGGCGAGCGGTACAGGTTCTGGAAATTACACCTTCTTCCTGGTGGACGACCCGTCGGTTAATGCCTTCGCCGGCCCCGACGGACACATCGGCGTCTTTTCGGGACTGGTGCTCGCCAGCGGGACCGAGAGCGAGCTCGCGGCGGTCATGGCCCACGAGATCGCCCACGAGACCCAGCATCACCTGAGGCGGATGATCGAGGATCAGAAGCGCTCGAGCATCCCCGCGACCGCCGCGCTCATCGCCGCCGCGATCCTCGGCGCGCAGGTGAACGCGGACCTCGGAATGGCCGCCATGGCTGGTGTCACGGCCGCAGCGGCGCAACGACAGATCAACTTCACTCGCGAGAACGAGAAAGAAGCCGATCGCATCGGCATCGCCAGCCTGGCAGCGGCCGGCTTCGAACCCTACGCCATGCCCGGCTTCTTCGAGCGCCTGGCAAAGACCAGTCGCATCTATGAGAGCAGTGCTCCCGAATTTCTGCGAACCCACCCAGTCACGACCAACCGCATCGCCGATGCCCTCGGACGCGCAGCCGATTATGGACACAAGCAGAAACCGGACGATCTGCGCTTCCACCTGGCGCGCGCCCGCCTGCGCGAACGCTCGTTTCACAACCCGGAGAAGGCGATTGCCCATTTTCGCTCTCAGCTCGAGAGCAAGCGGTACGGTAACGAGACCGCCACGCGCTACGGTTACGCACTGGCTCTGGCTTACGGCGGGCGGATCAAGGACGCACGGGCGATTGCCGAGGATCTCCTCGCAAAGGAGCCCAACCAAGCCGAGCTCATCATCTTGGCGGCCCGGCTCGAGGCGAAGAGCGGCGCCGAGGACCAGGCGCTCAAGACCCTCCAGACCGCCGTCGGCCTGCGCCCGACCAACACGCCCTTACGCCTCGCCTACGCCGACCTGCTCATGGCCACGGGACATGCCGACCGAGCACTGAAGACGCTGGAGGACGTCTCGCGCCGGAGACCCGCCGACGCTTTGATTTATCGAAAGATGTCGGACGCCGCGCTCAAATCGGGTCAAAAGGCAGCGACCCATCGCTACCGCGCCGAGCGGCTCCACGCCGAGGGAGACCTGGATCCGGCGATCCTCCAGCTCGAGATCGCTCTGCGACAACCGGGACTGAGCTACCAGGACGCGGCCGGGATACAAGCCAGGCTCGATACCTTCCGGCAGGAGAAAAAGGACGCCAAGAAGGAGCACTGAAGCTCGTTCTTCCTGATCCCGCACGCGCCAGGTTTTCACCGGGCGGAGACTGGGTTAATCTAGCTTGAATTGCCGTTCTACCAACCCGAAGCGGTCCTGTAAACGAATATCTCCCTGAGCCGATATTCGGGACCGCGCCCCGATATCAGCGAATGCAGGACCCTTGGCCGGAGCCCGAGACCCGAGCTGCCCCCCCGCATGGAGATCACCGATGATCAACACAAAGCGCAGAGTCCTGCTGAAAGGGTCCCTGGCCGCGGGCGCAATTGGTGTCGCTCTAGGAGCCGGCCTGCTCAGCCCCCGCGTCGTGCTGGCGGCATGGCCGGAGGCCGCCTTTACGGCCGAAAGTGTGGACGGTGCGCTGAAGGAGCTGTTCGGCACAAGCACACTGGAAACGAGCAGGGACGTCGAGATCAATGTCTCAGAATTCGTTCACGCCCCGTTTCCGGTCACCGTGAAGTGCGATCTGCACGACATCAGCTCCATCACGATCTTCGCCACTGGAAATCAGCAGCCCCTCGTCGCCTCTTTCGACCTGGGCGAAGGTGCTTTGGGATATGTAACGACCCGCATCCGGATGGCCAAAACCGCGCAGGTCATCGCGGTGGTCAAGACCGGAGACAGACTCCTGAGCGCGGCCAAGGAAGTCAAGGTAACCGACGGCAACCCCGGCGACTGACCCGTCTTTCGACGCAGTCAAGGGCACCCCGGGCACCCCGAGTGAGCAGCGGTACGGCATGGCAACCGGAGAAAAGAGCAAACCCTGGTTCATCGCTCGACTGAAGGGTGGTGTTACCGAGATCAAGGCCCTGATCATCCATCCGATGGAGACAGGACTGCGCAGAGACGAGAAGACCGGAAAAGCCGTCCCAGCCCGCTACATCCAGGAAGTGATCTGCACCTGGAAGGGCAAGAAGGTGATGAGCGCCCTGTGGAGCGGACGCGTTTCCCAAGACCCTTACCTGGTCATCAAGATCATGGGCCCCGCAAAGGGAGATACGCTCACCCTGACCTGGACCGACAACACCGGCGAAAGCGATACCCTGACCACGCAGATCAAGTAGACCCCTTACCCGAAGCGATGGACGGCAGTGGGTCGGATATCGGATTGCCTCATCATGCTCACAGTGGCCCTCGATAAAGCTTGGGTATCCCGGGCGGGCGCTTCCGGAATCGTTTGTAAGCCCAGAGGTATTGCTCCGGACAGATGCTCACTGCGGCCTGGATCCCGAGATTGAGTGCCGTTGCGCCGGCCAGCTCGTCTTCGGAATCGATCTGTGGCGGTGCGGGCAGGCAATGAATACGAAAGCCCCTTGCATGAGGCAGACGCTCCGCGATCAGGAAGATGACCCGCGCTCCCGTCTTGCGCGCCAGCCGATTGATCAGCAACATGGTAAAGGCCGGGACGCCGAAAAAGGGAGCGAAGGTGGCACCGCGGTCCGCCTTGGGCTCCTGGTCGGGGAGGATTCCGACGTACTCGCCGCGCCTCAGTGCCTGCATCAGCTTGCGGATTCCCCGGGGATCCGTCGGGGCCAGATCGGCACCGCCGCGCCCCCGCACCTCGCGGATCAGCCAATTCAGCTCTGGCTGGGGCTTGTACAGCGTGGTCGTCGGACCCTGGCGCGAGAGGTAGAGCCCGGCGAGCTCCCAGGCGCCCAGATGCGGCGAGAGCACGATCACACCCCGCCCGTCCCCTCGGTGCAACAGCTCGCGACCCGAGACGTCCCGGATCAGCGACAGTACCTTCTCGGCTGGGCGCAGCCACAGATAGGCGACCTCGCTGTAGGTCTTGCCGTATTCGAAGAAGGCGCGTCGCAGAAAGGTGCGTACCTGTGTCTCGTCCAGGGACGGATAGCAGAGACGCAGGTTGATCAAGGCATTGCGACGCTGTTTGTTGGGGATCTTCAGCATCAGCCAGCCGACCCAGGCCCCTAGGTGGTGGGTGGCCGAGAGAGGCAGACGGGACAGGGCGTGGAGGAGCGCAACGGCAAGGCCCTCCCGCAGGGTACGCCGCCCGTTCCCGTCCCGTACCGCCGAGCCCTCTTTCCCGACCACCATCCATCGAGCCTATCGTTTCGCAGCCGGAAGTCTCACGCGAAGCGGTTGGCATCCCGACTTTCGGCCAAATCGAGCACGGAGTAGTATCTCATGCCCGATTCGCTTCCCCAATTCCCCTGTCAGAGGACTCCCGACCATGAGCGACCAAGGCATCAAGAGCCTCACGGCCCAGCAGGCATGGCAAATGCTCCAGGACGACCCCCGAGCGCTTCTGGTGGACATACGCTCCACCATGGAATACCTGTTCGTCGGCCATCCCACAGGGGCGGTTCACGTCGCCTGGATCGACGAGCCGGACTGGGTGGTCAACCCCCATTTCCAAACCGAGATTCGCAAGCTCTTGCTGGGCGGTGCCCTTTGCACCGAGGACGCCCCCTGTGCACCGGTCATCCTCATCTGTCGCAGCGGGAAACGCTCCCTGGAGGCCGGAAAGGCCCTGACGCAGGACGGTGTGCGAAACGTCTTCCACATCGACGAGGGCTTCGAGGGGGATCTCGACGAGCACCACCACCGAGGCGCCAGGGGTGGCTGGCGCTTTCGCGGGCTGCCCTGGGAACAATGCTGAGAGGGATGCGAAACGAAGCGAGCTCTATTCCCGCTCCTCGAGCCAGGCGGCTTGTATGGCCTCCAGTATCTTCTCACCCGAGCGGGCCGGGTCGTCATCGAATTCTTCGAGGGCAAGCACCCACTCGCGCAGGTCCACGAAGTTCAGATAACGGGGGTCGACCTCGGGATGCGCCTCGTCCAGCGCAATGACAATGTCGATTGTATCGGTCCACTTCAGGCCCATGCAGGCTCTCCCGAAAACAGTAGCTGATCCACAGAGCGCTTCATCGAAGCTCAATGATTCTCGGAGACCATGTTGATGGTGTACTTGGGGATCTCGATCACCAGATCCTCCTCACCCACCAGGGCCTGACAGCTCAGCCGGGATTCCGGCTCCAGCCCCCACGCCTTGTCGAGCAGGTCCTCCTCCGCCTCGTCCGCCTCCTGGAGGGAATCATAGCCTTCGCGGACGATGACGTGACAGGTCGTACAGGCGCAGGACTTCTCGCAGGCATGCTCGATCTCGATGCCGTTCGCCAGGGCGGCATCGCAAATACTCACCCCCGGCTCGGCTTCGACCATGGCACCCTCCGGGCAAATCTCTTCGTGGGGTAGAAAGATGATGTTCGGCATGGGTTATTCGAATTCCTCGACCTTCTGCCCCGCCATGGCAGCCCGAATGCCCCTGTTCATCCGCCGTTCCACGTAGAAGCCGCAGGTCTTCTCCAGCTCTTGGGTGGCGAGCTTGATCGCGTCCGGATCCTCGCCGCCGGCGGTCAGCTCCAAATGGGCGAGGGCATCCTCGACGCGCCGCCTCTCACTCGCATCCAGCAGGGCGTCTCCATCGGCCGCCAGCGCAGCGCGCAGTGCCTCGCCGGTTCGGCGTGCCTCGACCTGTTGCTCACGCAGGCGCCGAGCCTCGATGTCCTCCCCGGCATTGGCCATGGAATCCCGCAGCATGCGCTCGATCTCGGCATCCGTGAGCCCATAGGACGGCTTCACCTCGACCTGGGCCTTGACACCGCTCGACTTCTCCAGGGCCGTGACGCTGAGGAGCCCGTCCGCATCCACCTCGAAGCTGACCAGAATGCGTGCCGCACCGGCCACCATCGGAGGGATGCCGCGCAGCTCGAAGCGGGCCAGCGAGCGGCAATCGGACACCAGTTCGCGCTCCCCCTGCAAAACATGGAGGGCCATGGCGGTCTGCCCGTCCTTGAAGGTGGTGAACTCCTGGGCCCTGGCCACCGGGATGGTGGTGTTGCGGGGTACGATCTTCTCCACCAGGCCGCCCATGGTCTCCAGACCGAGGGACAAGGGGATCACATCCAGCAGCAGCATCTCATCGGCGCCTTTGTTGCCGACGAGGACGTCCGCCTGGAGCGCGGCACCGATGGCCACCACCCGGTCGGGATCGATATCCACCAGCGGCACGGTGCCGAAGAGCTCGCCCACCCGCTCGCGCACCCTGGGCACCCGTGTGGAGCCCCCGACCATGACCACGTCCTTCACCTCGGCGGGCTTCAGCGCGGCATCGCGCAGACAGCGGCGGCAGGCCGCGACCGTCTTGGAGATCAGGGGGTCGATCAAGCGATCGAAGGTAGCTCGATCGAGTGCACCCTCCCACTGAGCTCCGTTCGGCAGATCCAGCAGGTGCAGGGGTACCCTGTCCGCCGTGCTGAGCGCCTCCTTTGCGGCGCAGGCCGCGCCCAGCAGCCGACGTTGGACCGCATGGGAGGCGTCATCCTCGATCCCGGCCTGCTCCATGATCCAGCGGGCGACGACCCGATCCAGGTCATCGCCGCCGAGGGCGGAATCGCCGCCCGTGGCCAGAACCTCGAACACCCCTCGGCGCAGGTGCAGGATGGAGATGTCGAAGGTGCCGCCACCCAGATCGTAAACGGCGTGGATGCCGTCGACGTCCTTGTCCAGGCCGTAGGCCAGCGCGGCGGCCGTCGGCTCGTTGAGCAGCCGCAGCACCTCGAGCCCCGCCAGGCGAGCGGCATCCTTCGTAGCCTGGCGCTGCGCCTCGTCGAAATAGGCGGGGACCGTAATGACGACGCCGGACAGGTCGCCGCCGAGCACCGACTCCGCCCGAGTGGCCAGTACCCCGAGGATCTCAGCCGAGACCTCCACCGGGCTCACGTCCCCGCGGCGGGTACGGATGCGCGGAACCGCGGTATCCTCCTGGGCGAACTCGTAGGGAAGCCTTGCCCCCAAGCGCGCGATATCGTTCAGGCCGCGACCGATGAGTCGCTTGACAGAGGCGACCGTGCTCAGGGGATCATCGACAGCGGCGCTCTTCGCCTCCTCGCCGACGATGACCGCTTCTTCTGTGTAGCGCACGACCGAGGGCAGCAAATGGCGCCCTTGCTCGTCCGGGAGGGTATCGGCGGTGCCGTTGCGCACGACTGCGACCAGGGAGTTGGTCGTCCCCAGATCGATCCCCGCGGCCAGCCGCTGTTGGTGTGGTGCAGCGGCCTGCCCGGGCTCCGAAATCTGCAGAAATGCCATGATTAAGGGGATTGGCGCTCGGAAGCGAGCGCATACCGAATTGCCGGAGGCTGGACAAGGGACCGAAGGTTAGGACAGATCATCCAGCTCCGCCTCCAGATTCTCGGCCTCCACCCGGCACTTGCTTACGAACTGCAGCTTGCGCACCAGCTCCCGCGCCGCTTCCAGGTCCTGCGCCGAGGGCTCGTCCAGCAGGTCTTCCAGCCCTTGGACGAGGGCATCGGCTTGGCCGGACAGACGGTCCAAGACCTCCCCCACGGCGACATGGGGATCAGGTTGGTCCTTGACCCCCGACAAGGCCTCGCGCAGCTCCATCTGCTCCATCAAGAAGCCCATGTCCCGGGTCGCCTGCTTTTCGTCGGCGGAGCCGTCCAAATGGAGTGACACCAGGTAGAGCGCCCGCTCCAGGGGATCCCTCAGGGTCTGGTAGGCATGGTTGACGTGTGCAGACGCCTGCAGGGAGAGGCGTTTCTCCCGGTCGCCCGCAGCCGCGAAACGGTCCGGGTGCAGTGTGCCCTGGAGGGCTCTATAACGGTCGGCGAGCAGAGAGCCGTTCACCCGATAGCGCATGGGCAGCCCGAATAGCGCGAAGTAGTTCTGTGAAAAGTCCAGCACGCGGAGGCTCGCCCGGGAGATCCTGCATCCTCAGACGTTGAAGCTCTCGCCGCAGCCGCAGGAGTCCTTGACGTTGGGATTGTCAAACTTGAAGCCTTCGTTGAGTCCTTCCTTGGTGTAGTCGAGCACGGTCCCGTCGAGATAGAGGAGGCTCTTGGGATCCACGATCACCTTGACCCCCTGGTCCTCGAAGACTCGATCGTCGGACTCGAGCTCGTCCGCGAACTCGAGCACGTAAGCCATGCCCGAGCAACCGGATGTGCGCACACCCAGGCGCAGACCCAACCCCTTGCCGCGGTTGCTGAGAAAGGTGCGAACGCGTTCGGCCGCCGCCGGTGTCATCGTAATGCTCATGAATTCGGCTCCGTGGATTCTCGCCCGATCGATACCCGATGGCTGACGCCTACCGGATGTTGGCTAGCTCAGGCGCCTCGCTTTTTCTCATAGTCCTGGACCGCCGCCTTGATTGCGTCCTCTGCCAGCACCGAGCAGTGCACCTTTACCGGGGGCAGGGCCAGCTCATCGGCGATGTCCTGGTTCTTGATCTGTTGTGCCTCCTGCAGAGTCTTGCCCTTGACCCACTCGGTCAAGAGGCTGCTGGATGCGATCGCGGAGCCGCAACCATAGGTCTTGAAGCGGGCGTCCTCGATGATGCCCTGATCACTGACCTTGATCTGCAGGCGCATGACGTCCCCGCAAGCCGGCGCGCCGACCATTCCGGTGCCGACGGTCGCGTCGTCGCTGTCGAACTTCCCGACGTTTCGCGGGTTCTCGTAATGGTCCAAGACCTTTTCGCTGTAAGCCATGCTCTGTTACCTCGTCGAAGGGCTTGCCGCGCTCCTAGCGGCCAAGATGCAGATGAATCCGGGAAAATCCAACCCGGATACCGATCCCGGGCTGTTTCTCGATCAATGTGCCGCCCACTGCACGGTGCTCAGGTCGATTCCCTCCTTGTACATGTCCCACAAGGGCGATAGCTCGCGTAGACGGTCGACCTGCTCTCGGATCCTCGCAATCGCGTAGTCCACCTCTTCCGCCGTGGTGAAACGACCGAGGGTGAAGCGGATGGAGCTGTGCGCCAGCTCATCCTCCCGCCCCAAGGCACGCAGAACGTAGCTCGGCTCGAGACTGGCGGAGGTGCAGGCCGAGCCGGACGAGACGGCCAAGTCCTTGAGGGCCATGATCAGGGATTCGCCCTCGACGAACGCAAAGCTCAGGTTCAGATTTCCGGCGACGCGATTCTCCTCGTCGCCATTCAGCACCACCTGCTCCATGCCTTTGAGACCGTCCCACAGACGCCGGCGCAGGGAGAGGACGCGCTCGTTCTCCGCTGCCATTTCTTCGCGGGCGATGCGAAAGGCCTCGCCCATCCCCACGATCTGGTGCGTCGCCAGGGTGCCCGAGCGCATGCCCCGCTCATGGCCTCCACCGTGCATCTGTGCCTCCAGACGCACCCGCGGCTTGCGCCTGACATAAAGGGC
>Ga0315540_10000925_pt1 | contig 16788 bp, 10 predicted proteins | sample SalMarSW160110MG_FD_203677 | JGI IMG/M metagenome (GOLD analysis project Ga0315540, IMG submission 203677) | Salt marsh sediment microbial communities from the Plum Island Ecosystem LTER, Massachusetts, United States - Salt Marsh Sediment SW1601-10 ...
CGTTGCCAACGCGCAGCGTGGCGGTTCCCTCCTCTTTCTTGGGCCTCAAAATCCGCATCAGCGATTTATCCTTGCCCTCACTCCACCATTCCACCTTGAGGGTCCTTGTCCAGTGGGCGGTGACGATTTTCATGGTCATGATGCCTTTGCTCGATTTTCCTCGAAAAAGGTCGTCAACCCTGTCCAGGATTCCCTTGGCGTTCAGGGTTTGCATTGCTGAACAAGGCGAGGCAGGTACAATGAAAACCAAAAGGAGTAATAGGACACTCATTCGCTTGACCAGTGATGACATGTTCTTTTCCATGGGTATTCCCCTAAACGAATCGATTTGTAATTTCATGAAACATTTCCTGACAATCCGCGAAGCAGGACCGGAAAGAACCCTTTGAATGTTCGCTCTGGGTCAAAATCCGGATCAAACCACGCCTGAAGGAGCAGCGCGTCCCAGGCCCCTACCAAAACCGATGCCACGGCCTCCGTGTTGATATCGGGCTGGAATTCTCCCCGTTCAATCCCTTCCCCAATCAATTGCGAAACCAACCCGCGAAACGCACTGTACACTGTGTGAAAGTGATCCTTCAACCGTTCACGGAGCTTTGGAGATCCTGAAGCCGATGCGGCCCAGAACTCCATAACAAGAGAAAAAAACATCTTCATCTCCGCCCAATCCTCGAACAGTGATTCTCCTAAAGCGATCAACCGCTCTTTGGCTGATCCTGTTAAGGCACCGAGGCTTACCCGGGCACGCTGGGTCATCACATTCGAAAGCCACTCGAATACACCGAAAAAAAGGGCCTCTTTGCTGTCAAAGTACTCGTACAGGGTCCCCTTTCCGATGTTTGCTGCAGCAGCGATATCGGCCATGACTGTCCCGTTAAATCCTCGCTTGCCGAAAACATCGGCGGCAGCTGCCAGGATACGCTCCCTTTTTTCCTTTTTTTGTTCTTCACGGCTTCCCACTCTTTTACATCTCCCTATCGTCCGACCGGTCAGTCACATAATCCATTAACACCTAACTAGCAAATATATAAAAGCTTAACATTGACCGACTAGTCGGTATTGGTATATCAATAAAGCCTCTTTTCCGATTTGTCAAGAGAAAAATTTCATTCTCAAGATCTGTGGTGACAGGCGCTTCCAACATCGACCTTCAGCTTTGCAGTAAATTAACCAAAAAAAGGAAAAAAACCTTGCGGCCTGCAGAAGAAAACGCTATTTTTGGTCGATCTGTCACTGCTAGATTGAGGGATGGGACTATTACAGTGTTAAGCAACATATTCGGGAAATCATGGTTTAAACCGAAAGGGAACCCTGCAGAGAAACCGTCTGAACTGGTTATTTTCTTTACAGATGTTGCTGGAAGCACACATCTTTATGAGACCCTCGGCGATAGAGTTGCCCACGAATGTGTTGTTGAAAGCCTCAATTTGGTCTCAAGAAAGATAAAACAGAATAACGGTTTTGTAGTGGAAGTAATCGGTGACGAAATCATGGCTTATTTTGAGAACCCTTTGGAAGCGGTCAATTGTGCGTGCGATTTACAGAAATATTTTAAATCTACAGAAACATCACACGGACACAAGATCAACGTTCGCATCGGCTTTCACAAGGGCTCCATTGAACTGGACAAAGGGCATCCTTATGGAGATACGGTCAATATTGCGGCACGGATTGCCTCCCTGGCCAAAGGTGGGCAGACCGTTACAACGGCTGAAAGCATTGAGGGACTCCCCGAATACACAAAAAGCTTGTGCCGTCCATTCGGGCGAGTTGAAGTCAAAGGAAAATCCAACCCCCTGAACACCATGGAAGTTATCTGGTCCATGGATGATGCAACCAGTGTTTTCGTCCCTGCAAAGATGACAGCAGCAACTGAAATAAATGCGGAACTGATTTTGGAGTTCTGCGGAAAAGAGATCGTTATCACGAAAGAGATGACACCTTTTGTTTTCGGCCGTGACAACAACAGCAAACTGGTTGTCAACGCTGAAACGGCTTCACGTTCCCATGCCAAGATACTCTGCCGTTACGGCGAATTTGTCTTTGTCGATACCAGTACCAACGGAACCTATATCAATACCGCCTCGGGAGGGCATGTTTACAGTGGCATGGAAATGCACCTGCACCACCGAGAGTGGTTCATGATTGGCGACGGAACCATCAGTCTGGGCAAACCGATTTCTGACGATGACCCTCTCTTGATCACCTTCAGCCTAAAAGTACCCTCCTGACTTGAGTAATGGCTTTCGATTCATCGGACTGAAGCGTCCTTTGCCTAAATGTGAGTTACAAGGAGACAGGATAAGCACTTTGTTGTCCATGACTTGGGGGGCTTCGTATTTTCGTGACTTATCTATGGGAAATCACAACAGAGTAGAGAGAGACTCGGAATCGAAGAGAAAATCAGCACAACCTGTTCCGGCTTTCATAAATTCTTCAGCTTCAATGGGCCCGGCACCGCGGGGTCAACAGAGCATTGGGCCCGAACCAACTGCTCCGTATTTGGTCTTCTTATTAACCTCTGCAAGAAAGGAGGCACCATGAAACCATTAAAAACATTGTTCGTCTGGTTTGGAGTCTGTCTTATTCTTATTGCTTTTGCCTTGACGGGCTGTGCCGGCACCCTGACGCCGAAAAACGCTCCCGCGGTATTTCCCTGCGTTTCCCCGGACAAGCTGGAAAAACTGATTGCACCTGAGGCAGAAATGGTAGGGTTCTCCTGTTCTTTTAAAAAGTGGAAAGGGGCCGAAACCCTGCATTTCAAGGTATCGGTAAAAAACATCAGCGATCAGCCACAGCGCTTCCGAGTGAATATCTTCCTGGACAACGGCAAGGCCGTCGGTGGACTGATCCCAAGAACGACCAAGAAGGGACTTATCGAGCCGGGACATGTGGCGTCGTTTGTGTACCCGGTCAAGGGCATGTCAAGGCAGCCCAATGCCATCACCCTGAAAATCAGCACTGTCAGCAAATAGCAAAAAAATAAGAAAGGAGAAATACGATATGAAACGTGCACTGTTTATAATATCACTCTGTCTCACACTTGCTCTCGCTGTGCCCGTGGCGGCAAAGACGACTTTCATCAGCATCGGGACCGGCGGGACCGGCGGTATTTACTATCCCTACGGTGGTGGTGTGGCTGAAATCTGGACCAAGTACGTAAAAGGCGTGAGCGCCGTTGCCGAAGTAACCGGTGCCAGCGTCGAAAACGTGAAACTCGCAAGTAAGGGAGAGACTGTTATCGGCGAGGTCATGGGCGACGTGGCAGACGCCGGATTTGCCGGAAGCGGCAAATTCAAAGGCAAAAAACAGAATATCCTCACCATGGCCGTTATGTATCCCAACCTCCTCCAGGTAGTGACATTGAAAAAATCAGGCATAACCAATATCGAACAGGTCAAAGGCCGACGAATCAGCACCGGGAGCCCTGGCAGCGGGACCAACTTCATGGCCGAAACCGTGTTAAAGGCGCTGGGAATTCCTCTGAACTCTTACAAGGATAGCAGGCTCTCTTTCACTGAAAGCGCCAACGCCTTACGGGACGGCACCATCGAGGTGGGCATCTGGTCCGTTGGTCCCGGCACCAGTTCCATTCTGGACCTCGCAACCACCCATAAAATCAAGATTATCGGGTTCACTCCCGAGCAAACCCGGAAAATTCTTGCCTTCAACGAGAATTACTCCGCCGTCAATCTGGCCGGGGGACTCTATCGTGGGGTGGACAAGCCGGTTCCCACGATTGGCGTCTGGAACGTCATGATCTGCCAGAGCTCCTTGGACACGGACCTTGTCTACAGGCTCGTCAAGGCCCTCTATGAACACACCGATTACCTGGCGGAAATTCACCCTTCGGCCGCCTATACGACTCCAGAAAACGCGGTGAAGTATTCCCCCATTCCCTTACACCCTGGAACCATAAAATACCTGGAAGAGAAGGGCATCAAGATTCCCTCCAGACTGATGCCATGAATGTGCCATGTTGACCAGGCCGACTTCAAAAACAGTCCTTCTGGCTGCGGCCGGCCTGGTCTTCCTGGTAGTGGCGGGTGTGCTGCTTCCCAGCGGATTGGAACTCCGCGTAACCCCGGTAAAGGGCGGCCAGGCCCTTTTGGTCATCCCTCTTCACGTGGGTGAACGATTCACCATTCGTTACTACCATTCTGTGGAAAACGCCCCTATCTGGGAAGCGCACAGCGTGGACAAAGAGGGACGTATCTATATCGAAGAAGAACGTTACCTGAAATTCGGGGCCGGAATGGGTCATATGCCCGGATTCGGGCACATGGTCCACCGGGCCCCTTACGAGGTCATCGAGAATATGCACATGCCCACGGGCGATTTTATCCTGCGTATCGGCAGCCCGGGGGTAGATCACACCATCATCTGGCGTGGGTGTGAAAGGAATCTTTCTGCCATGGCCCCCCATGTGGCTGTCAAGTTTCATGCGCGATCGGTGAGCCTCCTCTACCGCCTGTGGAGAGACATCTACCCCCACCCTGCCACGCCTGGAGCCGGGAGTTAACCATGAACGCAGGAAAACAAATCGAGGGGAACCAGGTCAAAGCAGAATCGGTGGAAACACGGAAATCTCCAGACCGCTCCACTTCAATCCGTACCCTGGAACGCTTTACTGCCAGGGTGATCATGATTGTCGCCATCAGTTTAAGTCTCTACCAGCTTTATACTGCGGGCATCGCAGCACTCACGGCCCTTGTACAGCGGTCCATCCACCTTGGAGCCATCCTGAGCCTCACCTTTCTGCTCAAGCCCCCTTTCAAAAAGGTCTCCAAATCCACGCTGAACCTGTGGGTGATTCTGGACTGGTGCCTGGTATTGGCTGCGGTGTACTGTTCTTACTACATCTGCGTGAATCTGACCGCCATCTTCGCGCGTCAGGGCGACTGGCTGACGAGTGACCTGGTAGTCAGTATCATTGGTACCCTCCTGGTGCTGGAGGCCTGCCGCAGGGTGATAGGATGGTTTATGGCCGGTATTTGTGTGGCGGCTATTCTTTATGCCTATTTCGGCCCGTATATGCCGGAGCTCTTTATCCACAAGGGCTACAGTATCGAGCGCATCGCCACCACTTTATGGCTTACCACGGAAGGCGTCTTCGGTCTTCCCCTCGGTGTGGCTGCCACATTCGTCTTTGTCTTCGTGCTATTCGGTGCTTTTCTTGAAACAACCGGCGGGGGCGATTTTTTCATAAACCTCGCGTATGCCCTTACAGGGCGCTTTTCGGGGGGCCCCGCCAAAACAGCTGTGGTCGCCTCAGGATTCATGGGGTCGGTTTCAGGATCCGCCGTGGGGAATGTGGTAGCCACGGGTTCATTCACCATTCCCATGATGAAGAAGGTAGGCTACCGTCCCCATGTTGCCGGTGCCATTGAAGCGGCAGCATCCACCGGCGGACAGCTCATGCCGCCCATCATGGGCGCAGGGGCCTTTCTGATGGCGGAATTTACCAATACGAGCTATCTGACCATCATAAAGATAGCCTTGGTACCGGCCATTATGTATTATTTCACGGTGCTCCTCTTTGTGCACTACGAAGCCAAGAAGTTCGGCCTGGAGGGTCGGGCAAGAGAGAATCTCCCCAGGTTCTGGAAGGTTATTAAAGAAGGTTTGCACTTTATCATCCCGGTGGCCATTCTGATCTATGTCCTGATGGCCAACTACAGCCCCATGATGGCGGGGTTTGTCGCCGTGACCAGCACGGCGGCTGCAAGCCTGTTGGCAAACGCAGTCAAGTGGTCTTCGGCTTATTCGCACGCACCCGCCGACGGAATCCCACACCAGCAGGCAAGGAATTTTGCCATCCAGGAAATCAAGACCGTTTTCGAGGCACTTAGAAGAGGTGCAGTCAATGCCATTATGGTCTCGGTAGCCTGTGCAGCGGCAGGGATCATCGTCGGCATGGTCACACTGACCGGCATGGGCCTGAAATTCTCCAGCCTTGTCCTGGATCTGAGCCACGGCATTGAGGCACTTGCCATTTTGCTCATCGGGGCCGCCTCCCTGGTACTGGGTATGGGACTCCCGGTGACGGCCAGTTATATTGTTCTTGCTACCGTTGCAGCCCCTGCCCTGCTCCACATGGGAGTACCTCTCCTCGTTGCCCACATGATCGTATTCTGGTATTCCCAGGACGCCAATGTCACTCCTCCGGTCAGCCTGGCCGCCTTTGCCGGGGCAGGGATCGCCGGGGCAAATCCCATGAAAACCGCCTTTACTTCCTGGAAACTGGCCAAGGGGCTCTACATCATCCCGCTGGTGATGGCGTACCGTCCCCTGCTGGGGGTCGGGAAAAATTACACCTTACTTAACTGGCAGGTGGGATTTACCATGTTGACCACGTTGCTCGGACTGATCGCGTTTGCGTCCGTCCTGGAAAGATACTTCCTGCGCCGTACCACATGGCTGGAGACGATACTCCTGTTTCTGGCCGCAGCCGGGCTCCTTTGGCCCGAGGACTGGGCCGACGCCGTAGGTTTTCTCGCCCTGGTTGCAGCCTTTCTGCTGCAAAAATTCGGCCCCCCAGCAAGCCCACGCAAATCAAGAGTCGGACGTGAGTCCTGAAGCCGCGAGTGTCATGATATATGGTCTATTTCCCCGCCGGTTTCAACGTGAGAATCCCCTCCTTGTTTTTTTCCACTTGTGCTCGATCCGGCCACGCAGGGTGGTAGCCGTTTCCCAGGTAAAGCGGGATCTGGTCACGGTAATGGGGGCTCTTGAGCTGACCCGACTCACCGGTGGGAAGCACATGAAGCGCACTCTTTATGTTTGCCAGATCAACAATCATCCGCTGGGAGACACCGTGTTCGGCATGGTAAGGTTTGTCATAAGAATACTGTTTCTTGTTCACGGTGAGATGGTTTCCCGGAACAGGGAAAGGTCCCAGGTTGAAGAGACGGTCAAGGGGCTTTTTCTTCCCCAAGGGATGCTCAAAGGTGAGCGTGTGGATCTTTCCCCAGGCCCACTTGTCCATATCATCCCCCATCTTTTCCCGCAATTCAGAAAGGGCTTGGTCCAGGCTCTTTTGCATGATATCTTCCATCGTCTCTTTTCCAGGGGTATCCACGTTGTCAAACCAGGGCGATGAGCCTTTTCTCACGAGCGCCCTGATGGCCCTCGGCGGAAACATGGTTGTCTTCAGGTACTTCCGGAAAAGTTTTTCACCCAGTTCATCCCTGAAAATGTTGTCCATCATTTTCCGAAAGGTCATCTCATAGATACAGGCGGCCGCACTCTCCTTGGCCATCACGAAATCCCACTCGGCAAGGATCTCCCGGGTCTGTTGAAATCCCTTGGTTTCTGCATGCCTTTTCAAAACCTCTATAAATTTCGGCGTGAGTTCAGAAGCGAGCACACAATAGGTGTCGTGCTGGATCCTCTTGAAATCATCAACCGTCAGCTTTTCTTTTGATTTAAGGAGCTGGGTGACACGGGTCACCCGATCCATTGGCTCCCAGTAATTGCCAACCACATAAGGGTAGTCATCATTTGTGACCTTGTTATTGGAGGTGGCGATAAAACCCTGTTCAGGATTCAGCATATGGGGCCGCTGGTCAAAGGGCACATACCCCTTCCATTCATATTCCCCGGTCCATCCCGGCACCGGCAATATTCCAGTATCCCCTTTTGGGCGTATGGGGATCGTGGCGCAGCACCAGTACCCGATGTTGCCTGCCCGGTCCGCGAACACAACATTCTGGCTGGGAAGTTCCCAGTACCGGAGGGCCTCGATGACCTCCCGAGCATTCCCGGCCGTCATAAGTTTATGAATTGCTTTTCCCGCCTGGAGGCCTTCCGTAAATGCCCATCTCTGGGAAATAGTCTCCTTGGCGCCTTCCTTTCCCTCCTGGGCTACAACCGGCCCGTGGCGGGTGAGGAGGATCTCCTTTGTGACCGGCGGACTCCCTTTCACCTTGATGGTCTCTTCGATGAGCTTCATATCCTCCCAGTGGTCCTTGTACCAGTATTGGTGAGGGTTCTTGGGATTGATCTTTTCAATATAGAAATCCACGTCATCCACCATGACGTTCGTAAGGCCCCAGGCAACGTCCCGGTTGTGACCGATGAGAATGCTGGGAACACCCGGAACCGCAAACCCGGACACATGGATGGTCGGGCAATTCAGGTTCACTTCCCACCAGAAGGAGGGGTTCGTGAGGTCAAGATGGGTGTCATTGGCAAGCATGGGTTTCCCGTTTTGGGCCTTTTTCCCGGAGATGACCCAGTTGTTGCTTGCTGCGCCCACTGGGAGGCCGATCAATCCCCTCACCTTTTCCGCCACCCTGAGCGCCTGATTTGCTGATGCCGAGACACCTTCGTATCCTTTGGGAACAATTATCGGTCCATCGTTCGGCCACGCGGGAAAGGCCTCCCTGAACTTTTCCTCTCCTACCTTCTTGAGGATCTTACCCGCAGTCAGATCCGTGGTGAACCCGCAAGCCAGCCCCCAGTTCGCTACTTTAGCAATGTCGAGGTAGTCATCTTTCTTCCACTTCTCAGGTTTGTAGCGAAGGAGCGTAAACTCGATGGGCAACCGATCCGAATGGCTCGTGATATAGGCATTTATGCCACTTGCAAAGGCCTTGAATGCAGGTTCCAATGCAGGGGGAAGATATTTTCGCATCCCGGGCGCGGTGAGCAGCCTAAAATATCGATCCGTCTGCACCAGGTCCTTGCCGAACAATTCCGAAAGGTGTCCCTGGCCCAGACGACGAAAAAAATCCATCTGCCAGAGCCGGTCCTGGGCCACTGCGTAGCCGAACCCAAAGAACAGATCGGTTTCATTCCGGGCGTAGATGTGGGGGACACCATAGGTATCCCGTATGATCTCCACCTTTTCAGTGATTCCTATCATGGATATCTCGCCGCTCACCGCGGGCAGGCTCCGTTTCACGATATGCTGGAACCAGAGATAGCCTGACCCGATCCCAACAACCAGAATCCCCGCTATAACGAACACAATGATCAAGAACCACTTTTTCATCCCTCATCCCTCCCATGAAAACCTGATATTTCCTCACGCCCGTTCACTCCGTTCACTAGAGACACAGAGCTATTAGAGGAAAACAAGTTCTTTCTCTTTGTTTTCTTAACCTCTGTGTTCTGTGGTCTCTGTGTGAGATATTGCACTTTATCTAATCCATGATCTCTGGAAAGGTGCTTGCAGTCTCTTTTGAAGCATGTGCTTAATCTCAAGATCCAAAGCCCCAATGTCAAATCAATGTCAAAGTCGAAATGCCAAAAAGATTACCTGCCAAGGTCCCGGGTATTGGTCATTGATCATTTGGCATTTATTTGAAATTTGGATTTTGTCATTTGGAAATTCTGTCTGACAGAAACTTCCGAAGTTGTTTCTCATAATAATCCCTATTTTTCTTTGCCTTGGAAAGGGCCTCTCTCATGGTCTTAACCGCCTCCTGCCGGTACCCGTTTGCAAAGTAGGCCTCGGCAAGGGTGTCCAGGTAGACAGGCATCCTTTCTATGGAAACAGCTCTCTTGGCAAGAACGAGGGCCCGCTTCGGGTCCCTCAGCCTGGGATCATCGGAGGTTGCAAGGAGCCAGGCCAGGTTGTTTAAGGATACCGGCCGGTCTGGGTCCAGTGCAAGGATCCTTTCATACACTTCCTTTGCCTTTTCATAATCCTCCATCTTGTGATAAAGCATCGCGAGATTCTCATAGAGGCCGAGGTCGGCGGGATTTTCGCTCACCTGTTCCTGCAGGACATTTTCAAGGGCCGAATAGGTCATTTTCTGTTTCAGGGGACTGAAGTTCAGGAGATACCCCAGCACCAGCAGAAAAAAGACAAACAGGGAAAAGCAGAGGGTCACAAATCGATTCTGTCTCTTCAGGAGAGACGGCTCCCCCCTAGAACGGACGAGACAATCGACCCGCTGGCGGATACTGAAGTGGTGCCAGCTCGGCACATCCCTGCTCTTTCCGCTCAACAGGGCGATTTTCTCCAGGGAACTGATGGTGTACTCCGGCGTGCCCATCACCTTTGCCGAATAAAGATCAGCCTGACGCTCGAAGTTTCGCATAAAGAATCCCATAACATACCTGAAATAGATGATCAGGCTCAGTAACATGGGAAGAGAAAGGGCAACATAGAAGAGGTTGCTCCCGTCAGAAAGGCCGGAGGAGAGAAACTTGATAAAAAAAGGACGGGTTGCCAGGAAATAGAAATAGAAGTCAAAAAAGCCGAAGGCAAGGACAAGATATCCGATCAGGAACAACACATAAAACAGGAGGTGCCGGTACCTGGCGTGCCCCATTTCATGGGCCAGGACCGCTTTCAGTTCTTCTCCCGTGAGTATTTCAAGAAGAGAATCGGTAACCAGGATATAGCGGTAACGGGCTACTATCCCCATAATACCCGCGGTCATCATTCTTCCTTCAAAGAGCGGCCAGATCAAGAGACTCCGGTACCTGAACCCCTTTTCCCGGAGAAAAGCCTCCAGTTCCCGGCCCTTGGGCGTATTTCCCAGTGGTTTACACCCCCACCATGACTGGATAAAGACCGGGAGTATGACCATAAGCATGGTCAGAAAAACAGCGAAGAAAACAATCTGCCCGCCCATGGTGTTGAAAAACCCGGCAGGCTCTCCCCAGGGGGTCATGTTCAGAAGATCATAGATCAGGGACAGGAGCACCCAGGGAAAAAGGATGGGGAGGTTCAAGCGGGTATTTGAAATTATGTAGGCTTTCTTCGAGATGCTTATACCGAAAACTTCCCGGTAGGCGGGGACTGCAAAATACCAGATGGTGCACAGGAAGGCAAAAAAAAGGGCCATTGCCAGGAGTCCCTGCAAAACACTGAATGTCCTAAATCCCGGGATGTGCAGTATCCAATATTTGAGATTAAACAGAAGCGTGAACAGGGAGAAGATGAAGATGGCAACGACAGACAGGGTCCCGTGCGCCCTGTGATACCGGGCGGTCAATCGCCCATCGCTTCCGCCGCTCTCCCGGGACTCTTTCCGTATCCTTTCAAATACCCTGCGGCAGTAAAGGGCGAATGCGGCCCAGGCGAGAACGATCATGCCGAGCGTCAAGGGAAAGGAATTTTCAGGGCTTTTCCCGGAATAGCTGACGCTGAATATGAGGAGAACAACGATAAAATAGATGATATGGTTAAACATAGAAGCGCGGCCCCAGCCGGTTTATCCAGTTCACGGTTCGCAGCTGCCCGATGACAAAGGAAATTTTTCTTGATTCATTCGACTGAAAGGTCCTTTTGGCAAACGTGGGTTGCAGGGATACAGGTTATGCCCTTTTTTCTTCGTGACTGGCGGGAGGGCTTCGTATTTTCGTGACTTATCTATGGGGGAAGCCGCAGCCAAGTCCTCAGGGCGCATTTTCCTGAGGACTGGAATGCGGAGGGGGCAAAACTCCCCCGTGGATAAGTCACTGAAAATACCAGCCTGGGAGACTCGGAACCGAAGAAGAAAGTGGCATAGCCTGTTTTGGCTTTCATAAATTCTTCAGCTTCAAAGTACACAGAAACCGGAAGAACCAATGTTCTTACTTTGCGGATGCCTGCTTCCCTTCGATGAACTCCAGTTTCCCGTCCCCCGGCGTCACCGCCGGGTCACCCTCCAGCTGGATGGATACATTATAGCGCGACTCAAGTTCCGAGAGCTCCTTGCGTTTCCTGTTCTGGAGATATGTGGCCACGTCCAGAGGGAGAATTCCCTTCACCTCTGTGATCCCTTCTTTTGCCAGCCCCATCCAGATACGCCGCAAGAATGAAAGGGATCGCGCCTCAACCGAGAGGACCAGGCCTCTTCCCTGGCAATACTGGCAGGTCTGGTAGCTGCGCGATTCTATAGAAGGCCTGAGGCGCTGACGCGACAATTCCAAGAGCCCGAATTTCGAGATATGGGAGACGTCTATCTTGGCGCGGTCTTTCTTTGTTTCTTCCCGCAGGATTCTTTCAATCTCTCGGATATGACTCTTGTCTTTCATGTCAATGAAATCGATCACGAACAGGCCGCCTATATCACGCAAACGGAGTTGACGGGCGATTTCGAGTGCTGCTTCCTGGTTGGTATTGAAGGCGGTGCCTTCCACGTTTTTACTGCCTCTCCCCCTGCCGGAATTGACGTCTATGGAGATAAGGGCCTCGGTGGGGTCAATGACAAGGGACCCTCCTGATTTCAATGGGACTACGTTGCTGTAAATGGTCTCAATCTGCTGCTCGATCTGGTCGTTTTCAAATATAGGCCGCTTTTCCTTATAAAGTTTCGCCCTCCGCTGGTACCGGGGAGAAATGATCTTCATGTAGTCCTTGATTTTTCCATACGTTTCCTTGTCATCAACAAGAATTTCCGTCACATCACTGGTAAAATAATCCCGGAGCGTCCTGAGCCAGATATCCTGTTCCTTGTGAACGAGAGAAAGTGGCGGTGCCTTTTTCACATGTTTCTTTATGTTTTGCCACATCCGCAAAAGCCTGCTCAGGTCCCTTGACAGCTCCCGTTTGTTCTGTCCATGGGCAGTAGTGCGCACAATGTACCCGATTTCATCGGGGAGCTTCAGCTGGCTCATGATGGATTTGAGACGATTTCGTTCTTCCTCGTCTTCTATCTTTCGCGACACCCCGCCCCCGCTCCTCCCGGGGGTAAGGACAAGGTAGCGACTGGCAAGGGAGATGTACGTGGTAAGATGCGCCCCCTTGTGCCCCGGCATTTCCTTTGTAACCTGCACGAGCAATTCCTGTCCCTTCTTGGCGATCTTCTTGACAGAGGGAATTCCCTGGTCCTTGGAGGTATCCACGGGGGTCAAGTAATATTCGGGATGGATCTCGCTCGCCTGGAGAAAGCCGTTCTTGTTCGTGCCGATATCGACAAAACAGGCCTGCAGGCCTGACTCAACCCGTGCCACCACCCCCTTATAAATGTTTCCAATTTTCTGTTCGGCCGTAGAGGTCTCTATGAAAAAACCGTCAAGCTTTTCATCTTTGACAATAGCGACCCGGTATTCTTCCGATTCCAGTGCATTAATGAGCATTTTTGTTGTCATGATCTTACGCTGCTTTCCTTCCGTGCTGATTAAAATGTTGGTATGCCTGATACATAAAGGTCCTGATGGCCGCTTCCCTTCCCGGCTGGATACCGGCATCATAAGGGGTGTCGAGATACGGGATACCCAACTCATTCATCCGAGGCTTGATAATGGAAGCCGTGATGGTGCTCGGCATGCAGGTAAAGGGATATACATTCACTACACCATTAAATCCCTCCCGGGCGTATTCCATGATTCCCGGGATACTCAGGCAGGCCTCGGTTCCCGCATCAAATGAAAACAGGTCATCCTCCTTGATGACCTCTTCCAGGTGGCCGATCTTATGATCCCGGACAATACCAATGAGTGATGCAAGCCGGTCATAGACCTTTCTCTGTCTGAATTCCTGGTAATAGAGTTCACTCCCGTACCCAAATATCTTCTTCAGGTGCTCTTTCATGGGGCCAAACCGGAGCTGTTTCATGCTCAGCCGAAAGGCTATCTTGGCATCCCGCAGACGGTCGTAGGAGGTGTAGTTCATCCATTCCGCAATTGACGCGTTTACCACCTCTCCCCCATATCGTTCGAGCACCCTGATGATATCTTGGTTGGCGTGCACGTGAGATCGTACATATATCTCTCCCACCATGCCGATAAGCGGTTTTTTTGGACTACCAGGGTCCACCAGATCCTTTCCCTCTTTGATGATAACTTCCATCTCGTCCAGGATTCGATCGAATTCCTTCCCCGGACCGTGTTTTTCAAAGATATTCTCCATCCGGTGCATCGACTCCTCAATAAAGGCATCGGTGCTGCCCGGTTCCCTTTCGTACGGCCGTATCCTCCAGAGCAGACGGTCCAGGATGTCGGCAACCACCACGGAAAAATAGGAAGTCCTCCGAAGATCGCTGACCCGCTGACTCTCAATAAGACCTGAGAGGGAGTAGCCGTCATCCGTGGTGAGAGCGCCGATCTTCAATCGATTCAGGTCAGGCAATGAATCCAGGATGATTCTCTGGTATTTGTTGTACATGCCGAATCGGCAAGGGCCACTGGATTCTGGCATGAAGTAGATGTAATTGTCCGGATCAAACGCGTCGCCCAAACGCTCCTTCTCCTTTTTCATGAAATAGAGGATATCTCCCGTGGTAATCTGGCAGGGATAGCACTCTTTGCCCGAGGTATATTCTATGCCGAGATCGAGTCCCTTATAGGTGTCCATGACCTTTGCTCGGATACCAAATCCACGGAACGTCGCCGCCAGGAGATGCCCCCCTATCCTGTTCATCTGGGGAATCAAGAAGGTCCTTTCCTTGAGGCTGAACCTTCCTACCGTCTTATTGAGCGATTTGAAACTCACTATTTTCTTGGATTCCATGGCCATTTATCATCCCATTATCTGAAAAAAATCCCTTACCACAGAGTCACAGAGGACAAAAAGGGAAGCCTGTTCTCCGTGCTCTCTGTGGCTCCGTGGTGAACAAATCGCAGCCCGAGCATATTGCCATAAATCTCGACAGTTAGTTCGCCAACCCAATCTTTCTCTCCACGTCCCGCCGTAATTTCTGCATGGTGTTTTCAATCACATTCTTGTATGCCTCGAGCCGGGTCATGACACCGGCCACCGCACTATGCTCATCCAACTCCAGGATCAAATAGGGATCATCCCCCATGATGTGCTTGTAAAAATGCTCTATAAAGGAGTCCGCCCCACAGCTAAAATTGGTGAGGTGGAGGCCGAAATAATTCTCATGGGCCACCGCATATTTTGCCGTGCGGAGAATTTGTGCACCATAGCCCCAGTACATGGATGGAAAATCGGAAAGATCAACGCTGGACGAATCAATGAAGTCCATGGGGAGTGCCACCAGGCCAAGCTTTGCCAAGTTCTGCCCCAACCGCAGGTTCAACCGTTCGTCATAGAGATTGTAAGGCCGACCTGTCACCAGCAGCACAGGCTCAAAGGCATGCACCTCCTGGAAAATCTCAGATCCTTTTCTGACGAGCTCCTTTGCAAATTGATCCTGTCTTTCCAATGCGTGATAAACAGCCTTTCTGACTTCCGCCTTGCTCTTCCCCAATTTCGGCCCTATCTGTTCCCATATTTCTAGGCCCAGTGTGTCCGGATCATACTTGAAATGGACCACAGGGGTCAACGTCCTGTCCCGGTCGATCGCAAAGGCGGCCCGCATCATATACGAATTACTCTGGCTCATGGGGCAATAAAAACCGGTCTCTCTATCTCCCGGCGTCTGCATATCGATAATACTCGGGAGGAAAAGATATGCGGTCTTTCCCATCAGCTCCCTCACATGCCCATACGAGACCTTGACCGGGTAACAGGTCTCCGCCATCACTGATTCAATACCCATCTGGGAGATGTGCATATTTGTCGGCGGGCTCAGAACGAGTCGCAATCCAAGTTCGTCAAAAAAATGGGCCCAAAAGATTGCGGTTTGATGCCCATACAGTGCCAGTTGCAAGGCGACCGTAGGACGACCGTCCACTTCCATCATGGGCTCACTGCCCAGTTCGTCACAAACGCCGGCGAGATAGGTCAGCCAGATATCCTGCCGCAGGTGGAAAAAATTCTGTTTCTTCGCACCCCTGGTCCTGACCACGTCATATCGGCCGCATTCCCCGCCCCATACACTGCGACGGCCGTCAAAATCGTAAATTTTCAGCTTGCATTCATTGTGGCAAATTGGATCAGCATGGCATATTTTTTCCTTGTATTCCATGCGATCATTGATGGCGCTGTCCAGACCCCTGAAGGTGCTCTCCTTTGCATTTTCAAACTGCATTTTTTCCTGCACACTGATGGCGGCGCCGTACGCGCCCAGGACCTCCCGGTGCTTCGGTACAAGAAGGCCGCGGCCCAAAACGTCTTCAAAAGCGGCAACAACCCCCTTGTTCAGGGACGGCCCTCCCAGGAACATGATTCTTTCACCAATCGTCCGCTTCCCCACTACGCGATTCAGATAGTTGTGGACAATGGCATAGCAAAGGCCCGCGATAAGGTCACTTCTCGCCACCCCTTTTTGATGATACGAGACGAGGTCCGATTCCATGAAGACAGTGCAGCGTTCCGTGAGTTTTATGGGGGCCTCTGAAGACAGTGCGATATCCTGAAATTCACCCACGATATTAATCCCATATTTTCCTGCCAGCTCATGAAGAAAACTCCCTGTCCCAGCCGCACATACCTTGTTCATATCAAAATCCAGCGGGTATGCGTTCGAGATGGAGATATATTTTGAATCCTGCCCGCCTATTTCGAAAATGGTGTCTATGTCAGCGGCGATCTCTACGGCTCCCCTTGCATGGGCCGTTATCTCATCAATGATGAGGTCCACATTCAGAAAATCCCCCACCACGTTTCTTCCTGATCCGGTAGTGGCAGTGCCCACAATCTCGATCTTCTTTCCAACCTCGTCACGGATGGTCCTCAACAGCCGCTGGGTCACCTCTATGGGCTTCCCCTGGGTCGGAACATAACTCTTATGAATAATCTCCCGTTCGTTACTCATCAAGGCATACTTGGTGGTTGTGGACCCGATATCGATCCCGAGGTACACTCTGGCCCCCTTTTTCACGAGTCGTTTCTTGATTTCATTGGTTTCAGGGAACGATGTCTTCTTCAGCTCAAGCCGTGTAGCCCGGGGAGCGGTGATGTCCATTTGAGAGCCTAGGGTCTTCAGTTTCTTGAAATCAATACTGTCTTCCTTTTTCAAGGAACGGGCCTGAAATGCTACCCCGATGGCGCCAAGT
>Ga0315540_10000926_pt1 | contig 16783 bp, 18 predicted proteins | sample SalMarSW160110MG_FD_203677 | JGI IMG/M metagenome (GOLD analysis project Ga0315540, IMG submission 203677) | Salt marsh sediment microbial communities from the Plum Island Ecosystem LTER, Massachusetts, United States - Salt Marsh Sediment SW1601-10 ...
CCGCGCCTCGCGCATCAAGACATCGGGGTCCGCATTCTGGGTCAACGAGATCACCGAACACTCCAGTGGGCAGGTCCCCAGCATACCGGTTGCGGTTTCGAGCAGCACCCGGCCGATATCGTTGTGCGTGATGATAAGAACGCCGACGGTCACGACAGCTCCCGGTGCCGCGACAGGACATTCTCCCGCTGGGAGCGGAAATAATCGGCCATGAGCTCGACCATGTAAACAGAACGGTGTTGACCGCCCGTACAGCCGATGGCCGTGGTCATATACGTCCGGTTTTCCGACTCGAAACACGGAATCCAGTCTTCAAGAAATGCCCTGAGGTCCTCATGCATCTTGACGAAGCGCGGCTGCTGATCCAGGAATTGACGCACCGGGGCATCCATCCCGGTAAGGGGACGCAGATTGGCCACCCAGTTGGGGTTGGGCAGACAACGCACATCGAACACGAAATCCGCATCGGCGGGCACGCCGTGTTTATATCCGAATGACAGGAACAGCAGCGACAGCGACTGGCTCTGATGTTTGACCACCCGCTCACGGATCAGCTCCCTGAGCTGATGAACATTGGTGCTGCTGGTATCGATCTGCAGCGATGCGTGTTCCGAGATGGGCGCCAGCAGGCGACGCTCCACGCGTATCGCCTCGGCCAGGGACACATCCTGTCGCGTCAACGGGTGCTTGCGCCGCGTCTCGCTGAAGCGCTTCAGCAGAGTCTCGTTGTTGGCCACCAGGAACACCACCTCGCACTCGATACCGGCCGCAGCGATTTCGCGGAGAAGTTCGGGGAAGTACTGCAGGTCTTCGTGGTGATTGCGCGCATCGATACCCACCGCCGCACGGTTGTAGAATCGCTTCGAGGTGTCGCTTACCATCTGTGAGGCAAACACAGGCAGCAGTGCAATCGGCAGGTTGTCGATGCAATAGAACCCGAAGTCCTCCAGGGACTCCAGGGCGATACTCTTGCCGGAACCCGACAGTCCGCTGATCACCACCAGCTTCATGGCTCACCCTGGGTCATATGACGTTGTTGCCGCTCGATGAAATCCTGGCCGGCATTATAGCCCCGCAGGGACAGGATATGGCCGCGTACCGCGCACTCCACCAGCACCGCCAGATTCAGGCCGGGAATCACCGGCAGTGTGACCTGTGGCACGTCCACGCCCTGGATGGCGCGGCTGCGTCGTTGACCATGGAGGCGGTCGAGGTGCCGCATCTGGCGCTCGTCCATGGCTTCCAGGTGGACGATCAGGCGCAGATTCTTATCGTATTTGATGACACTGTCGCCAAACATGGCGCGCACATTGAGCACCCCCAGGCCGCGGACTTCCAGAAAATCCCGCAGCGCCGGCGGACAGGTACCGCGCAGGGTATCCGGCGCCACACGGCGAAACTCCGGCGCATCATCCGCCACCAGGCGGTGGCCGCGACTGATGAGTTCCAGCGCCAATTCGCTCTTTCCGATGCCGCTGTCTCCCGTAACCAGGGTACCAACGCCGGTCACTTCCAGGAACACACCGTGCACCGTGACATGGACCGCCAGTGCGGCGTCAAGAAAGTACTGCAGGTGGTTGATGACCTGATGTCCAGGCAGCGTCGAGGTAAGCAGCGGTGTGGCACTGCCCTCGGCGGCTTGCATCAGATCGTCAGGGGGTGTCTCACCGCCGGTAACGATCACCAACGCGGTGGGACCGGCGAACAACTGCGCGACAGCGTCCTGGCGGGAATTCTTACCCAGATTGTGCAGGTAATTCAATTCCGTCCTGCCAAGGACCTGCACCGGGTGTTGGCGGATCAGATTCAGATGCCCGACGATAACGCCTGCGCCTGCGCCTGATATCTCCCGCGCCTGGATCATACGCTCTCCGCCCAACCGCCCAGATCGCCATTGGAACGCAAGCCGTTCGCGGTGCGCATCATACAACGCACGCGCTGTGATGGAGGCCACCATTTTACCCTAGGGGTTTAGCGCGACACGGTATGATGTGCGTGGGACTGCCACTGTGATAATAGCTCATGCAGTTCCTCCTCATTGCCGGTGGAACGCAACTGTCGACAAAACTCTGCGTCACTGAACATCTCCGCCAACGTGGCCAACATCTCAAGGTGCTCTTCTGTGGACTTCTCCGGCACCAATAGTGCGCATAGCAAGTCTACGGGCTGCCTGTCGATTGCGTCGAAATCCACGCCCTGCTTGAGTCTGATAAACACGCAAATGGGGCTGTCCAGGTTTTTCAACCTGGCGTGTGGTATCGCCACGCCGTGTCCCATCGCGGTGCTGCCGAGACGCTCGCGGGCCACCAGATTCTCGAACACCTCGGTGGGTGTCAGATCATTTTGGCGCTCGGCGATCAGCTGGCTGAGGTATTCCAGGACGCGCTTTTTGCTGTTTAGATCAACGTTGCAGCTGATGCTGCGGGACGTGAGCAGGTCTGCTAGTTGCATATCGTCTCCCAACCCCGGGGTGTTTCTATGCGGCCGACATCAGGGATTTGAATGATCACGGTGTATGCCGTTACCGCGCTGATGATTGCTGTTTTTTTCTTTGTGCTTTTTCAGCTGTCTGTCCAGCTTGTGCATGAGCGCATCGATGGCCACATACATATCGTGGGCCAGGGCATCGGCGAACAACGTGCCGCCGTTGACCTGCAGCGTCGCCTCCGCCTTCTGGTCGAGCTTGTCGACACTGAGAATGACATGGACTTCGGTAATCTGATCGAAGTGGCGTTCGAGACGTTCCGCCTTGTTCTCGACATAACTGCGCAGGGACGGAGTGACGTCGATGTGATGACCGCTGACAATGACTTGCATATCCTCTAATCCCCTTGTGTATTAAGCCAGTTGTTTTCTTTCGTTCGAAGGCGGGATGGACAGTGCCTCCCGGTATTTGGCGATGGTCCGCCGGGCGACGTTGATGCCCTGCTGGGACAGGATCTGGGCGATCTTGCTGTCGCTGAGCGGCTTTACCGGATCCTCGGCGGCGACCAGCTTTTTGATCAATGCGCGTATCGCGGTGGACGAGCACTCGCCTCCGGAGGAGGTGCTGACATGACTGGAAAAAAAGTACTTCAACTCGAAGATGCCGCGGGGCGTGTACATAAATTTTTGAGTCGTCACCCGCGAAATGGTGGATTCGTGCATGCCCACGGTCTTCGCCACATCATGAAGCACCAAGGCACGCATGGCCTCCTCGCCGTGTTCGAGAAAATCGCTCTGGCGGTCGACAATACATCGCGCCACCTTCAACAACGTCTCGTGGCGGCTGCGCAGGCTCTTGATAAACCAACGCGCCTCCTGAAGCTGGTTTTTCAGATAGGCCACGTCCTGGGTGCTGTGAGATCCCCTGATGAAGCCGGCGTATTGGCTGTTGATACGCAGGCGCGGAATGGCGTCGGGATTCAGATCTGCCCGCCACTCGCCGCGCAGCTTGCGCACCACCACGTCGGGCACGATGTACTCGGGCTGGGCGTTGGTCACGGCGCTGCCGGGGCGCGGGTCCAGGGACTGAATCAGCGCGATGGCCTGCTGCAGGTCCTGGCGTGACAGGTGGGTGCGCCGCATGAGCTGGGTATAGTCGCGTCCGCCCAACAGGTGCAGGTAATCATTCACCACCGCCTTGGCCTCGGAAAGCCACGGCGTCTGTCCGTCGAGCTGCTCCAGCTGGATCATCAGGCACTCGCGCAGACTACGTGCACCCACACCGAGCGGATCGAAGTGCTGGATGCGGTGCAGCACCGCCTCCGCCTCATCCAGGTCCACTGACTCCTCGAGACCAAGTCCCTGGATGATGTCCTCCAGGGAAGCGGTGAGATACCCGTCATCGTTTATGGAGTCGATAATGGTAGTGGCGATGGCCGCATCGGTGTCGCTGAACGGACTTAGACTGACCTGCCACAGCAGGTGTTCGTGCAGGCTCGGCGAACCGCTGCCGCGGGTCTCGTAGCTGCGCTCCTCGCCGCTGTCCGAGCTGTGGGAATGACTGCCGTACAGGTCCTCCAGACCGGTATTGGAATACAGGTCTTCGGTGGTGTCGTTAAGCCCGCTGTTCTCCGCCGGTTCCTCGCCGTTGCGGCCGGCGGGCCCGTCGCCGTTCTGACCTGCCTCCGTCGACTGCTCCGGCGATGCGTGACCATCCCATTGGGAATAGGTCGTGGCCGGGACCATCTCGCTCTCTTCGACCACCTCCAAAAGCGGATTGGAGTCCAGGACTTGCTGTACCTCGGTACGCAATTCAAGGGTGGATAACTGCAGCAGCCTGATGGCCTGCTGCAGTTGTGGGGTCATGGTTAGATGTTGCCCCAGCCGTAACTGGATCGATTGCTTCATATGAGCTTGTAACTTCCGCCTTCCAATACCCCTGTCCCGGTGGGTATTTTACCGCATATACCCCATCAAATGCAGGAAGATATCAACACCCGGCAACACAGGCCCGTGTCAAGCTTATGCCATGCTTAAGACGGTCGGGGGTGGCTCGAATTACTTCCATCAAGACCGCGGCCGGCGCCGCACACATATCTCCTCGGGTTCGTATACTCATCTGATTCGTATAATTATTTCACTTCTTAGTCAGCAACGGAAGCAGCGTACACAACTCTTTTCAATACACTGCGCATCTATTTCAACAGGTAGTGCCCGCGCACATCCGCGAGCAGCACCATACGCCCCTGCTCGAAATACACACGCATGCCCACGGCGCGGGTGATACCGATATCCTGGGCAATGGTCACCGGCCTGTCCGTCTCGGCGTATTGCGTACCGGGGGTGATGTGCAGCTCGTCGGTATGCAACTCCAATCCGGAACCCTTGACCACTGGATCCCGCCATACCAGCACATCGCCCTGAAGCAGCACCGTCTTTTGACCGGCGCCGATCAGGCCGTGACGGGCGGTGGCGTTCCATACCGGCCCATGGCGCTTGAACAGCAGCATGTTGGGGCGTGTCAGAGTAGCGGTATCGTCGTCCAGATAGTGAGCCATATGATCGGCATGGAGGCGGTAACGAAGGTGTCCGCTATCATCCATGGCATTCACTGTGAATTGATTGACATAGTAGTCAGGGATATGCCGCACCTTTGCCTGGACCGGCGCTTCATGCACTTCCAGGCCGCGCAGCAGCCACCAGCTCAAAGCGGCCCCCAGAAGCAGCGCCAGGGCAATAAAAAAACGGCTATCGAAGACCATGGACACTGGTGTGCGCGTTACTCGATAGCGGCGAGATAAGGCGCAAGTTGCGTCGCCAGGGTCCCCTGTGCCTCCATAATCAGATCGCATACATCGCGTGCGGCACCACGCCCACCGGGGTTGGGCGTGGTCCAGTGGGCGCGGCGCATGACCAATGGATGCGCATCCGCCACCGCCACCGCCAGTCCCACGCGATCCATGACCGGCAGGTCAACCACGTCGTCTCCCACATAGGCAACCTGATGCGGTTCCAGGGACAGCGCGGCCAGCAGTTCCAGGAACACCGGCAGTTTTTCCTGCCGGCCCTGATACACCAGATCGATGCCCAGCCCCTCCATACGCTGGGTCACGGCCGGTGTCTCGCGCCCACTGATGATGGCGAGATTGATACCGCTGTGCTGCAGCATCTTCATGCCGTGGCCGTCGCGGGAGTGAAACACCTTGAATTCACGCCCCTTGTGGTCAAACAACAGCCCGCCGTCGGTAAGGACGCCGTCCACATCGAAGATCACCAACCGGATGGGCACCGCCCGCTCGTATACCTGTGGGTCTGTCATGGGGACGGGTTTAATCGCCGTAGTCACACTACGCCGGCGCGTAGCAGGTCGTGCATGTTCAATGCACCGATCAACCGCCTTTGCTCGTCGACCACCGGCAGGGCATTGATACGGCTCTCCTCCATGATATGCAGCGCCTCGGCCGCCAGCATGTCTGGGCGTACCGATTTATAGCTGCGTGTCATCACCTCCCCTACCGTGGTGGCATGCACATCCACCTGGCGATCGAGGATGCGGCGCAGATCGCCGTCGGTGAAGATACCCACCACACACCGGTCACTGTCGACCACCGTGGTCATACCAAGGCCCTTCTTGGTCATTTCCAAAAGGGCGTCGCTCACCTTCGCCGCCTCACTTACGCTGGGCGCATCACTGTCGGCGTGCATGATGTCCCTGATCAATAACAACAGGCGCCGCCCGAGACGTCCGCCCGGGTGTGAGTGTGCGAAGTCCTCGGCGGTGAAGCCGCGCGCCTCCAGCAACGCAATGGCCAGGGCATCACCCATGGCCAGGGCGGCGGTGGTGCTGGCGGTGGGCGCCAGACCCAGGGGGCACGCCTCCTGAGCCACGCTGACGTCGATGTTCACGTCCGCCGCGCGGGCCAGCGTGGAATCCGCGTTGCCGGTCATGGCGATGAGTGGCACACCGAGCCGCTTGATGAGTGGCAGGATGCTGTTGATCTCATCGGTTTCGCCGGAATTGGACAGGGCCAGAACCACATCCTTGGCGGTAATCATCCCCAGATCGCCGTGGCTGGCCTCGCCGGGGTGGACGAAAAACGCCGGGCTGCCGGTGCTGGCCAGGGTGGCTGCTATCTTGCCGCCGATGTGACCGGACTTGCCCATGCCAAGGACCACAATGCGGCCCTGGCATTCGAACATGTAGCGACACGCCGCGACAAAGTCGTCATTGATACGCGAAGCAAGGGCGGCAACCGCGCGCGCCTCGGTGTCAATGACGGCGGCGCCGAGACGCTGAAAAAGATGGCCACCACCCTCACCGACGGGAGATACTGCTTCCGCGCCGGCGCCGTTCAGTTTTGTGTTTTCCATCAGTGCGCCTGCGGTGGATAGCCGATGGAACGCAGCTTCTCCTCAAGCACGCCGCGGGACAATCCGTCACCGCGGACCTTGACGATGCCGGTCTGAATATCCACGTCGACATCCTTTACGCCGGATAATGGCGCGAGCTGCTCGCGTATCGTCGCCGCGCATCCGCCACATTTGACATTGGCCACCTTGATCTCTTCCACGGCCGCTACCTCACACGCCGCTGCCATACCGAACAGCGGTTCACGATGAATGGACTGCATAGTTTAACGCAATGCCACAAAAAATCGCCGCGCCGAACCAATTATTGTTGAGAAAGGCGTCAAAACACGCCTCGCCCTCCCGATGCCTGATCAAATACTGCTGATACACCGCCAGGGCCGCCGCCGCCGCCAGACCGAGATAATAATAGCGCCCCAGACCGGCCTGTTGGCCCACCAGCCACATGACGACGAAAAACAGGACCTGGATAAAGGCGATGATGGCGCGATCGCCCTCGCCGAAGAGAATCGCCGTTGACTTGACGCCGACCTTCAAATCATCCGCACGGTCCACCATGGCGTACATGGTGTCGTAGGCGGTGGACCATAATACGTTGGCGAGAAACAACAGCCAGGCCACCTTCGGTACCGCCCCAGTCTGGGCGGCGAAGGCCATGGGCACACCCCAGCCGAACACCATGCCCAGATACACCTGGGGCAGGTGCGTATAGCGCTTCATGAAGGGATAGCTGGCGGCCAGAAACAACCCCGCGAATGACAGCAACACGGTGAGCCGGTTGAGAAACAATACCAGGATGAAGGCTGTTAGACTCAGGGCCGCGAACACCCACAAAGCCTCTTTCGCCGAGACGGTGCCAGCCGCCAGGGGACGGTGGCGGGTTCGCGCCACGTGAGGATCGAAATTGCGGTCGGCAAAGTCATTGATGGCGCAGCCCGCTGACCGCATCAGGAACACGCCCAGGATAAATATGATCAGCACGGGCCTGTCGGGATGGCCGGCGGCGGCGATCCATAACGCCCACAGCACCGGCCACAGCAGCAGCAACGCGCCAATGGGCCGGTCAAGCCGCACCAGCAGGCCGTAACGGTACAGGCGCTCACCGAATTTATGTATGGATAAGGACCCCGACATCCAGTCGACCTCCGCGCATCATACTAGCAAATGTGTTGTCCCGCCGCTAAGGCGCCGCCTGCCAGAAGCCGCGGCAGGAAAACCTCGCTCACCAACAGCGGCTTATCATGCAAATGAAATACCGAACGCCGTCCCCATATTTCGGCGGGCCTGCCGCGCAGGTTGAACGTGGCGGCATGAAACAGATCGTGGGCGGGCAGGATTCGCGCCACCTGCACCTCAAAACGCCGCATGGTCTTGTTGGCGAACAGCATCTCCCCCAGGGGTTTGGCCCCGAGGCGGGCCAGGCGCCGCCCGGGTCCGTGCAAAGTGCTCAGCGGGATGACCGTACGCGCGAACACCCATGGCGCGTTATCGCACAATAGCTGTACCTGGCGTATCACACCAAGCTCATGGTCGTCCATGGCCAGCACACGGCGCTCGTTGAACATGGGCCGGCCCAGGCTTTGGGCCAGGACCCGCACCCCGAAACAGCCCGGGCACCGGGCACGCACGCGCCGCGTCAGTGAATCACGGTCGAACAACCAGCTCTGCACATCCCTGGGGATGGCTGTACTCAGCATGCGCCGCCTTGGCAGCCACTGGGGCTCACGGGCGAACACGCCGGCGTGCAGGTGCACTGAATCAGCATTGAACATCGATACAGTCAGCCCCGCTTGTGATGGAATAACGCCGCACCATGGACGCAGCCTGTGGGGCTAAACACTTCCATACTGGGTCATATCGCCCAGCCAACGCTGGATAAAAGCGGGAATGCGATCGGGGAAATCACGGTGCAACAGCGCGGATACTTCATGGATTTTCGAAACCAGGTCCTTGTCTCTAGCCAGATCGGCGACGCGAAACTGTAACATACCGGTCTGGCGTGTACCCAATACCTCACCGGGACCGCGCAGTTCCAGGTCGCGGCGGGCGATTTCAAAACCGTCATGAGTATTGCGCAGAATACTCAGACGCGCCCTGCCGAGACGCGACAACGGCGCCCGATACATGAGTACGCAGCTGCTCTCTTCGGCGCCGCGACCGACCCGGCCGCGCAGCTGATGCAGTTGGGTGAGCCCGAGACGCTCGGCATTCTCGATAATCATCAGCGTGGCGTTGGGTACATCCACACCCACTTCGATTACGGTAGTGGCCACCAGCACATCGAGGTCTGCGGCCTTGAAGGCGTGCATCACCTGTTCCTTTTCCTGGGCCTTCATACGCCCGTGCACCAAGCCCACGCGCAGCTCGGGGAGCTGCCGGCCGAGCTGCTGCCAGGTATCGATGGCCGACTGGCAGTCCAGGACCTCGGACTCCTCGATCAGCGGACACACCCAATACGCCTGGCGACCCTGACCACAGGCATCGCGCACACGGGTGATGACCTCGTCGCGGCGTCCCTCGGACACCGCCACGGTAGCCACCGGCTTGCGTCCCGCCGGCAGTTCATCAATGACGGAGCTGTCCAGGTCCGCATAAGCGGTCATGGCCAGTGTGCGCGGGATGGGCGTGGCCGTCATGATCAACTGATGGGGATACTGATCGCCGCTGCGTCCCTTTTCCAGCAAGGCGAGTCGCTGGTGGACACCGAAACGGTGCTGCTCATCCACCACGGTGAGGCCCAGATCGGCAAAGTGCACGCCTTCCTGAAAAAGGGCGTGTGTTCCCACCACCACCATGCTCCCGCCGTTGCGGAGTTGTTCCAGCACTTTACGACGGGCCACACCCTTGAGCCGCCCCGCCAGCCACTGCACCTCAACCCCCAGGGGCTTGAACCAGCGGCTGAAGTTATGAAAGTGCTGTTCGGCCAGCAGCTCCGTGGGCGCCATGATCGCCGCCTGGCGGCCCGCCTCCACCACCCAGGCGGCCACGGCGGCGGCCACCACGGTCTTGCCCGAACCCACATCGCCCTGCACCAGGCGCTGCATCGGGGTAGGCCGGCGCAGGTCGACGAGGATCTCATCGATGACGCGGCGCTGGGCCGCGGTCAGCGCAAACGGCAACCCGCCGAGTACATCCCCCATGAGCTTTCCGGAGGACGCCACCACCGGTGCCCGGTACTGGTCGATCTTCCGCCGCACCTGGCGCAGCCCCAGGTGGTGGGCGAGGAGTTCCTCGAAGGCAAGACGCTGGTAAGCCGGGTGGCGCGTCTCATTGAGCGCTTCCAGGGAGGCATCCACGGGAGGGCGGTGGATATAAGTCAACGCCGCCACGACACCGGGCCAGTCATACCGGCGCACCAGTTCCTCGGGCAACAGCTCTTCGAGAATCACTTCCCGACCCGTTGCGGCACTTGTCCCGCCCGGGCGCAGAAGAGTCAGGGCACGCTCTATGAGGTTACGCAGGGTCCCCTGATGAAGGCCCTCGGTGGTGGGATAGATCGGTGTCAGCTGCGGGTCCGGCTGTGAAGCCGGCCCCTCGATGATGCGGTACTCCGGGTGCACCATCTCCAGGGTGGCGAGACCGTGCCTGACCTCCCCGTAACAGCGGATATAGGTGTTACGCGCCAGGCCCGCGCGCTGGCGTTCACTGAAGTGAAAAAAGCGCAGGGTCATACTGCCGGTGCCGTCGCTGATGCGCGTCAACAGGGCGGGCCGCCGTCCCGGGGTCACCTCGGTGATCAACACCTCGCCCTGGATAACGGCCTCGTCGCCGGGGCGCAGACCACCCATGGGGACAATGCGGGTGCGGTCCTGATAACGCGCCGGGAAATGGCACAACAGGTCCTGCAGGGTATAAATGTTGAGGCGTTTCAAGCGCACCGCCACATGGGCGCCGACACCATATATGCCTTCCACCGGGCGCAGCAGGCCATCCCCCGCGGGTAGGCGTTGTCGGTTGTGGCTAAGTGCCTGTTGCATCGACCAGTGACGCCGGGTGCAATGGGAATGGCGCGGCCAATGCCTTACCCGGCGGCCAGGTGCATGATCGCCTCCATCTCCACCTCCGCCCCTTTCGGCAGGGCGGACACGCCCACGGCCGCCCGGGCCGGAAAGGGCTCGTGAAAATATTCCTTCATGACCTCATTGATCAGCGGGAAGTGGCGCAGGTCGGTGAGAAATACGTTCAACTTGACGATGTGGGACAGATCTCCGCCAGCGGCCCGGGTCACGGCCTGGAGATTATCGAACACCCGCCGAATCTGGGCCTCCATGTCGCCCTCCACCAGTTCCATGGACTCGGGAATCAAAGGAATCTGTCCCGACAGATACACCGTGTCCCCCACCTTGACCGCCTGGGAATAGGGCCCGATGGCCTGGGGCGCCGCTGGTGTGGATATGATTTCACGCTTCATTATCTATACGCTCCGCTGCATGTGGTCGACCGCGCATGTCCCGAACAGCTTTGTGACGCGCTAGCCCTTGGTGCGGCTGATGCGTGCCACCGACTCCATGGATCGGATGCGCCGCATGATGCGCGCCAGGTGCTGGCGGTTCTGGACCTCGATGGTCAGGGTGATTGTACTATAGCGCCCGTCGCGCTCCTCAAGACTGACGTTGTCGATGTTCGCCCCCTGCTCGGCGATGGAGGCGGCGACGGTGGCCAGCACACCGCGCTGGTTGGCGGCATCGACGCGGATTTCCACGGGGAAATCACCCTTGATGTCCGGTTCCCACTGCACATCAATGGACTTCTCGGCACGATTGCGATAATCGGCCACATTGCGGCACGACTCGGTGTGGATCACGATACCGCGCCCCGCGGAGATAAGCCCGATGATGGGGTCGCCGGGAATGGGCCGGCAGCACTTGGCAAAGCTCACCACCATGCCCTCGGTGCCCTTGATGTACAACGGCCGTGACACCGCGCCGCGCTCCCACTTGAGCCAGTTGGGCACCACGCGCGTGAACATGTTTTTGATGCTGCCGGGACGGCTGGCGGCGGTCTGCTCCCTGGTGTCCCCCTCCACCAGGCGCCGCGCCACGATAAGGGGAATGTAGTTCCCCAGACCGACCTGTTCGTAGAGGTCGTTTTCGCCGCTCAGCTTCAACTCCTGCAGCAACTCCTTCAGGCGCGCCTCGGTGACCCTGTCCATGGACATGGACAGGGTGGCAAACGCCTTCTCCAGGAGTCGTTTGCCCAGGTCTACCGACTCCTCACGGCGCAGGTTCTTCAGGTAATGCCGGATATTGGCGCGGGCCTTGCCCGTGACCACGAAGTTCAGCCACGCGGGGTTGGGCCGGGCATTGGTGGCGGTGATGACCTCCACCGTCTGGCCATTCAGCAGAGGCGTACTCAGCGGCACCAGCTGGCGGTCGACCTTGACCGCCACACAGGCGTTGCCCACACCGGTATGCACCGCGTAGGCAAAGTCCACCGCGGTGGCGCCGCGCGGCAGCTCCATGATCTTCCCCTTGGGGGTGAAGACGTATACCTCGTCGGGAAACAGGTCCACCTTGACGTTCTCGAGAAACTCCAGGGAGTTGCCCGCGCTCTGCTGCATCTCCAGCAGGCCGCGCAGCCACTCGCGCATGTGCTGCTGGGCACCGCTGCTGGAGATGTCCCCCGACTTGTACAGCCAGTGGGCGGCGATGCCCATGTTAGCCACCTTCTCCATGTCCTCGGTGCGGATCTGCACCTCCACGGGCACGCCGTAGGGACTGAACAGCACCGTGTGCAGGGACTGGTAACCGTTGGTCTTGGGGATAGCGATGTAGTCCTTGAACTTGCCCGGCACCGGTTTGTAGAGGTTGTGAATGGCGCCCAGCACCCGGTAACAGGCGTCCACGCTGTCGACGATGATACGATACGCATACACGTCGAACACCTCGGAGAACGGCAGGTGCTTGGTGCGCATCTTCTGGTAGATGCTATATAAATGCTTTTCCCGCCCCATGACGCGGCTTTGCAGACCCTCCTGCTCCAATCGGCCGGCGATGGCGGTCTGAATCTTGGTGAGGACTTCCTTGCGGTTGCCGCGGGCCTTTTTCACCGCATCCGACAGAATGCGGTAACGCATTGGATACAGCGCCGCGAAACCCAGCTCCTGTAGATCAATGCGCAGTGCATTCATGCCCAGGCGGTTGGCGATGGGCGCATAGATCTCCAGGGTCTCGCGGGCGATGCGCCGGCGCGAGTCCTCGGGCATCACGCCGAGGGTGCGCATGTTGTGAAGGCGGTCGGCCAGCTTGATGATGATGACCCGGATATCATGGACCATGGCCAAGAGCATTTTGCGGAAGTTCTCCGCCTGGGCCTCGAGACGACTCTCGAACTGAATCTGGGTGAGCTTGCTGACACCGTCCACCAACTCGGCTACTTCCCTGCCGAACTCGTTGACCAGCTGGTCCTTGGCGGTGGGCGTGTCCTCGATGACATCGTGCAGTATCGCCGCGGCGATACTCTTATAGTCCATGCGCAGCTCGGCCAGGATCTTGGCCACTGCCAGAGGATGATGGATATAGGGCTCACCGGAGCGTCGCTGCTGCCCTTGATGGGCGCGTGCGCCGAATAAATAGGCGCGGTGGACTTCGTCTATCTGGTCTTGGCTGAGGTAAACTGCAAGCTGGGCGGTAAGTTCTTTTATAAGGAAGGGCTCATCCGCCTGGCTCGCCTTCGGCTGGTGTGGCAAGGTCGCATCGGTGGTGCTCACGGGATATTCCCCCTGCCTCGCCGGTGAAAAGTGATGTCAGCCCTGCCGCCGACCGGCGGTCGCCGTCTCAGGCCGGCTCCTCGCTGACCTGGTCATCGCCTTCCTCGTCATCGGGCGCAGTCTTTGATTCTGTTTCGGTGCCCACATCCGGTTCGGCGTCTATTTCAGCTTCAACCATCATCACTTCTTCCAGCTCAACCTCGGGCTCGGGCTCCACCTCTTTGAGGATGGCCGGTCCAACCAAACCCGCCGCGATCTCGCGCAGGGCGATGACGGTGGGCTTATCATTTTCCAGGTCCAGCAGGGGCTGTTTGCCCTGCTCTATCTGACGTGCACGCTTGGTGGCCACCAGCACCAGCTGGAAGCGGTTGTCCACGTGTTCCAAACAATCTTCGACGGTAATACGCGCCATTCTATAAAAACTCCTGTGGTTATAACTAACTAGCAAAACGAATTTTACACCACTGACAGCGACACGGCATCTGTCGCCGTCAGAGGCTGCTGACGGCGACCCATCCGGCCAGGCGCTTAGCCAAGCAGGCTGCGCAACAATGAATCCAGGCTAACAGATTGATAACGCTGCGATAACCGGTGAACGGCGAGAATTGCCGACAGATCGGCGGCGGCCCGTGGAAAATCGTCGTTGACGATGAGGTAGTCGTATTCCCGGCAATGGGACATTTCATTGACCGCCTCGCGCAGTCGCCGCTGGATCACCTCATCGGTATCCAGTCCGCGGCTACGCAGGCGCTCGGCCAGGGCATCCCGGGATGGCGGCAGGATAAACACCGTCACGCACCCCGGCAGGGCCTTGCGCACCTGTTGGGCGCCCTGCCAATCGATCTCCAGGATGACATCGATGCCTTGGCGCAGCCGTTCCAGGACGTAGTCACGGGACGTGCCGTAGCAGTAGTCATAGACATTGGCGTGCTCCAGAAACGCGTCCCGGGACAGCATGTCATCAAATTGGGCTTTATCGACAAAATGGTAATTAACACCCTCCCGTTCCCCCTGGCGGGGCGGGCGGGTGGTATAGGAGATGGATATCTCCACCCCCTGCATGGTATCAGTCACGGACTTTACCAGCGTGGTCTTGCCCGCGCCCGACGGCGCGGAAATGATATACAACACGCCTAGCATGCCCTGTGGATGATTAGTCATTCAATTCCCCTGCATCGACCTGATGATTATTCTATATTCTGTACCTGCTCTCGCATCTGCTCGATCAGCACCTTCATTTCCACCGAGGCGCGTGTGGTCTCGATGTCTGCCGACTTGGAGGCCAGCGTATTGGCCTCGCGATTGAGCTCCTGCATCAGGAAATCCAGGCGCCGACCCACCGGCTTGTCATCCTGCAGCAGATTTTGCACCTCCTGCAAGTGGGCGGCGGCACGGTCCAGTTCCTCTTCCACATCCACTTTCTGCAGCCAGTACACCATCTCCTGCTCAAATCGCCCGGCGTCCACTTCCTGCTGCAGCTGTTCCAGTCGCTCCCGGAGCCGGGCGCGCAGTTTCTCCTTCACTTCCGGCAGGCGCCGACGCACGTTGGCCACCTGTGCCTGCAGCCCCTCGCAGCGCTGCACCATGACCTCACGAATACCCGCGCCCTCGCGGGCCCGTTCCGCCTCCAGGGCAGCCAGGGCCTCGTCCAGGAGCGTGAGTGCATCCGACTGGAGGAGATCCACCTGCAGCGCCGGGGTCTGCAATACCCCCGGCCAGCGCAGCACGTCCAGGGGATCGATGGGCGATGACTGGCGCATGAGCAGCTGGTCGATCTCCTCACCCGCCCGGATCAGCTGCTTGGCCAGATCCTTATTCAAATTAAACTGGTCGCTAGCCGGGTCATGCTGCAAGCGCAGAGCACAGTCCACCTTACCACGGCTCAGGCGGGCGTTGACCCGCTGGCGCACGGCGCCTTCCATTTCACGCAGCTCCTCGGGCAGGCGCAGCGTCACATCCAGGAAGCGCTGGTTGACCGAACGCAGCTCCCAACTCAACACGCCACGCTGGCTGTGCCGCGAGCTGCGTGCGAATGCCGTCATACTACGCATCAAGTGTTACCCCTTTAGGTGTGAGTCCAAGCTGCCTGGTCATGCAACCGGCAGACGAGATTTTACACGTCCGTCACTGCCGTTGCGCCAATGGTGAAAGGTCGTATATCGACATGTGCCCGGGTGCCCCGCGCTTATTCAGGCTATAATATTAATTTCAATAAGGAAAGGAACATCACCATGCGCCCCAGTGGAAGAAGGCCCGATGAGCTGCGTTCAATCAAATTCACACGGGGATTTACCAAACATGCCGAGGGTTCCGTGCTGGTGGAATTCGGTGACACCAAGGTCCTGTGCACCGCCAGTGTCGAGGACCGGGTACCACGCTTTTTAAAGGGCAACTCACAAGGCTGGGTCACGGCGGAATACGGCATGCTGCCCCGGGCCACCGGCGAGCGCTGCATGCGCGAGGCCGCCCAAGGCCGCCAGGGGGGCCGCACCATGGAGATACAACGTCTCATTGGCCGCTCACTGCGCGCCGTCATGGATCTGCGCGCCCTGGGTGAACGCACCATTACCATCGATTGTGATGTGATCCAGGCAGACGGCGGCACGCGCACCGCCTCCATTACCGGCGGCTATGTGGCCCTGGTGGACGCCGTGAATCATCTGATTAAAAGGCGGGTATTGGATGCCAGCCCGCTGCACGGGCACATCGCCTCGGTGTCGGTGGGCATCTACCGGGGCGAGGCGGTGCTGGACCTGGATTACGCGGAAGACTCCCAGGCGGAAACCGACATGAACGTGGTCATGAACGAGGCCGCGGCATTCATCGAGGTCCAGGGGACCGCCGAGGGCCATGCCTTTCATATGGACGAGATGATGAAGATGATGCAGCTCGCGGAAAGCGGCATCAAGCAGCTCATCGACATGCAGAAAAAGGCCCTGGAATGACCCACGCCTGCGCAGCAAAGCGGCCATGGCTGTGAACAGCCACCCACGCCATGCCACCCCCAGCCAGGTGGTACTGGCGAGTGGCAACCCGGGCAAGCTGGCCGAACTGCAGGCCATGCTCCACGGCCTGGGGCTGGACATCGTCCCCCAGTCGCGTTTCGACGTGCCGGAAGCGGCGGAGACCGGCCAGAGCTTTGTCGAAAACGCCCTCATCAAGGCACGCCACTGCGCCGAGATCACCGGGACACCCGCCATCGCCGATGACTCGGGACTGGTGGTGGACGCCCTGCGCGGCGCGCCGGGCATCTATTCGGCGCGCTACGCCGGCGCCGGCGCC
>Ga0315540_10000927_pt1 | contig 16782 bp, 11 predicted proteins | sample SalMarSW160110MG_FD_203677 | JGI IMG/M metagenome (GOLD analysis project Ga0315540, IMG submission 203677) | Salt marsh sediment microbial communities from the Plum Island Ecosystem LTER, Massachusetts, United States - Salt Marsh Sediment SW1601-10 ...
AGCCGCACACTGCGCGCGGCCTACGGGCCGGGCTTTCGCCTCCTGGCCGGACGTCGGGGACGATCTGCCGCCGCGGCAAACCTCGTCTTGGAGGCGTGGGCGGACCGGCGCCGTCGCAGCCGCCCGTTCCCCTGCGACCCGTCGCCGTCCGAACCTCCCCCGTTCTGCCCGCATGAGTCGACGGTCGCCATTCGTCGGTTCCCGCGCGAGATCGTCCGCTGCCGGCGGTGCCAGGTGGCGTTCGCGACGACGCGGGATACAGTCGAACACGCCCGCGAGGTCCATGATCAGGGCTACTTCGAGGCTAACCGCGACTTCATCTACCCCGACGGCAGCCCGAACTACTTCGAGTACGCCATGCCGCGCACGCTCTTCTTCTGGGCGCTGGGCTTCTCGCAGTTCGCGCCGAAGGACCAGCGAGCGCTCGACGTCGGCTGCGGCAACGGGCTCATGCTCCGGTACCTGCGGTTTCTCGGCTACGAGCCGTGGGGGGTCGAGATCTCCGAGTGGGCGGCGGAATACGCCCGCACCGTGGTGGGCGAGGAGCGGGTCACGACCGGAACCCTGCACGAGGTGGGCTACCCGGACGGGCACTTCCGCCTCGTGACCCTGGTTCACGTGCTCGAGCACCTCGATGAGCCGGCGCCGCTGCTGGCCGAGGTCCGCCGGGTCCTCGAGCCGGGCGGCCTGCTCTACGTCGAGGTGCCGTCAAGCGAGCGCGACGTCACGGACTACCTGATCGGCGACCACTTCTGGTTCTACTGCGTCGATGCGCTGCGCTACCTGCTCACCTGCGCCGGCTTCCGGGACGTTCGCGTCGGCGAGGGCTGGGGTAAGCCTGAGCTGCACAGCGTGCCGTTCATCTTCGCCTTGGCGCACACGCCTGGATGAGCCTCCGTCTGCTACCTTTGTCGGCGGTGGGAGACGTCCACGAGCCGCTTGATGATGCGACGGTGACCGGCCCGATACGGGTCTCGGTGATCGTGCGCACCCGCGACCGCCTCGAGCTGCTCGGCGAGGCCCTCGCCGCGCTCGGCGCCCAGACCTGGCGGCCGCTCGAGGTCGTGCTGGTCAACGACGGTGGCGCGCCGGTCGATGCCGCGCTCACTGCGCTGCCCGAGGACGTGGAGGTCGTCCACCGGCGCCTGAAGGCGGCCGTGGGACGCTCCGCCGCGGCCAACCTCGGGCTCTCACTCGCGACCGGCGACTGGGTCGGATTCTGCGATGACGACGACATCTGGCTTCCGGACGGCGTCGCCACTCTCGCCGCGGCCGCTCTCGCGGACAGCGACGCGGTCGTCTACGGCCGCGTCGGCGCCTTCCACTACCCGGAGGAGGGCGGGCCGCGGCGCCGCTTCCGCACCTTCGGCCGGACCTTCGACCCGGACGTCCTCCTGTTCGAGAACTTCATCCCGATCATCGGCTGCCTCGCGCCGGCGACGGTGGTACGCGCCGCGGGAGGCGTCGACGAGAGCCTCGAGTGCTTCGAGGACTGGGACCTTTTCCTGCGCCTCGCCGACCGGCTCCCGTTCCGCTTTGTCGATGCCGAGGTCGCCGAGTACCGGACCTTCGGCGGCGGCTTCATCACCGGCGCCGGCGGCCAGGAGCGCCAGGACCGCGGCCGCGCCGTGCTCTACGCCAAGCACTGGCAGCGCTTCACCCCGGAGGTGCTGAGCCGCGTCCAGCATGCGGTCAAGGCCGACCTGCTGCCGCGCGAGGTCGCCCACGAGCTCGAGGGCTGGCGCGAGCGGGTCGCCGACCTCGAGGCAGGCATCGCCGAACGCGACCACGGCATCGAGTTCCTGCGCGGCCAGCTCGTCGCGACCGAGCGCGCGGTGGACGACGCCGAGGCGCGCTGCGCCGAGGTCACCGCGAGCCTGCGTCGGGCGAAGGCCGCCGACCCGGCCCGGTTCACACCGGTCTCGGTGGTGCTGGTCAACTACAACGGGCGCCATCATCTGGAGCGGTGCCTGCCGTCGTTGGCCGCGACCCGCGATGTGGCGGTCGAGACTCTGGTGGTCGACAACGGGTCCACCGACGGCAGCCTCGAGTGGCTCGCCGCGCACCACCCCGAGGTGCGGGTGCTCCCGATGGGCGCCAACCTCGGTTTCGGCGCCGCCAACCGGCGCGGGATCGAGGCCGCCTCGTCGGAGTACGTGGCGCTGCTCAACACCGACACCGTGGTCGAGCCGGACTGGCTGCGGCCACTGCTCACGACCCTGATGGCCGAGCCCGGGATCGGCGCCGCATGCTCGACCCTGCGCCTCATGGCCCACTCCGACCTGCTCAACGCCCGCGGCGGCGGCATGACCAAGCTCGGGCTCGGCTTCGACCACGGCTTCGGCCAGCCCGCCGACGGCGACGCTCCGGAGCTCGCCGAGTGCCTGTTCCCGACCGCCGCAGCAGTGTTGATGCGCCGGCGCGAGTTCGAGGCGGTGGGCGGGTTCGACTCTGAGTTCTTCATGTACCACGAGGACGTCGACCTCGGCTGGCGGCTGTGGCTGGAGGGTCTGCGCGTGGTCGTGGTGCGCGACTCCGTGGTCCGGCACGCGTTCGGCGGCACCCTGCGGCGGGAGCGCTCGCTCGCCTGGCGCGAGCGGCTCGGCGCCCGTCACGACGTGCGCAGTCTGATCAAGCACTACGAGCTCTGGAATCTGGTCCGGTCTTTGCGCGGGCTCGTGCGTCACTGGCGCCGCGGCCGAGCCTGGGGCCTGATGGCGCACGTCGCATGGTGGAACCTGGTGCGGTTGCCCTCGACCCTGGGTGCCCGGATGCGGATCCAGCGCCGGCGACGCATCAGCGACAGCGAGCTCTTCGACCGCGGACTGATCACCGAGCTGCCGTACCCGCCGGCGCCGCCGGAGCTGCCGCGGGCGGTGCCGGAGCGGGACCGAGAGCACTGGATCGTCTCGCCGGAGCTGCGGCCCGGCCACCACTCGGCCCTGGGCCGGCTGGGCGCCGGCTGGCACGGCCCGCAGCGGGTCGCCGAGGACATGGCGCGGCCGACGTCTGGCTGTGCGCGCTGCTGGCTCAAGGTCGCCCCCGGCGTCCGGGGGCGGGTCCTGGCGGAGGTCCACGTGCCGGCCGAGGCGCGAGACGGCCGGTCGGTGACGCTGACGGCGGCTGAGGGAACGGTGTCGCGGCCGCTCGAGGACGAGCTCTGGCAGTCGGTCGACGTCGCAGCGTCCGCCGATGCCGAGGGCCTGGTGCCGGTCGACATCGCGGTACCGTCCTGGCGGCCGCACGATGTATTCCGCGACTGGAACGGGACTGCGATCGGCTGCGCGGTGCGCAGGATCCTGTTCGTCCCCGATGAGTCACCCGAGACACCTCCGACGCCGAAGGTCTCGGTGGTGATCACGACCTTCAACCGTCGGGAGACCCTCGGGCGCACCCTGGCGGCGCTGGCGGACCAGACCTGGGCCGACCTCGAGGTGGTCGTGGTCGATGACGGTTCCGCCGACGACACCTGGGACACCCTCGAGCGTGAGGCCCGCGACGGCGCTCTCGCCGGCCGACTGACCGCGCGGCGCCAGGACAACACCGGCCAGGGGCTCGCCCGCAACCACGCCCTCGGGCACGCCACCGGCGAGCTGGTGCTGTTCCTCGGCGACGACGTGATCCCGGCGCCGGATCTGGTCGCCGCCCACGTCGCCCGCCACCGGACGGAGGGCTCGCCGTGTGCGGTGGTCGGCTTCTCGGACTGGGATCGGGAGCACATGGCGGTGACCCCGTTCCTCGAGCGCACCATCACGGAAGGGCTCCAGTTCGGTTATGGCCTGATGCGGGCCGACGAAGACCTGCCCTACACCTGCTTCTACACTTCGAACCTGTCGCTGCCCCGGTCGGTGCTCGGCGAGCATCCCTTCGACGCTTCGTTCCGCGGCTACGGCTGGGAGGACGTCGAGCTCGGCTGGCGGCTGTCGCTGGCCGGCCTGCGTCTGGTCTACGAGCCGGGGGCGAAGGCGGTGCACTGCCACCCCCAGAGCCTGACCGACTTCGTGCGCCGCCAGGTCCAGGTCGGGCGCGCGCTCCACAGCCTGATCGCGCTCCACCCGGAGCTCGAGGGAGAGCCCTTCATGCCGCCGCCGGCGCCGTCGCCGTGGACCCGGAGAGTGGGCCGCCTCGAGCCGATGCTGGTCCCGATTCTCGACCGCCTCGACCGCCGCGGGGTGCGCCTGCCGCGGGCTCTCGTCGACCGCCTGATGATGGCGGCCTTCTTCCGCGGCAAGCGCGACGGCGCGGTGTGAGCTTCGCTCACCGCGAGACGTGAGAAGCAAGACGCAAGACGGTAACGAAGGGAGAACATTCCAGCATCCGTAGGGGCGGAGCTTGTCTCCGCCCGTGGTTCGAGTCGAGCGTGCCGTGACGCACCGAGCCCGCCGCCGCGAAGACCTGCGCGGATCTCGCCGGGCTCTCTGCGATGGCTCAGCGATGGCTTGGTGTCCTTGTGTCTTGGTGGTTTGTCCGGTGGCACCGGGTTGAGGTTACGAGGGCACCGGGCCGAGGGGGTTCGTGCGGTCGCCTTCGACCGCAGCGGCGTGGAGCTCCGGCCAGCGGGCCTGAGCGGGCAGCAGGGCAGCCCGAGACCAGTCGCCGCCCTGCCAGGTCGTGAGCACGGCCGGGACCAGCGTCGGCGACGGCGACAGCAGGAGCTCCGAGTGCGCGGTCGGCGGGCCAGCCGCGGTCCGAGCGGCCGGGACCGCCCGTGCCAACGGCTCGGGCGCGAGGCGCAGGTACCAGCCTGGGAAGTGCAGCCGGCGGTAGAGGCGATGGGAGCTCGGGTAGTGCTCGGCCTCGGCGGCGCCCACCGCGTGGCCGACCGCGTGCACGACCCGAGCCTCGGGCACGACCAGGACCGAGAGGCCCGCGCGGTGCAGCCGCCGGCACCAGTCGTTCTCCTCGAAGAACAGGAAGAAGCGCTCGTCAAGCCCGCCGGACGCGGTGAAGGCCTCGCGGGTGGTGGCCATCAGCGTGCCGCTCACGACCGCGGTCGGAGTCGGCCGCGATGCGCGCCACAGGGCGAGCTGGCGGCGGTGCTCGGCGCGAACGGCACGCCGCGAGGCGAAACGGGACACGAGCTCTCCGGGCCAGGTCGCGTCCGCCGCCTGGGGCAGCCGCCAGCGGCCGGCGTCGTCCCACAGCAGCGACGGGCCGGCAGCGCCGACGCCGGGCGCGGTCGCCGCATCCAGGAGCGCCTCGACGGCGCCCGGCAGCGGCACGATGTCGGGGTTGGCAAGCAGCAGCACGTCGCCCGAGGCCTCCCGGGCGCCTCGATTGAGACCGGCGGCATAGCCGAGGTTGGGCTGGGAGATGAGGCGGTCGACCGGCAGCGCCTCGAGCCTCCGGCGTTCGTCCGGATCCTCGGAGTGGTCGACCACGACGACCTCATCGATGCCCTCCCGGCTTTCGAGCAGGCGCGCGACGGCGTTGGACGAGCGGTAGCCGACGACGACCAGGGAGACGGTCACGGGGCCATGGTAGCGCGCGGCGCGGGCACGGGCTCGAGGGACCAGCGCTTGCCGAGGACCAGGTCGCGGGCGACGGTCCGGGCACGGCCCAGCCAGCGGAAGGCCTCCTCGCACACGGGCCCCTCCTCGCGGGTGTGGCAGAAGGCGGCGTCGCCACCGGCCGGCAGCACCAGCAGGCCGTCGGCTCCGGTGCGGATATGCCAACCGGCGGGCGGCAGCATGGCCGCCATCCAACGCGGGACAGGCAGGCCGAGTCGCTCGAGGATCAGGCTCGGGAGCTCGAACTGGCTGACCGTTCCGAGCTTCACCGGGCCGTCGCGGCCGTCGACCATCAGGAGCGGGACCGAGGTCAGGGTGCGCAGCTGTCGAGGCGTGAACCCCGGCACCCACTCGGTAAACAGCCCCGACTCGCGGTAGGCGCCGACCCGCTTGCCGAGCACCGGCAGGTGGTCGCCCAGCGCGACGATCAGGGCGTTCGGATCGTCGGCGAGCACCTGGTCGATGAAGGCGGCGAGCTCCCTCGATGAGTAGAAGGTGGAGCTCGCGTAGCGCGCGACCTCTGGAACCGACGACGTCGCCGTGATGAGGTACGGGCGCAGCGCCGGGTTGAGCGGGTAGTTCCAGTGGCCGGTGTAGGTCAGCACGTAGCTGAGCTCGGGCGGGGCGTCTGGCCGCGGGTGCGACTTTGCCCACGCCTGGCGGTAGAGCGAGGCGTCGGAGAGGAACTCGCCGTTGCGGTCATCGAGCTTGAAGTCGCGCAGCGAGTAGAAACGCTGGAAGCCGAGCCTCGGGTAGGCCACGGCTCGGTTCCAAAAGGCCGGCACGTTAGGGTGGAAGGCGGCGGCGGTCCAGCCCGCGTCCACGAGCAGCTCGGGCAGGCAGGGGATGGCGTGGCGGACGCTGGTGGCGAAGGCGATGCCGGGGAAGATGAGCCGGGTGGGCGTACCGCAAAGGATCTCGAGCTCGGGGTTGGCAGTGCCGCCGCCGAACTCCGGGCTCATCGCGTGGCTGTCTCCGGCGGCGTCCCACAGCGCGCGGAACTCGGGCGCGAGCGGGTCGCCGCTGAGCCCGGCCGCGGTGAGCTGGCGGGCGTCCCAGAACGACTCGAGCAGGATCAGCACGACGTCGCGGGGCTCAGCCGGCGGTGTCGATGCCGCCGGCGGTGGCACCTGGTCGAGGATCGCCTCGACCTCGGCCCGGGACGGGAGGGGCGGGCGTGAGATCCGGTCGCGGGCGACCTCGCCGAGCAGGTAGCCCGTTGGCCCCTCGGCGAGCATGTTGGCGCCCTGGTTCCAGGGGACGGCCGTGCGACCGCCTTCGACCAGGCTCACGAGCCAGGTGGGGCGAAGCAGCATGGCCGCAGCCAACGCTGCGCCGCCGACGACGGCGAGGACGGCAGCACGCGGCCGCCAGGCGAGGTTCACGAGCAACAGCACGGCGAACACGGCCACCGGTGCGAACAGTGCGATCAGCGAAGCACCGTGGAGTACCCGTACCAGCTCGGGCAGGGCGAACAGATCAGCGGGCCGGATCGGGCTCGCCATGAAGGTGATCTTGAGCGTCTGGGCGGCATGGACGGTCGCGATCAGGGTCGCCTGGGACGCGACGAACAGCGGCAGTCTTCGCGCGAACGCGAGCAGCAGGTAGGCGAGCACGAGCTGGAACGCGAGCTCTCCCGGCGGCAGCAGGCGGCCGTGGGGTAGATGTGCGAGATGTCGTGCGGCTGCGCCGATGGCGGCCGTCAGCAGTGGCGTGGTGAGGAGCGGAAGCGCCAGGACCCACGGCGATCGTGTCGGCGCACCTCGCGTGCCGGTCGCCTTCCCAGCTCTCCGCAGGGCGCTCATCTCGCTGACCATTCCGACTGCATCTCGACCATGTCGACGGCACACTTTACACGAGCTTCGGACCATGAGCAGTGCGCTATCCTGCCGCGACGGCTCTCTGCCGGGAGGACAGGCGGTGGAGGATCTCGAGGTTTTCGCGATCGACGACGGCGGGCCGGTGCGGGATCTCGCCTTCGAGACGCTGCTGCTCGAGCGGGCGGCCCAGGGCCGCGCGGCGATCGCCTTCGCCTCCTGGCCGGGGCCGGTCGTTGTGCTCGGCTACTCCCAGGATGCGAACGACGTCGACCTCGACTGGTGCCGTGACCGGGGTGTACCGGTGTTGCGTCGGCTCACCGGCGGCACCGGCGTGGTCCACGCGGGAGATCTCGGCGTCGCCCTCGCGCTGCCCATCGAGCACCCGTGGGCGAGGGGCATCGTGGCGCTCTACGACCACTTCGTCGATGCGTTGCTGCCGGGCCTCACCGCCGCCGGGGGTCGGCTCGAGCGACTCGTGGCGCCGCGCCACGCGGCCCGCGTGCGCTCGCCGATCTGCTTCGAGGACCAACTCGCGGACACGCTGGTGACCACGGACGGACGCAAGGCGGTGGGCTGCGCTCAGTCGCGCCGCGCCAAGGCGGTTCTGATCCATGCGGCGGTGCTGCTCGGCCTCGACGCGGCGGTTCTCGCGCGGGTTTTCCGGGTCGACGAGGCCAGGGTCCGCGCTCACCTCGCACCGGCCGTACCGGGGGCCGATCCGCAGCGCGTCGCCGAGGCGATCAGCGGGTCGGTCGCAGGGGCGCTTGCCATGGCCATCGTCGCCAGGCGACGCCCGCGGGTGTCCGAGCGCCTGCTTGCGCCCTGGGCCGAGCCGCGTTGGGCGCCGGTCCCGCCCAGCCCGGCCGTGCCGGAGCGACCGAAATAAGCGTCCGGAAGGCTCTGTTGGGGATTGCGGATCGGGAACACGAAAGGAGAAAGGTGTGCCTCGGCAGCGGATCTACGAAGCAGTCACCGAACGTCTGTCGATCCTCGACGCCGAGGGCCGGGTGGACACGGATCTCATGCCCGAGCTCGAACCCGGCCAGGTGCTCGAGCTCTACCGCAGCATGGCGCGCATGCGCGCCTATGACGACAAGGCGTTGAAGCTTCAGCGCCAGGGACGTATGGGCACCTGGCCGCCGCTCAAGGGGCAGGAGGCGACCCAGGCCGGGGTCGCAATGGCCATGGGTGACGACGACTGGCTGGTGCCGGCGTTCCGCGAGCACGGCTCGATGCTGCTGCGCGGCATCCCCGGGCACTTGATCTACGCCTACTGGGCCGGCGACGAGCGCGGCTCGTGCTACCCGGAAGGGGTGCGCTGCTTCCCGGTCTCGGTGCCGGTGGGCAGCCAGTGGCAGCACGGCGTCGGAGTCGGGCTGTCGCTGAAGCTGCGCAACGAGTCGGCCGCCGCTGTGACCTTCGGCGGCGACGGGTCAACCTCCGAGGGCGACTTCCACGAAGCCCTCAACTGCGCCTCGGTCTACCGAGCGCGGACGGTGTTCGTGATTCAGAACAACCACTGGGCGATCTCGATGCCGCTGCACCAGCAGACCCTCTCCGCGAGCCTGGCCCAGAAGGCACACGGCTACGGCATGCCGGGGATCCAGGTCGACGGCAACGACGTGTTCGCGGTCTACACGGCGGCCCGAGAGGCCCTGGAGCGGGCGCGCCGCGGCGACGGCCCGACCTTGATCGAGGCTGTGACGTACCGGCTTGGCGACCACACCACCGCGGACGACGCCAGCCGCTACCGGCCGAGCGAGGAGCTCGCCGAGTGGGAGGCGCGCGACCCGATCGTGCGTCTGCGCCGGTGGCTCGAGTCCGAGAAGCTGTGGGACGAGGCGCGCGAGGCGGCACTCCAGGAGGAGATGCGCGGCTGGGTCGACGAGCAGGTGGCGGCGTTCGAGGCGCTCGCTGCGGCGGAGCCCGAGGAGGTCTTCGACTTCATGTACGCCGAGCTTCCGCCGCACCTCCGCGACCAGCGCGACGCCCTGATCGAGGAGGTGCGGTCATGAGCGACGCCGCCGTGGCGCCCAGCGTGCAGAAGCTGACGATCGCCCAGGCGGTGCGCGACGCCCTTCGCGCCGAGATGGCGCGGGACGAGACCGTGCTCGTGCTCGGCGAGGACGTCGGGGTGGATGGCGGCGTGTTCCGAGCCACCGAAGGCCTGATCGAGGAGTTCGGAGGCGACCGGGTGATCGACACGCCGCTCGCGGAGAGCGCCATCATCGGGACCTCGATCGGGCTCGCCGCGACCGGCTTCCGGCCGGTGGCAGAGATCCAGTTCATGGGCTTCGTCTACCCGGCGATCAACCAGCTCTTCGCCCATGCCGCCCGGCTGCGCAACCGGACGCGTGGACGCCTCAGCGTGCCGATGGTAGTGCGCATGCCCTACGGCGGCGGCATCCATCCGCCGGAGCACCACTCCGAGAGCTACGAGGCATTGTTCCTGAACACCCCGGGGTTCAAGGTCGTCGTCCCGTCAAACCCTCACGACGCCAAGGGGCTGCTGGTGTCCGCGATCCGCGATCCGGACCCGGTGCTGTTCATGGAGCCGAAACGCATCTACCGCGCGTTCCGCGACGAGGTACCCGACGGCGCCTACACGGTACCGCTCGGAAGCGCCGCCGTCGCCCGCGAAGGCAGTGACGTCACGCTGATCGCGTGGGGAGCAATGGTCCGGGTGTGCCTGGATGCGGCCGAAGCCCTGGCGCGCGAGGAGATCTCGGCCGAGGTGGTCGACCTGCGCACCCTGAACCCGCTCGACCGTGACACGCTGATCGCCAGCGTGACCAAGACCGGGCGCGCGGTGGTGGTCCACGAAGCGCCGCGCACGGCCGGCTTCGGGGCGGAGATCGCGGCCCTGATCGGCGAGCACGCGCTGCTTCACCTGCACGCCCCGGTGCTGCGGGTGACCGGCTTCGATACGGTGTTCCCGCTCGCCCGCCAGGAGCACCTCTACCTGCCGAACCGCGTACGCGTGGTGCGCGCGGTGCACGCGACGCTCGAGTTCTGACCCGGCAACCGCCGGGCGCCTGACGAGACGGGGGGAGCGATGGCGTTCGTCTTTCAGTTTCCGGACGTCGGCGAGGGGATCCACGAGGGTCGACTCGTCGAGTGGCTGGTCGCCAGCGGCGACACGGTCGTGGAGGACCAGCCGCTGGTCAAGGTCGAGACCGACAAGGCGGTCGTCGAGCTGCCATCGCCGCGCGCCGGCACGGTGCTCACGCTTCACGTCGCGGCCGACGACACGATCCACGTCGGCGACCCGTTGGTGACCCTGGGCGAGCCCGGGGAGGCGTCTGCGCAGCCGGCCGCTCCCGCGACAACGTCGCGAGAGGAACCTGCTCACGCGGCTCCGGCCACGGGCCCGGCCGAGCCCGACTCGGTCGGGACGGTCACCGCCTTTCCGTCGCGAAAGCCGCTGGCGACCCCGCGAACGCGGGCGATGGCCCGCCGCCTCGGTGTCGACCTCGCCGCCGTGCGCGGCACCGGGAGCGGCGGCCGGATCACCGACGAGGACGTGCAGAAGGCCGTCGACGGCGATGGGACGCAGGTGAACGCTGCAGCGCAACCGGTGCCGTCCCCCGCCATGCCTCCGCCGCGACGACTCCCGGCGCCGCCTCCGGGCGCGCTCGAGGAGCGGATGCCGCTGTCCCACCTGCGCAAGGTCATCGCCGGCGCGATGCGCGCCTCCAAGCAGACCTCGGCCCACGTCACCCACGTCGATGAGGCCGACGTCACCGAGCTGATGGCACGCTACCGCGCGGTCAAGCCCCAGATCGAGGCCCAGACCGGCGCCAGGTTCTCGATTCTCCCGTTCTTCATCAAGGCCCTGGTGACCGTGCTCAAGGACTTTCCGATCTTCAACGCCTCGATCGACGAGACGCGCGGCGAAATCGTCTACAAGCGTTACTACAACATCGGCATCGCGGTCGACACGCCGGAGGGGTTGATCGTCCCGGTGGTCAGGGACGCCGACCGCACGGACATGGTGACGCTCGCAGCCGAGGTCGCCGACCTCGCGGAGCGCGCCCGCTCTCGTACCCTCAAGCTCGATGAGCTCAAGGGCGGTACCTGTACGCTGACCAACATCGGCCCCCTCGGCGGGGTCTTTGCCACCCCGATCATCAACCAGCCGGAGCTCGCCATCGTCGGGCTGCACCGCATCGCCGAGCGGCCCGCGGTGGTCGACGGGCAGATCGCGATCCGTCACCTGATGTACATGAGCGTCTCCTTCGACCACCGCTGGATCGACGGCGCCGACGCCGCGCGCTTCATGACCGCCCTGGTCCGCTTGGTGTCCGAGCCCGGCCTGCTCATGGCGAGGTTGTGACATGGTTGTCGGTTCCATCTCCCGCGGCTGCCAGACGGTCGTCATCGGCGCCGGTCCGGGCGGCTACGTCGCTGCCATCCGGCTCGCCCAGCTCGGCCGCGACACGATCCTGGTCGAGGCCTCCGAGCGCCTCGGCGGGATCTGCCTCAACGAGGGCTGCATCCCGTCCAAGGCCCTGATCCACGCCTCGGACCTCGCCCACGAGGCACAGCACGCCGGCGACATGGGCCTCACGGTCGCCGGGGTCGAGGTCGACATGCTCAAAATGGTCGCGTGGAAGGACGGCATCGTGCGCCGGCTGACCGGCGGCATCAAGGTGCTCTGCGACAAGAACGGGGTCGAGGTCGTGCACGGTCGGGCCCGGTTCGCCAGCGACCGCAAGCTGATCGTGGCGACCTCCCAGGGCCAGGGAGAGATCGAGTTCGAGCAGGCTGTGATCGCGACCGGCTCATCGCCGATGGCGCTGCCCGGCTTCGACTTTGACGGCGAGCGGGTGATCGGCTCGCGCGAGGCGCTCGACCTCGGCCGGGTTCCCGAGCGGATGGCGGTGATCGGCGGCGGCTACATCGGACTCGAGCTCGGCTCGGTGTACGCGAAGCTCGGGTCGAAGGTCACCGTGGTCGAGTTCCTGCCGACGCTCCTGCCGGGCCTCGATCGCGAGGTCGGCCAGACGCTCGGGCGGCGGCTCAAGCAGCTCGGCATCGACGTCAAGCTCGGCCACAGGGCGGCCTCCTTCGAGCCCGGCGAGCCCTCGGTGGTGGTTGCCGAGGGTCCGGAGGGCCCGGTCCGGATCGAGGCCGACTTGGTCCTGGTTAGTGTCGGCCGCGTGCCCAACTCTGCCGGGCTCGGTCTCGAGGGCATCGGCGTGAAGCTCGACGGCAGGGGCTTCATCGAGGTCGACGACCGGATGCGGACCTCGGTGCCGGGGATCTACGCCATCGGCGATGTTGTCGGCGGCGCTCTGCTCGCCCACAAGGCGTTTCAGGAGGCCAAGGTCGCCGCCGAGGTGATCGCCGGCGAGCCGGCGGCGTTCGACAGCGTGAGCGTGCCGGCGGTGATCTACACCGACCCCGAGGTCGCGTGGACCGGTCTCACCGAGACCGAAGCGGGCGAGCGCGGGTACACCGTCGTCACTGGCACCTTCCCGTACCGCGCCTCCGGGCGGGCGATGTCCCTCGACGCGACCGACGGCTTCGTCAAGGCAATCGCCGACGCCGAGTCCAAGCAGCTGCTCGGGGTGCTGGCGGTGGGCCGCGGCGTCTCCGAGTTCATCGGCGAGGCGACCCTCGCGCTCGAAATGGGCGCCTTCCTCGAGGACGTCGGGCTGACCATCCATCCCCACCCGACCATGTCGGAGGCGCTCCAGGAGGCGGTCGAGGCGGCCCTGGGCCGGGCGGTCCACACGCTGAATCGGTGATTTCACCAGCCTGACGACCGCGGACCACGAGAGACCGCACTCTCCGGCGCTATCCTGAGGGCGGAGCGGGGACCGCGCGAGCGAGCTTCGGCGGTGGTGTGGGGAGCGATGCAGTCGAGCGACCAGGAGCGACACGTCCGACGCGAGCGGGAGGCGGGGTGAGACCACGGTGGTGGCTGGCGGCGGCCATCGTCGTGGTGGCGCTCACGGCCATGCTCCACTGGCCCGTGCTCGGGTTCGAGCTCACCGGAGACGACTACGAGACGGTCCAGTTGGCCCACGAGGTGTGCCGGCACCCGACCATGCTGTTCGCGCCCCTCGGCCAGTGGCTGCGGCCGGCGACGATCTGGTCGCTCGTTTTCGATCGCCTTGCGTGGGGCACGAACCCGGCCGGATACCATGCGACGACGCTGGCGCTCTTCCTCCTGACCGTCCTCGGCCTTCTTGCCGCGGCCGCCGTCCTTGGCGTTCGTCCGGGCGTCGCCGCCGCCGTGGCACTGCTGTGGGGCTGCTCGCCGTTCACGGACGAGAACGCTGTGTGGGCCGCGATCCGGCACGAGAACACGCTGGTTCTGGGCTGGCTCATCACGATCGTCGCGTGGCCGGGCCCCGACCGCACCTGGACCAGGGGACGGATCGCCGCAGCAATCGCAGGCGTCCTCCTGGCCGCGCTCTCGAAGGAGACGTGGATCGCGACGCCGTTCCTCGTCGGCGCGCTCGAGCTGGTCCGCACCCGTTGGCGGTGGCGGCCGGCACTCACCATGGCGGGCGCGACGGGCGTGCTCGCGATGGCCTACATCGGGCTGCGCTTCATGGTGATTCCTGGGACCCAGGGCTACTTCGAGTGGTCGCTGGCCCCTCTCGCCAAGCTGCCTCACCTGCTCGCCGCGTTCTGCGGTTTCGAGACGCTTCGACCGGTGGTGACGACTGTTGGTTGGGGTGGTGCGGCGGCCTCGGCGGTTGTCGCCGCCGCAGCTGTTCTCGCCTGGAAATGGCGGTCGCGGGCTGCGCTGATCGGCTTCGCGCTCCTGCTGCCACCCCTGGGCCCGACGCTGTTCGTGCCGTTTCTCCCCCAGCGCTACGCCGCGATCCCTTACGCTGGGTTCTTGCTGCTCGCCGGGGGTCTTCTCGAGACCGGGCGTGAGCGGCTGCAGCCCCGAGTCGGCACGCTGCTGACGGTCCTGGCCGTGACCGCAGCGGTGGCAGCTCTCGTGGTCGGAGCGATGACGGTGCGCGCGGATCAGGAGGACTGGCAGCGCGTCTCCGACGCCCATGGGGTGCTCCTCGATGAGGCGCGGCGGATCGCCGGCGAGCTGCCGGTTGGCATCCCGGTGGCGGTGGTGCGCGGCGAACACGCCAACCCGCTCCAGGAGATCGTCGATCATCCGGCGGGTCTGGAGAAGCTCCAGTTCGTGCGGGGCTCGGCGCCCTACGGCCTGGTGGATGCCGGTCCGTTGTTCGACTGGGTGCGGGGCGACTCTGAGACCGTGGTGCGGGAGCACCCGGACTGGCGGACCAGGTACGCGGGCACCGGTGGCCGCATCCTGATCCACCGCGTCGGCGGATTTCAGTGGATCGACGGTGAGGTTCCCGACCTCGCGTCCGCAGCTTCACTGTGGGCTGCCCGCGGATCTCCCGTGCGTGTGATCGTGGTCGGTCGCCCCCCTGCCACGGGTGTAGAATGACCGCCCGGAAAGCCCGCAGGGAGGGGAGCATGGCCCATCGCTCGGTGCACGAGTTCAAGCGCGAGCGTCATGAGCTGACCGAGCTCACACTCGCCCAGGCGAACCTCGAGATCAAGCGGTTCTTCAGCCTCGACAGCCAGACCTATCGCGACGGCGCGCTCCCTGCCCGCACCAAGGAGCTGCTCGGCCTCGTGGCCTCGCTGGTGCTGCGCTGTGACGACTGCGTTTTCTACCACCTCGACCGCTGTCACGAGGAGGGTGTCCCCAAGGACGAGGTGATGGAGGCGATGGGCGTCGGCCTGGTGGTCGGCGGGTCGATCGTGATTCCGCACCTGCGGCGCGCGGCGCGCGCGTGGCAGGAGCTCGAGGCCGGCGAGTCGCCATGAGCCGTTTGCGTCCCGGATCGGGCTGGATCGAAGTTGTCGCGGGTCCCATGTTCTCCGGCAAGTCGGAGGAGCTGATCCGGCGCCTGCGGCGGGCCGCCATCGCCCGCCAGCGGCTGCAGGTGTTCAAGCCGGCGCTCGACACCCGCTATGCCGACTCCGAGGTCGTGTCGCACTCCAACTGGCGGATCCCGTCGCAGGTCGTTCAAAGCTCGAACGAGATCCTCGCGCACCTCGACCCGCGCACCGAGGTGGTCGGAATCGACGAGGCCCAGTTCTTCGACACCGAGCTCGGCAGGGTCTGCCGCCACATTGCCGACCTCGGCAAGAGGGTGATCGTCGCCGGTCTCGACATGGACTTCCGCGGAGTGCCGTTCGGGCCCATGCCCGAGCTCCTGGCGCTGGCCGAGGAGGTCCAGAAGATCACAGCGATCTGCTCCCGCTGCGGCGCGCCGGCGAGCTACACCCAGCGCCTGATCGCCTCCGACGAGCAGGTCGTGGTGGGCGCCTCCGGCGTGTACGAGGCGCGCTGCCGCCGCTGCCACGAGCCGAACGGCGCGGCGGTGGAGGCCGAGCAGTGGCTGTTCTCCCCGCCGCCGGAGCGGATGGCGGACGAGGGGGCGTGACTCGCCGGCGCCCGCTGTGGCTGTGGCTGGGGGCGGGCACCGCCTCGGTGGTGCTCGCCGCGCTCCTGAGCGGTCGAGCCGGCTGGGCGCCTGTCCCGCTCGTGGTCTGGAGCCTGGTCACGTTGGTCGTGGTCCTGCGTGCGGCCTGGCGCCGGCTCACCTACCGGGTGGGGACCCGACTGTTTCTGTCATACCTGCTGCTCGGGGTCTCGCCGTTCCTGTTCTGCGGGGCCTTCGGCGCGGCGGCCCTGTACATGGCCATGGGCCAGTACACATCGGTTCGCTTCGGCACCGAGATGCAGCACCTGCGGTGGACGTTGGGGGACCGGTGCGCCCGGATCGTCAAGCTCTCCCATGACCGTGGGTCGGCAGCGGCGATCGCCGCCCTCGATGATGCCGCCGCTCACCCGCCGGACCCGCTGCCGAGAGTGATCTGGCTGGCCCGTCTCGGCCAACGCGAGCTGAGCCGGCCCGAAGGGACCAAGCTGCCGCTGCCTCATTGGATCACCGGTGCACGGTGGGGCGGCATGGCCCGGCACGGCGACGAGGTGTTCGCGATGGTGGCCGCCACCGCGCCCGGCGGCGACCTCGTCGCCGCACTCATCCCGCTCGACACGTCGACTGCGGAGGCGGTTGGCGGGTCATCGTGGTTCGACGTCGTCTTCGTGCCGCCCGGGGGACCCGAGACCATGGCCCTGACCCCCGCCGGCGAGACGGTCGAGCTCCGGGTCGGCGAGACCCACGGCCAGCCGATCGAGATCTGGGGCCCATGGCGCAGCGGCGAAGCCTCGTGGCTGGCGCGGCCGCTGGTGATCTGGCTCCGAGTGGCGACCGACGTCCGCGACCTCGCCTCCGGCACGCCCTCGAAGCCGGACCGCGTGGTGTCGCTGCTGCGCACCTCGCCGCGTAACGTCTGGGACGACTTCGTGCTCTCCCGCTACGAGCTCGCCGACGTGCTCGAGGCGGTCCTGCTCGGTCTCGGCGTGTTCTTCCTCACCGTTTACG
>Ga0315540_10000929_pt1 | contig 16764 bp, 14 predicted proteins | sample SalMarSW160110MG_FD_203677 | JGI IMG/M metagenome (GOLD analysis project Ga0315540, IMG submission 203677) | Salt marsh sediment microbial communities from the Plum Island Ecosystem LTER, Massachusetts, United States - Salt Marsh Sediment SW1601-10 ...
TCGCGCCCGGCTCGGTCGTGACCGCCCGCGTGCTCAGCCGCTCGCCCGCGCTGCTCGTGCTCGACGGCCAGGAGGCGCTCGAGCTCGGCCACGGCGACGAGATCGAGATGCAGCTCGCGCCGACCGTCGTGCGCTTCTACGAGAATCCCGACCGCCCGTTCCTGCGCGCACTGCAGAGCAAGCTCGGCTGGCAGGGGAGCGAGCGAAGGAGCCTGTAGGCCGTCCCGCCCCGGAGAGTCCGGTCCATGCTCGAACGCCTGACCATCCGCGACGTGGCGCTCGTCGAGCGCGCCGTGATCGAGTTCGGCCGGGGCCTGCACGCGGTGACCGGCGAGACCGGCGCGGGCAAGTCGCTCTTCGTCGAGTCGCTCGCGCTCATCGTGGGCGGCCGCGCCGACGCCGACATCGTGCGGGAGGGGGCGAAGGCCGCGGTCGTCGAGGCCGAGTTCCGCCTCGCCGGCGAGGCTGCCCGGCGCGCGAACGCGCTCTTCGAGGAATGGGGAATCGACTTCGACGGCGAGACGCTGCTCGTCCGTCGCGAGGTCTCGGCCGAGGGGCGCAGCCGCGCCGCGGTGAACGACACCACCGTGACGGTCTCCTCGCTCCGGCGCCTCGGCGAGGGCCTCGTGGACCTGCACGGCCAGCACGAGCACCAGAGCCTGCTGCGGGAGGGCGCGGCGCTCGCCACGCTCGACCGGCTCGCGGGGCTCGAGCCGAAGCGCGCCGCCTGGTCGGACGCGCTCGCCGCGTTCCGCGAGGCCGAGGGCGAGCTCGCGCGGCTCGCCGCCGCGCTCGAGACGTTCGCCGAGCGGCGCGACTACCTCGCCGCCGCGGCGCGCGAGCTCGACGAGGCGAAGCCGGTCGAGGGCGAGGAGGAGTCGCTCCGCGTCGAGGCCGCGCGGCTCGGCCACGCCGACCGGCTGCGCGAGCTGTCGGCGACGGCGCTCGAGCGGCTCTCGGAGGGGGAGGGCGCGGCGACAGGGGCGCTCGCGGCGGCCCGGCATGCGCTCGAGCAGGCGGCCGCGCTCGACCCGAGCCTCGAGGAGACGCTCGGCCCGGTGCAGGAGGCGGCCATCGCCGCGGAGGAGGCTTCGCGGGCGCTGTCGGCCTACGCCGACCGGCTCGAGTCCGACCCGGCCGCGCTCGAAGCCGTCGAGGCGCGCCGCGAGCTCCTCGCGCGGCTCGCGCGCAAGTACCGCCGCGACGTGCCCGCGCTGATCGCCTGGCGGGACGAGCTGCGCGCCGAGCTCGAGGAGGGCGAGGACGCCGACGGCTCGCTCCAGCGGGCACGGGCCCGCGTGGCCGAGCGCGAGGCCGCGCTGCAGGCCCAGGGCCGCTCGCTCACGAAGGCGCGCCGTGCCGCGGCCCGCGAGTGGGGGACGCGCCTCACGCGCGAGCTGCGCCCGCTCGGGCTGCCGCACGCCACGCTCGCCTTCGAGGTTCTGGCGCTGCCCGACGGCCGCCCCGGCCCCTCCGGATACGACGAGGTGCTGCTCCAGTTCACGGCCAATCCGGGCGAGAGCGCCCGCCCGCTGCAGCGGATCGCCTCGGGCGGCGAGCTCTCACGGGTCATGCTCGCCCTCAAGTGCGCGCTGCAAGCCCGTGATCGCGTTGACCTTCTCGTCTTCGACGAAGTAGATTCCGGCATCGGCGGTGCCGTCGCGCAGGCCGTGGGGGAGCGTCTCCACGACCTCGCCGAGCACCGCCAGGTCGTCTGCGTCACCCACCTGCCCGTAATCGCGGCGCTGGGCGGGCGTCATTTCGCGGTGTCCAAGCGCCTCGCGAACGGGCGTACCGTGGCCCGGATCGACGTCCTCGAGCCGGGCGCGCGCGTCGAAGAGCTGGCGCGCATGCTCGCGGGCGAGCGGGTGACGGACACGACGCGGCGCCAGGCGCGCGAGCTGCTGGCGCCGGGCACCCGAAGCGAGTAGCGCGCGGCGCCCGAGGCGTCGCGAACCGTCCGAAGGCAACCGCACGGCGCCGGGAGCGCCGCACACCGTTCCACGGAAGCCGCACGGCGCCGGAGGCGCCGCACTCCATCCCAGAGGTCCCGCGCGGCGCTTGAGGCGCCGCCCGCCACCGGATGATCGTCCCCACCCGTTCCGAGTTCCATGCGCTGGCCAAGACCGGCCGGCTGGTCCCGGTCTACCGGGAGGTCTTCGCCGACCACGACACGCCCGTTTCGGCCTTCCGAAAGATCGACGACGGGCCGTACGGCTTCCTGCTCGAGAGCGTCGAGGGCGGCGAGAAGTGGGGGCGGTTCTCGATCCTGGGCAGCCGGCCCTCGATGGTCTTCGTGGCGCGCGGCGACCGGGCCGAGCTGCACGCGGACGGCCGGGTGACGGCGCTGCCGGGACACCCGCTCGACGAGCTGAGCCGGCTGCTGGGTGAGAACCAGGCCGTCGCGCTCCCTGGACTGCCGCGCTTCTGCGGCGGCGCCGTGGGCTACCTCGCCTACGACGCGGTCCGCTGGTTCGAGCGCCTGCCCGCGACCGCGGCGGACGAGTTGCACCTGCCCGACGCCGTGTTCGTCTTCGGCGACGTCGTGAGCGTGTTCGACAACCTCACGCACACGATGAAGGTCGTCACGCACGCCCGGGGTGGCGACGACGCCGACCAGGCCTACGACGCCGCGGTGGCGCGGCTGAACGCCGAGGTCGAGCGGCTGCGCCGGCCGCTGTCCTGGATCGAGCCGCCGGCCTGGGGCGAGGCGGGGGAGCCGGAGTCCACGGTCTCGCGCGAAACCTTCATGGCGGCGGTCGAGACGGCGAAGGAGCACATCCGCGCCGGCGACATCTTCCAGGTCGTGCTGAGCCACCGCATGAGCGCGGCGGTCTCGCAGCCGGCGTTCGAGGGCTACCGCGCACTCCGCATCACGAACCCGTCGCCCTACCTGTACTACCTGCGCCTCGGCGAGTTCACGATCGTCGGCAGCTCCCCCGAGGTGCTCGTGCGGCGCACCGACACGACGCTCGAGGTGCGGCCGATCGCCGGCACGCGCCCGCGGGGCCGGACCGCCGACGAGGACCGCGCGCTCGAGGAGGAGCTGCTCGCGAGCGAGAAGGAGCGGGCCGAGCACCTCATGCTCGTGGACCTCGGGCGCAACGACGTCGGGCGGGTCGCCGAGTTCGGGACCGTCGAGACCAACGAGTACATGGTCGTCGAGCGGTATTCGCAGGTCATGCACCTCGTCTCGAACGTGCGCGGCCGGGTGGGCGGCGACCTGTCGCCGCTCGGGGTCGTGCGGGCGACGTTCCCGGCCGGAACCGTGAGCGGCGCGCCCAAGGTGCGCGCGATGGAGATCATCGAGTCGCTCGAACCCGTGCGGCGCGGCATCTACGCCGGCGCCGTGGGGCACTTCGACTACCATGGCAATCTCGACCTCGCGATCGCCATCCGCACGCTCGTCTACGCGAACGGACGCGCCTACTGGGGCGTCGGTGCGGGCATCGTGGCGGACTCGGATCCGGCGGAGGAGTGGGAGGAGACCATGAACAAGGGCCGGGCGCTCTGGCTGGCGGTGCGGCGCGCCGAGCGGGGTGCGCGATGATCGCCGTGATCGATAACTACGACTCCTTCACCTACAACCTCGTGCAGTACCTCGGCACGCTCGGGGCACAGGTCGTCGTGCACCGCAACGACGCCGTGGGGGTCGAGGAGCTCAGGGCGATGCGCCCCGAGGGGCTGCTCATTTCGCCGGGCCCGGGCGAGCCGAAGGACGCCGGCATCTCGGAGGACGCCGTCCGGGCGCTGGCCGGCGAAGTGCCGATCCTCGGCGTGTGCCTGGGGCACCAGGCGATCGGGGAGGTCTTCGGCGGCCGCGTCGTGCGGGCGCCGCGCCTGATGCACGGCAAGACGAGCCCGATCCTGCACAAGGGGCGCGGGCTCTTCGCAGGGCTGGACAACCCGTTCGAGGCGACGCGCTACCACTCGCTCATCGTCGAGAAGGAGGGCCTGCCCGAGGTGCTGGAGCCGACCGCCTGGACGCCCGAGGGCGAGCTCATGGGGCTCAAGCATCGCGAACACGAGACGTGGGGCGTACAGTTCCACCCGGAGTCCGTCCTGACCGCGCAGGGCCTGCGGCTGGTCGAGAACTTCCTGACGTTGTGCCGCCAGCAGAGGAGAGTCTCGGCGTGATCCAGACCGCCATCGCCCGCGCCGTCGCCCACGAGAACCTGTCGCGCGAGCTCGCCCGCGTGACCATGGAGCAGGTCCTGGCGGGGGAGGCCACCCCGTCGCAGATTGCCGGGCTGGCCATCGCGCTGCGCATGAAGGGCGAGACCCCCGACGAGATCGCGGGCTTCGCCGAGGCGATGCGCGCCCGCGTGCCCCCGCTGCACACGAGGCGCTCGCCGCTCCTCGACACGTGCGGCACCGGCGGCGACAACGCGGGAACCTTCAACATCTCGACCACCGTCGCGATCGTCGTCGCGAGCTGCGGCGTGGCCGTGGCGAAGCACGGCAACCGCGCGGTCTCGAGCCGCACGGGCAGCGCCGACGTTCTCGAGTCCCTCGGCGTCGGCATCGACCTCGCGCCGAACGACGCCGCCCGCTCGCTCGACGCGCTCGGGATCACGTTCCTGTTCGCCCCGAACTACCACGGCGCCCTCCGCCACGCCGTGGGGCCGCGCCGCGACCTGGGCGTGCGCACGGTCTTCAACGTGCTCGGGCCGCTGACGAACCCGGCGGGCGCGACGCGCCAGCTGCTCGGCGTGTACTCGGACGGGCTCGTGCGGCCGATCGCCGAGGTGCTGGGCTCGCTCGGCAGCGAGCGGGCGATGGTCGTGCACGGCTGCGACGGCATGGACGAACTCACCGTCTTCGACAAGAACCACGTCGCCGAGCTCGAGCACGGGGCGATCCGCCAGTACGACCTCGATCCGGCGGCGTTCGGGCTCGCCCACACCGACCGCGCCGGCGTCGCCGGCGGGACGGCCGCCGAGAACGCGGCCCGCATCCGCGCGATCCTCGGCGGCGAGAAGGGTCCGGGGCGGGACATTGTGGTGCTGAACGCCGCGGCCGCGCTCGTCGTGGCCGGGGCCGCGCCCGACATGGCCGCGGCCGTCTCGAAGGCGCAGGGGGCCCTCGACAGCGGCGCGGCGGCGCGGAAGCTCGCCGACCTCGCCGCGTTCCGGGGCTGACCGGGAGGCCGCCGTGTTCTGCGCGCAGTGCGGTCAGTGGGTCGCCGACGGCGAGGTCGCCTGTGCCCGCTGCGGCACCGAGGTGCACGGCGCCGCGATCGGACCGACCGCGACGGTCGCCGCGCCGTTGCCCGCCCCCGAACCGCGCTTCGGGGGCTTCTGGAGACGGTTCGCGACCATGTGGGTGGACGGCGTGGTGATGTTCTTCCCGACGGCGATCGTGCGCGTGCTGCTGGGCGGCAGCGTGTGGGATACCTCGGGCCTCTTCGACAACGGCCAGGTGCTCCTCGCGACGATGATCAACCTCGGGCTCTGGTGGCTCTACTCGGCGGCGCTCGAGAGCTCGCCCGCGCAGGGGACCCTCGGGCAGCAGTTGCTCGGCTTGCGCGTCTGCGACGACCGGCTGCGGCGCATCTCGTTCCTGCGGGCCACCGCCCGGTACGCGGCCCAGTGGATCTCGATCCTGACGTGCGGGATCGGCTACCTCGTCAACCTGTTCACGAAGAAGCGCCAGACGCTGCACGACCTCGTCGCGGGCTGCGTGATCGCGAGGGCGGAATCGCTCCCGGCCGCGGTGCCCGTGCCCGGAGGCCAGTCATGACTCCCGAAGCCGAACCCCGCGGGCAGCAGTTCCTCGCCCGGATCGCCTCGGACCGCCGGCGCCGCGTCGCCGAGGCCCGCGAGAAGACCCTTCCGCACGTCCTGCGGTCCCGGCTGGGCCGGGCCGAGGCGGCCGGCCGGCTGGAGCGCGCCCTGCGCCGCGGCGGACCCGAAGGCCCCCTGCGCCTGCTGTGCGAGGTCAAGCGCGCGTCGCCCTCGAAGGGCGTGCTGCGCGGTGACGTGGATCCCGTGGCCACGGCCCGGCTCTACGCGACGGGCGGGGCCGCCGGGATCTCGCTCGTCACCGAGCCCGACCACTTCCTCGGCGACCCGGCGTGGGTGGACGCGGTCCGGCCGCACGTCACGCTGCCGCTGCTGCTCAAGGACTTCGTCGTGGACCCGTACCAGATCCTCGATGCCGCGGCGCGCGGCGCGGACGCCGTGCTGCTGCTCGCGGCGCTCCTCAGCGAGACCGAGATCCAGCGCTTCATCACCGAGGCGCGGCTCCTGGGCCTCGACGCCCTCGTGGAGGTGCACGACGCGGGCGAGCTCTCGCGCGCGCTGCGCGCCGGGGCGACGCTTGTCGGGATCAACAACCGTGACCTGAACACCTTCGAGGTCGATCCCGGCACGTCGATCGCGCTGCTGCCCGGCGTCCCGCCGCTGGTCACCGCGGTCGCCGAGAGCGGCCTGTCACGTCCCGAGGACCTCGCCCGGCTGCGCGGGACCCGCTGCGACGCCGTGCTGATGGGGGAGGTGTTCATGACGAGCCCCGACCCGGCCGCGACGCTCGCCACCCTGGCCGCCGCCGCCCGGGGCGGGCCGTGAACGCCGACCGCACGATCGTCAAGGTCTGCGGCCTGACGAGCTTCGAGGACGCGGCCCTCGCGCTGTCGGCCGGCGCCGACTGGATCGGCTTCGTCGTGCACGGCGAGAGCCCGCGCGCGCTCGAGCCCGAACGGGCTTCCGACATCGTCGCCGCGCTCGGCCGCGGCGTCGCGGTGGCCGTGATGGTGGGCACCGGGCCCGACGAGGCGCTCTCGATTGCACGCCGCGCGGGGGCCGCGCGCCTTCAGCTCCACCGCGTGGACCCGCGGGGCTGGCCGGCCGACTTCCCGCTGCCCTGCGCCTTCGCCGTCGGCGTGGACCAGGCCGGCGCGTGGCGGGACCCGCTGCCCGCCGAGCCGCACCTGCCGCTGCTCGACACCGCCCACGCCTCGCTCGCGGGCGGGACGGGGACGTCCTTCCCGTGGGCCGCGGCGCGCGAGCTCTCCGCCCGGCGGATGCTCATGCTCGCCGGCGGACTCGACGCCGACAACGTGGCGGCGGCGCTCGAGGCCGCCCGGCCTTTCGGCGTGGACGCCTCCTCCCGGCTCGAGCGCGCGCCGGGCTTCAAGGATCACGAGCTGGTGCGGCGCTTCGTCGCCGCCGTGAAGGATTTCGATGCCCGACACCCCCGCAGCCATTGAGACCGCCGGCCACTTCGGCCCCTATGGGGGCCGCTACGTTCCCGAGACGCTCGTGCACGCCCTCGACGAGCTCGAGCGCGCCTACGCGGCCGCCCGCGCCGACGAGGGCTTCGAGCGCGAGCTGGCCGCGGTGCTGCGCGATTTCGCGGGACGGCCGACGCCGCTCGTCAGGGCGCCGCGGCTCTCGGAGGCCGCGGGCTGCCGCGTGTTCCTCAAGCGGGAGGACCTGCTCCACACGGGCGCGCACAAGATCAACAACACGATCGGCCAGTGCCTGCTCACGAAGCGCATGGGCAAGCCGCGCGTCATTGCCGAGACGGGGGCGGGGCAGCACGGCGTCGCGACGGCGGCGGCCGCGGCGAGGTTCGGGCTCGAGTGCGTCGTCTACATGGGCAGCGAGGACGCCCGGCGCCAGCGGCTGAACGTCGAACGCATGCGGCTGCTCGGCGCCGAGGTGCGCGAGGTGGACGCCGGCTCGCGGACGCTAAAGGACGCCATCAACGAGGCGCTGCGCGACTGGGTCACCCGCGTGCGCGACACGCACTACGTGCTCGGCTCCGTGCTGGGGCCGCACCCCTTCCCGAGCATCGTGCGCGACTTCCACCGCGTGATCGGGGTCGAGGCCCGCGCGCAGTTCGAGGCCCTCGCGGGCGGGCGGCCCGACGTGCTCGTGGCCTGCGTGGGCGGCGGCAGCAACGCGATCGGGCTGTTCCATGCCTTCCTCGGCGACGCGGAAGTGCGCAAGGTCGGCGTCGAGGCGGGCGGGCACGGCCTCGCGAGCGGCCGGCACGCCGCGCGCGTGCCGGAGCACACGACCGGCGTGCTCCACGGCACGCGTACGCTCATCCTGCAGGACGAGCACGGCATGGTGCGCGAGACGCACTCCGTCTCCGCCGGGCTCGACTACCCCGCGCTGGGCCCCGAGCACGCCTGGCTCCTCGACCAGGGCCTGGCCGAGTACGCGAGCGCGACGGACGACGAGGCGCTTGCAGCCTTCGAAGCCCTCTCGCGACTCGAGGGCATCCTGCCCGCCCTCGAGTCGTCGCACGCGATCGCCTGGGCGCTGCGCGAGGGTCGCACCCTCGGCCCCGACGCCCGCGTCGTCGTGAACCTGTCGGGCCGCGGCGACAAGGACGTGGCCGAGGTCCTGCGCGTCACGGGGCGCGGCTGAGCCGGGCGCGAGTCCGCGCGCGCGATCAGGCCCGCCCGTCGCCCAGCAGGTAGCTCACGACGTCGGCCGCCGAGTACTGCGACCGGCCGGCGAGGAAGCGCCCGAGCAGGGCGAGGTCGTCGCCGCTCGTCAGCAGGGGCGGTTCGGGCCCCTCGTCGCGGGGCTGAGCGTGGCCGATGTTCGCCAGCAGCGCGTTGCACAGGCAGCGCCGGCCCTCGAGCTCGCCCGGCTGGCCGCCCTTGGCGACGTACTGATCGCCCGGCTCGCTGGCGCAGCGGTAGCCGACGCCGCCGCACGGCTTCACGTACGCGTTGCGCAGGTACCCGAGGTCGCAGATCCGCTCGCGCTTCGCGTCCGGCGCCGGGTGGTCGGGCCACTCCACGACCTTGAACGGGAACCCGGTGGGCGAGGCGCGCGAATCGGTCCGCACGCGCACTTCGCCGCGCGCGGCGCCCGCCAGGACCGAGCGTCGCAGGCCCTCGTCGAGCCCGGACTCCTCGCAATAGGCGAACAGCGTCCCGACCTGCACGCCGGCCGCGCCCGCGGCACGGGCCTCGGCGAGACGCTCCGGGGAGCCCGCGCCGCCCGCGACCCAGAAGGGCAGTCCGAGGTCGCGCATCCGGTCGAGGTCCGCCTCGTCCCGGGGCCCGTAGAGCGGCTCGCCGCCCCCGGTGAAGTGGCCCTTCTCGCGGGGCGGGGGATTGTGTCCGCCCGCCGTCGGTCCTTCGACGACGAAGCCGTCGATCCCGGGCGTCTTGCGCGCCAGCACGCCCGCGAGCGTGTGCCCTCCGACGATCGGCAGGAACCGCGGACGCCGGAGCGCGGGCACCGCGCCGTCCCAGTGCGACGCGGGGTCGAAGCGCAGGTACTCCTTGCGCCCGTCCGGTGCGTCCTCGAGATCGAGGCGCATGGCGGCCGGGCGGCATTCGGCCATCGCCTCGAGCGCGGCGGGGATGTCGCGGGGGATGCCGGCGCCCATCAGCACGAAGTCCACGCCCGCGAGCATCGCGCCGTAGAGCAGGGCGAGGTTCGGCATCTGCACCTTCGTGAGCAGGTTGATCCCGACGAGACCGCGGTGCCCTTCCTTCGCCAGCCAGACCTCGACGAAAGAGGCGAGCATCGTGAACTGCTCGCGTGCGCGGCTCACGGCCTGCTGGTACATGGGCAGCAGGTCGTAGGACGCGCCGTCGCGCTCGCCTTCCGGGCGGAAGAAGCGTTCGAGCGCCGCGACGGCCACGCCCGCCAGCGGAAAGTGCTCCATGGCCCGGCGCATGTGTCCGCCGGGGTCGCCCTCCTGCAGCCGGCGGGCGAGGACCGTGTCCACGACGGTGCCCGAGACGACGCCGAGCTGGCCGAGCGTCGAGACCGTGCGGGCGAGGCGCCAGTTGGAGACGCCGATGCCCATGCCGCCCTGGATGATGGGGGGAAGCGCGAAGGCCAAAGCCGGTGCGGTGCTCATGCGAGCCGGGCTCCTTCGGGGTGGGGGCCGACTCGCGTCTTCCCGGCGAGACTTCCCTCGGGTGGGTGGGTGAAAAGGTTCATCGCACCGTAGCACCCCGGGGACCCGACGTGCAGGGTTTTCTCCCCGTGCGGCCCCGGGTTTCGGCCGCGAGGCGTGACCGGCGGGTGCCCGTGTGCTATAAACGTCGCCCGCCGTGCGCCCGTAGCTCAATTGGATAGAGCGTTAGCCTCCGGAGCTAAAGGTTACAGGTTCGATTCCTGTCGGGCGCACCACTCACCGCGCGGCCCCGGATTCCCCAGATGGCCTCCGAACGCTTCGAGCCGCACGCTTCGCGCGCCATGGCGTCGATGTTCGACGGCGTCTCGGCGCGCTACGACCTCCTGAATCGCCTCATGACGCTCGGCCAGGACGGCGCCTGGCGCGAGGCGATGGCCCGCGCGGTGCCCGCGGACGCCCACGTCGTGCTCGACCTGTGCACGGGCAGCGGCGTCTCGCTCACCGGGCTGCGCCACCCCGGCCGCACGCTGCTCGGCATGGACGTGAGCCTCGGCATGCTCGAGGTGGCGCGCGACCGCCAGGGCAGCCTGGGCTGGGCGCCGCGGCTCGCTTGCGCCGACGGCTTCCGGCTGCCGCTGCGCGACGGCACGCTCGACGCGATCACGGTCGCGTTCGGCGTGCGCAACCTGCGGCCCCGGGCCTCGTCGCTCGGCGAGATGGCGCGCGCGCTCCGGCCCGGCGGTACGCTCGTCGTGCTCGAGGCGACGGCGCCGGGCCCCGGCCCGCTGCGGCCGGTCCTCGAGGCCTACGTGCGGCACGTGATCCCGCTGCTCGGCCGGCTCTCGGGCGACCCGAGCGCCTACCGCTACCTGAGCGAGTCCATCTTCGAGTTCGGCAGCGGCCCGGAGTTCGAATCCGACCTCGCCGGCGCGGGGTTCGAACTGGTCGCGCGCCGGGCCTTCCTGCTCGGCGCGGCCCGGTTGTGGGTTGCCCGCCGCGCGGGGGGCCTTGGTCAAAATCCCGCCGCGGCCCGGGAGAGATTGCAGGCTGCACGAGGGGAACCGGGCGAAAACGCGCACGACGCCCGGCCGGCGGGATCGGGCCTCGGCGAGCCGGCCGCGTGGCTCGCGGCCCAGGCCGTGCTGTCGATCCTGCTGACCGCATCGCTGGCCTGGGCGCTCGTCGTCTGGGCCAAGCTCAACGCCGACTTGCCGTTGACCCCGCAGCAGCGGGTCATCGGCTGGGCGCTGCTCGTTGCCGGGCTCGCCGGGTTCGGCGTCCGGAGCGTGTGGCTCGCGCTCCGCTTCAGGGCCGGAGCGCGCAGCCGCTGAGCAGGATTTCCCGCATGGCACAGGCATTGCGTTCTGTTCGTGGGATTTGCCCCACCGGTACGCGGAGTGACCATGCTCGGACGCAGGAAACTTCTCACCGCTTTGATGGAGCTCACCGGCCGCTCGGCGCCGCGTTCGCGACCCGAGCTCGTCGCGGCGTTGCTCCAGCACGCCATGCAGCAGACGGAGGCGGATGGCGCCGTCCTCTCGCTGGCCACCGGCCGCCACCTCGACCGCTACTCGGTGCGCCGGGGGGAGCCCGGCCCGGGTGAGGCGGAGTCGACCGGGCCGCCGACGACCTTCGACCGCTCGTTCATGACCGGGGGAGGGCTTCGCGTCTTCGCGGACCTTTCCGACGCGCGGCCCCCGGCCGTCCAGGCGTCCTGCCCCGGGCTCGAGTCCGGCCCCGCGCTCTTCGTGCCCGTGCGGCTGCGCGAGCACCAGATGGGCTACCTCGCCGTGTACCGGCGCCGGCAGTCGCCCCGCTTCCAGTTTCGCGACGCGCGCGCGCTGCTCATGCTCGCGGCGTGGGGCGCGGCGATGCTCGAGAACCAGCGCACGGCCGAGAGCCTCGAGAAGATGGCGGTTACGGACGACCTGACGCAGGTCTACAACTATCGCTACCTCAAGACGGGGCTGCGGCGCGAGATCAAGCGCGCGCTCCGCTTCCGCCAGAACCTCTCGCTGCTCATGGTGGACGTGGACAACCTCAAGACCTACAACGACCGCAACGGGCACCTGCGCGGCAGCTTCCTCCTGAAGGAGATCGCGCAGCTGTTCACCCGCCAGGTGCGGTCGTGGGACCTCGTCGCGAAGTACGGCGGCGACGAGTTCACCGTGATCCTGCCGCAGACCGAGCGCCCCGGCGCCGCGGCCGTGGCCGAGCGCCTGCGCGCCTGCATCGCCAACCACGCGTTCCCGCTCGCCCCGGAGGGCAGCATCACCGTGAGCATCGGCATCTCCTGCTACCCGGGGGACGGCGACACCGTCTCCTCCCTGATCGAAGCCGCCGACCGGGCGCTCTACACGGCGAAACGGAAGGGGCGCAACCGGGTGGAGGGCGTCGAACCGCTCGCCGCCTAGGGGCGCGGCGCGTTGACCCTCGGCTCGGGCGCGGGTTAGCTTCGCGCGTTCACGTGCGTCGTCCCGCTGGTCCCCGATGGAAACAGAAGTGGAGGATGCGGTGTCGGATCGAATCGGAATCGCGGTCGTCGGTACGGGGGATTGGGGAGCCAACCTCGTCCGCAACTTCTCGAACCTGCCGGGTGCGCGCCTCGTCGCCGTGTGCGACGCGGACCCGAAGCGCCTCGAGAAGACCGCCGCCCAGTATCCCGGAACGAAGGCCTGCACCGACGTCGCGCAGGTCGCGACCGACCCCGACATCCAGGGGGTCGTCGTGGCCGCGTCGGCCGTGAGCCATTACCCGCTGGCGAAGTCGCTGCTCGAGGCGGGCAAGGACGTCTACGTCGAGAAGCCCCTGACCCTCGAGGTCGCCCACGCCGAGGAACTCTGCCGGCTGGCGAGGCAGAAGGACCGCATCCTCATGGTCGGCCACCTGCTGCTCTACCATCCGGGTGTCCAGTACCTGAAGCGGGTCGTGAAGGACGGCACCATCGGCGACCTGCTCTACATCTACTCGCAGCGCGTCAACCTCGGGAAGGTCCGCAAGGACGAAAACGCGCTCTGGAGTTTCGCGCCGCACGACCTGTCGGTCGTGCTCCACCTGCTCGAGGCCGAGCCGCTCGACGTCGTCGCGCGCGGGTCCGACTTCCTGCAGAACGGCGTCGAGGACGTGGTGTTCGTGGACATGCGCTTCCCCGAAGGGAAGATGGCCCACGTGCACGTCTCGTGGCTCGACCCGCACAAGCTGCGCAAGTTCACCGTCGTCGGCTCGCAGAAGATGGTCGTCTTCGACGACATGGAGGCGAGCGAGAAGATCCGCGTCTACGACAAGGGCGTTGACCGGGCCGGCCAGGTCGTCTCGTACGGCGACGCGCTCACGGTCCGCAGCGGCGACATCCTGATTCCGAAGATCTCGCTGCAGGAGCCCCTGCGGCTCGAGTGCCTGCACTTCGTCGAGTGCGTGCGCGAGCGCAAGGCCCCGCTCACCGACGGCCTTGGCGGCCTGCGCGTCGTCAAGGTGCTCGACGCCGCCCAGAAGAGCCTCAAGTCCGGCGGCGCGCCCGTCGCGATCGAGCCGTTGCCGCAGGAGGTCGCATGAGCGCCGCCGTCCACCCGAGCGCCCGGATCGGCGAGGGCACGACCCTCGGCGAGTTCTGCGTGATCGAGGCGAACGTCACGATCGGGAAGGGCTGCCGCATCGGCCATCACGTCGTGATCCGCGAGGGCACGGTCGTCGGGGATACCGTCCGCATCGACGACCACGCCTCGCTGGGCAAGCACCCGATGAAGGCGGCCAACTCCGCGACGACGAAGGAACAGGAGCTGCCGCCGCTCTCGATCGGCGAGCTGTGCATCGTCGGCACGGGCGTCGTGATCTACCGGGGCGCGGCCGTCGACCCGAAGGTGCTCATGGCCGACCTCGCCACGATCCGCGAGAACGTCACCATCGGCCGCGGCACGATCGTCGGCCGCGGCGTGACGGTCGAGAACTTCTGCAGCGTCGGGCGCTACTGCAAGCTCGAGAGCGAGTGCTACATCACGGCGTACTCGACGCTCGAGGACCGCGTGTTCATCGCGCCCGGCGTCGTGACGTCGAACGACAACTTCGTGGGCCGCACGCAGGAACGCTTCAAGCACTTCAAGGGCGTGACCGTGAAGAAGGGCGGCCGCATCGGCGCCGGCAGCGTGACGCTGCCCGGCGTGACGATCGGCGAGGACGCCCTGGTCGCGGCCGGCTCGACCGTGACGAAGGACGTCGAGCCCCGAAAGATCGTCATGGGCACGCCGGCGCGCCCGCTGCGCCCCGTGCCCGTCGAACAGCTGCTGGAGAACCAGGGCTGGGTGGACGCGTAACCGCGCGGACGGCCCCGACCCGGACCGAGGGAGACCGAGACTCATGCCGACGAATACCATCGCGAAGGTGCCGCTCCTCGACCTTCGCGCCCAGTACGACACCATCCGCACCGAGATCGACGCCGCCGTGAAGGGCGTCTTCGAGAGCTGCCGCTTCATCGGCGGCCCCGAGGTCGCGTCGCTCGAGCAGGAGGTCGCCCGCTACTCGCAGACCGCGCACGCCGTGGCCTGCGCCTCCGGCACGGACGCCATCCTGCTCTCGCTGTGGGCGCTCGGCATCGGCCCCGGCGACGAGGTGATCTGTCCCACGTACACCTTCTTCGCCACCGCCGGGACCATCGCGAACAACGGCGCCACGCCGGTGTTCGTGGACGTGGACCCGAAGACCTACAACCTCGACCTCCACCTGCTCGAGAAGGCCATCACGCCTCGCACGAAGGCGGTGGTCGCGGTGTCGCTGTTCGGGCAGTGCGCCGACATCCCCGCGATCAAGGCCATCTGCGACAAGCACCAGCTCTGGCTGATCGAGGACGCCGCGCAGTCCATCGGCTCGGAGTGGGAGGGCAAGCGCTCGGGGTCGATGTGCGACTTCGGCACGTTCTCGTTCTTCCCCTCGAAGAACCTCGGCGGCGCAGGTGACGGCGGCATGATCGTGACGAACAACGCCGAGCTGGCCGAGAAGGCCCGCCTGCTCTGCAACCACGGCGCGAAGCCGAAGTACCACCATTCGGTGGTCGGCACGAACTCGCGTCTCGACGCGCTCCAGGCCGCGCTCCTCCGGGTGAAGCTGCGCCACCTCGACCGCTGGAGCGAGGGCCGGGCGAAGAACGCCGCGCTCTACAACAAGCTGTTCGAGGGCTCGAAGGTGGGCACGCCCCACCACGACCCCCGCACGCGCCACATCTACAACCAGTACGTCATCCGCGTCCCTCGGCGCGAGGAGCTCAAGAAGCACCTCGCCGAACGGAACATCGGGTGCGAGGTCTACTACCCGGTGCCCCTGCACCTGCAGAAGTGCTTCGCGCACCTCGGCGGGAAGCCGGGCGACATGCCGGTATCGGAAGCGGCGGCGAACGAGACGCTGGCGCTCCCCATCTACCCCGAACTGACGGAGGACATGATCCGCCACGTGGCGCAGACCGTCCGCGACTTCGTGGAAGGCTGAGCCGCCGCGGGCGTCCCGCGCCCGCAACGAGACACCGAAGCGTGCCGCCGACCCGCCCTCCAGGCGGCGCGCTTCCGACGGTCCGTCGAACCCCGCCGCGCCACCCCTGCCGCGGCGCTGACGCAGGTCCATGACCGAAGCGAACAGCCAGGCTCTGCGCGAGCTCCTGCGACGCGTGGACGAGGTCCGCGGGCTGTCCGACCGTTCCGCCGCCACGGCGGTCAGCGGGGTGGACGAGACCGAGACGATGCTGCGCACGCTCTCCGAGCTGGTCGAGGAGCTCGAGCGCAGCCATCGCCGCCTGATCGAGACCAACGTCCAGCTTGTTTCGCTGCGCGAGGTCGCGGGCAGCCTCACGAACACGGTCGACACCGCGGAGACGACCCGGACGGTGACGCGCTACCTCCAGCGTGCGTTCGGGTTCGACCAGGTGTGCCTGATGCTCGTGGACCGCGAGCGCGGCGTGCTGACGGGCGCGTGGACCGGCGGGGAGGAGGACGCCGCCCCGAGCGAGCTGCTCGAGGTGCCGCTCGTCGGCGAGCGCGGGGCCCTCACGCGAACGGTCTGGATGAACCGCACGCTGCTCCACCAGGACTGCCGCCGCCACCCGCCGGCCTGCCTGGCGGAAACGCATCCGCTCCACGAGCGCTTCCAGCGCGTCGGCTCGATGGCCAGTGTGCCGCTCCAGCGCAGCCCCTCCGGGCCCGCCGCGGACACGTGCGAGAACTGCCTCCTCGGCGACTCGCGAATGCTGGTCCCGCCCCCGGGCCCCGGCGCCGCGACCTGGTACGCGGACCTCGAGGCCGCCCAGAAGCGCTGCCTCGGGTGCGGGAGGCTGTCGTGCCTCGGCGTGATCGCCACCGCGCGGGCCGCCGGCGCGCCGCCCCTGACCGCGGCCGACGTCACGCTGGTCGAGTCCATCGCGCTCTCGGTCGCGCCGATGGTCGAGAACGCGCGACTCTTCCAGGACCTCCGCCGCAGCGAACGGTTCCTGCAGGACGTGCAGGACAGCATCGTCAGCTCGCTCGTGGCCGTGAACCTCGACGGCGCCGTCCTCGGCCTGAACCGCGCGGCCCAGGAGCTGCTCGGCTGGCCCGAGGCCGAGGCTCTCCAGCGGGCCGCCTCGGACGTCCTCGGCGACCACGTCGCCGAGCTGCTGGTGAGCGGCACGCTGGAGCACGGCCGCGAAGTGAGCCGGCACGAGGCGCTCGCGCGCTCGCGCGACGGGTCGGCGATCCCGGTCCAGCTGACGACCTCCCGCCTGCGGGATGACGCGAACGAGGTCTACGGCGCGATCGCGACGTTCATGGACCTCACCCCGATCAAGCGGGCCGAGGAGAACGCCCGCCAGCTCGACCGGCTCGCCGCGCTCGGACGCTTCACCTCGAGCGTCGCCCACGAGATCCGCAACCCCCTCACCGGGATCGGCATGGGCGTCCAGCACCTCGCCCG
>Ga0315540_10000931_pt1 | contig 16752 bp, 9 predicted proteins | sample SalMarSW160110MG_FD_203677 | JGI IMG/M metagenome (GOLD analysis project Ga0315540, IMG submission 203677) | Salt marsh sediment microbial communities from the Plum Island Ecosystem LTER, Massachusetts, United States - Salt Marsh Sediment SW1601-10 ...
ACTTTGCGTCCACGGACCGCCCAGGTGATATCCTGTCCAGAGACCAATACGTCACACGAACGGCCATCTTCTATGCTGGCAGGCAATACCTCAATTGGAATCTGCTCGGTCAGGGTTGTGACCTGGGATTCGTCGTTAATATCCAGGCCGCGCTGCAGAACCAGCCAGGTGACGGCACGGTACATCACGCCGGTATCAAAAAACAAATACCCGAGTTTAACGGCCAAACGATAGCCCAGCGTCGATTTTCCGGAAGCCGCTGGGCCATCAATAGCGATGATGTTGGGGGTTGGTTTCTTCGAAGACATACTTTGTGGCTTTACTTATGGTGTCGTGCTCGGTGTCTGCGCATCGAGGAACAGGTCGTTGCGCGCCCACAGGATGATACGCTCCGAATCTTGTGGGAGCTTGTGAAAGACCAGCCAGTCGATCCAATTGGACGGGACGACGATGTCCCAGGCAGGTATTTGCCGCCAGACAAAGTCCTGGCCGCGGTAGCTGGAAGCCAGCTTCGGTTGGTTAACCTGCGGCGTAAATCCGCCAGTGTTTTCGCCTGTCGGGGTAATCCCGACAGTGTTTACACCTGTCGGGGTAATCCCGACAGTGTTTACACCTGTCGGGGTAATGACCAGCGGCGGAGAACTGCTGGGATCCAACGCGTCAGCAGTGGTGACATGATGGTCGCGCAGCAGCCACTCCAGGGCTGGAGAATCCAGGCCGACAATGGTTACCGACTGCGAATCTTTTTGTCCATTGCTCCAATCGGAAAGCTGATCCACGGACTTGAGCATCAAATCAGCCTCACCAATCCGCGCCCTGGGTGCCCACAATTCCACACCCTGGGGGGTACGCAATCCGGTGGCTCCCCAAGCCATGGCCAGCGTATACACTCCCAGGGCCACGACCAAACCCCACAACCCGCCCAATTTGGCGATTTTTACTGTCCAGCCCAGGGCAACCAGCCCCAGACTGAGAATCAGCAACAGGATCGTCGCCAGGAAGACCACCAGCCTCTGATTCGCATCAGCGGATGCAGACGGCAGGCCCACCAGACTGGCCAGATCGAGCCAGGCGAAAGTCAGGATGATGAGGGTCAACACGATCACGCCAGAGACTTCGCGGGTGATTTCGGCCGGGATTTCAAAATGGCGAGCCAGTTCCAGGGCTGCCAAAGCCCAGAGCGGGACGATCACCCAGCCCAGATCTGTCACCTGCCTGGCTGGGTAAAACAATACCAGCAGCAGTATTACCAGCAGCCAGACGCTGAGCATGATCACGCGGCGCAAACCGTTCGTCCAACCGCGCACCAGCGAGAGCAGCGCCAGAATCAAGGCCAGCGGTTGGTAGGCCAACAGCGCAAAGAGCAAGCGCCCGGCTGGCACGCCCGAGGGACTGTACCATCCCTTGAAATAATCAGGCAGGGAAGAGAGCCAGGCGCTCAAGCCGTTTGGAGCGAGGAAGAACAGCGTACCTCCGAGCAGGATGGTCCCCAATCCGTACCAAATCGCCGGTGTGAATTGCTTCAAATCGGATCGAAGTGCGTTCAAGCCGCCTTTTGTATTCTCATCCGGATTCGGGCTGCGTGTCATCCCCTGACGCAAAGCCCAGGCAATGCCCAGACCCAGCAAGCCGACCCAAACCGCTGGTCCGGAGAGCAAAGCCAGCCCGACGAATATTCCACCCACCCGCTGCTTTTTGTTATAGAAATATGCCCAGGCAAAAAGGATAAAGGTGATAGCCAGGATTGCACTGCCTGCCTGGCGCGATAATGCCGTCAGGCCCGGGTCGACCGCCAGGAAGACAGCCAGCAAAGCCGCGGGACGCGCTTTAATCCGCTCACGAAACAGGTAAGGGACGAATACCAGGGCAGACCCAACCAGCGTCGGGACCAGGCGGGCCAGCAAATTGCTGGGCCCCAAAACATAAAAAAGCAGGCTGGTCAGGAGTACGTAAGCCGGGTTGGGACCGACCAACGGCCTGGCCCCCTGCGCGACTTTCCATGCCTGCAAGGCCCAGGTTGCCTCCGCATCGGTCAGTGGGAGCGCGCCAAGTTGAATGAAGCGCAGCGCAAGGGCTAACGCAAAAGCAATAATGTAAAAAGAGAATTCAGGGAGTTTACGCCGCGAAAGCATGCGCCAATTTTAGCACGGAAAATAAACAGCCTTCCGGTATCTTTTAGTCAACCGAGAACTGTTCTTCTACGGCACCTCGTAAAGAATAAACGTTCCCTGCTGGAAAGCCACAGACAGGTTTTTTTGAAATTTTTGTTCGTTGACATGGTAAGTCGAGCGTTCCAGATTCCCGATTACGATGTAGCGGATGTGATATTGCTGCAGGATTGAAGCGGCCACCGACCAGTCGTTGGTCTCGTACAGGGTCTGAATATCCGCCTGGCGTGATCCCTGCGGTGCGTAAGAACCGCGCCACTGGCCTTCATGCCCGACCCAACCCAGCACGGTTGGCAGGCCAGAGTATTCGGACATGCGGGCATATCCAGTGTAGCTGCCACCAACCGCTTCGGCCAGGATGCCAAAAGGCGCCTGCTGTAAGAATTGGATCCCGGCCGCATCGTCCGGGATTTCGCGCTGCAGGTGGGCTGCGCCATCCAGGGTCCAGCCAAAAAATGGGTGGAAATTATTGGTTTTATTGAAGACGCTCAACACCGGATAGGTTAAAGCCATGAGCAAGATAGCCCCTAGAACGACCCGGTAGATCACGTTCCAAACACCGCGTAAGGACTGGAGCAGCACGGCCACACCGAACGCCGCTGCCAGGCTCCACAACATCCAGGCCTGGTAATAAAACTTAAAGATGGTGTTCATGCGCGTGCTGAACTGGTCTCGCAGATAGACGAATTCAGGAGCCAGCACCAACAGTGCGCCGAGCCCAATCAGCAGCATGACGAAGGGGACGGGCAAATCGATTTCCGATGCCTCGCCTGGCAGATCAGCGCGCCAGATGGGGATCAGAAAGCTCAGCGCCAGACCAAGCAATAGCACCAGGGTCAGCAATCCGCCGATCCGCGCCAGCCGCAGGCGCAACCCGGCGTTAAAAAGCTCGCCCACATTCAGCCCTCCCTGCGACTGCAGGAAGGATGAAGCCAGGTCCGGGCTAAAGCGTACCGCCAGATTGGTCGAGAGCCAACCAAAAATCCCCAACGCCAGCACGATCCCGATGGACAGGCTGAACCCGATGTGCCAATTGGCGCGCGACTTGCGAACAGTCAGGAAGATCAACCAAGCCAGCAGCGGCACGAACAGCGAGCCAAACATGATCCACAGGTAGACGCCGCGGGTGGGAAAGATGACATTGGGCAGTAAGCCGCCGGCTTGCGACGAAAAGCCGATGTAAAAGGGCAGGTAGAGCAGAAAGGCCAAGGCACCGACCGGCAAACCAAAGCCCAGTAAGTCCTCCAGGCGCTCCCAATGCCAGCCTCCTTCGCGAACACGCAGCAGCACGTAAGCCCCAACGATCAGTGCTGCCGCCACCAGGATATCCCAGGTGTTCAGGAAAGCCAGTCCACCGAGCACAAGCGCTGAGAACAGGAATCCCTCCGGACGGATGGATAAGCGCGTGACGAATAAATCCGTTTTTCCCTGCCAACCGCCCAGGAACAGGTTAAGCGCTACTGCCACCGCCAGCAAGCCGAAGGGCATGGCCAGCACATGCGGATGCAAATCGCCCAGCAGGTAGGAGAACCAGGGGAATTCGTCGATCACCTCGTAGAAATTGTGCTGCAGGTCGTAATCGTGTACCACGCGCGAGGCACGCCACCACCACCAGAAGCGGTCTGGAATCCAGCTCAATGGCAGGCTGGGCGGCTGGGACAAATCCTTCATGTCCAGCCAGGACCAGAAGGTAGAACTGGCGCTGCCGTCCGGCTGGAAGGTCCAGAACAGGCCGCGCTGGTGCAGCACTTCCAGAAAACCTTCCAGGTTACTGACCAACAGCAGGAACAGTGGTCCCAATAAGGAACGAAAAACAGCCGGATGCTCATCTTTTTTCCAGGCTGCCAGCAGATTGTAGATCAAGCCGTAGGCGCCGCTGGCGCTCAGCCCGAAAACCAGCGCGAGCATCAAGTTGAAAGCCACGCTGCCGGGCACGCTGGTCAGCTTGGCCAGCATGGCAGTCATTACATAGCCAAAGTAGTAGTATGAGATGGCATAACCCGAAAGCCAGGGATCGTTGGGCGGGAAGGAGGGCGAGCGCAGGATGGCGTTGATGAAGGCCAGCTCCATCGGTTTTTCGGTCCCGACCGCCTCCGGATTGGCAGCCCGCACAACCGCCAGGAAAACGAAGGCCAGCAGGAACAACACTTCAACGACTGCGATCAATCCCAGCCGGGACTTGATCCAGGCCAGCAGCTGCTCCCCGTCCCGGTAGACAGACCAGGCACTCAGGCCAAGCAATACCAAGATACCGAGCAGCAGCCCGCCAAGATTGTTCTGCGCCAGATGCAGATTGGCCAGCAGCCAGAAGGCGTAGCCCCAGACCAGCAGCGCGACAACGCGGGCCAGAGAATAGCCGCGGTCAGCCAGGCCGGGGAATAGCTTGAAAACCAGAGGAAAAGTCAACCAGCCAAGCAGGGTGATGGTGATGTACCAGGAGATGAATGCAGTCATCGCTTATTTACTCAGGGCCGATGGCAGTGAAAACCGTCCGTCAGGATCAGGTTCAAAGGGCAGCACCTCGACTACAGCTTCCCGGTTGAGCGGTCCATAGATATGCGGAAAAAGTTCACTGGTGGCAGAATTATCCGGGAGCGGCCCGGCAGGCGGCTCCCACTTCAGTTCAGCCGTCAGCGCCTGCGGCGCGACCAGCAGCAGTACCAACCCGTTTTGCCCGGCGTAGAAGGCGTTCGCTACACGCACGATTTGATCAACGGTTGAGCAATGGATGAAACCCTCGGCATCGAGCGAAGCGGCGCGATAGGCGCCATCTTGCTGCGCGGACTCCCAAGCCTGGCGGGATGTCAGGTGGATGATGGTTTCACTCATGGATTGACCTCGTAAATCGTCGTTTCGCCGATGTGATAAACCTGGTGCCAGAGCACCCCGTCCTGGGTTTTAAATTTGTCAAGACCCTGGCCGGGGTAGTAGATATGCTCAAGCTGACCAACAACAATATATTTGACATTGTACTTCTTCAGGAAAGCTACAGCCTGAGCCGGATCGGTGGTATTGTAGAAATTCGAAATCTCGTCTATGCGGCCGGTAATCCAGTCTGAGGGGACGATGGAACCACGCTGCTGGCGCTGGTGCCAGTTCCAGCCAACCACACCGGGCAGGCCGGTGTAGATCGTGAAACGCGAACACCAGCGGTATTCAGGGCAGTTGGTCTCAACAATGACCGGCGAGCCCTGCACGTTATCCTGCATCCAGCGGATGGCATGATAGTCCTGGTTCAGGTCCATATCCTGTGCGTCCCAGTATTTGGCATATTCCATAAAGGTCATCGCGTCGAGTGTGTGCGGCGCGTTCGGCGCCATGCGGTCCTTGACCTTGTCCAGGGTGGCGGTGAGGGTGAACATGGCTGCTCCGGCGACCAGCAAGGTCACTCCGGTCTGCCAGAAGGTCCGCCAGCGCGGCAGCCAGGACGGAACGGCCGGTAAAACCCAGCCAAATGCAGCCGCTGCGCTGATGGCGAAAAGCGTCCAGGCCTGCAGATACAGCTTGAAGACAGTGTTCATGCGGCCGATATCGCCGCGCAGCACGATCACTTCAACGATGATGGTCAACACCAATCCGGTTCCAACCATGAACAACACACCGCGCTTGGCATCCGAGAGGCCGGGTCTCAGGATCAGTATCCCGGCCCAGGCCGCCAGCGGCAGCGCCAACCAACCGATTTGCACCTTGAGATATGCCAGGTAGACCAGAATTGACAGGAATGCTGCCGTCGCCGATTCGATGATCAATTGATGCTTTTTTAGCTTATGCAAAGCCGAGACCGGCGTGGTAGCCAACCACTCGCGCGTCTCCCAGGCCATCCAGCAGACGATCAGGAACAAGAACACTCCCCAATGAGTCAGGTAAGACCAAATTGGGGTATGCGAGCCTTTCCAGCGGTCCACGGCGCCGTACGCCTGCCCATACCAATGCAGATAAGGTTGGTAGAGCAGGGTGGACAAAAGGTAAAGCACGAGCACGCTGCCAACCGCCAGCAGCAAACGCTGCCCGGCGGGTGAAAAGCCGTAGCGCGAACGGTCAATTTCAGTATAGCGGAAGACGGCATAGCCAACTGCCAGCGCTGCCAGTGGCAGGTATGTGTAGAAGTCCCAAGTATTGGTCGGGCGGATTGCCCCAATGACCAGCGCGCCGACAAAAAAGCTCAAAATCAGCGCGCCGCGACCGGCGAATTTGGCACGCGCTTTGACGAATGAAAGCGCCCAGGCAATCGTCAACAAAGTCAGCGGCAGGACCAGCATGTGGGCGTGCATGTCGCTGTACAGGAAGGTGAAAAAGGGGAATTCAGTGATCGGCTCAACGTCGCCCGGCGCGGGGATGACGCGACTGGGGAACCAGTACCAGTCACCGGGACCAAAAGGCAGACCACCGCTTTTGAAGGAGGCGACAAAACCTTGGGCAGCCCAGACCCAGCGCTGGAAAATGTTCACGTTGGCGGTGATGGCATTCGGGTCAGCCAGACGCTGCAGACCCTGAAAGATCATACGGATGGTTCCCAGGTTGCCCAGCACCACCATCAGCAAGGCAGCCGCAATCCCGGCCAGCAGGCGCGGACTGAATATCGATGACCCACCCTCATCCGAGTCAGTTTTCTCGCCCAGGAAATTCCAACCTACCGAGAAGGCGCTGATGGCAACTGTGGCGAACATCGTTGGCAGAATAAAATTGTAAGCAATGGACGGTACGATGCCGAGCAACTTGACCGGCGTGCCGACCAGGACGAAGCCGTAATAGTAGTAGTTGATGTATCCGCCCGCAAACCAGGGGTCAAAAGGAGGAAAACCGGTGCTTTTTAAAACAGCGTTGAAGTAGGAGAAATCCATCGGTCGCTCGCCGCCCTTGGACGGATGCCACAGGTCAGGGTTGCCCAGGCGGATGAGCAGGTCGAAGGCGAAGAACAGCAGGAACAGCCCCTCAATGGTCAGGAAGTAGCGCTTGCGAGTCTTGAATTCGTGGATCAATTCATCCCGCTGCAGATGTCCCAGGACAGCTCCGGTCACAAGAATCCCGCCAAAGACGACGGCAATGGTAAGCCGGCTGTAGGGGATGCCGACCGAACCAGCCAGCCAGGAGAAATATGCCAGCAGCACCAGTCCCAGCGCGCGCGCCAGCGGATACCCGCGGTCAGACAAGCCCGGGAAGGCCAGCCGTATGATGGGATAAGTTGCCAACCCGAGGATAAAGACGAAGATATACCAGATCACCAGCCCCAGGAACGGGTAGCGGTTCTGAAGCCAGTCATAGTTGAACAATTGCGACCAGGTGCCGCTCAATTGTTGTTCGGCCCAGCGGCTGGCGGGCAACATCAAATCCTTGTAGGAGCCGGCCCGGCGCGGTGTCAGGTGAACGACATGGCTCAAGTCCACACTACCGAGGATGGCCTGCACTTTCACCGGGTCGTAGTCCGCACTTTTCTTGAAGATCAGCACTTTGGGGTGATCGTAGACAGTGAAAGCTTCTTCCGCAAACTGGTCGTTGATTTGCAAAGTGCCCAGATACGGGATATCCAGGGTTGGGTACGAATCGAAAACCTTGACCAGTTCGTAGCCCAACTGCCCCTGGAACTGGCCCGGCTTGGCGACGTTGTAGCACCAGATGATGTCCTTGTCGGGCGGACAACCAACCAGCGCGCGATAATAAGCCGTCGAAAGCGGGTAGCGTTCCGGGACACGGGTGATCGTGGCCCACTGGCGATTGGAAGACATGAAAATATAATCGCCTTGGTTGAGCGTATTGACAAAGCGTGCCAGTTTATCGGGATTGTCATCCCAGTACATCTCTAAGTTCAGGCCGGGCTGGTAAAGACCACTATAGCCGTCATAACCGTCCATGCGCAGTGGCAGGCCATCGTCCCAGGACGATTCGTTGATCGGGGCCGCGCCCATCAGCGTAATCGGATCGGTTGTTTTTATATTCAGGAAATAAGTCTGCCCGGCAAGGAACGGTACGGATTTATCCAATTTGAGGGTGTAGCCCGCACCACGCGATCCTTCTGGAGTGCTGAAATCTGCCGTGACAGCCGCTTGTCCCAGCACCTGATCGGCAGCCGGATCGGGTGCGGTGGATAGGGTCAGGTTGAGTGTCTGCAGACCCGTCGATGGAGCCACATCTTGCAGGTGGCTGGCAATAACGTTCATCAGCACGCCGTCGAATTGGTTTGTAAAGGATACCTGATAGGGTTTCCCGGGAGTGATCTTACAATCCACCGGTGCCTCTACAACCTGGGCGTTGGGATCATCGGCTCCATTTAAAGGCAGCTTGATCAACCCACACAGATCAACCGGGTCGGTAATCTCGTCAGCAATGCTGATGTGGATGGCATACGTCTGCCCGATTTGTAAAGTGACCGGGATATCAAGATTAAATACCTGAGCTGAGGAAGCCTGGTCGACTGGTGGGGCGAAGGTGCCAGTCAGGGTGGCATGGGAGACAATATGTGAGTCGCCGCCAACTTGTTGCAGAACTGTCAACAGCAGCGTTCGCTGACGCGTGATTGCCCGGCTTACGTGCGGCAAATACACCTGGCTGACCGTACCGCTTTCATTGGCGACAACCGGAGTGAGAAAAGGCGCATCCGGTTGGATGGAGAGGCCGTTCGGAAACGAGACCGGCTGCTGGGTGTGCGAGCCAGATTGAAGCACTTCCAGATTGATCGGGGCGGATACGTTGGAATAAATCCAACGGGTTGCGGCTACACGCGTATGCGGTACCTGGTAAATATGGACGAAGGCGAAGGCCCAGGCAGTGGTCAGCAGGAGCACTACGAGGCCAACAACCCATCCCAATGGCTTTAAGTTGAGCGTGATCGATTTCGACTTGCCAACCGTCCATTTACCAAATTGGAAGACTGCCCAGGCAGCCATCAAGGCCAACAGAGGATAGATCGGCAACTGGTAACGCATGGTTGGATTGAACTGGAGGGACTGCCACAGGAAATAAGCAGCTGTCCAGCTCCACAACAAGGCGTGTTTCGGCCACTCCCCTTTCAGCATGCGCCAGCCCATCCATAGAAATCCGATCCAGGCCAGGATGCCCAGCGGCAATCCAAGCCCCCACTTGGTCACGTTTTCAAAAGAAAACAGGTGCGAGCGCCGTGCCCATTGCAGCGCGAAAGGCACGTCGATATCGCCGTTTGCCTGCCCGCGTTGTTCACGGATATTGGCAATCCAGTTCGGGTTTGGCCTGACGCCCAGCAGACCCGGTCCATTGAAAGCGTAAGGCTGGAAGATACGGAAGGAGACCGCTGAAGCGATCGCGCCAACCAGAATAAATCCAATCGCCAAAGTCAGGACGTGATTGAAGGCTTCAGGGGTACTGCGCCTGACAATGCTGCCGGGACGTAAAGCGCCAATCAGGAAGGCGACTGGGAGCAATATCGCCAGCGGCGCTGCATTCAGTTTGGAGGCTACCGCCATGCCCAACGCCAAGCCAAAGGCCAGGCTCCACCAGAAGAGCGGATGCCGTGCAAAAGTGCGCACGCCGGGCATCTCAGACGGGTCCCACTTGAAGGCTTCCTCCTGGACGCGTACGGCAAGGTAGGTGGCCAAGAAGATGAAAAAATTGGCGAAAGTGTCAACCGTGAAGAAATGCGACTGCTGGATTTGCAATACCGCCAGCGCTGAGAAAGCCGCAGCCAACAGAGCAACTTTGCGTTTATACAACCGCGCAGCAATGAAATACAGCAAGAGGATCGTGCCCAGATCAGCCAGGGCTGAGATCTGGCGCCCAATCAGGAAAACCTGGTCGTAACCGGTCTGGTTGAGCAACTCGGCCACATAGCGTACGACGAAGATCGGCAGGGTGCCGTAGACGAAGAAACCGAACCCGGAATTATTGGGGTTCAGCGGGGAGGTGTTTGTATTGAAATACTCCGACAGGCTGACCCAATCTTTTTGCAGGTTGGGACAATCGGACAACGAGAGATTGGTATCCTTGCAGCCATTGACCGGGCTGATGCCAGTTTCGACCATCGTCAGGAAGCGCTCATCGGGGTGCAGGTGCTGGCTTGCGTCCCAGTTTAGTCCAACCAGGCGCAAATAAGCCGCCACCAACAGCACGACAATCAACAGCAGGTCGTAAACCCAGGGATGTGAGAGTCTTGTATTCTTCATGATGAGGGGGTCGCGAATTGGTTATTCGCCACGAAGAAAATCCAGAAGTTATGGCCCGGAACGGAAGCCTGGAACAAGTTGAGCGCGCCCAGCGGATAAAGCTGACGCAAAGCATCCAGCGTTTCTGTATCTTCTTCTTTGACCAGAAAGAGTTTACTGCCAGAGATGTCCAGTGTCGAGGGCAAAGCGTCGCGCTCAAGCGCAGTATCACGCTTGGGATAGCCCGCCTGGATTCCCACCAAGCGAGTGTCGACCCAGTACGGATACGGCACAACCCAGGCGTTTTCCATCGGATTCCCCTCGGCCACAAAGGCCTTGATCACCCTACCCATGTCGGATGTGTTCCAGGATGCCAACCGAAACTCCTGGCTGTACTGATTGAATATCAATGAGTAGTTCTGGGCACCTGCCCAGAGGAACAAAATACCCAAGACAAAAGAAGCCAGCACTCGCGACGAGCGTGCTTTACCAACTCCTCGCAAGCTTTTATACAGGCCATCCAAGGCTAACCCGACAATGATGAATACCGGGATGTAAGCCCCGCCCGTACGATTGAGCGACGGGTTTTCGTTGGGGAAGGCCAATGAAAGAATGGACGGCATCATCAACAGCGGTATAGAGACCATCAGAAACAGGTCCAGCCAGTGGCGTTCGCGCGCATAACGCACCAGTACCAGCACAAAACCAAAAGCAAACAGGGTTGCCGAAACGATATCAAGCGCCGGACGGTTTGGCACGGAATGAACCCAGATATCACCATTGTTGACGTTCATGGTGAACATGGCATTCCACAGGTTATGCAGAAAAACCTGCCAGGGTGGTCCAGATAACTGCGTTTCGGTACCGGTCATGCGAGTCATGATGCGAAACATAAATGCACCCGGATTTTCAGTGGCGTAGCGCAACAAAGGCAGGAAAACCAGCAGGGATGTCAATGCCACGATGATGAACATCAAGACCGTTTGGGTGCGCATCTCTTTGCGTGCATGGAGTAAGTAGATCCCTATCGCTGCAGTTACCACCAACGGCATGAAGCGAAAGGCTGTATATCCATGCAAACCAATACCCAGGAACAATCCGGAAAGGATAAAGTCATTGCGATTCTGTGTACGCAGTCCGCGCACAAGGTAGTAAAGCGTGGGCGCAGCAAAAACCGGATATAGTGGGAAACGCAGCCCTACGCGGCTGATGACATTCGGCCAGTAGGCAATCCCCGTCAAGAATAGCGCAAAAAGCGCCACCCTTCGTCCGCCGACCTCTTTGCCAAACAGATAGACATACGGGAGTGTAAACACGCCCGCCAGGACAGTCCCGATCTTCAGACTCATGAAAGAGAGCCCCGTACCGAACAGCCATGATACGAAGAATGTCAGGTACATCTGGATGGCCTCGCGCCCGGTATTGCGTGGGAAGAAGATGTGCGTCTGGCCAACAGAAACATCATAAACGTCAAGTAGTTTTTCAGCGTGATCACTGAAAGGTTCCGCAGGCGTACCGCTCAAATTATAGAAACGATAGAACAGAGCGATGGCAAGGACGGCCAGCAGGAGAATACTCCAGCGGGTGATATTGACCTGCCAGTGATCCTGGCTCAAAAATCGCTTGAAGCGGGTCAAGACTGTTGGCTCACCTGGCCTTACCAGCCAGATGCCGTGGATATACAACGCCAGCGCCAACAGCCATAAAGTCAAGTTTAGTGGCGTGAACAGATTTCCGCCGAAGGCCAGGAAAGCTGCCAGCGCCAGGGGCAGGGAAACAATCAAATAAATGAGTCGATAGCTGAGTGGGTCATACGCAAATTCGGATGGGCGCAGAGGCGCAAGCGTCCATTCATGGATATAGAAAGCCCAGAGCAACATTCCAAACGCCAGCCCGTAAAATACCAGCGCCAGGCTTTTCGATACTGGGGAAGGTTCAAGCTGTAACTGAGCAAAGAGTCCCAGGCCAAGCGCCAGCAGGGAACGCCAAGGATAGGGTCCCAAATACACGGCTGGTTTTTCTTCCCTCACTTCCGGCGGCAATTCATCCTGATCGATCGCAGGAATTTCAATGTGCCGCCTGCTCCAAGGCAGCTTCGATTTTAAGTAATCCAGAATGCTAGGCTCTTCCATACTGCAAAACTCTCTCCGATAAGGTTTTTGTGGTTTTGCTACATCCGTCTGGCAATGTAAAACGTGTATGCGCCGTGTTCCTGCGGAACGGGTTCATTATAGTACCTACGCAAAAGGGACAGGGTCAACCATAAGTTCCAGCGAGTAGGCACCAGAATCCAGCGGCCGAACAACTTTTTGGACACCAGGGCCGGCAGACCCAGATAATGTCCCCATTCGAGGGCAGCCAGTGCTGCAGGGGAGAAATAATGCCAATATTTTTCGATCTTAAATCCAGCCAGGCTTAAGCGCTTTTCCCAGGTTTCGGGATCATCACAGTGATGGTGTCGAGAAATCCGATTAAAAAATGCACGGTAAGCTGCCGCCAAGGGTTTCAGCCCGAGAACGTCGAAAAAACGCGCCACGGAAAGGTTAGAGAGGAAGTTGTGGTTGGGAACACAAAATATGAACGGGGCACCCGGTTTGAGCACACGTGCTGTTTCGACCAGCACTTCATCCAAATGCGGAATATGCTCAAGCACTGAGTTGCTGATTGCGGATGCAAAGTACGCGTTTGGATAGGGCATGAAGGCACCATCGACCTGGGTCAGCAGGTCGTAAACGTCACGTTCCCCAGCTTCTTTGATCGGCGGCCACCACGGATCGAGGCCAACCTCCAATTTGCGCTCGAAGGTCAACTGGGCAAAATCGCCGTCGCCGCAACCTACGTCCAGTGTTGGCGAGGGAATTTCCAGCCCCTGATAGAAACGCGACTCGAAAGCGCGCAGCAAACCGCGGAAATATGGCAGGTCACGGATTTGAAGGAAGAGGAAATCTTTCAAGTGTTCTCCGTCAGGGCTTAGGTCTGCTCGTCCAAGCGCAGAATTCGCACCCCGTTCATTTGGTTTTCAAGCGTGCGAACAATTGCTCGTAATTTGCCGCCACGGAATCGGGGTCGAAAGATCGCGCGATCTCGGCTGGATCGCGACGATACTTAAGCGGCTCGGCCACAATCTGCAGGATGGCCTCGGCCAATCCTTTGGCATCGCCGATGGGAGCCACCTTGCCCATCCCGGTCATTTTGACCGGCTGGCGTACTCCCGGCAACGCAGAAGCCACGCATGGAACATTGTTCAGCATGGCTTCAACCTGGACCAGGCCAAATGCTTCGGTCGAATTGAGCGATGGGACGACCAGCACGTCCAGATTAGGATAAAAAGCTGTCATCTGTGCCGGACTGAGTATCCCCAGAAATTTCCAGTGTCCATTGGCTTCGAATGCGCGAATGCGCGGCATGAGCCGGTCGTGGTAGATCCCTTCGCCCATCACGTCCTGATACTGCCCGGCGAAAAGCACCTGGGCCTCGGGATATTGCTCCAAAATGCGAGGCAGCGCTTCCAACAGGATCTCAACGCCTTTCTCCGCTGCAAATCGTGCAGCCATGCCGATTACCGGGCGGCGTTCAGCAGTATGGTGGTCTCGGGCAAACGCTTCGATCGAACCGCGTTCTGCCGGGGGAAGTTCAACCGGTGGCAGAATCGGAGTCAGTTTGTGCTTATAGCGCGAGAGGTACGGCGAGTTATCAGCATAATCCTGGGTATAGGTGACAATATGATCGGACAGCAGACCGGCCATATTGTTCTGGAAATCCATCACCAGATTCACAATTCGGTTGAAAGGCCCGGGTGGCAACAATAAGTCGCAGTGATACGTCAATACAGTGGGTTTGCCAAACAGCCGCCCGCGAAAGGCCACGCCAGGGGCGTCGAATTGCGGCAGGTGCAACTGGACCACATCGTGCTGGGAGACAAGTTTGGTGGCAACCCAGCCAAATGTCGGGGCAAGCGTGCCCTTGCTGATCCGAAAAGCAACCGGGATGCGGATGATCCGCACGCCATCCAGCTGCTCTTCACGTGGCAGGGATTTATCATATTGGGTAGTCATGACGGTCACCTCGTGACCGCGCCGCGCAAGAGCCCGTGCCAGGCGTTCGGCATAGATCGTCAGACCGGAAGTATGTGGACGGTAATAAGTCAGGACGGTAAGAATGCGCATTAGGTGTGTTGGTGATTGACTTCGGTGATATCGCAATACAGCAGGCCCGGATAGCAGCCTTCGCATTCAAGCTGCAAGGTGGCGTGGGCGATTTCATATTTTTGATACAACACTTCACTGACCCGTTCCTGGATTTCTGCGCCCTGGCTGATGGCAAGATCGTCGGTGACCAGGTGAGCCGAAAGTGTACGCAGGCCGCGGCTGATGCTCCAGACGTGCAGGTCGTGGATATCCTGCACACCCTGAATGGCACGGATATCCGTGATCAACTGATCCAAGTCGATCCCGGCCGGGGTGGCCTCCATCAGGATATCAACCGACTCACGCAGGATGCCCCAGGCGCTCCACAGGATCAGCAGACCGATTAGAATGCTGACGAGCGGATCGACCCAATTTGCACCGGTAAAGCGGATAATAAATCCAGCCACGACCGCGCCAATCGTGGAAAGCACGTCGCCCATCAAGTGCAGGAAAGCGGAACGCAGATTAAGGTCGTGCTCCGAACCGCGCCGCACCAAGAGAGCTGTCACCAGGTTGACGATGACCGCCACGATCCCGACTCCGATCAAAACATCAGCCTGGACCTGGGGCGGATTCGCCAACCGCTGGTAAGCCTCGTAAAAAATACCCAGCGCGATCACGACCAGCGTGGTTGAATTGATCAACGCAACCAGGATCCCAGCCCGATGGTAGCCGTAAGTCTTCTCGGAATTTGCCGGACGGGTGGTGACGCGCAGCGCCCACCAACTCAGGCCCAGCGCCAGTACGTCGGTGAAGTTATGCGCCGCGTCGGTCAGCAGCGCCAGGGAGTTGGCAAACACACCGGCGAAGATCTCGACCACTACAAACAGCAACGTCAGTCCCAGCGAAAACGCCAGGCGGCGGACAGTTTGACGGGTGGCATCACCAAAATGGGTATGGGCGTGGCTCATGATGGGTAAATTCTAATCGATGTATATTAACACAAGATTTGACGGGCGCTCGTATTTCGCCTTACAGGTTTTTGAAAAGGTCCTTGTTGGCGCTGACCCAATCATATAGCTGCTTCACGCCGGTTTCGACGTCGTATTTGGGCTTCCAGCCCAGCACCTGCCCGGCTTTGCGGATATCGGCCACAAAGACTTTCTGGTCGCCGGGACGCCAGTCACCGCGCGAAACGGGCAGCGTTTTGCCGAGCAGCTTTTCCAGCAAAGGACAGAACTCGGTCCAGATGGCGATGGTGTTTTGCGGGCCGCCGCCCAGATTGAAGACCTGCCCGGCTGCTGTCTCAATTTTCTCCAATGCCAGGTCGTAGGCATCCAGTAAATCGTAGACGTGCAATAAATCGCGCACCTGTTTGCCGTCGCCGTAGACCGTGATCGGGCGTCCGGTCACAGCGGCGATCACAAACCAGGCTACCCAGCCCTGGTCCTCCACCCCGAACTGGCGCGGACCGTAGATGCAGGACTGGCGCATGACCACCGTCGGCAGGCCGTAGATGCGGGAATAATCACGCACGTACTGATCGCCCGCCCCTTTTGAGCAGCCGTACGGTGAGTGGAAGTCCAGCGGTTGGGTCTCGGGTGCGCCGAAAGGCAGGTCAGCGTAGCGCCAGCGGGTGGCATCCTCGATCACCTTCACATCGTCCATGCCGCCATAAACCTTATTGGTCGAGGCGTAAACCACGATCGGGTTGCGCCCCGAAAGACGCGCCCCTTCAAGCACGTTGAAGGTTCCCTGGGCGTTGATCTCGAAATCCGGGCGCGGATCAGTGACTGAAGTGGTCACGGCCACCTGGGCTGCCAGGTGAACGATCACGTCTGCAGCGCGTGCAGTTTTGGTAATCGAGTCAGCATCGCGCACATCACCGACCACCAACTCGAATGCGTTCTCGCCATGCACGGATTTCAGCCAGTCCAGATTGCGCGGTGCTCCGGCACGGGAAAGGTTGTCGAAAACAGTGACGTCCTCACCACGTTCGAGCAGACGATGCACATAGTTCGAACCAATAAAACCAGCCCCACCGGTAATTAAAAATTTTTTCATCATGGTGCTCCAAATCAATCCGGGTGATCGAGGGGCGTAGTCCCTTTTGCCTTTGGCATCAAATGAGCATAGACGCTCATCAAGCTTTCCCCATCACGCGTGAAGGCCAGCATGCCGATGACACCGGAGAAAATAATATGCAAGAAATGCAGCAAGACAGCATAAGCCAATGCCGTACCGCTATCGATGCCAATCATCCCGACAGTGTTTACACCTGTCGGGATCACCGCCAGGGCTGCCACCATGGTCCCTTCAAACACACCCAGTGAAGCCGGGGCAGAGGGG
>Ga0315540_10000932_pt1 | contig 16732 bp, 12 predicted proteins | sample SalMarSW160110MG_FD_203677 | JGI IMG/M metagenome (GOLD analysis project Ga0315540, IMG submission 203677) | Salt marsh sediment microbial communities from the Plum Island Ecosystem LTER, Massachusetts, United States - Salt Marsh Sediment SW1601-10 ...
CCATGGTACGCATGGCCGGTTCCATCACCGACTCGAGCGACATCCATGAACAACAGGAAGAGATTCGCTACCAGGCGTTGCATGACCCGTTGACCGACCTGCCCAACCGGGCATTGCTTTTCGACCGACTCAACCAGACCATCATCCACAGTCAACGACATGACGAAAAATTCGCCCTGCTGATGATTGACCTGGACCGGTTCAAGCAGATCAACGATACGCTTGGGCACAGCACAGGCGACAAGCTGATTCAGCTGGTGGCGAAGCGCCTGACCGCTGTATTGCGTGAGGCCGACACCGTCTGCCGCCTCGGTGGCGATGAATTCGCGCTGCTGTTGCCGTCGATCGATGCGACCCAGGCGGGTCACGTGGCGAAGAAGATTTCCATTGCCATGAAGCGCTACTTCAACATCAACGAAAACCACCTGATCATTAACGGCAGTATCGGCATTACGCTCTTTCCGCAACACGGCAGCACCGCCGAAGCTTTGTTACAGCACGCCGACGTCGCAATGTACCAGGCTAAAAAAGAGAGCGGCGGCATCTCGGTGTACTCGGCCGAACAAGACGCCAACAGCATGCGCTCGCTGGAGCTGGAGTCACGCCTGCGCGAAGCGATCGACCGTGACGCGCTGGAACTGTATTTCCAGCCCAAGGTAGACCTGCGTCGCCAGCGCGTGGTCGGCGTCGAGGCGCTGCTGCGCTGGAACGACCCGGCCTTCGGCAGTGTCAATGTCGAGGAGATCATCACGCTGGCGGAGAAAACCGGGCTCATCAGACCGTTGACACGCTGGGTGGTGCGCAAGGCCCTGCAGACGTCCCACCACTGGTCGACTCGCCTGCACATTGACTTGCCGGTCTCGGTAAACCTCAGCCTCTGGGACCTGCAGGATCCGAACTTCGCCGCCTATATCCGCAAGGAAGTCGACCGCTGGTACCGGACACCCCGGCACATCGAATTCGAGATTACCGAAAGCTCCATGATGTCCGATCCCGAGCGCACGATTGCCACCCTGGGCCAGCTCGCGGCACTCGGCCACCAGATGTCGGTCGACGATTTCGGCACCGGTTTCTCGTCGCTGGCCTACTTGAAGAAGTTTCCGGTGCGCAGTTTGAAGATCGACAAGTCGTTCGTGCTGGAGATGGACAAGGACGCCAACGACCACGTCATCGTCCAGTCCACTATCGACCTTGCCCATGGCATCGGCCTCAGCGCCATCGCCGAAGGCGTGGAAACCGAGGCCTCACTGCAGGAGCTGCTGCTGATGGGCTGCGATATCGCCCAAGGCTACTACATATCGCGGCCGTTGCCGCCGGACAAATTTATCGAGTGGCTGCACGAAGCCAAATGGAAGGTAGCATCGCTGGGTCCTGGCTCCGGGCCGTTGCGCTCCAACGGTCTGACGATTCACTGACCCTCCGGAACGGCCATTTATTGCGATTTAATGACCTTTATTAACTGCGTTTCTTGATAAACAAACTAATACTGTGATATAGAAGTACTTTCCGTTCGCTCAAGCAGCGATTGCAGCGGCGGCCAGGAGCACTACGGTCGCTTCAACGAACACACGGAGGATGTACTTTGGATTCACAGCTTGGTGCGTTTCAGACAGCCCTTCAACCCACCCTCGCCCCCCCAACCGCGGCAGAAGAAGTCAAGAAGCGACTCACATCGTTCGCCCACGGCGGCGGCTGCGGCTGTAAGGTCGAGCCCGCAGAACTGAAACGTATCCTTGAGAACGTGCCTCGAATGGGTGCGCACCCGAATCTGCTGGTTGGCGTGGAAAACGCCGACGACGCAGCCATCTACCAGATAAATAGTGAACAGGCACTGGTGTTTACCAACGATTTCCAGACGCCGCTGGTGGACGATCCGTATATTTATGGCTGCGCGGCGGCCTCCAACGCCCTGAGCGACGTCTACGCCATGGGAGGCACCCCGATCATGGCGACCGCCATCGCCGGTTTCCCCATCCACGACGTCAAAACCGAAGCGCTGCAGGAGATCATGCGCGGGGGCATCGATATCTGCACCCGCGCCGGGGTGCCACTGGCGGGCGGCCACACCATCGAAAATCCGCAGCCGATTTTCGGTCTGGCGGTGGTGGGCATGGTCCACCCGAAAAAGATCAAGACCAATGCCGCCTCGCGGCCGGGCGACAAGATCATTATCACCAAGCCGCTCGGCATCGGCATTCTGGCCAGCGCTTTTCGCATCGATCAGCTGCAGGAGAGCGAATACCAGACCTTTGTCGACGCGATCACCGGTATCAATACCGCTGGCACCTGGCTGGGTGACATACCCGAGGTGCACGGTCTGACCGACATTACCGGGTTCGGCCTGGCGGGTCACCTGGTGGAAATGGCCGAGGGCGCACGCCTGCGCATCGTCATCCATTCGGACCGCGTGCCGCTGTATCCTGCGGCCGAGGTCCTGGCTCGCGAAGGGATCTTCCCCGGGGGCGCCTACCGTAATATGGATGCTTACGACACCAAGCTGTCGTTCGGCGAGGACTGGGACATCGACCGTCAACTGATTTTTACCGACCCACAGACCAACGGTGGCCTGCTGATAAGCGTCGCACCGCACGCAACCGACGACATTCTGCAGCAACTGCATGAACACGGCTGTGTTGAATCCACCGTTATCGGCGAGGTCATCGAAGACGGAAAAGACTGGCAAGGCCGCGTGCTGTTCCGCTGACGATGTTCGAACTCCTGCTGTTCCTCCTCGGTCTGCTGGGCGGCGGCCTGTCGGGCCTGCTCGGTATCGGCGGCGGCATCATAATGGTACCGCTGCTACTGTACGCGCCCCCTGCCCTGGGCTTTTCCGCATTGGGCATGAAGATCGTCGCCGGCATGACCACGGTACAGAGTTTCGCGGGTACGCTCTCCGGTGCTTTCGGGCACCAGCGCTTCAAACGCATCCACTGGCGCCTGGTCGCCGCTGTCGGCCTGCCGATGACGCTCGCCAGTTTTGCCGGCTCGCGGTTCTCCGTGCACGTCTCCGAACAGCTGATGCTGCTGGTTTTCGCCTTGATGGCACTGGCCGCGTCACTGTTGATGCTGATGCCGAAGAAAGACTCCGCCCACGAGGAGCAGCTCGGCGACGTTGAGGTCAATACACCGCTGGCGGTAGTCATCGGTGTGATCATAGGCACCGCAGCGGGCATCATCGGTCAGGGCGGCGCCTTCCTGTATATCCCGGCGATGCTCTACCTGTTACACATCCCAACGCGCATCTGTATCGGCAGCGCGCTGGCTATCGGCATTTTATCTTCCGGCGCGGTACTCATGGGCCGCCTCGGCACCGGTCAGATCCCCTGGCAAAATTCCCTGATTCTGGTCGCGGGTGTGATTATCGGCGCGCAGCTCGGCAGCCTGCTCAGCCAGCGCACGCCGCGCGTGGTGCTGCGCCGGGTGCTGGCAGTGGTCATTTTCGCTACCGCCATCAAGATCAGTCTGAATGTGTTTGAGCAGTACCAGCAAATGGCGGCCCTGAGTCAACTGCTGCCGTCCGCCGCCGGACAAGCTGTTATCTGATCGCGCTCAGCGGCCGGGTTCCTCAATGGCCGACACCACCTGACCGCCGGGAAGCACGGCGACAAAGCGCTTCTTGCCCGCTGCCATGCGCAGCTCGACCAGGTAATACCAGCGGTTGAGCTTCTCGTAGTTATGCACGGGTTTGTATTTCACTTCGTAGATCTGCGCGCCCGCCAGTGAAGTATCCCTGTTGATCCACGCGAGCGCGCGGCTGACGGCCTCCTCCAGCGACATCGGCGGTTTGCCCTCGCCGGGCTGCCATTCCGGGATGGCGTTGATCTGATCTTCACTCAGATACAGCACGATACGGTACTGATCCATGTTCTCGATCACCTCTGCCGGCAACGACGACGCCTGAGCGGTGGCGACAGACAGGGAAAACAAGAACAACAGCGCGGAAAATCTCATGACCGGTAACCGAAAAAAGTTGCCAACAGCTATGGTACTCCATCGGGCGAAAGGCGGATAGCCTGTTAGTGGCCACGGCTTTTGGCTAGTATGGCAGGCTGAAAATTCTACAGGTAACCAGGGTTGAAGTTGTGCGAATACTTTCCCTTGCTGTTTTGCTCCTGTCCCTGTGTGGATTCCCCCTTTCGGCACTGGCGGACGCGGGTGCTCCCGAGCGCCTGGACCTGACCGGAAACTGGGTCGGGTATGCCGCCCTGGCCATCTTCATTGTCGCCTACGCGCTGGTCATGACCGAGGAGTTCACCGGTCTGCGCAAGTCCAAACCGGTCATCCTGGCCGCAGGCGTCATCTGGGGCCTGATAGCCTGGTCCTATCAACGCCTCAACCTGCACGGGCTGGCCGAAGCCGCGGTGCGCCACGATCTGCTGGAATACGCTGAACTGCTGCTGTTCCTGCTGGTGGCCATGACCTATATCAACGCCATGGAAGAACGCGGCGTGTTCGACGCCCTGCGCGCCTGGTTGATCCGCAAGGGGTTCGGATTCCGCACCCTGTTCTGGCTTACCGGTTTTCTGGCCTTTTTCATTTCGCCGGTCGCAGACAACCTGACCACCGCCCTGCTGATGTGTGCGGTGGTGCTTTCGGTGGGCGGCGACAACCAGCGTTTCGTCCTGCTCTCGTGCATCAATATCGTCGTCGGCGCCAACGCCGGTGGCGCCTTCAGTCCGTTCGGCGACATCACCACGCTGATGGTCTGGCAGAAAGGTGTGGTCGAGTTCTGGCAGTTCTTCGACCTGTTCGTGCCTTCCCTGGTGAACTTCCTGGTGCCGGCACTGCTGATGCAGTTCGCGATTCCCAAACTGAAACCCACCGGCTGCCCCGAAGCGGTGCAGATGCGCTCCGGGGCGCTGACGGTTATCGGCCTGTTTCTCGCCACCATCATCACCGCCGTGACGTTCCACAACTTTCTCGACCTGCCTCCGGTTATCGGCATGCTGACCGGTCTCGGCTATCTGCAGCTGTTTGGCTTTTTCCTGACCAAGCTGGCGCAGAACAACCATCGCCCGCGGCGCAAAAAGGCAAGTGGCCAGATGGGCGATATCGTTCCGTTCGATGTGTTCCGCAATGTCGCCAATGCCGAATGGGACACGCTGCTGTTCTTCTATGGCGTGGTGATGTGTGTCGGCGGCCTCGGTTTCCTCGGCTACCTGGCTATCGCCTCGCAGGTCATGTACACCGACTTCGGCGCCACTGGCGCCAACATCACCATCGGTCTGTTATCCGCGATCGTGGACAACATCCCGGTGATGTTTGCCGTGTTGACCATGCACCCGGACATGTCGACGGGACAATGGCTGCTTGTCACCATGACCGCGGGGGTCGGCGGCTCGCTGCTGTCGATCGGATCCGCGGCCGGCGTCGCCCTCATGGGCCAGGCCCGCGGCCGTTACACCTTCTTCGGCCATCTCAAATGGGCGCCCGCCGTAGGCCTCGGTTATGCCGCCAGTATCGGTGCGCACATGTGGCTGAATGCCAGCCTATTCTGATCGCGACGCGGGCAGCGCGCTCTCGTACCAGCGCCGGCTGCGGTTGACGATACGCACCACGGACAGCATCACCGGCACTTCCACCAGCACGCCCACCACGGTCGCCAGCGCCGCCCCGGAGTTCAGGCCGTACAAACTGATAGCGGTGGCCACGGCCAGTTCGAAGAAATTGCTCGCGCCGATCAGTGCTGAGGGCGCGGCAATGCTGTGTGCGACCCCCAGTCGCCGGTTCAACCAGTAGGCCAAGCCTGAATTGAAATACACCTGCACCAGTATCGGTATCGCCAGCAGCGCAATGATAGCGGGCTGCCCGACAATCGTTTGTCCCTGAAAACCAAACAACAACACCAGGGTCGCAAGCAGTGCCAGCAATGAAAACGGGTGCAGATGTTTGAGCAGGGCAGCGAGCCGTGCCCGCCCCCGCTCACCGCGCAACAGTATGCTGCGCCACAACACCGCAACGATCACCGGCAACAGGATGTACAGCACCACTGACAGCACCAGGGTCTCCCAGGGCACGCTGATGGAAGCGATACCCAGCAACAGGCCGACAATCGGCGCGAAGGCGAACACCATAATCAAATCGTTCAGGGCCACCTGTGACAGGGTGAACCCCGGGTGTCCACCGCTGAGGTTGCTCCACACGAACACCATGGCGGTACAGGGGGCTGCAGCCAGCAGGATGAGACCGGCGATGTAGCTGTCTATCTGTCCCGCGGGCAGCCAGTCGGCAAACAGCACGCGGATGAACAGCCAGCCGAAAAACGCCATGGAAAACGGTTTCACTGCCCAGTTGACGAACAAGGTGACGCCAACGCCGCGCCAGTGCCGGCGCACGTCCCTGAGCGCCTGGAAATCAATTTTCAGCAGCATGGGCAGGATCATCAGCCACACCAGCACCGCCACCGGCAGATTGACGTCGGCAACCTCCAGGGCGCCGACGCGCGCAAACAGAGAGGGAAACAGGTGCCCGAGCGCAATGCCGGCAACAATACACACCAGCACCCACAGGCTCAGGTAGCGTTCGAACAGGCCCATCTGCGCACCCGCCGCCTGCTTTGCCACGGTTTCACACTGTACGCTCACGGCTTCGCACTCGCGCCCAGGCGTTGCAGGAGATCGTCCACCCGCTGACGGATAACGTCGCGGCTGGCACGGAACACGGCCATCACCTGCTCTTCACTGCCGCTGGCGCGCGCCGGATCCTCGAGCGGCCAGTGCTCCTTGCGGGTGCCTGGCGGCAACACCGGACAGTGCTCGTCGGCGTGGCCGCACACGGTCACTACCAGGTCAGCCGCATGCAGCATGTCCCCGGTTACCCGCGTCGATGGCTGCGCGGCGATGTCGACGCCGGCTTCCTGCATCACGGCGATAGCCCGCGGGTTCTTGCCGTGCGCTTCAATGCCCGCGGACTGTACCTGGAGGTCATCGGCGCCCAGCGCGCGCGCCCAGCCCTCGGCCATCTGGGAACGGCAGGAATTGCCGGTGCACAAAAACAGTATATTCATGAGTCGATTTCCACGGTGTAACCGAACCGGCCCCACCGGCGCGGGCGGCGGTTTCAATGAGAGCGAAGAATATACGCAATAGAAGATATATGTTCAACCATATATATCAACCCGGGCGCCAACACGTTTCCGGCCATACCCCGCACCCGTCGATCGAACGGAACGCTCTAGAACACCAGGTTCATCATGATCATCTCGACCACGAGAAACAGCAGGGTCATGATACCGCCGGCGCGCATGAAGTCCGGCACGCGATAGCCCGCGGGCCCCATGATCAGGGCGTTGACCTGGTGGGTGGGAATCAGGAAGGAGTTGGACGTGGCGATGGCCACCGTCAGCGCAAACAGCGCGGGGTCGGCGCCCGCCCGGATGGCGATATTGACGGCCAGCGGCACCAGCAGCACGGTCGCACCGACGTTCGACATCACCAGGGTAAAGAAGGTCGCCAGCACGGCGATAGCCAGCTGCAGCGTCCACACCGGCACATCGCCGAGCAACGTCAGGGTACGGTCGGCGATCCACGCCGCGGTACCGGTGCTTTCCACCGCGAGACCCAGCGGTATCAGGCTCGCGAGCAGGAAAACGGTTTTCCAACTCACCGCGTCATAAGCTTCCTCTATGGTCAGTACACCGGCCACGATCATGCCGACCGCACCGGTCAGCAGGGACACTGACAGGCGCAGGTCCGAGAACAGTACCAGCGACAACGCAATGAGAAAGAACACCAGCGCATAAATCACCTTCTGCGGGCGCAGCTCCTCGTGCGGATATTCGGTAGTGACCACCACGAAGTCGCGGTCCTTGCCCAGGCGCGTCAACGCATCCCAGGTGGTGTGCACCACCAGCGTGTCACCGGCCTGGAACGGCATGTCGCGCACACCTTCCCCCGCGAGGTAGGTCTTGCCCACACGGTGCATCGCCATCAGCGAAACGCCGTAGCGCTTGCGCAGCCAGACGTCGCGCGCGCTCTTGCCGATCAGCTGCGAACCCGGTGGTATGACCACCTCGGCGATACCAGCCTTGGCGGCCGACAGCGCATCGGCGAAATTATCCAGTGCGGGTGCGACAACCATCCCGTGGCGATGGGCGAACGCCTCCAGGTCCTTCGGCGAACCCAGCACGCCCAGCACCGCACCCGCTTCTATCGCGGTATCCCGGGCCACGCCCCCGGCGCCGATAGCAATATCCTTGTTGGTGCGAATCGCGGCGATCACCCGCAGGTGCTCGCTGTGCTCGATGTCCTCGAGAAGCTTGCCCACCAGGTCGCTCGAGGACGGCACACGCATTTCGCGCAGCACATAGTCCAGGCCATAGGTATCGCGAAAGTAGTCCATGACGTCGCCGGCGGTACTGCCTTCCGATTTGGTCACGGGCAGTACCAGGCCTCCGGCGACAACGAAATAGACAATCCCCGTGACCACCAGCGCCAGGCCTACGGGGGTGACCGAGAACAGCGACCAGGTTTCCATCTGGCGCTCGGGCGGCAGCGCGGTGTTGGAGGTCAGGATCAGGTCGTTCAGCAGAATCAACGGGCTCGACCCTACCATGGTAACGGTACCGCCGAGAATGGCGCAGAAACCCATGGGCATCAGCAGACGCGACATGGGCAAGTGAGTGCGCGCGGAAATGCGCGAGACCACCGGCAGAAACAAGGCGGCGGCGCCGACGTTCTGCATAAAGCTGGAAATCACCGCGACCGTGCCGGCGATAATCGGGATGATGCGCTTCTCGGTACTGCCGCCGGTTTTCAATATGAAGGATGCGACCTGGCTCATGATGCCGGTCTTGTCCAGACCGGCACCGATGATCATCACCGCGATAATGGACATAACCGCGTTACTGGCAAACCCGTCGAACAGGTGGGTGGTCGAGACCAGGCCTTCCTCCAGCCCCATCACCGGCGCAAGCAATGTCGTCAGGCCCAGCAGCACCATGATCGACACCGCGGCGACATCGACGCCGACGATTTCCAGTGCGAACAGGTAAATCGTCAGCAACAGAAACGCGGTTACCCAGGCGATCTCTATCGTCGGCACCTGGGTCGACGCGAACAAGCCGACGCCGAGAAAGATCAGGGCAACGACAAAATTCTTTAGCGAGAGGGTTCTGGCTTTATCCGGCACAAGGCGCTCCTGTTGTGTGCGGCACGGTTGTCGCACCAACCGGCCGAGTGGCCGCAAAGGCGCGAGCTGATATTACCAGAAATGTTAATATATCGTTATGTTTTCGTTAAGTGTCGCTTCCGTTTAGGCGCCGGCGCCCACTCACTTTATTTTTGATAAGTTACACCGATTCCGATAAGAACAGCAGGCTGAAACAGGTGCCTGCCCCGAGCTCGCTGCTGACCTCGAGCCGCCAGCCGTATCTCAGACAGATGCGTTTGACCAGCGAAAGCCCGATACCCTCGCCCCCCTGGTCGCTGTAAAACGGCTTGAAGATGTCGTCGAGCTGGTAATCGGCGATGCCCACGCCGGTATCGATGACGCGGATACCGGTCTCGTCCAGCACGATCGTGACCCGCCCTTCGCGGGTGTAGGAAAAGGCGTTGCGTATCAGGTTGCCGACAACAATGCGCAACAGGGCGCAATCCACCGGCAACTCCGGGTTGGCCATGACGTCGATGATGACCTCGACCTGTTTGCGATGCAGGATCGAGCGGTGATTATCCACCACCTCCCGCAGCACCGCAGCGACATTGCAGCCGCTGGGTGCGTCGCCGGTGACCCGCTCGCGCGCCAGCTCCAGCAGCGCTGCGGTGGTCTCGGCCATTTCCTGCACCGCGCGCATGATACGCCTGACCCGCCGGCGCTGATCCTCTTCCAGGCGCTCATCCTCCTGCAGCACCTCGGCGGCGCCCTCCACCACCGCCAGCGGCGTGCGCAGCTCGTGACTCACGTCGGCGGTGAACGCCTGTTCGCGTTCGATGAACGCGTTCAACCGCACCTGGTAGTCGTCGAAGTTCTTTGCCAGCACCCCGACTTCATCGCGGGAAAACTGCTCCGCGAGTTTTATCTGCGTGTCGCCGGGCACCAGCCGCCTTACCCGCCGCGCGAGCTCACCGACCGGTGACACCACGCGTCCCGCGAGCCAGTACCCGAGCGCCGCCGACAGCACGGTCATGATCAGCACGCCGCTGGCCAGGAAGACCCTGTACTGGTGCTCGCGGCGGCGAATCTGGACGTCGTTGTACAACACGACGATACGCCGGTTCGCGCGCTCGACCACCTCCGCGAAGTAATGGTTACCATCGAGCTGCAAGCGGTGCAATCCGGGCGCCAATGCCAGCAATGGCGCCGGTACACCGGCGCTGTCGCCGTTGTCAATCAGGTAGGACCGCATCACCGTGCTCGACGGTCCGCGGCTGTCAGGGTCCCTCGCGTAGCGTTCGAGGTAATCGCCGACTTCTGTGGCGAGCGTTTCGGCGACCAGGCGCTGCTCCATGCTGACGGTTTCCCTGTACAGGAATACCGCCAGGGTCAGGCTGACAAAGGCGCCGAGCAGAGTAAAAGCAAAAGTAACGCGGTAGCGGAGGCTAGTCCTGAACTTCATCGGGTTCAGCCAGCTGATACCCCATGCCGTGCACGGTGCGCAGCAGGTGCGTTTCAAACGGCTTGTCGATGGCGCTGCGCAACACATGCAGGTGGGTACGCAGTGCGTCGCTGTCGGGGCGTTCATTGCCCCAGATACGCCGTTCCAGTTCGCGCTTGGGTACCACGCGCGGTGACTGACGGATCAGCAGGGCCAGCATTTTCAGGGGAATAGGCGGCAGGTTGATCACCTTGCCCGCGCGCTCGACCCGCAGGGTATCCGGGTCGAATAACAGGTCGGCGACACGCAGCTGTTCCCGTCCCTCCTCGCAACGCGCACGCCTGACCAGCGCCCGGATGCGCGCGTCCAGCTCCTGCAGGGCAAACGGCTTGACCAGGTAATCGTCGGAGCCGGCGGAAAAGCCCTCCAGCTTGTCCGCGAGCGTGTCGCGCGCGGTAAGCATGAGTACCGGTGTGGTGTTGCCGGAATCGCGCAGGCGCCGGCACAGCTCCAGCCCATCCATGCCCGGCAACGTCAGGTCCAGAACAATGACGTCGTATTCCTTGTCCTGGGCGTACTGATAACCGGTACGGGCATCGTATGCCGCATCGAGCACGTAACCCTTTGGCTCGAGGAAATCGTACAGGTTGGCGACCAGATCGGGGTTATCCTCTATAACCAGGGCATACATTCTCACCTACCTATGTGTTGTCACTCAGACGTGGAATGGACGCACATTCGCGGAATATGCGCTTGTCGCAGCGTTGGCATATGGTCTTGTCCAGCTTCTGGAAAATACCGGTGATGCCGGCTGTCTTGGACTGGAATACGTTGTTCGGCCCGATCGCATCCAGACAACCGCAGCTCTCCAGGGACTCCCACAGGCCTTTCTTGACCTTCATGAGATAAAGGTTGCCCCCGCGCGCCTTGCGTCTGCTGGCTTCCTTGACCAGGATGGCACCGCCGGTGATATCGGCGAAGTTGATACCGTCGGCGACGATGGCCAGGTGCTTCTGCTCGGGATGTTGTTCGTCGAGGTCCGCGAAAGCCTCCTGAACGTGGTTGATGGAACCGAAAAACAGTGAGCCATCGACGCGCAGGATATGCAGCTGGGGGCAGCTGGGCAGCGAGGCGTCGGTGTTGAATTTGCGGCCCGGCAGGCGCGGATCGGGCACACGGGAAATAATCCGCGGCTTGGATACCCGCATGAGGTACAGCACCAGCGACAACAACACACCGGCAAAAATGGCGAATTCGAGTTCCAGGAACAGGGCGCCGAAAAACGTCACGCCCATGATGCCCGTCTCCCGTCGGCTGGTCTTGAGTACGTGGCCGATTTCATGGAAATCGATCAGCCCCCAGGCCACCAGGAACAGAATGCCGGCCATTGCGGCGTTGGGCAGGTAGGCCGCCAGCGGCGCGACCAGCAGCACGATAAAGATCAGGAACAGCCCCGCGCACATGGCCGCCAGCGGCGTCTGGGCGCCGGCCTGGTAGTTCAGGCCGCTGCGGTTGAACGAACCCGTGGCCACGTAGCCGGAGAAAAAGCTGCCGGCGATATTGGACAGGCCCTGGCCGATGAATTCCTGGTTCCCGTCGATGCGCTGGCCGCTGCGCGCACCCAGTGAACGGCCAATCGATACCGCCTCGGTCAGGGCGAACAGCGTTACCGCCAGTGACGCCGGCGCGAGGTTCTTGATGGTGTCGAGCGAGAAACTCGGCGACGACAGTGGCGGCAACGAACTGGGCAGCGCGCCGACGGTGGCGATGCCCGTGGTCTCGCTGCCGAAGATCTGGTTGATCAGCAGGGACACCACGCTGCCCGCCACCATGGCGACGATCAGGTAGGGTAACTTCGGCATCCAGCGCTTCACCGCGATGCCCGAGAGCAGCGTCACGGCCGCAACCACGGTGACATAGCCGTTGATGTGGGCGATCTCGCCCCAGAAACTGATCAGCACATCGTGCAGATGCCCGCCGCGCGGGATTTCCACACCGAAGAAGTTCTTCAGCTGCTTGCTGGCGATAAGGATCGCCGCGCCGGCGGTGAACCCGACGATCACGGAATGCGAAATAAAGTTGACGAGTGCCCCCATGCGCGCCAGGCCAAGTCCCAGTTCGATCAGCCCCACCATCAAGGTCATGGTCAGCGCCAGCGTCACATACTCGGCCGAACCCGGTTCGGCATACACACTCAGAGAGGAAAACAGCACAATCGAGGCGGCGGTGGTCGGTCCGGACACCAGGTGCCAGGAGGAACCGAAAAGCGCCGCAATGATGGCGGGCACCATGCCGGCGTAAAGGCCGTATTCGGGCGGCATACCGGCAATGGTGGCGAAGGCCACGCCCTGTGGCAGGACCACCACGGCACCGGTGATACCGGCTATGACGTCAGATTTGACATTCTTGCCGTTGAGCAGCGGCCACCAGACGAGAAAGGGAAACAGTCGAGTCAGTGGATCTGAGCGAGTGCTCATGTGGATCAATTCTCCGTGAAGATTGGATTACGCGAGCGCGCACCCTAACATGACATATATAAAGAAAGTGTTAAGTTGATTCGCTTCGCACAGCGCTATACCGCCGAAATATCACTAAAGGCTTATTTAATCTGTGGATTCCTCCGGTGACTGTTCACCGGCCAGATCGGACCCCGGCGGTCGAAAACCGGCTGATCAAAAACCGCGCGATTGTACGCTATCCGCCGCCGCTACACCATGCGATGGCGAAACAACCAGGCCGCGAGCGCCAGGGTCACGACCCCGATCACGGCCATCGGCCAGTATTGGTCCACCAGCAGCCGGTAGTCATTGCCTTCGAGAAAAACGCCGCGGAGGATTCTGAGAAAATAGCGCAACGGGTTCAGATAAGTCAGTTGCTGGACCAGTGCGGGCATATTCGCGATCGGCGTCGCGAAACCGGACAGAATCACCGATGGCACCAGGAACAGAAAGGCCCCGAGTATGCCCTGCTGCTGGGTCACCGCGAGCGAGGAGATCATCAGGCCGATACCGACAGCCGACAGCAGGAACAGGAACATGCCGAGATACAGCGCCGGCAGGCTGCCACGCAGGGGCACTTCGAACCAGAACACCGCCATCAACAGGATAAAACTGCCCTCTATCATACCGATGATGATACCCGGCAGGGATTTGCCGATGAGTATTTCCACCGGCCGCATGGGCGTGACCAGCAACTGGTCGAAGGTACCCGCCTCACGTTCGCGCGCCACCGACAGGCCGGTGACGGTGATTGTCACCACCAGGGTCAGCAGCGCGACGATGCCGGGTACGATAAACCATCGCGACAGGAGGCTCTGGTTGAACCAGGCACGCATCTGCAGCACCGCCGGCAACTCCGGCAGTCCCTGCTGCCGCGTCCATGACTGGTTGAAGTCCGTAACAATGCTGCGCAGATAGCCGAGCGCCAGCAACGCGGTGTTGGAGTTGCGGCCGTCGAGAATGAGTTGCACCGGGGCCTGCCGACCGTCCTTGAGGCGCTGACTGAAATGTGGACCGATGTGCACCACCAGCAGAACATCCCGGTTGTCGATCAGCGGCGCGATCGCCTGATCACTGTCGATGGTGGCGCGCAAGTTGAAGTGCGGCGAGCCGGTAATATGTGCGATCAGCTCGCGCGACGGCGCGCTGCGATCCTCGTTGTACACCGCCACGGCGATATCGTTCAGGTCAAAGCTCGCCGCGTAGCCGAAAACAAACAACTGCAGCAGCGGTGGGACAATCAACACGAACCGGCTGCGCTTGTCCTTGAGAATCGTCAGCAGCTCCTTGACCGTCAGGGCCAGGATGCGGTTGAAGGCCTTCATGCGTCGAGTCTCTTGTGCGTCTTGCGGCGGGCTATACCGAGAAAAATCACCGCCATGACCAGCAACGCGGCGCTGTTGGCCAGGATGATGGGCCAGATATTGCCGGCCAGAAACACGCTGTGCAGGATGTCCACAAAGTAGCGCGCCGGGATGACGTGCGTAATCACCTGAATCGCCTGCGGCATGGAACCGATTTCAAAAATAAACCCGGACAATATGAATGCCGGCAGGAAGGTCGCGACAATCGACAACTGGCCGGCAACGAACTGGCTTCTGGCAACGACGGAGATCAGCAGCCCCATCCCCAGTGCGACCATCATGAACAGTGCCGAGGTCAGCAGCAGCACCCAGAAGGAACCCCGCAGCGGCACGTCGAACACGTACAGGGCCATGATCACGCTGAGCAGCATGCCGCCCATACCGAGAATGAAATAGGGCAGCAGCTTGCCGAACGCCATTTCCCCGATGCGGATCGGGGTCACCATCAGTGCTTCCATGGTGCCGCGTTCCCATTCCCTGGCCACGACCATTGAGGTCAGCATGGCGCCGATCAGGGTCATGATGACCGCGATCAGCCCGGGCACCAGAAAATCGCGGCTCCTCACCGCCGCGTTGAACCAGATCCGCGGCTCGAGGCTGACCGCGGCCAGCTCCGACACCCCCTGCCCGCGCAGGTAATCGACCAGCCAGGTCTGCCAGACGCCTTGCAGATAGCCTTCGGTAATGCGCGCCTGGTTGGCGTCAACACCATCGACAATCACGCCGATATCCGCGCTGCCGGCGCCCACCAGCCGGCGGCTGAAATCGTTGCGTATCCATACAATCGCCGACACCGCGTGTTCATCCAGCGCGCGTTGTGCGGCCTGAATCGTTCGATAGGGGGCAGGACGGAAGTAAGGGGACCGCTGGAACGCCGCCGACAGGCTGGCGGTGTTGGCATCGGGCTGTTCGACGACGATGGCCAGAGGAATATCGCGCGCATCCAGCGACACCCCGTAACCGAACAACAGCAGCAGCACCACCGGCATGACGAACGCAATGGCGATGCTGGACGGGTCGCGGATGATCTGCAGGCTCTCCTTGCGCAACATCCCGACAAGGCGCATGCGCCGCGCGGCCGCCGGCGTCATGCCGCCGACTCCTTGCCGGCCGCGTGCGCCTCGATGAGCGCGATAAAGGCATCTTCCATGCTGGGCTCCGGCAGCGCAGTGCTGCGATGTGCATCCTTGAGCTCGGCCGGGGTGCCCGCGGCGAGCACTTCGCCGTCGGCCATGATGACCACCCGGTCGCAATAGTTGGCCTCGGCCATGAAGTGTGTGGTCACCAGCACCGTCACGCCCTGCTCGGCCAGACCGTTGATACGCCGCCAGAACTCGCGCCGCGCCAGCGGATCCACCCCGGACGTCGGTTCGTCGAGAAACAGGATGTCCGGTTCGTGCAGGACGGCCGCGGCCATTGCCAGGCGCTGCTTGTAGCCGAGCGGCAGTGTACCGCTGTCGGCACCGGCATACTCAGCCAGCTCGAACGCCTGCAAGGCCCATTCGATACGTTCGCGTCGCCGGCCGCCCTCGAGCCCGTAGGCGCTGGCGAAGAACTGCAGGTTCTGTAACACCGTCAGGCTTTCATACAGCGAGAAGCGCTGCGCCATGTATCCCAGCCGTCCGCGCGCACGCGCCGCGGCCCGCCGCAGGTCCAGGCCGGCCACGCGCACCTCGCCCTCGGTGACCGGCAGCAGGCCGCACAACATACGGAAAGTCGTCGACTTGCCCGCGCCGTTGGCCCCCAGCAGGCCGAAGATTTCCCCCTCGCGGGCGCTGAAGCTCACGCCCCTGACGGCATAGAAGTCGCCGAATTTTTTTTTCAGCTGGCTGACTTCGATGACCGTGGACCGTTCGGCCAGCGGCTGTGGCTTCTCCGCCTGCGCCTGTGCCTGCGCCGGCTGATCGACGGGCTGGGCGTGCGGTGCAGACAGCTTCGCCATGAAGGCATCTTCGAACACCGGCTCGACCGCCGTGAAGCGCACACCGTCACTTTCCTGGAAAGTCGCGGACAGGCGCTCCGCAGGCGTCCCGTCGGTGACGCAACGCACGTGCTCACCCTCGACGATGCTGTCGATCACCCCGGCCGTGACGTGCAGGCGCGCCTGCAGTTGACGCTTGCTGAGGCCGCTGGCCTCTGCGCGGAACACCCGTCCGCGCATGGGTTCGCTGAAACTGCGCGGTGGACCCTGTCCGAGCAGCCGGCCGTTGTGCAGCATGATCACCTCGTCGCAGCGGTCGGCTTCGTCAAGGTAGGCCGTGCTCAACAACACGCTCATGCCGAGTTCTTCGACCTGCCGGTAGACGATGCCCCACAGTTCGCGCCGCGACACCGGG